>Ga0111539_10006190_pt1 | contig 15437 bp, 11 predicted proteins | sample RhiMethybrSRZTD1_FD_79667 | JGI IMG/M metagenome (GOLD analysis project Ga0111539, IMG submission 79667) | Populus rhizosphere microbial communities from Tennessee, USA - Rhizosphere MetaG P. TD hybrid SRZTD1 (version 2) (version 2) | ecosystem: Host-associated > Plants > Roots > Rhizosphere >... | reverse complement strand
TGTGTTGTTGCCCCAGGGTATGACCTGCGTGTTCGAGTAATCGACGCCAAGATAGCGCCCGCGCTCCTTGATGAGCGTGATGAAGCTCGCCTTCGTGTCGGTGGTGCCGCCAGAGTGCGTGTAGGTCAGGTCGTCGGCGAGGAGAGCGTCGAGCGTGGCGAGATCCTTGCGGACCATGGCCGCGATCCGTTTCGCCTCGAGATCCAGAATGGTTTTCTCGAGGGCAGCGTGGGCTGGATTGGAGACCGCGCTATCGGCTTTGCCGCTTCGACTCGATTGCGCAAACGAAGGTGCGACCGCGACGACGCTCAACACGACCACCGCAGCAAAACGGCTTCTCATGGATCCTCCGTCTTCGTTCAGAGCCGGTTATCGCTCGCGTCGTATCGTAGCCGAAATGCGGTTGTCGCGAGACGGAGCCGACTGGCTTTTGATGTGCGCGGCGGGTCATTCACGATCACAATACGTCCATGCCGAGCTTGCTCGAGTCGCAGCGTCGCCGATTGCTTCACCACGGGTTCATCTTTCTGTTTGTCGCCGTCTGGGTGGTGATCGCTACCGCAATCCTGCCGCATCCCCGTGCCTGGCTGGCCGCGCATCTCACGGCGTTCTTCACAGGTCTGATCCTGGTCGCGATTGGACTGGTCTGGCGCGAGCTGCGCCTCACCCCACGCCAGCGATCGATTGCCCTGATCACCGGCTTCACGTCGGCATATCTGGGCCTGGTGGGAAACGTCTTCGCCGCGATCGTGGATCTGCCGGGACCGGCCTCACAGCCTGGCGTCGCGACACCCATGCCTCAGGCCGCGGTTTCCTTCACGCTGCTCGCCGTCATCGTGCCGACGACGCTGATCGCGTTCGGACTGGTGATGTACGGGATGCGTGGCGAGCCGGATATCGGGTAAGTCGCTGGCGAGCGTGGTCCCGGGGGCGGGGATCGCGCTCGAAGACCGAGCCCGATAGCAGCGACGGTCGTAGTGACGGAGGCCCGCAACCGGCATCATGCAAGCGCAGCGAGCGTGGCCGGGGGCGGGAATCGCGCTCGAAGACCGAGCCGCATAGCGGCGACGGTCGAGTGACGGAGGCCCGCAACCGGCATCATGCGAGCACAGCGAGTGGTGCCGGGGGCGGGGATCGAACCCGCACGCCGCTTTCGCGGCCCGGGATTTTAAGTCCCGTGCGTCTGCCAGTTTCGCCACCCCGGCGTGTGAAGTTTTCCTGAGATTTTACGCGGGTCTCGCTGTTGCTGCAGGGCGATTGTCCCCGCGTCGTGTCCCTGCCATCAGGTCGACCCGATCAGTCGCGCTCCGGCAATCACAGGGGCGGTGCTCGGGGAGGTGGTAAACTCCCTCCTCCCTCCCTCCTCTCGAACTCGACGAGACACACCAAGGAGGCTGAGATGGCGGAAGTCACCTTTACGCACATCGCCAGCGGCCTGTTTCTTCAACCCGGCGAAAGCCATCACTGGTGGTGGAACAACGCGCCCGACGAGCGCGTCTGGGGCTTTTCTGTCAATCCGTACGCCGTCTGGGATGGCACCAAGTGGGGTATCGCCAAGGCCGAGATCACGAGGGTCTACGAACTTCATCACTACACGCCGGGAACCTCCGTCAGTGATCCGCACGAACGAGAGATTCACGTGATCCTGAAGAACAGCGGCGATTCGGCATTGAACTACGACCTCCATATGAGCTCGATTCGCGCGTGAGGATGGCCATGAGAATCACGTTCGTCCATGACGCCAAGGGGACCATTCGTTCGGCCGGCTACGCGGTTGCGGAAGCTACACGTCAAGCGCAACTGGTCGCTGACGGCGACCAGCGTATTTCCGAAATCGACACCAGCGCTGCAAAAGACGTGGAAGAGTTGCAACCGCTCGCCAACCGGAAACGCGCCGCTGAACAGTCGGCCGCATGGCGCGAGCTGACGCGGAGATTCCGGATCGACGCGAAAGGCAATCTGCTCCGGAAGTAGCGTCGCCGCTCGTGTCCGCGTCGGTGTGCTCCAGCAGGCTGTGGCTCGCCGCTGGCAGACCCAGCATGGCCACCCCGGCGTGCGTGTCTCCTTATCGTCTCGGGCCGCCTGAAAGGCGGCCCCCACAGATGCGGGGCGCGAATACACGCGCGTCGGTCAACGGTGCGACTGACGGCGTCGTAGTAATCGAAAACGGCAGTACCCTGCCCTGTTGAAAGCTCCACACGGTCCCCTGCTCGGGCGGCCGGCGACGAGGACGCGAGAGCATGGTGGATTCGGGGAAGAGATCGTGGAAATACGTGTGCGCGGCGCTGCTGCTCGCCACCATCGGGCCGGAGGACGCGGAAGCACAGACGCAATCATCGCCGACCGCGCCGCGGACGATGGGGGCGTTGCTGCTGGAGGAGTCGGACCGCGTCGAGCTTGACGGCCGGCTCGACGAAGAGTTCTGGACACGGGCCATCCCCGCCAGCGACTTCATCCAGATCGATCCGGAGAACGGCACTCCTGCCACCGAACCAACCGAGGTCCGCATCGTCTTCGATCGCGACGCCCTGTACATCGGCGTCACGTGCTACGACGCCGAGCCTGAGAAATGGCTTGGCTATCAGCGTCGGCGTGACGAGTTTCTCGGCTCCGACGATCGCTTCATGTGGACGATCGACACCTACCTCGACGCGCGTTCGGGCTACTTCTTCGAGATGAACCCGTCCGGGCTGATGGCCGACTCCTGGTTCGGCGTCAACGCCGACAATCGCGCATGGGACGGCATCTGGAACGCGCGCGTTCACCACGACGAGACAGGCTGGTCAATCGAGATCGAGATTCCCTTCCGCACGCTCAACTTCAATCCGAACAGCGACACGTGGGGCATCAACTTTCAGCGCACGGTGCGGCGGAAGAACGAAGACAGCATCTGGATGGGATGGGCGCGCAACCAAGGCCTGCGGCGCATGACGAACGCCGGTCGGGTGACCGGGATCCGCGATGTCACGCAGGGTCGCGGGCTCGACGTGAAGCCGTACGCGCTCTTCACCAACGTGGTGCAGCCCGGGCGCGGTGTCAAAGCCGATCGCGACGGGAACGTCGGCGTCGATCTGTTCTACAACCTCACGCCGAGCGTGCGCGCCAACCTGACGGTCAACACCGATTTCGCGCAGACCGAAGTCGATCAGCGGCAGGTCAACCTCACGCGCTTCTCGCTCTTCTTTCCCGAGCGCCGCGACTTCTTTCTCGACGGCGCGACGTTCCTCGATTTCGGCAGCAGCACCGGAACGACCGACCTGCTCGTCAATCCGTTCTTCAGTCGCCGCATCGGTCTCGCTGCGGACGCGACCCCGCAACCGATCGACGTCGGCACGAAGATCACGGGACAGTTCGGCCGGCAGGACATCGGCGTCCTTCACGTTCGCACGGGCACTGGTGACGATAATGCGCTCGTCGGCGAGGACTTCACGGTGGCCCGAGTGAAACGACGCGTGCTGCAGCAGTCGTATTTCGGCGCGCTCTACACGCGTCGCGATGCGCAGGATGACGCGCGCGGCGCCAGCCACACGGTCGGCGCCGACGTGCGGTTGGCCACATCACGTTTTCTCGGGAGTCAGAATCTCTCGGCAACAGGCTGGCTGCTGAACGCGAGCCGGCCTGGCGTCTCACGTCACAACAGCGCCTTCGGGATCTACGTCGAGTATCCGAACGATCGGTGGTCCGCCCGGCTCGGCGCACGCGAGGTGCAGCGGAATTTCGATCCCGCCGTCGGCTTCGTCACCCGTCGCGATTACCGGCGATATCAGCCTGGCCTGACGTTCGCCCCGCGGCCGCGCTCACACCCTTACGTACGGCGAGTCGCGTTCAGCGCCGACGGCGACACGCTGACGAGCACAACGAATAGCCTGCTCGAACGCGGCGTCAACCTGACGTTGGGCGAAGTACAGCTGCATTCGCAGGAGACGTTCGCGACGGAGCTCTCGACGTCGCAAGAACGCCTCGACGCGCCATTTCCGATCGCACCCGGCATCGTGCTGCCGATCGGCAATCAATACACGTATACGCGCTTCGCGGTGCGCGGGCAGACGGCGAATCGACGGGTACTCGCGTTCCAGGGGCGGTATGAGACGGGCGGGTTCTATTCCGGCTCGCGACAGCAGGTCATCACGCAGCTCACCGTCCGCGCGCGCCCCGGTTACATCGTTTATGTGAACGGCGAGTGGAACACGGTGCGCCTGGCAGAGGGCCGCTTCTCGTCGAACCTGTATCGCCTCGTCGCCGAAACGCAGTTCTCGCCCTTCATCGCGCTCGTCAACAACGTTCAGTTCGATACCGTGACTCGGGTGATGGGCCTGCAGTCACGCTTCCGCTGGATCGTGCGGCCCGGCAACGATCTCTACGTCGTCTACAACCACAACTGGCTCGAGAACGCGATCGCGGATCGCTTCTCGACCCTCGACAAACGGTTCGCATCGAAGGTCCTGTACACCCACAGGTTTTAGTCGACGCGAACGCGCGCGCGTCCGCCGTCGTGACGCTGGCGAGCGTGTGCCCGCCGAAGACGGAGTCAGGTGCAACGTGATCCGCGGAAGCTTCCAGGCTCAGCCGACAATTCGGCGACTTTCGTCTGCGTCGCATCGCGCAGAGCGACTCCTCAGCTGTCCAGCGGTACGACTTCAGCGTCCAACAACGACGCCGAAATCCGTTTCGTTGTGGTGCCGTAATTGCACAGCTCTCTGTCCCCCGGCGGAGAGTTGCCATGCTCCGAATCGGTCGGTTCGCGTCGATTGCTTTCGCGATCGGCATCGGCGTTCCGGTCACCGGTCATGCCCAGGCACGCGGACAAGCGACGCGATCGGAACATTCACAGATTCGCTGCCTTCCCCAACAGGCACGGATTCCGCCCCTACCCGAATCGGCACATAGTCCGTGTCTACCTGAACAGGAACAAACTCCGCCCCCGCTGACAGAAGGACAAATTCCGCCAACGATCGCAGGTTCAGCATCCCCCATGGCATCCGTTCCGGAGCCGAGCACCATGGGAATGCTTGGACTCGGCGCCGCCGGACTTCTGGCGAACGTCTATCGCCGCCGCCGGAGCAAACCATAACCACGCCGCTGTTTCGCGGCGGTCCCGACGTCCCGATCGACACCTGCGATCAGGGTTCATCTGCTGGCCCGATGTTTTCGCGTGGGAGAAACGCCGCGAGTTCTACGCAGGATTCCTCGCAAGCCGCGACATTCGGCGGACGCTGAGGTGCGCGGATCAAGCCGGTTTTGCGGAGCGACCTACGGTCCGCCTTTGGCGCCGTGCGAGCGAGCCCCGCGGCTACACGGGGTCTGCGGATGGCGAGGCAATCAGAAGCGGTTGCTCATGTGAATCATCGGAAGCCGTCAGTCGATCGACTGATGATGCGACCTGGACTGGTGGCTGAACGGGATTCTTTTTCCCGACCAGCACGTCCCACCAGCGGAAGTGCATTGCCAGTAAGTGATCCAACTCGCGCGTGTCGGGCGTTGAGTCCGACTGCCCCGGCACGGGAAGACAGTAGGCCGCATCCGGCGATGCATTCAGCATGTGCTGGACGCCCTGCGAGAACCCCTTGCCAGCGTAGGCGATGCAGCCCTTCATCGGCAGTGCGCGCAAATCGTCCAGCGCGTACGGGACCTTTTCATCGACGGTTCCTTCACTGTCCTGGAACTTGCACTCGATCGCGAAGGCCTCGTTACTGCCTTCGAGTACGCACAGGATGTCCAGGCAGCGGTTCTTGCCGATGATCGACTTCCCCGCTTTGATCTCTCGATACACTTTCAGTCCGCGCTGACCGAAACGACGCGCCAGATAGTGCGCGACGAGCGTCGCGTATTCGGATCCCGTCAACGCCCGCTCCCCATCAGGTCGATGAGATCGCCCGCGGCGCGCTCGGCTTCGGTCGGTTCTCGTGCCACGCCAAACTGCGCGAGGCGCTCTCCGGCAATGCGCGTGGCTTCAGGGTTGAGGTCAGTGCCCAGGAAACGCCGACCGAGCTTCAATGCCGCGATCCCAACGCTGGCCGAGCCCATGAACGGATCGGCGACGACATCGCCCTCTTGCGAGCTTTGCGCGATGAGGACCTCTGAAACTGCGCTCGGCTTCTCCGCCGGATAACCGCGATGGATGCGCGGCACGGTGATGATGTCGGCAATGCCGAGATCGTTCAGCCGCCGCTTCCCCTTCTCGAAAAACAGGATGAACTCATACCGCGATCGGTAGTGATAGCCCATGCCGATCGTCCGCTTGTCCCACACGAGCGGCTTCCAGAACCTGAACCCGGCGCGCTCCGCTTCCGGCTTCGCGATGAACATCGTCTCGGCGTCGCAGAACAGATAGAAATGCGTGTCGCGCCGCAGCACGCGGTGCACTTCCTGAAACAGCTCCCCGAATCGCTCGTTCGGAAACACCGTGAACCAGTCGTTACTCGACGACTTGCTGTGCTTGAGGCGCGTCGTCGTCCCGATCGCACGATGCTTCTCCAGCGATTCGTAGGCGGGATCGGTGATCAGCAGATCGATCGAGCTGCTCGGTTGCTCCCGCAACCAGTCAACTGCATCGCGAGTACAGATCTCGAACGACGGCAGGCTCACGGACACCTCTGATTCCTCTGTGAGGGACGTGCAGCGCCATTTTACGCCAGCGGCGCACGGTCCTCGCGAGCGATTGCGGTCAGGTCCGGCTAAAGCCGGACCCTGCGATCGCAATTGTGCCGGACAGGGGTGACAGAGCAGGTCACGCGGCGGTGGCGGCGGCGACTTCGGCGCTGCCGGATTCGAGCGGCAGCGCAGAGACACAGGAGGCCGCGGCTTCGGCGATGTGCCGGTGCAACGGGCTGAAGGCGTCGAGCTCCTCGGCGTAGAACGACATCACGCCGACGATGCGGCCGTTCTGCATGACGGGGGCGGCCAGCGCGCTGCGCAATGGATGTGCATCGCTCAGCTGTGGATCCTGATCGAGCCGGGCTTCCGCGTTGATCATCGTCTGCGCATGTGCGGCGACCCAGCCGCTCAATCGCTCGCCGCGCCGAATACGCGCGTCACGCCCGATGACGCGCTCGTCGCTGCGGAACAGCGGGACCAGCGCATCGCTATTCCCATCGTATATGTACATCACGAACGAACACGAGGGCACGCATTGCGAGACGTGATGCCACACGATCTCCCCGACGTCGTGCACGCGCATCGTCGCCGCGATCTCGGCGCCCAATCGATAGAAGATCTGCAGGACCTGCGTCTCCGACACGAGATCGGGTCCATGCGCGGGAGTCGGCGCCATCGCCGTCGTGGCCCACGGATTGGTCGAGGGCGTTGCCGGACCCTCATCGATCGGGACCTGCTCGCCGGCATCCTCCGCCTGCATCGCGAAGAACTCGTCGACGATGCGCGGGTCGTACATCGTGCCGCGACGGTCGCGCACGATGGCCTTCGCGTCCTCGTCGCTGAGCCGCGGCCGATACGGACGATCCGACGTCAAGGCATCGAAGCAGTCGACGACCGAGAGGATCCGGGCCCCGATCGGAATCTGCTCGCCAGCCAGACCATCCGGATAGCCCGCGCCGTTCCAGTTCTCGTGGTGATGCCGCACGATCGGGACGACCGGATACGGAAAGCCAATCAGCGACAGGATGTCCGCGCCCATCGGCGCGTGGCGTTTCATGATCTCGAACTCGGACGCCGTCAGCCGTCCGGGTTTGTTGAGAATGTGCTCGGGCACGCCGATCTTGCCCACGTCGTGAAGCAGTGCCGCCGCCTTCAGGGCCTGAATCTCCGCCTCGTCGGTGACGTTCAGCCGGCGCGCCAGTCGTACGGCGGTCTCCTGCACGCGACGCGTGTGGTCGTGCGTGACCTGGTCTTTCGTGTCGACCGCCTGCGCCAGCGCCTCGATCGAGGCGACATAGACCTTGTTGATCTGACCCAGATGCGAGATGTGATCTTCGGAACGACCGACGGCCTGCCGGAACGTCACATACAGGATCAGCGGCAGCGGCGCGAGCAGGACCAGCACTTCCAGCGCGCCCAGGTGCTGGAGCACCATCATCAGCATCGCGGCGAAGACGCCACCGAAGTGCGCCAGCCAGAGCTCTGCGAAGTGTTCGCGCCAGACCTGCGGAAACCGTAACCCGCGCTGCAGCGACACCGCACATGCCACCAGGCCGGTGTTGACGGCGAAGTTGATGCCGCCAAAGATCGAGATCACGACCAACAGCCGCAGCGCACCAAGGATCCCCGGATCAAGCGGGTGTCCACCGGTGGCGAGGACGAAGAATCTGCCCGCGCTCCAGATCGCAATCGCTGGCGCGGCGACGTTGAACATGATCCGGTACGGCACGCGACGCGTCTTGGGCATGCGCGTCGTGATCACCAGACCGTCCAGCGCCGCCGTCAACGCGCCGGCTGCCGGACCGGCGAGCAGCGCGGCGACGATGCTGAACGTGTCGGAGATGGAGAAGCTGATCGGCATCTTGGGGATCGTGAGGGGCGCCAGCCCCGTCGCGACCGTGAGCACCATCAGCGTCAGCACCAGCGGGCCGATGCCGCCAGGCACCAAATCCTTCGCCGAAAATCCAACGACCGCCGCTCCGATCAGAATGACCGCACCGACGTACACCCGCGCCTTCGGCGGCAGTGTGGGAGACGGTCGAGTCTGAGCAGAAACTTCGGGTAGCATGGCGCTGCGCTCAGGTAATCGGCAGGCCTCTACCCTCGCTTGAACACTGGATTGAGACGTGATCGAAATGCGGAGAACAACGGGGAGCCGGTGAGAACGTCTGCGCGGGTGCGAGCGGTACTAAGAAACCGGGTTCAATTTCTTCTGCGGAGATACCGAGAAAATTGAACCCGATTCATATCGGGCTAGCGTGTCGCCGAATCCGCCCAGATCACAGAGTCGCCCCAGATGACGGAGTCACCCCAGACCACCGAGTCACCCCACACGACGGAATCACCCCAGACGACACTGTCGCCCCACACCACTGAGTCACCCCAGACGACCGAGTCGCCCCACACCACGGAATCGCCCCACACGACGCTGTCGCCCCACACGACCGAGGAGCTCCACGCCTTCCGGCTCATGGCGATCGTGTCACCCCAGATCACCGCATCGCCCCAGACCACGGCCTGCTGCCACGCGATCACGTCGCTGCCAATGATCGAATACGGCAGCACCCGTGTCGTGAACCACACCGAGCCGAAAGGCGTGGCGGTATTGATCGAGCGTGCCAGACGAATCGCCCCCTCGCCATTGAGCGAACCCGCACCTTCGCGGAGCACGTCGTACGGAACGCCGAGATCGTTGTAGACCGGGAAGGCGCTGTACTGCAGTGCGCCCTTCACCGTGTTCGGTGTGAGCGCCGGCGTCGATGGGAACGTGGCGCGATGGGCCTCGATCATCAGCGCCACGACGCCGGCGGTGACCGCGGATGCCATGCTCGTCCCGCTGAGACGCATGTAGTCGGGATCCGATGCCTTGAGCTGCGGATAGTTCTTGTAGAGATAACTCTTTCGCGCGGCGGGTGCGACGATGTTGTGGCCGGGCGCAAGTACGTCGGGCTTCACGAATCCGTCGAACCAGGTCGGACCGGCGGAGCTGTAGTCGGGAATGCGATCGTCCTTGCGCGTGACCGTCGGCAGCGTCTTGAGGGCACCAGACGTGATCGCCGACGGTGCATTGCCGGGCGAGGTGATCCCCGCATATCCGGTCTGGCCGGTCTTCGGATTCACGCCGATGTTGCCCGCCGCGGTCGTGACGATGATGCCGGCCTTCGACGCGCGCTCGACCGCGAGCACGAGAGGATCGGACGCCGCTGGCTCGAAGATCGGGTGACCGAGCGACAGATTGATGATGTCGATCCCGTACTTCGCCCGGTTCGCGACGGCGAAATCGATGGCGCGCACGACGTCGCTGGTATAGCCAGCGCCGTTGGCGTCGAGGACCTTCAGGATCGTCAGCGTGACCTTCGGCGCCAGGCCGCGATATTCGTAGTTCTGCGACAGCGCACCCGACCCGGCGATCGTGCCGGCGATGTGCGTGCCGTGGCCGTACTCGTCACTCGGCCAGGTCTGCGTGGCCTGTCCACCAAGAAAGTTGTAAAACGCAGCCACGTGGCCGGTGAATTCAGCCGACATGTCGAGGCCCGAGTCGATGACCGCGACGCCGACGCCACGCCCTGACCAGGTGCTCGCCACGCCCAACGTCTGACGCACGATACTCGGCGAGACCTCCGCGCCGGTGGTGCTCGTCGCCGGATCGAGAACGCCCGTGATGCCTCCGACCACGCCGTCGACGACATTCGTCGTCGTCTCGACGACTCCGCTCAGGCTCTCGGTGGCGATGCCGAGCACGTTCCCGAGCAGTTGATGTCCGTGCACCACCGCATCGGTCGACACCGACAGCACGTCGTCGCTGTCGGCGAGGCCCTCGAGGTCCTCGGCGTTCACGACGGCCGTCAGCGCGTGGATGGATGCGTGCTCCGCCAGCAGCGCCGCGCCGCGACCGTTCAGCGCCTGCCGGAGTCGGGATTCCGTCCCCGGCCGGACGCGAATGATGACCCGCTGCGCCGGCGCACCAGGCGTCGCGGTCACCGAGCGGATCAGGTTGTCGAGCTTCGCGAGCCTCTGCGCGCGGGTGGATTGCGCCGCTGCGGTCGTCCCGGTAACCACGAGGGAAGCGACAACGAGAACGCCTGAGAGTGTGATCTGTGTGATCCGTGAACGATTCATAGTTATGAGGCAGCGGCAAGCCCGCTCGCGCCGACTTCCCAGAGCAGTTTCTCGACCTCAGGACCGGCAAGCGGTCGTGAGAAGAGAGTCCCCTGGGCATGCGGACACTCGAGGGCCAGTAGTTGTTCGGCCTGAAGTTCGGTTTCCACGCCTTCGGCAATCAGACCGATTCCGAGCTCGCGAGCGAGCGTGGCGATGACAGTGGCGATTGACGAGTCCTCTTCCGTACCGAAGCGCGCGACGAACGACCGATCGAGCTTCAACGCATCGACCGGGAATTTCTGCAGATAACTGAGAGAGGAATAGCCGGTTCCGAAGTCGTCCAGATACAGCGGCACGTGCAGCTGCCGCAGCTGTTCGAAGTTCCTGTTCGTGGTCTCCGAGTGCTTCATCAGGACGCCTTCGGTGAGCTCGAGGCACAGCGTCCCTGGTGTGAGGCCGCTCTGCTGCATCGCCGCCTCGACCTGCTCGACCAGGTCGGATCGCGCGAACAGCTTGGGCGAGATGTTGACCGACACATACATGTTCGGTCGGCCGAACATCGCCTGCCACGAGGCCACCTGACGCGCCGCCTCGTGCAGCACGAACGTCGTCATCGGCACGATCAGGCCCGTTTCCTCGGCGGCCGCGATGAACTCCGCCGGCGATGCCAGCTCGCCGCTCGGTCGCCGCCAGCGCACGAGCGCTTCGAACCCGCACACTTCCGAGGTGATCAGCTCGACGATCGGCTGGAAGAACACGACGAACTCGTTGCGCTCGACGGCACGACGAAGATCGGTCTCGAGCGTCAGCCGGTTCATCGCCGACGCGTGCATCGTCGGATCGAACAGCTCGTAGCCGCCGCGGCCGACCGCCTTGGCGCGATACATCGCCGTGTCGGCGTCGCGCAGCAGATCGGAGACGGACTTGTACTGGTCGTCGCCGAGGACAATGCCGATGCTGGCAGAGGCGTAAATCTCGTGACCCTGCACTTCGAACGGATCCGCCAGCGCCTTCTGCATGCGGTCCGCAACGATCGTCACGTCGTCGGATCCGCTGATATCGGCGACGAGCACGGCGAACTCGTCGCCGCCGAGACGCGCCAGCGAATCGCCTGGACGCAGCCGCGACTGCAGCCGCTGTGCGATCGCGATGAGGAAGTGATCGCCGACCAGATGGCCAAGGCTGTCATTCACCAGCTTGAAGCCGTCGAGGTCGATGAACAGCACCGCGTAACGGCGTTCGGGCATGCGAGCCGTGCGCGCCATTTCGCGCTGTAACAACTCGCCGAACAGCGTGCGGTTCGGAAGCCCGGTCAGCGGATCGTGGCGGGCGGCTTTCGCCAGCGTCTCCTGGACGCGCCGCCACTCGGTGATGTCGGTCTGCGAACCGGCCATTCGAACCGGCCGGCCGGTCTCGTCGCGAACGGCGATGCCGCGACAGAGAACGGACTTGAGATCGCCGTTTTCGTGCCGCACCCGGTACTCATGCTCGAAGTGCGGGCTCTCGCCGCCCAGGTGCATGTCGAGCGCCTTGCGCAGGCCCGGTCGATCCTCCTCGACGACGTAGTTCAACCATTCCTGGAAGGTGGAGATCGACGTGTCCGGCGACAGGCCGAACATCAGCTTCCAGCGGTCCGAGCAATAGAGCGTGTCGTTGGGCAGGTCCCAGTCCCAGAGACCGTCGTTGGATCCCGCTGCCGCCAGCGCATAGCGCTGCTCGGAACGACGGGCGGCATCGAGCAGGCGCAGGACCTCCTCGTTGTAGTGCTTCTCCGAGCGGATGCGATCGAGATCCATCCGGTACGAGCGGAACGTCAGATAGACCGGAGCGCCCATCAACGGCACGAACCATCCGTGCTCGGTGCGAAGCAACGCAATGCCTGCGGCCGCGGCGGCAGCGCCGACGAAATAACTGGGGGCCGTCCAGAGGAAGTTCGCGTGCCACACCTTCCAGGGGGACTCGCCGTTCGAGACCGCCACGATCGTGGCCACGATCGCGGAGTTCACCAGGTAATACGTGAGCGCTGTCGCGACGAGCGGCCTGGCAACTTGCAGCAGATCGATCGCGCCCGCGCGTCCACCTGAGTATCCGAAGATCGCACCGGCGGCGTGAACGGTCACGACCAGCGCCGCCATATTGAAGATCACGCGGAACGTGGGATTGTGCTTCGAGGTCGCGAGACGCGACTGTGCCCACGCGCTGCAGGCGGCGACGATGCTGGCAGGACCGGTCCCGAGCAGCAGCAGCGTGGCGAAATCGAACGTGTAGGAGATCGAGAGATTCGATGAGCCGGTGCCGAGCGGGAGCTTCAGCTTCATGAGCGAAGCGAGGATCGATCCCAGCAACAGCGCCGTGAACAGACGCAGGTCCGGCAGCTCCAGCGACATGCCGCCGACGGCAAGGATCGCCGCCAGCGCGATCACCGCGACGACGAAGATGCGCGCGGCGCGCGGCAGCGAGCGGAGCGTCACCGTCTGCTGCTGCGTCGCGGGACGGTCCTCGACCGGGCTCAGTTGTCTGAGCGATCGGCGAAGGAATCCGCTGATGTCTTCAACCAGAGACACGCTCACATTCAGGCAACCCGGGCGCCACCCACGAAACGGTAATCGCCCGTACATTCGCGTCGAAGTCCAAATGTTTTTCGCACGCGGCTCCCCGACACTTCGCGTGTCGGCCGTCGGCGAAACACAGAGATTCCGACGCCCCTCCGAAAATCTGCGACGGCCCGGACATCGCGTCGACCCACGTCACGCCACCTGCTGCGCACCTGCCGCGCGCGACCGGCGCGGTCGCCGCTGCCGGTATTGCGTGACCGGCAAGTTGCATTGCTGCTGATACAGGAATGCGTGGAACTTCTTGTAATCAGTCGGCGGCATGTTGAATGTCTTGAGCAGCGCCGTGTAGCTCCCACGTGTCTCGCGGAGCCCGCGATCGATCAGCGCCGCGAGCTCGGTCCGCGTCAGCTCTCTCGCCTTGAATGCGGGATAGACAACGCTCCAGAAGTCGGCGCCTGATGCCATCACGTCCCAGAGCTGCGCGATACGATCGCGCACGCGCTCGTCGAGCCGCGGCGCGAATGACTGCAACACGGGAATGTCGAACGCTGCCGCCGATGCCGGTGGCGCATCTGCCGGCGTCGCCTCGGACTGCGGGGCTCCAGCGTCGTGCGACGCGGAGACGGCAGCGCCGGCCATGCCTTCGCGAATCTCGGCAGGCAGGTGTTCGGGAAGCAGCCGGTGTCCCGGCTCCTTCAGCACCAGTCGCTCCGCGACGTTGCGCAGCTCACGAACGTTGCCCGGCCACGAATAGCCCATGAGCAGCTGCGCCACATCAGGCGTCATCGTGGGAACGGCCAGCGCGTGAGCCGACGCCGCGTGCTCGAGAAAATGCTGCGCCAGCGCCACGATGTCGTCGGCGCGGTCGCGGAGCGGCGGCACCTGAATCTGGATCACGTTGACGCGGTAGTACAGGTCCTCGCGGAACAGCCCCGCCGCGATCTGGACTCGCAGGTCGCGATTGGTCGCCGTGATCAGCCGCACGTCGGCGCGGCCGCTGGGACGTTCGGCGCCAACCTGCTGAATCTCGCCCGTCTCCATGAAGCGCAGGAGCACCGCCTGCATGCGCTGGCTCATCTCGCCGAGCTCGTCGAGAAACAACGTGCCGCCGTGCGCCTGCCGCAGCAGACCCGTGGAATCGCGGATCGCGCCGGTGAAGCTGCCTCGCGTATGGCCGAACAGCTCCGACTCGAGGAGCGACTCGGGGACTCCGCTGCAGTTGACGGCGACGAGCGGTCCCTGCCGCCGTCCGCTCTGCGCGTGCACCGACCGGGCGACGACTTCCTTCCCGACTCCGGTCTCGCCGACGATCAACACCTTGGCCTGCGTACGCGCCGCTCCCGCGATCGCCTCGCGCAACGCACGCATCGGTGCGCTGTCGCCAACGAGCAGCGGCGGCTGTAGGCCGGGAAGTGTCGAAGACGCACGAACCTGCACGAAGCGGCTCTCCTCCGATGGGCTGGGAACACCAGTCCATCTCGTGCTCGGTACATCGACAGTGGAAAAGGGATCTTGAACGGCGCGCTCAAGGGATCGCGGGCGCGGCCGATTACACGCGCGGTCAGGCTCTCAGGGGGAATCAAGGCACATGACGTCACCGCAGCTCGAGGCGATCCGGACTCGCATGAAGAACGCGTCCGACGGACCCTGGTCGGTTCGCCGGATTCCGAACACGTTCGCGAGCCAGGCCGGTGATCGCTACACGCATCCGTGCGTCCGTGGCTTTCGCGTGCCGCGCCGCATCTACGATCTCGCGTGGCAGCAGGTCGAGGCGGATGCGGAGTTCATCGCGCACGCCCGCAACGACATTCCGATCCTGATCGAAGAGATCGAGCACCTGCGCAGCACATTGCTCGAATGCCAGACCGCGCTCGCCGAGCTGCGGCAGCGCGAAGAGCCTGCCGTGCCGCAGGACGTTGCCAGGATCGAGCAGTTCCTCGCGGACGAAGATGCGCGCTGGAGTGAGGAGCCGGAGAAGCTGGTGAAAAGCCGGCGGCTCTATATGTCGGTGCCGACGCTTCGTCCACGCGAAACGGTCACGCCGATCACGGTTGGGCGCCGTCCGACGACCGAAACACCCGCCTGAGACCTGTTCCGACCTTCCATAAGAGGTCTGAACCAGTCTGGAGTTCCACCATCAGCTAATAATCTTAGTGTATGACGCTAAGATTATCTGCTCAAGGCTGT
>Ga0111539_10006188_pt1 | contig 15440 bp, 11 predicted proteins | sample RhiMethybrSRZTD1_FD_79667 | JGI IMG/M metagenome (GOLD analysis project Ga0111539, IMG submission 79667) | Populus rhizosphere microbial communities from Tennessee, USA - Rhizosphere MetaG P. TD hybrid SRZTD1 (version 2) (version 2) | ecosystem: Host-associated > Plants > Roots > Rhizosphere >... | reverse complement strand
TGGCAGAGTCACCAGGAGTCAGACGAGAGGCTTAAGCTCCGCTTCGAATGGGACTGGAAAGGCGCTGAGCGAGAACTCCGTCGGGCAAACGAATTGAAGGCCGACTATCCGGCTGCCCACCAATGGCACGCCGCTTTGAGTCTGTCGCAACGACTTGTTGAGGAAGCGTGGATGTCTAACCCACCGAAACCGCGGGCCTCCGTTCGTAAGAGAACGGCTTTAAAACGACCACTTCCTACGCACATCCCGTCATTGGAGTTAACTCCAAATGAGGAAGTCCAAATATATTGTGCTATTGCACGGGAACAAATCGATGTTGGTAACTATGATGCCGCATGCCTGATTCTGCAGTCCTGGTGGCAGTTAGGAAGTTGGCCAAAGCTTGAAGGACTTAATCAACACGCGTGTGCTGATTTGCTATTTACCGCAGGAGAACTTGGCGGCTGCGTCGCGAGCACCGAGCAATTGCCAAAAGGCCAAAAGTATGGTGAGGCATTACTTAGCGGATCCATAGCGCTGTGGGAACAGTTGGGCTCAAAGATACGCGCCGCAGAAGGCCGAATAGAACTTGCCCTTTGCTATTATCGCCAGGGTCTGTTTGACCTCGGTCGATCAACGTTGCTCACTGTTCTAAACAGTCTTTCAGCTGAGGAGGAAGGCCTTCGAAGTTTAGCGTTGATAAGACTCGCCAGCCTCGAACGCCACGCGGGTCGACTCCATGATGCGCTGGCACGGCTCACTGACGCTGCCGAACTCGTAGATCTGTCCGGGCCGTGGGTAACAGGCCGCTGCAATCTTGAGTTTGCTTCTGCGTACAAAGATCTTTCTGTGTCTTACGACGTGGAACACTATCGATATTCCTCAAGAGACTTCTATTGTAAAGCGCTTAACGAATTTGAGGCGGTAGGTAATCATCGACTGGCGGCAATCGTCCACAACAATCTAGGCTACCTATTGCTTAATATGGAGGAATATCCCGAGGCGGAATTTCACCTACTTCGCGCTCGCAGAAGCTTCGATTTCTTTCACGACAAGATCCGTTGTGCGCAGGCCGACGACTCTCTGGCGCAGCTGTATCTGGCCCAAGACAAACTCCAAGAAGCGGAGAAGGCAATAGACCGCGCTGTTAAAACGATGGAGATTGGAGATGAGGACGCGCTGTTAGCGGAGGCACTTACCACAAAAGGCCTAATTTGCTGCCGGTCCAAACGGCACATTGAAGCCAAGCGCGCCCTCGAAGACGCTCACCGCTTGGCATCGCGATGTGGAGATAATGAGGGGGCCGGGCGGGCATTGCTTGTGTTGATGGAAGAGATGCGAGAAATTCTCGGAGAGGAAGAACGCATATCTGTTGAGGCACGATTAGTTGAATTGCTTTCTTCTTCTCAGCAGCCTTCTATCCATCGGCGCCTCCGAACATGCCTTGGCATCATTGCGGGTTGAATACGCTAAATAGCTAAGGGGTTCAGCGCAGGCAATGTTCAGTTGGAAAGATAAAGCCCGATAGCAAGCCTATATTCTTAACCAAAGGCAGTCGCATATCACTTCTCATCAGCTCACCTCGCGGAATAAGTGTTGCTAATACAATGATTCGTGGTGGTTTTCGCCATGTTTTTTGGCAAATTGACCGATATGGAATAGCAACCTGACCGAGATAGGTCAAGGTTGACATTAAACTTAATACAAGCCGCTCTGGAGCAGCAGCTGAATCAAGCGGCCGATGTTTTCGGAAAAACCGAATAGGCTACCACTCTGAGCGGAATCGGGAATGATCCCACTTCGCGAAGCAATGTTTCCACTTTGCGAAGGAATATTTCCGGTTCGCGAAGCAATGTTTCCACTTCGGGAAGGAATGTTTCCAGTTCGCGAAGCAATGTTTCCACTTCGGGAAGGAATGTTTCCGGCCAGGACGGTGGAAGATATTGTGATAAGGAGCGCCACCGCGCATATTGTGGATTTGATTTGAGCCATTTCAATTTCTCCTGGTGAACGATTGCTGTTTACTGGGACTTGGCTTCGACCGGCCTGTGTTTCCCACTCATTCCTTGTCGGAGCCAGAACTTTCGAATCTTGTAGCGGTTCATCTTCAAAGGCTGTGCCGCGAAACTAAAACGTATGGGCCATGGCTGTAATCAATGGAACGAAACAGGTTAAGTGAAGTTCGCTCGTTGCGCCTCCAAATGGCCCCGGAATGACTACCCCGTAAACAGCAAGAGGCCATCACACAATGCTTTTGTGGCAAATACTTCTTTACGGGAGAAAATGCACCGTTTGCTTGCAGCAAACTCAATGGATACGGGAGTTGCATTGTATACGCGGTATCCACCCTTCATCATTTGATTCGCGTGACAAAACACATGATTGACCGAAGCTATCAGACAGTCCAGCAGGAACATCATGGTTTACCCCTGAGCGAGAGCGAACGGGTGGAAGCATGCTGCAGCATCGCTCGTGAACGATTGGAGGTCGGTGACTATGATGCTGGATTGACCGCACTTCATGCGTGGTGGGCTATGGGTGATTGGCCTCGTCACTCTGGTTTAACTGATCAGGCGGCGGCAGAACTGTTCCTAACGGCTGGGATCTTAAGCTCGGCCGTCGCGAGCACCAAAAAGCTGGAAGGTGGCCAAAAACCCGCAGAGGCGTTGTTGAGTGGTGCGATAGCCTTATTTGAACAAATGGGCCAAAGAAACCGGGCGTCTGAATGTAGAATCGAGTTGGCCTTTTGTTATTTTCTGCAGGGTCTATTCCATTTGGCTCGAAATACTCTCACATCCTCACTTGAATCAATCACTGATCAGGATAAAGAGTTAAGAAGTATCGCACTAATTCGCCTTGCAACTCTGGAACACCACGCAGGTCGTCTTCATGATGCTTTCAGCTTGTTTAAAAAGGCCTTACCCGTTATTCGGTCCGAGAGGCCGGTAATCAAGGGTAGGTTTTGTTTACAGTTCGCGACACTCCTCAAGGACCTCGGGGTGGCTGAAGGAAATGAGCGGTACTTTGAAACGTCCCTTCGCTACTATGGGCGGGCTCTTCTTCAATTTCAGGAATTGGAAAACCAGCGCTATACCGCTATTACGGAGAATAATCTCGGCTACCTTCTTCTAACACTGAGAAGATTTGACGTTGCTCAGCAACATCTACAGCGTGCTCGTGGTCTTTTCGAGAAGTTTGGCGATCAAGTCCGACGAGCGCAGGTCGATGAGACAATTGCACGGCTCTATATCGGGTCTGAGCAGTACGAATTGGCCCACCATGCAATACGTCTTGCGGTAAATACTCTTGAGGGCAGTGGCGAAGAGGCGTTCCTCGCTGAGGCGCTGACCACCCAAGGTCTGATTCTTTGCCGCTTGAGACATCGGCAAGAGGCGAAACCAATTATTGAACGCGCTCGGCGCGTTGCGGAAAGGTGTGGTGATCGCGAGGGTGCGGGGAGGGCGCTGCTGATCCTGATTGAAGAAATGTGTGACCAGCTCGCCGATGATGAGCGGCGGGAGATTGGGGCGCAGGCTAACCAGTTGCTCGCCAACTCCCAACAGCAGGCTACTCGGGAACGGCTTCGGAAGTGTCTTGAGACCATTGCCGAGGCGCACACGCGCCATGAGGCACAGCGCGAGCAAGAAATCCACGCGCAGAAAATGGCGGCCCTCGGTGAGCTCTCATTCGGCGTTGCGCACAACGTAAACAACACCCTCACCGGCATCCTTGGCCGGGCGCAGCTGATCCTGCGCAATAGCAATGACCCCGCCAAGATCGAAGCCGGCCTCGAGCTAATCATCAAGAGCGCTGAAGACGGCGCCCACATCATCCGTCGTATTCAGGACTTCGCACGCCAGCGCCCCAGCCGCGAATTCGAAATCATCTCCATCGCCGAACTCCTCAAGGACGCCTGCGAAATGACGCGCCCGCGCTGGGAGGCACGCTCCGAATTCGCTCCAATACGCTTCGCTCTCCACGCCGACTGCATAGCCCACATCAACGGCGACCCCGTCGAACTACGCGAAGTGCTGGTGAACATGATCTACAACGCTGTCGACGCCATGCCGTCCGGCGGCGAAGTGCGCGTCGCGACTCAGGAAACCCGAGATCGCGTGATGATCTGCATTACAGACACCGGGACCGGAATGACGCCCGAAGTCAAGCAGCGACTCTTCGATCCGTTCTTCACGACCAAAGGTAAGGCCGGCACAGGCATGGGCCTGGCCGTGAGCTTCGGTATCATTCGCCGGCACGAAGGCTCAATCGAGGTCGACAGCGAACCCGGCCGGGGCACCACTTTCAAGATTTCACTTCCGAAAGTTTCGCCAGCCTCAACAACAGAAGAAGGCGCCATACCTGTCGAATCCGCCATTCCAATTTCCGACGACAAAGTCCGCGTACTCGTCGTCGACGACGAAACTCACGTGCGCGAAGTGTTAATCGAGGCGTTGGAAGCAGAGGGCTGCGAGGTAGTCTCAGCTCAAAGCGGCGAGATCGCTTTGGCCCTCTTCAACCAGTACGAGGGTAAGTTTGACGCCGTATTCACCGACATCGGCATGCCCGAAATGAGCGGCTGGGAACTCGTAACCGAAATCCGGGAACGCTCGAAGACGATGCCCATTGCGATTATCAGCGGCTGGGCCGACGCGATTAGCGTTCAGACGAGAAATGCCGTGAGGGCTGACTGGGTCGTCGCCAAACCATTCGACATCAACAAGATCTCAAGCATCGCCCAGGAGATCTCGCAACGTAAAACCGCCCAAATTTAACGGAATTTAAGCACTCACGCTGAGTTCGTGGCGCTCAAGCTTCAGGTAGAGGCCGCGTCGCGTCAAACCAAGCTCGCGCGCAGCGCGTGAGATGTTGCCGCCATGACGGCGCAAAGCATCGGAAATCATTCGCCGCTCAACTTCGGCAAGCGCATCAGCCAAAGTACCGCCGGTGCTCTGCAAACCAGAGGCGGAAGGTATCGACGCAATCGACGCAGCCGATGGGGTCGTTGGAGAGGACGTTCGCTTCAATTCCGGCGAAAGGTGCTCGGGCGTGATTATGGTTCCATCTTCCGCGCGGGCTACGGTGCGCTGAATCTCATTACAAAGTTGCCGCACGTTCCCAGGCCAATCGCTTACCATTAACAGGTCGACGGCCTGCGGCGTGATCTGTATATCCTTCCGCCCAAACTTCGCGGAGTAATGGTTGACGTAGTAATTGACGATCGTCGGAATCTCAGACCGACGTTCCCGCAACGGCGGCACCCGCAACCGAATCACGTTCAGCCGGTAGTAAAGATCTTCACGAAAACGACCCTGCGCCACCATGTCTTCCAGATCAGTATTCGTCGCGGCAATAATGCGCACGTCGACTTTGCTGGGCCGTTGCTCGCCGAGCGGCTGTATCTCGCCTTCCTGAAGGAACCGCAGCAACTTCGGTTGAACGTCCAGTGGCAAGTCCCCAACTTCGTCGAGAAAAAGTGTTCCGCCAGCAGCAGTTCGAATTACACCTTGCGAATCATGGACAGCGCCCGTGAAAGCGCCCCGCCTGTAACCAAACAGGTAACCTTCTGACAGCTCTTTCGGCTCCGCAGTGCAGTTGAACGGCACAAACACCTTCGCACGTCGCGACGATATCGCGTGAATCGCACGCGCCACCAACTCCTTGCCCGTGCCCGACTCGCCCGTCACCAACACAGTCACATCCGAGGAACGAATCTTATGAACCTCCTCGACCAACTGCGTCATCGCGGGACTCGAATGGATGAACCCAGGCATCAAGCTCGTGCCCGTCATCTCATCTGCATTTTCGTGCGTGCCGCTCTTCTGAGCACCCGCTCTCAACGCGCAAACGTCCATTCCCAACTCGACCACACGCAGCAGCGGCTCGAGCGCCACTCCCTTCGGTAGCTGCGCCCGGTTTCGCGGCGCTAAATACATCTTTGCCGCCGGCGCATTTGAAGATTCGAGGAGAATGACTTCGGCATCGTGCTTCTTGCGATACCGTTCGCGCGAAGCGTCGTCTTCAACGGCGTCGAGATCTGTGGCGATCTTCACACTCTCCGCGGGCGTACACCCCATCGCAATCACGACTTTCGGTTCGCCACGCTCGCCGCGCTCCGTGATTATGACTCGCTGAGCGCCTGTTTCCTGACGCATCACCGCCGCAAGTTCCCGCAACAGCAGCTCGCGTGATGCAACAGCCTCAGCAAGACGCAGCGTCAAGAGCTGCGTCAACGCCGACTGTTCCTGCATCCGCTCTGGAGTTGAAGCGGAAAGATCTCGCAACTCCTCTTCAGCGCGCGATAGATCAAGCCGTGCGCCGAGTTCTCGAAAAGTATTCAACGCTCGGCTTAGGTGCTCACCTGCGCGATCCGGCAGAATCGTCGCGTACGCGCGGCCCAACTCGAGATGTGCACGGGCTCCGCGATATCGATCGCCGAGCATGTCGAAGATCGAAACGCTACTGCCAAAATGCTGGGCCGCAGCAGCCGCATCGCCGCGCGCCATATTCAGCATTCCGTTGAGCCTGTGTGCTTCGCCAGTGAAGCCTAAATCGGTGGCTGAGTCGGTGGTGTCCGCAGCGACGCGCTGAAGCTCGCGATTGCACTCGTCCAGGTCGCGCATCAATAAATGTGCTTCGGCACCAATCAAGCGCGACTCGCAAATCGCCTGGCGGTCGCCGATCTGTTCCGCTAAAGCAAGCGCTTCCCTGGCCTTTTCCAACGCCTTTTCGGGATCTTCGATCGCGATGTAACAGCGTCCAAGCGTCCTCAACGCCTGCCCTTCGTACCACTTGTTTCCGTTTTCAGTCGCAAGTGCAACGGCCCTAATTAAATAATCCTTAGCCTGGTCCAGATCGCCGCGGAGCATATGGAGCTCGCCCAGCGAGTCCAGAATCATCGGCACTTTCGCCCCGCGCTCATCGACTTCCTTCGCGAGTGAAAACGCGCGCTCCAGCGCCTCCTGCGCACGGTCCCACTGCCCGATCAGGATGAGATTGATCCCTAAATTGTTGTAACCGTCCGCGGCGTTGGTCTTGTGGTCCGTCCGCTCGTAATAAGTAATCGCTTTCTTGAGGTAGTCGATGCCTTCCTGCGGCCGTTTGAGGAACCAGCAGGCGCCCGCCATGTTTGCGTAAGTCCTGCCAAGCACGTAAGCGGCCGGTCGATCACCGATAAGTTTCAGCGCCTGTTCGAGGTTTTCCAAGCCCGATTCGTAGTTACCTTCGTGAATATCAGCAACGCCAACACCAAAATACGACTCCGCCAATCCGCGCCATTCGCCACTCTGACGGAAATACTCCAAAGCGCGTTGAGCATAATCGCGCGCAATCGGATACTCACTGATACTTCGATAAGTGCGAGATAAAGCCGCGTAGATATGGCCCAGGTTCACGCCGCCATTTTCAGCGTAGTCGCGCAACGTCGACTTCAGCATCGCGATCGCTTTCGGATGGTCGCCGTTGTAGTTGTACCCGAGACCGATCTGAACACGCAGATAACTGACGGTCTGGTCGTCCAACTTCCCTCGCGATTCCGGCGCTTCATACATCGAAACCGCCGCAAGCGAATCGCGGTAATGGCCCTGTTGTTCGAGCGCAGTTGAAAGTGCACAACGTGCGAGCGCAAGTATCGGCGGATTTGAACGCGCGTTGGAGATGAGTAAGGCGAGGCGATCCTTGGCCTCTGTAGAGAGACCCTGGTCCAGCAGCGAACGGACTGCGTCCAATTCGAGCGTTAGCGCTTCGGGAGTAGGCTTCCGCGAACGAATCCTAACCCGAGCATCGGCGAGATCGACCACACCTCGCTCTCCAGGGGGCTGTTGCTGGTCTCGGCCTGGGGGCCCGTGACCGACACGTTTATCCATGTAATTACCTATAAAAGATCAATCAAGCTGACTTTTCATGATGCTTTTGTTTATGGGAGGGGTCGCTCAAAACTATTCGTCTACAGTTTTGCCGCGCCAAACGTGTTATGCGTGGAGAATTTAGCACATCAAACGAACGGCGTACAGTTTTCTTCCGTACAAATTGAATAAATTTTCGGTTACCCGACTGAGTCCCGATAGTTCTCCCGACACCGGATTAAGTTGTCAAAACACAAAGGTTACGGCGTGATTTATCGGTTTCTTCGCCTTGACACCCCCAAGGTCGGCCGCTATCATTTCCGTTTCCGTTCGCAGCGCGGAACTTCGCCTAGGGTTATATGTTTGAGTCGCTTTCGGATAAATTAAAACGCACGCTAAAGAATTTGCGGGGCGAGGGCGTGCTAACGAAAGAGCACGTCGACGCTGCGCTGCGAGAGATCCGTCTGGCTCTGTTGGAGGCGGACGTCAACTATAAAGTCGCCAAAGACTTTATCAGTTCGGTCCAGCAGAAGGCGGAAGGTCAGCAGGTTTGGCAGGAACTCAAGCCGTCCGAGCAAGTCGTCAAGATCGTTTTTGACGAACTGGTGGAGTTGCTCGGCGGCCAGTCGTCGCGACTCGTTTTCACCAAACAGATACCAAACACGGTGATGGTGGTTGGACTGCAAGGTTCAGGAAAAACCACGTCGACCGGGAAGATCGCGCGCTGGCTGGCAAAAAATCAGGATCGAAAGCCGTTACTGGTTTCAGTAGACGTTTACCGGCCGGCCGCGCGTGAGCAGTTGAAGGTCATCGCGAAAGCGACAGGCCAGCAGATCTTTGAACAACCCGATACCAACGATCCGATGACGCTCGTGCGCGAGGCACAGAAGCACGCGCAGCAAACGGGCTTCGATACGCTGTTAATCGACACCGCTGGTCGCCTGCACATCGACGAGGAGTTGATGGAGGAGTTGGTCAACATCAAAAACCAGACTCATCCGGTCGAGATTCTTTTCGTCGCCGACGCGATGACTGGTCAGGATGCGGTTCGCTCCGCTGAAGAGTTTCACCGGCGCGTTGGAATCACCGGCGTCATCCTGACGAAGATGGACGGCGACGCTCGTGGTGGTGCAGCGCTTTCGATCAAGCAGGTGACCGGGCAGCCTGTGAAGTTCGTCGGCGTCGGGGAACGTTACGACGCGCTCGAGCCTTTTTATCCGGATCGGGTGGCGCAGCGAATTCTTGGAATGGGCGACGTGTTGTCGCTCATCGAAGAAGTACAATCGAAGGTAGATCAGGAAGAAGCGGAAGAGCAGCTCAAGAAGCTTCAGAAGAACGAATTCACATTAGACGACTTTCGTTCGCAGTTGCGCCAGGTTAAGAAACTCGGTTCTTTCTCAAAGATAATGAAGTTGCTTCCCGATCAGCTTCTCGGCGGCATGGGAATGCCGCAGTTGGACGAGGAGCAATCGAAGATGATGGAAGCGGAGCTGAAACGCACCGAAGCCATAATCGATTCGATGACGTGGGAAGAACGAAACGATCATCGGATTCTGAATGCTAATCGGCGACGTCGCATCGCTCGCGGTTCCGGTACGGACGTGGCGAGCGTCAATCAACTGATCAAGCAGTACGTTGAAATGCGCCAGATGATGCGCCAGCTTACCAGCTCCGGGCTGTTTGGTGGCGGTGGGTTGAAGAGCAAGATGTTGAGAAAGATGACCGGAATGCCGGATATGGCTGGTTTTTCCGGCGACGGTGATGAGATGCCGTCGTTACCGGCTCCGCCATCAAGAAAGAAATTGAAGAAGAAACGGAAGAAGAAGAGGAGATAGACCTTGTTAGCGATTAAGTTAATGCGCACTGGCGCCAAGAAGAGCCCGTCGTATCGCGTGGTTGTGAAAGAGAAGCAGTCGAAACGCGACGGAGCCTATTTAGAGAATCTCGGTACGTACAATCCCACGCGGAATCCGGCTGAGATCAAACTCAACTTAACCAGAGTCAATTATTGGATCGAAAAGGGTGCGCAGCCAACCGACACCGTGAGCCGGCTCATCAAGGCCAGCGCCAAGGCTGAACAGGCTACGGCTGCGGAAGCCTAAATTTTTAAGCGATGCGAGACGCCATTGAGATGATCGTTAAGTCGCTCGTCGACGATAGCGAGAATGTGGACGTTCGTGAGATCGATCAACGTAACGGATCCACTCTCATAGAAGTGCGTGTCGCGCAAAATGATGTTGGGAAGATCATCGGCAAGCAGGGAAAGACGATACGCGCACTGCGGTCACTGGCCCGCATCGCCGGAGCAAAAAAGAATCGTCGATATCTTTTGGAAATCGTTGAGTGATCCACATGGAGGACGCTCACTCGGGTGAATTGGTGGTTATCGCTCGAGCAGTAAAACCACGCGGGCTGAAAGGCGAGATCGTCGCCGAACTTTTGACAGATTTTCCGGAGCGGTTCGAAGAGGTTGAAGAACTGGTGCTTGTTGCGCCAGGCGGCGAGCGAAAAACAGGCCACCTCGAAAATCACTGGTTCCAAAACGATCGAGTGATACTGAAGCTGGCTGGTTACGACGACGTCGAAACTGCCAAAGAGTTGGTTGGATTTGAATTCGCTGTTCCGGAACAGGATCGTGTTCCACTTCCCGCGGATCACTACTACGACTGGGAATTGGAAGGTTGTACCGTCAGAGCCGGCGATACAAACATCGGCAAAGTTCGGTCAGTAATTAAGACCGGCGGAACCGAGATTCTTGAAGTCGTCGACGAAGACGACAAGGAACGATTGATACCTTTGGTTGACTCGATTGTTGTTGAGATCGACCCTGCGGGAAAGACGATCGTAGTGGATCCACCCGAAGGACTTTTAGATCTTTGATTAGAAAAGGGATGCATCGCTTCGACATCATTACGATCTTTGCCGAGTTCGTTGACGAGGTGATCGATTGTGGGATTTTGAGGCGCGCGCGGAATGCCGGACTCGTCGAAGTAAAGGCCCACGATCTACGACAATGGACCACTGATAAGCACCACGTCGTGGACGACAGGCCGTTTGGCGGGGGCGACGGAATGATTCTGAAACCCGAGCCAATCTTCGCCGGAGTCGAAGCGCTGACCGGCGCTTCGCGGAAAGAGGATTTGCCGGCAAAGACGCGAGTGATGCTGCTGTCTGCACAGGGTGAGGTTTTTTCACAAGCTCTGGCGCAGGACATTTCGCAGAACACGTCGCACGTCATACTGCTTTGCGGCCGTTACGAAGGAGTTGATGAGCGCGTTACCGAGGCATTAGTAACCGACGAAGTCTCGATCGGCGACTACGTGCTCTCGGGCGGTGAGCCGGCAGCCGTGGTCGTGGTCGACGCTGTCGTCCGATTGTTGCCCGGCGCTCTGGGAAGCGAAACCTCGGCGGTGTATGAATCCTTCTCGGAAGGCCTGTTGGACCATCCGCAGTACACGCGGCCGCCCGAGTTCCGTGGAATGAAAGTGCCGGACGTATTGTTGAGTGGGAATCACGCTGAAATCGAGCGTTGGCGCAAGGAAGCGGCGATCGAAAAAACAAGACGTAAACGTCCTGACCTGCTGAAATAGTTGAATTGAATAAGGAGCATTGAGAAATGAATCGATTGGATAAGATTGAAGAGACCCAGTTGCGTAATAATATTCCACAGTTTCAGCCAGGCGATACGGTCCGCGTGCATGTGCGGATTAAGGAATCTGAGACCAAAGAACGATTGCAGGCTTTTGAAGGCGTAGTGATCGCTCGCAAACACGGCGGCGCTCGCGAAACAATCACCGTTCGAAAGACCAGTTTTGGCGTCGGCGTAGAAAGAATTTTTCCACTTCACGCAACCATCATCGACCACATCGATCTGGTAAAACGAGGTCGCGTGCGACGCGCCAAGCTTTACTACCTCCGTGGACTTCGAGGCAAGGCTGCACGTATTCGCGAGCGCGATACGCGAGGTCAGCAGGGCGACGACGCCCAGGCCTCAGCTGCCAAGAAATAATTCGGGAACTACAGGATTGCGGATCGCAATCGATGCTCATGCTGTTGGGGCGAAGCTTGGTGGTAACGAAAGCTACGCCGTTAACCTGATCGAGGCGCTGGCCCAGATCGACAGCGCCAATCATTACACTATCTACATCACGACTGACGAGGCGCGCGAACGCTTCCAAGGGCGTTGGCCCAACTTCAAGGTTCGCGCCACTCTTCCTCACACGCCCTTAATCAGAATCCCACTGACACTCAGCGCTGAACTGCGGAAAAATCCGGTCGACGTTCTGCACGTGCAATTCACAGCACCGCCTTTTTGCCCCTGTCCGGTGGTGGTGAGTATTCACGATCTCTCATTTGAGCATCTGCCTCAGACTTTCAAGCGTCGGAGTCGAACGCAGTTGCGCCTAACAGTGCGGCATTCTGCCCAGCGCGCCGCGCGGATTATTTCACTCTCAGAACACGGACGCCGCGACATTATCGAAACCTACGGAATCACCGCTGAACGTGTAAGTGCTATCCCGCTCGCGGCGCCTGCACACTTCGCGCCGGTCCATGACAACAGGGAACTTCAACGCGTGCGACATAATTACGGAATAGATGGTGACTATATTCTCACCGTAGGTTCTATTCAGCCTCGCAAAAACCTGGCCCGACTCGTCCAGGCGTATGCTTCGTTGCGAGGAAACAAATCAGCAGATAAGCTGCCTAAGCTCGTACTCGTGGGAAAGAGCGGCTGGCTTTACGACGAGACCTTGCGTGCGCTCAAGGAAACGGGCGTAGCTGACACTGTAGTTTTGACCGGATATGTTCCACAGGAGGATTTGCCGGCACTGTATTCGGGCGCGCTCTGCTTCGTTTATCCGTCTTACTTCGAAGGATTCGGATTACCGCCGCTGGAGGCTATGAAATGTGGCGCTCCAGTGATAGTTGGTAATAAAACAAGCTTGCCAGAAGTTGTGGGCGATGCAGCATTAGCGGTGGACCCGTTTGATGTCGAAGCGATTGCGTCCGCCATGCAGAGGGTGATAGAAAGTCCTGCCCTTCGTGAGGAACTGAGCATTAAAGGTCAGGCCAGGGCCGAGACTTTTGACTGGCGCGAGACGGCTCGAAAAACTCTCGCCATCTACCAGGAAGTGGCCCAGGAAACAAGGGGGGTATCTTGATGCGCATAGCGATTCTAGGCACACGAGGTATTCCCGCCAGTTATGGCGGATTTGAAACCTTCGCGGAACATCTCGCGACACGGCTCGTGGCGCGCGGCCACGACGTCACGGTGTATTGTCGTGCGCACTACGTTTCACCAAGACAGTTGGAGTATCACGGCGTCCGGCTCCAGATTCTGCCTACAATCAGACATAAATACTTCGATACCGTCGTTCACACGTTTCTTTCTGCCATACACGCGGTGTCGGGCCGTTACGATGTGGCACTGATTTGTAACTGCGCGAATGCACCTTTTAGCCCCATCCTGAGACTCACCGGAACGCCCGTGGCGATCAACGTCGATGGCCTCGAGCACAAACGCAAAAAATGGGGCCGGCTTGGGCGTCGTTACTATCGATTCGCAGAATACCTGTCGACGTTGTTGCCGAATGAAATGGTGACGGACGCACAGGTGATCCAGGATTATTACCTCGCCCGACATAACACGGCATCGACCATGATTGCATACGGTAGTGAGGTGGAGCGACGTTCGGATCGCGCTGCCGTGCGTAAATGGCGGGTCGAGCCAAACCGTTACGTCCTGTACGTGTCTCGCCTCGAACCTGAGAACAACGCGCATCTTGTAATCGAGGCATTTAAAAAGGTTCGCACTGCTTACCGGTTGCTGATCGTCGGCGACGCGCCTTACGCGGAAAGCTATATCAAGAGTTTGAAGGCCCAGGCTCGCGGGGATAAGCGAATAATCTTTACGGGGTTTGTATTTGGACAGGACTATCGCGCACTTCAGCAAAACGCCTATTGCTACGTCCATGCGACTGAAGTCGGCGGCACGCATCCCGCGCTGCTCGAAGCAATGGGTTATGGAAACTGTGTACTCACGCTGGCGACACCCGAGAACATCGAGGTTGTAGGTGAAGCCGGCGTTCCCTACATCGACGAATACGATCTGGCGGCGAAGTTACAGCGGGTTTTGCGTGACGGATCGCTGGTCCAGGCTTACAGGAACAGAGCGCAGCAGCGCGTCGAAAGTCATTACGATTGGGAGACAGTAGTCGATCAATATGAGCAACTGTTTGCCCGGATGATTGGGCAGGCGGTTCCGACGGAAGTTGAAGCTCCAGAAGCAGAGCCCGCTGAAGTGTTACGTAAATCCGCCAGCTAAAAAGATCCACAGAGAAAGGGCTTTAAAGTGGGGCGCCCCGCCGATTCGGGGGAATCGACGGGGCAAAGCGTATCGGGCAGGGTCGGGTAAAACGGGTGGCTGAACAAAGCATGAGAACAATCCACGGAAAACTAAGATCGTTCATTCGGGCGGCGCGCTAGCGGGTAAAAAAATAAGAGCGAATAAGGCTAAGCAGACGCACCGTCCAATGGCCATCAGCCGCGTTCAAAAAGATCCAACAACCCTTGCTAATTGGTTGTGTGAGAATTTATACGATTGAATTGTGACCTGTCAAGCACAATTATTAAGGTTTCGAAAAATTCTCGCAACAGATCGAGCGCAGTGCTGCGAATTACCTCACAACTTTGTGTCCAGATCGCTGTTCTATTCACCTGAGCGGACCTGCTGAAGCCGCTGGGCTTGGCGGCGCACGGCCTCTGAAACATTGCGGTTCTGCGTGAGATTTTGCAGGTCCTTGGTCTTAATGCGAATCAGGATGTTCATCACGGTAGGTATTGGCGTTCGTGGATTACGTGCAAGGTTGTGGATGATCGGGTAAGAGCGCGCCCAGCTACGATTGAGCGCGATTAACCGAAGCACTTCATCTGAAATCGTCCTCATCGCTGCGATGTTTTCTATTTCCTGCTCGGTGATCCGCGGGTTATTCACGACTGCCGAACAGACCACCTTGTTTGAATCGCGGATCAGAATGCTGCGAGCTTCGCGGTCTCCTTTCATCGCGAGCTTCATCCTGTCCTTGGTATTCATGAACATGATCTTTCGAATAAGCGAGACTCGCTCCGCACTGATGTCGCCCCTTTCGAGACGTTCATTCTCAATGATGCGCTGAACGTTGGAAGAAACGTCCGCAGTGCTCTCTGACACGAGCTCTTCGTAACGTTCAGCCGGAAGCCACGCGTCGTCGAGATCGGCATCAGTTACTTCGATGTGTTGCGCGATTAGCCACGCATCGTCGAGGCTCAGATCGCCAGCCGGCGTGGTCAATTCTGCCGTTTCGAAAAACTCGGCCGCCGCCGTTTGCCCGCGCGCTCGAAGTTCGTCGGCAATCTGTCGGGCGCCGCGTTCCTTTTCGAAAAACTCCTTGCGCGTTTCGCGGGCTCGTCGTTCGGCCTCACCACCGCACGCCGGATTTTGCAGAATCGCGTCGATGATCTCGGGACAACGAACCAATCGCTGCTGATTGATCGTGATCAGTTCTAAAAGCGAGCTGTGCGAAGTTGTCGCGGCGAGCTTTGCTAACGCCTGGTCGGGAGTCCGAGCGTTGAGGATCGTCG
>Ga0111539_10006186_pt1 | contig 15443 bp, 14 predicted proteins | sample RhiMethybrSRZTD1_FD_79667 | JGI IMG/M metagenome (GOLD analysis project Ga0111539, IMG submission 79667) | Populus rhizosphere microbial communities from Tennessee, USA - Rhizosphere MetaG P. TD hybrid SRZTD1 (version 2) (version 2) | ecosystem: Host-associated > Plants > Roots > Rhizosphere >... | reverse complement strand
GCCATCGTCGCCACCGCCTCCCTGGCGGGCATCATCGCCTTCGCCCCCGACCCGATCTACACGCTCACCAAGCACGCGGTGGTCGGCTTCGTCCGCTCCTCGGCCCTGGCCCTCGGCGCCTACGGCATCAGCATCAACTGCCTGTGCCCCGCCGTGGTCGACACCCCGCTGATCGGCGAAGCCCGGGACCGCCTGATAGAGGTGGGCCTCCCACTCATCCCCCCGTCCGAGATCGCCGACGCCCTGGTCACGGTGGTCCGAGGCGGCGGCACCGGCGAGGCCTGGACCTGCCTGCCGCAACGCCCGCCCGAGCCCTGGACCTTCGCGACCCCGGAGATCTGGGCACCCGCCTCCGAGTCAACCTGAAGCTGAGAGCGTCACCACCGCCTCGCTCGTGTAGACGAGGAAGGTCAGGGTCTCCTGGAAGTACAGCTCGATGCTGGTGGCGTCGTGACCGAGGTAGCCGATCGCGAGGTCTTGGCCGAGGTGCAGCTCGAAGTCTCCCCCGCGCGTCGACAGCAGGAACGCATCGTCGATGGCGGGGGCCCAGACGATCGGTCCGTCCACGATGCGCGTGACATGCTCGAGGATCGGGTAGCCCTGGTCGGACGTCTCGGCGACCGATGTGTAGGCGTCGCTGCTGAGAGCCAGGGCGTAGGGGCCGTCGACGCCGGCCAGTCGCAGGGCCGACACGGCTTGGCTGATCGCGTCCGGGTAGTCGCGCACCTCCCCCGGGAGCCCCGTCACCGGGTTGGAGGAACCGGCGCGCAGCCCGGTGATGCCGGCCGCCGTGTACCCGTGGAAGATCGCCCGATCTTCGGCGAAGGCGATCAGGCGGGCCGCGTCCTTGACCGGCTGCCAGTCCGCATCCTTCGCCCCGCGTTCGACGTCGTCGACCTGCTGCCGGTCCACGGTGAACGGGGCGCGCAGCTCGACGATGGGCAGGGACCGGCGCGCCTGGGCGATGACGCCGTCCGACGGCGGGTCGATGGCGTCCAGGTGGCCGGTGCCGACCGCCGACAGCTCGATCCCACCCGGGCCGGCGACGTCGACGAGGCGCCGGCCTGCCACGTGACGCCGGAACGTCCGCCGTGCCTCGTCCTCCAGGTCGGCCCAGGCCGCCGCGGCTATGGGAGCGAGCTCTCGGTGCAGGTTGTCCATCAGTCGGTTCCTCTCAGGCCGCCGATCCCGAGCGATCCCGGGATCGGTCGATCATGCTCACCTGCCCCGCCTGTGGCCGGCGGAGCAGGCACCTCGTCAACGTCCCGTTCGGCCCCGACGACGGTCGGCCGATCGGGCGGGTCGTCGAGGAGATCGGCGGACGGGACGAAGAACAGGCTGCCGGTCAGCGCCGTGGAGAAGTCCAGGATCCGGTCGTGGCGAGCGGGCGGATCGCCGAGGAACATCCGCTCCAGCATCCGTTCCACGACGGTCGGCGTTCGGGCATAGCCGATGAAATAGGTGCCGAACTCGGCGCTTCCGACGGTGCCGAACGGCATGTTGTCCCGCAGGATCTGGCGCTCGGTGCCATCGGGGTCGACGATCGTGTTCAGCGCGACGTGGGAGTCCGGCGGCATGACGGCGTCGTCGAGCTCGATGTCGTCCAGCTTGGTGCGGCCGATCACCAGCTCCTGGGTTTCGACCGGCAGGGCGTTCCACGCGTCGAGGTCGTGCACGTACTTCTGCACGATCACGTAGCTCCCGCCGCTGAACGCCGGGTCCTCGGCGCCGACGAGGACGGCCTCGCGGGCCGGCCGCCCCACCGGGTTCTCGGTCCCGTCGACGAACCCCAGCAGGTCGCGGTAGTCGAAGTACTTGAACCCGTGCACCTCGTCCACCACCGTCACCGCGCCGCGCAGCCTGGTCATGATCTCCGTCGCGAGCGCGAAGCACAGGTCCGGCCGTTGCGCCCGAATGTGGAACAGCAGGTCGCCGGGCGTAGCCACCGCACGATGGACCGGTCCCGTCAGCTCGCGGAAGGGGTGCAGCTCGGCGGGGCGCGACCCGGCGAACAACCGGTCCCAGGCCGCCGATCCGATGCCGGTGACGCAGCTCAACGTCGCGGCCTGGGCCCGGAACCCGACCGCTCGCTGCAGCCCGGACAGCTCGGCCAAGGTGTCACGGACGCGGGGCTCACCTCCCGCATCGATCCTCACCACGAGGAAGACCGCCGCACGCGTCAGCGGGCTCAGCACCGCTTGTGGAGTCGCCTCCCGGGCTGCCTCCGCCATCGCATCTACCCCCGGGGTGCTCGGTCACGGCCGCAAGCCGAGACCTTAGCGATACCGAACGTCGTATCGCCGAGCCGGCGATGATCCGCTCCCCGACGCCTTGTGTGCCTGAACGTCGCTCTCCGTGACGGCGTATCCAGATCGCGGACGGGCCGCCCTTGTGGTGTGCGGTCGGGCGAGCGCGTCAGTCGCGCAGGGAGGCGTAGGGCTGGCCGGGGTCGTCGAAGACCACCCGCCAGAGGCGGATGAGCTGGAGGGCGATCAGCCAGGCGCCGAGGAGGGCGGGGGCGAGGATCCAGCCTCGGGTGAGCAGGTACCGGGCGGCGTGGCGGCTGGTCCATTGGTTGGCGCAAGTGTCGAGGGCCCGGCCGGTGCGGTCGAGGCACACGGCACCGGCGCGGCGGGGGGAAGGCGGGGTGGGTGGCGGCTCGGCGGGCGGAGGGCTGAGGTCGGGGGAGCCGGCGAGCCAGGCGGCCAGGGCGCTGCGCATGGCTTCGTGGCCGCGGGCGTTCGGGTGGAGGCTGTTGTGGACCCAGCGGGTGGGGTTGAGGGACTGCTCCAGGGTGCCGGACACGCTGTTGGCGCCGAGGAAGTTGACGCCGACCTCGTCGGCGGGGCCGTCGCACAGGCGTAGGCCGGCCAGGGCGGCGGGCATGGTGTCGACCGCGGGGAAGCCGGCGCGCGCGGCAGCGCGGGCCACCGTCGCGTCGAGCGATGCAGCGAAGCGGTGGAGGAACTCGTGCTCGGCGGCGGAGAACGTCGAGTCGTTGCAGCGGGTCGGCGCCCGCGGGTCGGGGTAGGGCACCACGACGACCGGCACCGGGCCGAGGCGATCCTTCAGGTGGGCGTAGAGGTCGTCGAGCGCCGCCTCGACCCCGGCGAGGTTGTCGAACATGGCCGGTTCCAGGACGGTGCAGTCGACCGGGAGGAGGCAGGCCCGGCCGATGGTGCCGAACAGCGCGTCGTTGCCGCCCACGCTCAGCAGCACGAACGCGATGTCGTCGTCGGGGTCGCCCAGGTCGGATTCGAGCTGGTTCAGCTGGGCGGCGATGCCTTCGGTGCGAGCGCCCGAGCAGGCCAGGAAGTCCAGGCGGTCGGGCACGTCGACGACGCCGCGCTCGGTCACGAGCGTGACCGGATAGGCCGTCGGGGCGCGCCGGCAGGTGTTGACGCCGGTGAGGTTGGTGCCGTCGAAGAACTCGTCCGCGCCCTCGCCCGAGATGAACGAGTCGCCCAGCGCCACCACGACGGGGTCGTCCGGCCCGGGCTGCAGCGCGGCGGGCTCGGGGACGCTGCGGTGCCCCAGCGTCCACACCACCGCGGCGACCACCACCACGAAGATCACGTCGGTGTTGGACCGGGCCGCGATGCCGACCATGATCACGACCAGGAACGCGGCCAGCGCCAGCACGTAGGTCGCGTCGAGGCCGGCCAAGACCACGACGCCGATGGCCGCGGCCAGCAGGGCGGCACCCACGCCCGCCAGCATCAGCGAGCGGGACAGCGAGTGGTGCCGCAGGCGGTGCAGGCCCACCTCGCTCACCAGGCTGATGCCGATGGGCGCCAGCAGCACCGCCAACCAGAACGCCCACCAGCCCCGGCTGTGCCCGAGCGCGGCCCAGGCCAACCCGATCAGCGCCAGCCCTACCGACGCGGCCAGCACCGAGCCGAAGACGACGGGGGAGGGGTGCTCCCGGCTGCGCAGCTCCTCCAGCCCCAGGCCGATGGCCACGTACAGCAGCGCCAGGCTGCAGAAGCCGACGCCGTCCTGGCGCGTCCCGAGCCAGGCCACGCCCAGGCCCACGCCGATGGCGAAGACGGCGCCGACGAGCCGCCAGCACTGGCGGGGCAAGCCGTGCAGGCGCCCGAACTCCCGCCGCACGACCCGTTGCAGCCGCGAGGCCAGCAGGCCCACGGCGAACACCGCCATGACCCGCACGATCAGCGGCCCGCGGCCGATGACCACGAGGCCGAAGCACGCGGCCAGGTACGCGACGACGGAGACCGCGGCCCGCAACCAACTCCGTTGGTCCGCTGTCATGGCGGCCTCCGCCCGGGCCGCAGCCCGCCTGGTCCACGAGTTTGCTAGGAAACCCCGCCGTGAGCTTCACCCTGGGCGTGTACGACCTGTTCGCCTACGCCATCCCAGGATCGTTGTACGGCACGCTCCTCTACTATGTGGCGGCGCGGGCGGGGTGGCTATCGCGCAACGGCGTCGATGCGAACGGTCTCGCGGTCCTCGTGGTCGCGGCGGTGGCCAGCTACCTGCTCGGGCACCTCACCTTCGGGCTCGGCCGGACGCTGGCTCGCGCCGTCCCCCGCCGCCTCCACAGCCAGGACGAGGCCCGGCGGAAGTTCGTCGCCCGCGCCCCCGACGCCGCCGGCCGCGGCTATCTCGCCGCCGACCCCGGGGTGCTGCGGGCCGCGGTCGAGCACGCCCTGCCCGAAGCGACCGTCGAAGTGTCCCGCCTGCAGGCGACCGGGCTGATGCTGCGCGGCAGCGCGCCCGCCCTGCTGCTCGGAGCAGCCGTGGCGCTGGTCGAGGTGATCACCGGGCCGGAGCCGCTGCTGGCCGCATGTGCCACTCCGTTGCTCGCGGCTGCAGCCGGGGCCGCGTTGCTCGGCGGCCGGCGCCTGTCCGTGTGGGCCGACCTGCGCCTGCTGGAGCTGTGCTACTGGCTGCCGTCGATGGACCGATTCGACGCCCCGCCCGGCGCCTGATCGGCGGCGATCACGGCGAGGATCGCCTCGTCGCCCTCATACGGCGGGCTGGGCCGAGGCCAGTGGACGACCAGGTCGGTGACGCCCAGGGCGGCGTAGGCGTCCCGGACCTCGCGGAACGCCTCCAAGGACCGGAGGCCGCCGTCGAGAACGGGACCGGTCAGCACCAACCGGTCGAGCGTGGCCGGGTCGCGGCCCTCGGCCTCGCACGCGGCGTCCAGGCGGGCCAGCTGGCGGGCGATGGCGGCGGCGCCCTCGGCCGCGGTCAACGGCGGGCCGTCGTGGGTGCGCGGTCCGCTGGAGACCCACAGGGATCCGTGCCTCGCGGCCACGCGCATCGATCGGGGACGGGTGGCGGCGATGCCGAACGGGATGCGGGGCTGCTGCACACAGCCCGGGGCGGTCCGGGCCTCGTGGGCCTCCCAGTAGCGGCCGTGAAAGCTCGTCTCCGGGTGGCACAACAGCCGGTCCAGCAGCTCGACGAACTCGGCGAAGCGATCGGCGCGCTCGTCCGGGGTCCACGGTGGCTGGCGCAGCACGGTGGCGTCCCAGCCACCCGACCCGGCGCCGAGGCCCAGCGTGAACCGCCCGCCGGCGATCTCGTCCAGGGTGACCAGCTCGCGGGCGAACGGGACCGGGTGACGCACCTCCGGCGACGCCACCAGAGTGCCCAACCGGATCGTGCTGGTCACCGCGGCCGCGGCCGCCAGCGTCGGCACCGCGCCGTACCAGGGCGAGTCGCGCAGCGAGCGCCAGGCCAGGTGGTCGTAGGTCCAGGCGTGATCGAAGCCCAGCCGCTCGGCCCGCTGCCACTTGGACGCCGCCACCGGCCACGGGTCGTCCGGCAGGATCAGGACACCCAGGCGCACGGCCGCACCGTACCGGCGACGGGCGTGGGCGAGACTACGGGCGTCACGGCACAGGGGGTGGACATGACCAACGCGGGCGTGGAGCAGGTCGGCAAGGTGCGGCTGTTCGACCCGGTGGAGACGGCCGAGCTGTTGCGGGGCTGGCAGCTGCACGTGGCGCGCCGCCGCGCCATCCACGAGGCCTCGGCCCGGCGACTGCAGCGGGGCAGCTACTGGCTGGCCGTGCCGACCACCATCCTCGCTGCGGTGGCGGGCACGTCCGCCTTCGCCGCGGGCCAGGGGGTTTCGGCCAGCGACGCCCTGGCGATCATCGGCCTCGTGGTCGGCCTGGGCGCGGCGATCACGTCCCACCTGCAGTCCAACCTCAACCTCACGGCCCGGGCCGAGGCCCACCGGCTGGCGGCGAGCAGCTACAAGGTGCTGCTGCGGATGTTCGAGCGGCTGTCGCCCGATGTGGGCAAGCTGCCGCCCATCGGCTCCGAGGACAGCCTCGCGGTCACGCTCAAGGACATCGAGACCCGCATCGCTGACGTCGACGCCAGCGCCCCGATCGTCCCCGCCCGGGTGGCGCAGCGGGAGGAGTCCAAGGAGGTGGTGATCGTCACCGAGGCGGCCCAGCTGGTCGGACCTCTGCGCTAACCGGCGGTCACCACTCCGACTTGGGCCGCACCTCGTCGGCCAGGCCCCAGCGCAGGGCGGTGCGCGCGTCGATCGTCTCGCCCGACAGGGCCAGCCAGGCAGTGCGGTGGCGGCCGATGCGGCGGGGCAGCGAGACCGTGCCGCCGGCGCCGGGGACGAGGCCCATGCCCACCTCGGGCAACCGGATCCTCGTGCGGGGGGCGGCCACCACCCGCTGGGCGAAGGCCGCGATCTCGATGCCGGCGCCGACGCAGTGGCCGTGGACGAGGGCCCGGGTGCGGTCCGCCACCCGGTGCACAGCCAGGCCCGGATGCCGGGTCAGCCGGACCGCGTAGCTGGTGGCGCCGTCGGCGACCGTGCCGAACTCGCCGAGGTCGCCCCCGGAGCAGAACGAGGGGCCCCGGCCCCGGAGGTCGATCTCCTGGAACCACGAGACCGTGGCCGCGGCATCGAGGTAGCCGACCAGGTCGTCCCGCATCGCCGTGTTCAGCGCGTTGTGGACCTCGGGGCGGTCGAGGGTCAGCGTGAGCCAGTCGCGCCGGTAGGTGGCGGACACCGGAGGCCGGTCGTCGCCGGGCCCGCGTTCGGGCGGAGCCGGCCGCTCCGCCAGCCAGCGGCGGTAGGCGCCGCCGCCGAGCAGCATGCCGTAGGTCGCCGCCTCGGCGGCCACCGCGTCCCACACGGGCAGGTCCTCGGTCACCCGCAACAGCGACGCCAGCGCCACGGCGGCCAGCGGCTGTTCGGCGACCCGGTCGGCGAGCGGCTCGACCGGGGCGTCGTGCCACGGCGCGGGCGGATCGGGCTCCCCCGTGAGCGCCACGTCGACGGCGTCGAGCAGCTCGGGCGGCACGCGGCCGGGCTCGCCGACCAGCACGACAACGGTGGGTGCCCGCCGCAGGACCGCCAGCGCCGAGGGGTCGAGCCGGTAGGGATCGTCCAGCCGCACCACCAACGGCTCGGGCTGCTCCAGCACGGAGGTGGCGGCGATCATCAGCTCGGCCGACTCGCCGGTGAGGGCACCCAGGTCGTGGAGGTCCACCGGGCCAGACCCTACGCTCGGCCCGGTGACCCCGACGCGGCGATGGGCGGCGTGTGGCGCCATGGACCTGACCGGGGACCCGGCCGGTCCACCCCTGGCGCCCGCTACCTCGGCGGCCACGACGGTCGACGCCGCCCTGGCCCTGTTCGGCCTGGACGCCTGCGTGCTGGCCGAGCGCGCCGCGTCGGCCGGGCTGGCCCGGGGCGGGCGTGCCTCGTGCGGCCGCGGCTCACGGCTGCTGCAGGCGGCGGACGGCTGGCTGGCGCTCACGCTGAGCCGCGCCGACGACGTGGCGTCGCTGCCCGCCCTGCTCGATGCCGGCTTCGACGGCGAGCCGGACGGCACCGGCGACGCTGCCCCGTGGGAGCGGGCGGCCCGGCTGGTGGCGGCTCGCCCGGCCGCGGAGGTGGCGGCTCGGGCCGAGATGCTGGGGATGCCGTGCGGTGTCGTCGCCGAGCCGGTGGCCGCGCCACCGCTCCCCCTGATCGCCGAAGCGGCGCCGGACCACCGCCGGCCGCCCTACGTCGTGGACCTGTCCGCCCTGTGGGCCGGGCCGCTGGCGACGTCGTGCCTGCGGCGGGTGGGTGCCACGGTGGTCAAGGTGGAGGACGTCCGCCGGCCCGACGGCGCCCGGCGCGGCGACCCGGCGTTCTACGACCTGCTCAACGGCGGCAAGCTCAGCGTGGCCCTCGACCTCGGCACGGCCGGCGGCCGGCGGGCGCTCGCCTCGCTGGTCGACCGGGCCGACATCGTCGTGACCTCGGCCCGGGCCCGGGCAGTCGAGGCCCTGGGCCTCGACCCCGAGGCCGCCCTGGCCGGCGCCGGCGACAAGGTCTGGGTGGCCATCACCGCCCACGGCTGGGGATCGTCCCGGGTCGGCTTCGGCGACGACGTGGCCGCGGCGGCCGGGCTGGTGGCCTGGCATCCCGACGGCGAGCCCCGCTTCGCGGCCGACGCCATCGCCGACCCGCTGGCCGGCGCCCTCGCCGCCCACGCGGCCCTGGCCGCCTGGCAGCAGGGCGGGCGGCACTTCGTGGACGCCTCCCTGGCCGCCGCGGCCCACGCCGCGGCCCCACCGGCCGGGGAGCCCGCCCGGCCCGCGGAGCCGGGATGGTCGATCGACGGCGAACTCGTGGCGTCGCCACGGCCGCGCCCGGCGGACCGCCCGGCCGCCGCGCTGGGAGCCGACACCGACGCGGTGTTGGCGGCCGTGTCGGCGTGACCGGCGACCTCCTGCTGCGGCGGGCGGAGACCGCGCCGGGGTTCGAGCGCGACCTGGCCATCGAGGGCGGGCGCATCGTGGCCCAGCCAGGGCCGGGCGACCACGTAGAGATCGACGTGGCGGGCCGTCCGGTCGTCCCCGGGCTCACCGACCACCACATCCACCTGCTGGCCACGGCGGCGGCCCGCGACTCGCTGGACTGCTCACCCGCGGCGCTGGCTGCGGCCGGGGGCCTGGCCGGCCGGCTGCGCGACGCCCGCGCCCATCGGCCCGACGGTTGGCTGCGCGGCGTCGGCTACGACGTGGCTGCCTCGGGACCGCTGGACCGCACCACCCTCGACCCGCTGGGCGTGGGCCCGGTCCGCATCCAGGACCGCACCGGCATCCGCTGGATGCTCGACGGCGCGGGCCTGGCCGCGGTGCTCCCGCCCGATCCCGACGACTGGCCGGACGGGATCGAGCGGGACGGCGCCGGCCGCGCCACCGGGGTGCTCACCCGGCTCGACCGGTGGCTCGGCCAACGAGTCCCCCGCGTTCTCCCCGACCTCGCCGCCCTCGGCACGTGGCTGGCGGCGCGGGGCGTCACCTCGGTGACCGACGCCGGGGCGGGCAACGGCCGCGACGAGCTGGCCGTGCTGGCCGCAGCCGCGATGCCGCAGCGGATCACGGCCATGACCCGCGACCCGGAGGTCTCCGCCCCCGCGGAGATCGCCCTGGGGCCGGTGAAGATCCTGCTCGACGACGCCGATCTGCCCGCCCTCGACGACCTGGCGGCCCGGGTCGGCGCCGCCCACGACGCGGGCCGCGCCGTGGCGGTCCACTCCGTCTCGGCCGCCTCGCTGGTCCTGGCCCTGGCGGCGGGCGTCGGCCGGCGGGACCGCATCGAGCACGCCTCATTGGTCCCCGACGACGTGCTGCCGCTGCTGGTGGAGGCCGGGCCCACGGTGGTGGTGCAGCCGGCGCTCGTGCGCACCCGGGGCGACCGGTACCTGGCCGAGGTCCCGGTCGAGGAGCACCGCGGCCTGCACCGGCTGGGCAGCTTCGTGGGCGCGGGCCTGCGGGTGTGGGCGGGCTCGGACGCCCCCTACGGCGACCCGGACCCGTGGCTGGGCGTGGCCGCCGCCGCCGACCGGCGCACCGCGGGCGGCCAGGTACTGGGAGCGGGCGAGGCGCTCACTCCGGGCGGCGCCCTCCGCCTGTGGTGTGACACGCTGGTCGGCGACGTGGTCGTCCTCGACGCCGGTTGGGACCGGTTGGGCGACAGCCCGCCGATCCACGCGGTAGTGGCCCGGGGGCACTGGACACCGGTGAGCTAACGAGGACGGACAACCATGCAACTGTCTACGCAGGTCAGCTACGCCGGCGGCTTCAAGGAGTCGGCTCAGCGGGTGGCCGAGCTCGAAGGTGCGGGCCTCGACCTGGCGTGGGTGGCCGAGGCCTACGGCCTGGACGCCCCCAGCTTCATGGGCTACCTGGCCGCGCTCACCGAGCGGGTCCGGATCGGCTCGGGGATCCTGCCGCTCTACACCCGCACGCCCACGCTGCTGGCCATGACCGCGGCGGGCGTCGACGCCTTGTCCGACGGGCGGGCCGTGCTGGGCCTGGGCGCCTCGGGGCCGCAGGTGATCGAGGGCTGGCACGGCGTGCCGTACGACCGCCCGCTCGCCCGCACCCGCGAGATCGTGGACATCTGCCGCAAGGTGTGGGCCCGCGAGGACCGCCTCACGAACGACGGCCCGATCTACCCGCTGCCGCTACCGGAGGACCAAGGGACCGGCCTGGGCAAGCCGCTCAAGATCATCGGCCGCCCGGTGCGGCCCCGCATCCCGATCTATGTGGCCTCGCTGGGCGAGAAGAACGTGGCCCTGACGGCGGAGATCGCCGACGGCTGGCTGCCGCTGTTCTTCCTGCCCGAGCGGGCGAGCGAGGTGTTCGGCCCCGCGCTGGCCGAGGGCACGGCCCGCCGGTCGCCCGACCTCGGCCCTCTCGACGTGTGCGCCGGGGGCCTCGCCTGCGTGGCCGAGCCCGAGGAGGCCGACAAGCTCCTCGACGCCTTCTCCCGGCCCTTGGCCGCGCTGTACATCGGCGGGATGGGGGCGAAGGGCCGCAACTTCTACAACTCGCTGGTCCGCCGCTACGGCTACGAGAAGGAGGCCGAGCAGATCCAGGACCTGTACCTGGCCGGCCGCAAGGACGAGGCCGCCGCCCTGGTCCCCGACGAGCTGCTGCGCCTCACCAACCTGTGCGGCCCGCCCGGGTTCATCCAGGAGCGCATCGCCGCCTTCGCCGAGGCGGGCGTCACCGTCCTCAACGTCACCCCCGTCGGCTCCCACGCCGACCAGGTCGCCATGTTCGAACGCCTGCGGGACTGGGCCGGCTAGTCACACGACCACGACGCCGACCGCTCGGCGGCGAGCACCGCTCGCATTTCAAGGAGTACGATTTCTCGATGTCGATCGCCATAACCGATGACCACCGGGCCCTGGCCGGCACGGCCTCCGACTTCCTGACCAAGCACGGCGCGCGGGCCGCCGCTCGGGCCTTGCTGGAGGCGCCCGAGGAGACCTTGCCCAAGTTCTGGGGCGAGCTGCAGTCCGTCGGCTGGCTGGGCCTGCACATCCCCGAGGAGTACGGCGGCTCCGGCTACGGCCTCCCCGAGCTGGTCGTCGTGGTCGAGGAGACGGGCCGGGCGGTGGCCCCCGGGCCGTTCGTGCCCACCGTCACGGCCAGCGCCATCCTGGCTGCCGCCGCCCCCGCCGACGTGCAGGGCCGCTACCTGCCCGGCCTGGCCGACGGCAGCGTCATCGGCGCCGTCGCGCTCGGCGGCGACTTCGAGCTGCGGGACGGCCAGGCGTACGGACCCGCCGGCGTGGTGCTCGGCGGGGGCCTGGCCGACGTGCTGCTGGTCCCCGCGGGTGACGACGTGGCCGTCATCGACGTGAGCCGGGGCGGCGTAGCGGTCGACGTGCCCACCAACCTCGATCCCACCCGCCGGTCCGCCCGTGTCAGCCTCGACGGGGCGCCGGCCACCGTGATCCCGGGGGCGCGCCAGACGCTGGTCGACCTCTCCCGGGTGATGTTGTCGGCCGAGGCCGTCGGCGTGGCCCGCGAGACCACCGAGCAGGCCGCTGAGTACGCTAAGCAGCGCCAGCAGTTCGGGCGCCCCATCGCCATGTACCAGGCGGTCAAGCACCACTGCGCCAACATGCTGGTGGCGGTCGAGCTGGCCACGGGCCTGGTGTGGGACGCGGCCCGGGCCGCGGCCACCGGCGGCGACCAGCTCACGTACACCGCGGCCATGGCCGCCACGCTGGCCCTGCCCGCCGCCGATCAGGACGCTCAGCTCAACATCCAGGTCCACGGGGGCATCGGCTTCACGTGGGAGCACGACGCCCACCTCTACCTGCGGCGGGCCTCGGCGCTCGGCGCCATCGTCGACGTGGCCCAGGCCGCGGCCGACGTCACGGACCTCACCCGCAAGGGCGTGCGCCGCGAGCGCTCGGTGGACCTGCCGCCCGAGGCCGAGCCCATCCGCGACCAGGTGCGGGCCTTCGCCGCCGAGATCAAGGACCTGGACCCGGCCGCCCAGCGGGCGCGGCTGATCGAGTCCGGCTACGTCATGCCCCACTGGCCGAAGCCCTACGGCCGCGACGCCGGTGCGATCGAGCAGCTGGTCATCGAACAGGAGTTCAAGGCCGCGGGCGTCAGCCGGCCGGCCTACGGCATCACCGGCTGGGTCATCCTCACGCTGATCCAGCACGGCAATCCCGACCAGGTGGAGCGCTGGGTGAACCCGGCCCTCAACCAGGAAGTGATCTGGTGCCAGCTGTTCAGCGAGCCCGACGCCGGGTCGGACGCCGCGGGGATCAAGACCCGCGGCACCCGCACCGACGGCGGCTGGCTGGTCAACGGCCAGAAGGTGTGGACCTCGGGGGCCCACGTGGCGGGCCGGGGCTTCGCCACCGTGAGGACCGATCCCGACGCCCCCAAGCACAACGGCATCACCACCATGGTGATCGACATGCACGGCGAGGGCGTCGAGGTGCGGCCGCTGAAGATGCCGACCGGCAATTCGGACTTCAACGAGGTGTTCTTCAACGACGTCTTCGTGCCCGACGACGACGTGGTCGGGCCCGTCGACGGCGGCTGGACGGTGGCTCGGGCCACGCTGGGCAACGAGAGCGTGAGCATCGGCGGCGGCCAGGGCGGCATGGCGATGCCGGCCGACGCCCTCATCGCCCCGTTCGACGCCCACCCCGAGCGCCTGGTGGGCGGGGCCGCCCGCATCGGGCGCTATGCGGCCCTGACCCAGGCCATGGCCGTCCTCAACATGCGCAGCGCCCACCGGGCGGTGGCCGGCGGCGGGCCGGGGCCGGAGGGCAACGTCACCAAGCTGGTGCTGTCCGAGAACGGCCACGAAGCGGCCGCCATCCTGGCCGAGCTCACCGGCCCCGACGCCGCGTTCCTCGACGGGGCCGGCGCCATGTCCGGCACGCTCACGCTCATGCACCGGGCCATGTCGATCGCGGGCGGCACGTCCGAGATCAAGCGCAACCAGATCGGTGAGCGCATCCTCGGCCTGCCGCGGGACCCGCTCATCAAGTGATCGGGATCAGCTGATCAGCGGCCGGTCCAGACCGGCTGGCGCTTCTCCACGAAGGCGGTGGCGCCCTCCTTGGCGTCCTCGCTGTTGAACACCTTGGGCTGCAGCTCGGCATGCAGCTCCCAGGCCTTCTCGGTGTCGGTGGCGGCCAGGCGCACCAGCTTCTTGGTGGCCTGGATCGCCAGCGGCCCGTTGCCGGCGATGCGCTCGCCCAGGGCGATGGCGGCGTCCAGCACCTGCTCGGGCGGCACCACCTGGTTGATCAGCCCGATGGCCTGGGCCCGCGGCGCGTCGATGTAGTCACCGGTGAGCGTCAGCTCGAGGGCCAGCGCCAGCGGGATGCGGGTCGAGATGAACACGCCCCCGCCCGCGGCGAACAGCCCCCGCTTGACCTCGGGCAGCCCGAAGCGGGCCTGGTCGGAGGCCACGACCACGTCGCAGCCGAGCAGCAGCTCGAACCCGCCTGCCACCGCGGTGGCGTTGGCCGCGCCCACGACGGGGATCTCGATGTCGCCCCGCGTGAACCGACCGAAGGCGGCCATGCCCCGCCGCTGGTCCTCGGTCACGCTCTCGCCCGCGGCGAAGGACCGCAGGTCCATGCCCGCGCAGAACGCCCGGTCCCCGGTCCCGGTCAGCACCACGCACCTGGTCCCGGCGTCGGCCTCGGCCGCCTCCATCCCCAGGCCCAGCTCGCTGATCAGCTCGTAGCTCAGCGCGTTGCGCGCCTCGGGCCGGTTGAGGCGCAGCACGAGCACCGCCCCCCGCTGTTCCCGCACCAGCACGGGCTCGGTCATCAACTTCCTCCCCGGTGAGATATCGTCAGGTCCATGGCTAAGACATCCGTAGAGATCGATCGAGATATCGTCGACGCCGCGGCGGCCATCCTCGGCACCACGACGCTACGGGAGACCATCGACGCTTCGCTGCACGAAGTGGTCAATGCGCACCGCCGCCTGGAGCTCGTCGCCATGCTGAGCGAGGAAGGGCGCTTCGACTTCGACGCCGCCGAGCGGGCCTGGGGCGGCGACGACTAGGTGCCGCGCCCTCGCTACCTGGCGGACACCAGCGTCTTCACCCGCCTGACCAAGCCACCGGTCGCCGCCGCGTTCGCCCCGCTGGCCGCCGCCGCCCAGGTGGCGGTGTGCAGCCCGGTGGTGTTCGAGCTCGGCTACTCGGCCCGGAACCGGCAGGACTACGACGCGCTCGTCCTGCGGCTGGAGGCCTTCCCCCACGTCGCGATCACCGACGGCGACCACCGGCGGGCGGTCGAGATCCAGGCCGAGCTGTGCGCCCGGGGCAGCCATCGAGCGCTCTCGCTGGTGGACGCGCTCGTCGCCGCGGCGGCCGAGTCCCGCGATCTGGTGGTGCTCCACTACGACGCCGACTTCGAGCTCGTCGCCGACATCACCGGCCAGGCCCATGTGTGGGTCGTCCCCCGCGGGCACGCGGACGCTTGACGGAGGGGCGGGGCGTTGGGAAGCTCGGCGGGGCGACGGACCCGTCGCCGGGCCTCGGGTGGGGCGAAGGGGAGCGGATCCTCGGGTCGAGTCCGACCGAGGAGGAACGCCTGTGACCGACGACAAGAACTTCAAGCGACTCGTGCGCGCCCGGATGGCCGAGGCGGGCGAGTCGTACACCGAGGCGCGGGACGCGCTGCGGGGGGTGGCGGCAGTACCGGACGGCGGGGCCGAGCCCGACTCGTTGCCCCGGGACGCTCGCATCTTCGTGACCGGGCACCGGGGGCTCGTGGGCTCGGCGCTGGTCCGGCGGCTGCAGGCCGAGGGCTACCGGCGCATCCTCACCGCCACGCGGGACCAGCTCGACCTGCGGGACCAGGCGGCGGTGAGCTACTGGTTCCGGGCCAACCGGCCCGACTACGTGTTCCTGGTGGCCGGGACCGTGGGCGGCATCATGGCCAACTCCACCCGCCCGGCCGAGTTCCTCTACGACAACATGCTGATCCACGGCACGGTCGTCCACTCGAGCCACGAGTACCGGGTGCGCAAGCTGCTCTACCTCGGGTCCAGCTGCGTCTATCCCCGCTTGTCGTCGCAGCCGATCACGGAGGACCAGCTGCTGACCGGACCGCTGGAGCCCACCAACGAGGCCTACGCGGTGG
>Ga0111539_10006185_pt1 | contig 15444 bp, 27 predicted proteins | sample RhiMethybrSRZTD1_FD_79667 | JGI IMG/M metagenome (GOLD analysis project Ga0111539, IMG submission 79667) | Populus rhizosphere microbial communities from Tennessee, USA - Rhizosphere MetaG P. TD hybrid SRZTD1 (version 2) (version 2) | ecosystem: Host-associated > Plants > Roots > Rhizosphere >... | reverse complement strand
GGTTGAGGGCAACGGGGAAACGTGGTTCCTCTCGCGCTGCCTTCAGCAGCTCAAGGCGCGGGAGCTGCGCGGCGTCGTCAGCTTCTCAGACCCGGAGCCCAGGCAGAACCGGATCGACGGCCGCACGGTCTTCGCCGGCCACGTGGGCACGATCTATCAAGCGGGGAACGCGGTCCACCTCGGACGCGGGACGCGGCGCAGTCTGCGGCTGTTGCCGGATGGGCGCGTGTTCTCGGCGCGTGCGGCCTCGAAGGTGCGCGACGGGGGCAAGGGCTGGCGCTACTCGGCGGCGCAGCTCGAAGCGTTCGGCGCGGCGCCCTGTCCCGACGGCGGCGGCGCCGGCTGGCTGGCCCACTGGTTGCCCAAGCTCACGACGCCGATGCGCCACCCTGGAAACTTCAAGTACGCATGGTCGCTGCACAAGCGGGTGGTGATGGTGGGCGCCTCGCAGCCCTACCCGAAGCGCGGCAGCTTTTCGGTCAACGGTTCTCAACAGCTCTTTTCCTTCGCTGGAGGTCAGTAGTGCTCACGCTGTGTATCTTGGTCGGTTCGTTCACCCCGGAGCATGGGCCGTTCATGTTCCAGACGTTTTGGTTGCTGGCGGTCTGCGAGATGGCCGTCGAGGCGGGCGCCCTGCGCTGGCTGCGGGTGGCCCGATGATCGCCACGGTGCGGCGCGTGGCGGCGGCGGCGGTGCTCGTGGTGCTGCAGTCCTTCTACTGGCTCCTCTTTACCGGCATCATCGTCGCCTTCGTGTGGGCCTTCGTTGAGCCGTTCGTGGGGCAGCGATGAGCCACGATTACCTGCCGCCGGGAGTGCGGCCGACGCTGGTGCTGCTCTACCCGGAGGGTCGGACGGTGTCAGAGGCGTGGGTGCTCTCGCAGGGCTACGACGCCAAGGTTAACGCGCTCGTCGATGAGCACGTGGCGGCGCACGGGGTGTTCCCCGACGACGACAGCGGGGCGTATGAGGCCTTCGTGAGCGGGATCGCGGCGCCCGACCTCGATGAGTCGATCTACCTGCTCGAAGACTTGGGCCTCGCCACCTTCAGCCGGCGCGAGCCGGAGGACGACGACCGATGACGGTCGCGGATCGGCACCTCGAAACCGGCCGGCGCCTCGCGCGCCGGTTCTTCGCCATGCGCGGCAACGGCAGCGAGGTGCATCTCAGTGAGGCGCAGCTCGCGGCGCTCCTGACGATGGCGGCAGAGCTGGGACAGGCGGGCGTCCTGCCGGTGCAGGCGGGAACGGACGCGAAACGGATCTGAAACAGGCGCCCGCCGTTTCACCCCTTGACGCCGGTCCATACTTGGGCCGGCGTTTTTCTTTGCCCCCCACAACTCACGGCCTTCGCTCAGCCTATCGGCGCGGCTGTCGCTGTGTCGCCTGCCGTGCGTCCAATGCGGCCTACGTCCAAGCCCATCGCCTGAGTACGGCTGTCGTCCCTGCGGCGGCGGCGGCGGCGCACCTCGCGCAGCTCCAGGCGGCGGGCCTCGGCGTTCGACAGGTCGCACGGCTGGCCGGTGTCTCGGCTTCGGTCGTGGCGGCAGTGCGGGCGGGACGAGTGCGGACGTTGCGCCCCACAACGGCCTCCGCGCTGCTGGACGTTCCGCCCGTGCTGGCGTCCGGGGTCTGCGTCCCTGCGGTCACGAGCTGGCGCACGATCGACAGTCTACGCCGGGAAGGCTTCACGCAACGGGAGCTGGGCTACCGCCTCGGCGCCCGCAGTCAACAGCTACAGCTCGGCCGGCGGCGCATCCGCCAGCACACAGCGGCCAAGGTGGCCGCACTCTATGCACAGCTCGCCGGCTGACCGGCGCGGCGGCTGGTGGTTCGTCTGGCTCTCCCTCATCCTGGCCGGCCTCGTCGTCCTGCTCTCCGGCTGCGCGACCCTCCCGCGCCACATCTGCCCGGACGGGCAACCGCTCAAACTCCTCCAGCATCCCTCCTGCCATCGAGGCCTCTGCGGCTTCACCTGCCACCCTGACCGCTGGCGCGAGTAGCGCCCACTGAAACGGCGCGCGAAACGGCGCGGAAACGGACGCCTGCCGTTACAGGCGCGACAGGGCCGTCACGCTGCCATCCATCGCTGCACAGTGCCCGATTTGCGAGTGACAGCCGGCGAGCGCGATTACTTGAGACATGGCTCACCGAACACCGCCCGCGCCACCGAAGGGCACACGACACCCAGGCGCCGGCCGCAAGCGCGGACAGCCGAACCGCATCACGGTCGAGGCGCGGCTGTTGGCCTCGCAGCTCGTAAACGACGTCGCCTATCAGACCAAGCTCCGGATCGACTTCAGGCGCAGACGGGTCCATCCAACGATTGAGGGCTTGATCTGGAACTACCACTTGGGCAAGCCGACGCAGCCGGTAGCGATGTCGGGCTCGATGGCGCTCGACGTGACCGGCCGGCTGGAGGAGGAGAAGCGCATCTTCGCGCAGCTCGATGTGGCCGACCTCGAAGTGCTGGCGGCGGAATCTCAGCGGCTGGTGGACCGTGCGCTTGCGCTCACCCGTGCGAGTCGGGCACCTGTCATCGACGTGACACCACAACCTGTAGTGATTGACGCGGGATCTCCAGATGTGGAGGCGGAAACGTTAGCAAAGCAGAGCGGATCCGATAATGAAGATTATGTTAACCAAATCCCAAACTCAGCAGATCCTGATAAGCCATAGCGGAGTAAGGGGTTAGGCACATGCCATTGTCTCATGTCTTCGCTTCGCTTGGTTATGTTAACGAGCACGCGCCGGCTGGCTGGGCAGGGCAGGCAAGGGCAAGGCAATGTCCCTCGCGCGGCGGCGACGAGGCGGAGGCACACCCCCCCACCCCCACCCCACCCCCACCCCGCCGGGTTCGACTCCGATCACGCCCCCGCCCCGGTGGGGCCCAACGGTACCTCTTCGTCCCGCGAACAGGGTCCCCCCGTGGGGTCGATCCCGCGCACAGGGGCCAGCTGAGCCGTGAGGGGGGCCCCATCCGCGGGGCGGCCGAGGGGTTCCCGCATCGGTGTCCGGGGGAGGGCTGTGCGGTGTGCCGGTGGCTGACGGAGACGCCACGGGGGACGACATGAGTGCGGTGGAGACGGCGGTCGGGATCGGGTTGTCGGCGGTGGTGGGGTTCGTCGTGGTGATGGGCGTCGTCGCCCTGTGTCTGGTGTGGCGCACCCGGCCCTGGCGATGAGTCTCGACAAGGCGATCGCGGCGGGGCAGGAGCATCGGGGGCCCTATCGGCACTCGGGCCGATTCGATCGGAGCTGCCGACCTGGCGGAGGCTGTCGGTATTGCCAACGGAATCGCCTGGTGGGCGACCGACGGCGGGCACAGGCGGCTCTCGAGCTGGCGCTGGAGGCGAGCTCTCTCGCCGGTCACACCACTCAGGCCGTGCACGACCTGCCGGCAGGTGTCGCCGTCGCTCGTACCCCCCAGGAGAGGCCTGAGTCTACCACGGGAATCCGCGATTTTGCTGGGAAAAGGCTCGGATCGTCACGGGCGGGAGACCACCGCTGATGTGGCGCGACTCGACGGCGACGTCGCGGAGCCCGTTGATCGGGCGCTGGAACGAGCGGAAGCGGGGCGTGCGCCGGACGCCGGTCCTGCCGCGGGAGCAGCAGCGGACCCGGAATTTCTCGGTGCGGCTCACGGTGGCGGAATCGCGGGCGTGGGGGGCGGCGGCGACCGACGCGGGCCTCGCGCTGGGGCCCTGGATGGTGCGGCAGTGTCAGGCCGCCGTCCCGGCACCGCCCCCGGCAGTCGAGGAGCCGGAGCGCGATGCCGCGGCTGCGGCGCGGATGCAGGCGGCGCGCAACGCGCGACGAGGGATCTGATGGGGACGAGACGACGGGAACGGCAGACGGCGCAGGCGCCGGTGAGCCGTGAGGCCTACGAGCGGCACAACCAGTACGACCGCGTGAGCTACGCGGAGGTCGTCAAGCGCGTGCCGGAGTACACCGCCAGCCGGTGGCGGGCGAATGCCGACCAGCCGCGGTGGCAGCAACCAGACAACGGGGATCTATGACCACCACGCTTCGCCTCGTCCTCCTGCTGACCGTCGCGCTGCAGCAGACGCCGACCCTCCCGGAGGTGCGGCAGCAGCTCGAAGGGATCCGCGACCAGCTCAACGGCGTGATCGAGGCGATCACGGGTCTTCCGCCGGATGACGCGCTGCAGGCGGCCCTGAACCGCGGCGGCACGGTCACGCTCACGGCGGGGGCGATCTATGCGGCGGACGGGCCGTATACCGCGTCGGTGGCCGGCACCATCGTGCGCGGCAACGGCGCCACGCTCCATAGCGTCAGCGGGCCGGGGTTGGTCGTCCGCGGGTCGAACGTGCAGGTCAGCGACCTGACGGTGCTCTCCGACTGGAACGGCGCCGTGATCGAGTGCGGCACCAACGAGGCGACGCAGAACCGACGGGCGCTGATGCCGACCGGCGTCCGCTTCACCAACGTCACGGTCCCGACGCACCGCGGCAAGCGCGGCTTCGAGATCAACTGCAGCGCGACGCTGACGAACACCCGCGTCACCAACTTGTGGGATGACGACCGGCAAGACAGTCAGGCGATCGCGATCCTCAACACGTGCGGCCCGGTGTCCGTGCTCGGCGGCTACTTCGAGGCGGGCAGCGAAATCCTCCTGGTCGGCGGCGACACGCTCAAGATCACCGACTGCCCGGACCGCGTCCAGGCGGATCTGACGATCGACGGCGCGACGTTCAACCGCCCGGACAGCTGGCGCACCGACGGCGTCGTGCGCGCGGTCAAGAACATCCTCGAGCTGAAGGGCGGGACGCGCGTGCGGATCCGCAACAGTCGCTTCTCGGGGAGCTGGAAGGCGACCGCCGGTCCGACGCAAGAGGGCGCGGCCTTCACCATCACGCCGCGCGGCGGCCTTTCGATCACCGACGTCGCGATTGAGACCTGCGTCATCGAGCGCGTCGCGCTGGGGCTGCACGTCCTCGGGTTCGACAACAACACGACGTTGCCGACGCCGATCTCGACGACCAACCTCGTGGTGCGCGATTCGCGGTTCACGATCCACGGCGGGACCTACAACGGCCGCGGCCTGTTCGCCATGCTGATCAACGGCGTGCGCGCGATGCGGATCGAGGGCGTCACCGCGACGATCACCGGCTCCGCGATGGTGATCGTCGACAGCCAGACGCCGACCGGCCCGTTCACGATGACGGGCTCGACGATGAACACCGGCCAGTACGCCGTGATGGCCCCCGGCGTCAACTACGGCGGCCCGACCCCGCTCGCCTATGCCGCCCGCCCGTTCACGAGCGTGTTCACCGGCAACACGTTCATCAACGCGCCGTCGCGGTTCCAAGGCTTCTATCCCAACAACACGTTTCTCACGCAGTAAGGACGGTCCCGAATGTACGCCGACATGACCCGATGCCCGCAGAACGACGCGGAGATGCAGGACTACTTCTACACGCTCATCGGCCGCGCGATGGGCGGGCCCGCGGACGACTTCGAGACGGTGCTCTCGATGGCGTATCCGTGGAACGGCCAGATGCTGATGATTCCGCCCGGCGTGGGTCCCGGCATCAAGCAGGTCGCGGGCGCCCCCTTCTTCGGCCTCACGCAACAGTACTCGGGCGGCCCGAAGGCGCGCGTGTTCCTGCCGACGCAGACGCCCGACGACCTCGGCTACTACACGAAATGTATGCAGTACGTCGATGACGCGGCCCACACGCTGTCGGCGCAAAAGCTGCAGCCGGCGCCGCAGGCCACGGGCCTGATGTGGGCGTGGTACCTCGCCGGTCCCCCGAACACCTACGTCCCGGTGCAGGGCCCCGACAGCGGCGGCGGGACGACGCCCGTGCCCCCGACCGGTGGCATCACCGAGGCCCAGGTGCAAGCGCTGATCGACGCGTCGCTCGCGCCCGTCAACGAGCAGATCGCCGCGATCAACACCCAACTCGCGCAGCCGATGCGCGCGCACGGTCCGGTCGACCTGCCGATCGTGCTCCGGTCGCTCACGTCCCTGCGGGCGCTCGGCGACATCGACGTCGAGGTCAAGCCGGGTGTGGCGACGCCGCCGGCGTCGGCCGACGAGTCGAGCAGCGGCGGCCCGTCGGATCTCGCGACGGTGGTCGCGCTCAAGCGGGTGCTGGCGCGTCGCAAGGGCGAGCCCGAGTCGGAGGCCTGAGATGCCGACCGATCGGATGCTGCAATTCTTCACCCACGAGCATCTGCCCGAAGCACTCGCGGTGGCCAGCGCGCCCTTCTGTGCGCTGGCGCTCCGCATCGTCGCGGAGTGGCCGATGAACCCGGAACGCACCGTCTGTCTGCGGAAGCTCCTCGAGGCCAAGGACGCGGCGGTGCGCGCGCGGGTCTACTCGGAGGGCGAGGCCTGACATGGCGCGCTGCGGCGTGGCGACACCGACGGCCGGGATGCCGGGGCGGTGCGCCACGTGCCAGCGGTGCGCCATGTGTCACCGGGGGGAACGCGTGCGGGCGGACTACGAGCTCGCCGGCGTGATGCACCCGGACGGCTACTGCGGGTTCTGCGGCAAGCGGTGGCCCGAGCCGCCGCGGAAGCGGCCACCCCCCGACCCGGAGGACTGAATGATGGCGTCGTCGAGTCGCGTCGAGCGGTTGGTGCGCGCCTATGTGCTGGTCGATACCTCGCCGCGCACCGAGCACGACCCGCGGGTGCGGCGGCTGCAGGCGGCGATCGATCGGGTGCGCGCGCAGTTGACGGCCGACGAGGCGTGGGCGTTCTCGGCGTCGCTGCAAACGTACTGGCGCGAGCGGAAAGAGTGGCGCTTTCGATAACGAGGGAGAGGCATGGCCTACAACATTTGGCGGGCGGTGACGCCCAGCGACACCGTGGATCTGGCGACGGTGACTGACGCGATCGTCGTCGGCGTGGCCGGCGTCGTCGCCGCGGTCATGGAGAGCGGGCAAGTGGTGCCGGTGCCGCTCGCGGCGGGGCTCGCCGTGCCGCTCGCGGTCCGGCGCGTCAACGCCGCGGGGACCACCGCGACCGGTATTGTCGCGCTCTACCAGCGGTGACCCTTCTCGAGCGGCTCAAGGCGCTGTACATCGAGGACCCGGACTGCCACGGGGACTGCGCGTACTGCCTGAAGCCGCTGACCGATCACGACGAGCTCTGCGTCTGGCAGACCACGCAGGAGGCCATCGAGGCGCTGGAGCAGCACCAGGGGGTGCTGGCGGTACTGACCCGCGCCGCGACGATCCGGGAGACACGCGTCGGATGACCCGCGCTGACATCGACACGTGGGCGGACCAGGCGGAGCTGGAGCTGCTCTGCGCCGACGGGTTTGATGACGCCATTCTCGGCATCGGCCAGCAGTTCAACACCTACTTCGTCGTCTACGACCGGACGAAGGTCATCGACACGCTGATGGCGCGCGACGGGATGTCGGAGGAGGAGGCCGTCGAGTGGTACGAGGTCAACATCGTCGGCGCGTGGGTGGGCACGTCGACGCCGTGCTTTGTGATGACGAGTCTTGAGTTCTAGCTATGGACCCCGAGCCGAACAGCGCCTTTCTCGACTATCTCGTGCAACGCAACGAGACGATGCAGGCGTTGCTCGCCGAGGCGCAGGGCTGGAAGATCACGCGCTACTTCCACGACTGTCTCCCCGACTGTAAGGATTCAGACGACCCGCACGACCACGTCCCCCTCACACCGGAGTCTGGCCCGACCTGTCGCCGCCTGTATCGCAAGGCCAGGCGCTGGATCCGCGCGGGCACCACGTATCCCGAACGCGGCTTCATCGCCGCGAACCGTATCGGCAAAACCGACACCGCGGCCTATGAGGTGAGCTGTCACCTTACCGGCAAGTATCCGAAGTGGTGGGACGGCAAACGCTGGGACCGGCCGACGGACTGGCGCGCGGCGGGCGACACGATGTTGACCACGCGCGACATTCTCCAGCGGGCCCTGCTCGGGCCCCATGAGAACGTCCCGGTCAAGACGTGGACCGGGATGATCCCGCCGCCCGCAGTGATCGAAGTCACGCGCCGCAGCGGCGGCATCACCAACTGCATCGACACGATCCACGTGCGGCACGCGTCGGGTGGGGTCTCACGGCTGTCGTTCCTCTCCTACGACATGGGCCGCCGCGTCTTTCAGGGCTTCGAGTGCGACGGGTTCTGGATCGATGAGGAACCGCCCGACCCCGCGGAGAAGCAGGAAGCGCTCGCCGCCGGCGCGGGCGACATCTACGGCGAGTGTCTGCTCCGCACCATGACCACCGACGGCATCGTGGTCGCGACGTTCACGCCGCTGCGCGGCTGGACGCCGTTCATGCGGAACTACTTCGCCGCCGCGATGATGCCCGGCACCGAGAACGACGAGGCCGACGTCCCGGCGCGGACCGCCGTCACCAGCACGCTCGAGGGCGCCGCGGCCGAAGCCGACGAAGCCGACTTCGCCGTGCAGTCGGACAAGGTGGTGACGAAGGCGGAGGACAACCCCTACGCGGTCGTCCAGCCCCGCTTTGTCATCGGCGCCACCTGGGACGACGCGCCGCATCTCACCGACAAGGTCAAGGCGCAGCAGTGGGCGTCGATGCTGCCGTATCAGCGCGCCGCCCGTACCCAAGGCATCCCGCAGCTCGGCGCCGGAGCGGTCTACCCGATCGATGAGGCGGACCTGCGGATTCCGGACTTCGCGATTCCGGAGCACTGGTGGCGCGGGTTCGCGATGGACGTGGGCGGCGGCGCGAAGGCGACGGCGGCGGTCTTCTGCGCGCTCAACCCCGAGGACCGCGTGCTCTACGTCACGTCGGTCTACAAGCGCGCGAGCAATGAACCCTCGCTCCATGCCGCGGCGATCAAGGAACGGATGCTCCGCCCGAGCGGCTGGATCTGGCCGGGCGTCGGCGACGCCGCGGCGCTGATCATGACCGAGCACGACGCCGAACAGCTGGTCTACGTCTATCGGCGCTTGGGCCTGCCGCTGCACCTCCCGGACAAGGCCGTTGAGACCGGCATCGCCGACCTGTGGGACCTGATGGTCACCGGGCGCTTCAAGGTGTTCGCGTCGTGCCAGGCGTGGTTCGACGAGTTCCGCATGTATCGCCGCGACGCGCGCGGCCGCGTCGTCAAATCCAACGACCACATCATGGACAGCTCGCGCTACATGGCGCGGTCGGGCATCGCCCGCATGAAGCGCAAGCCGCCGAAGGGCAACGAGAACGACCCGTCGAAGGTGCTCCCGTTCGATCGCAACTCCGTGCAGCTTGGATGGATGGGCGGATGACGCGGCGCCGCCTGCCGCCCCACATACCACGTCGCGAGGGCGCGCTCTATCTCTCGCGGTTCTGCGACGCGTGCGGGCGGCGGTTGCGACGGTACAAGGACAACCGGGACGGCTGGTGGTGCCCGTGCGGCGTCGAGTATTACCGCCTGCCGTATCTGGAGATCGGCGGGCACCTCGTCGAGGTGAAGAAATGTACGTGACCTACACGCCGCCGCTGATGGAGCAGATCCGCCGGTGCCGCCCCCGCGTCGTGGTGGTCCGCGCCCCGAACGGCTTCGTGCAGCGTGTCGACCCGGTTACGCGCGAGGCGACCGGCGTGCCGCAGCAGTTCCTGAAACACGCCGGCGGGTCGCTGACGATCCTACCGCCGAACGAGTGGGTCGCGGCGCCACACATCCTCGATGTCGATGGAGTTCGCATATGAGACTCACGGCCACGGTGATTCGGCAGTTCGAGAGTGATCAGGCGATCTACGGCACCGCGGTCGCGCTCTTCAACCTGCTCTGGCTGAAGGCGGCTGACGACCTGCAGAGCATCGGCGTGAAGAAGGTGACGACCGTGACGCATCGGAAGCTCCCGCGCGCCCGACGCCGTCAGGCCGCGTGAGATGAAGGCGAACTGGAAGATCGAAGTGCGGACCGGTGACCGCGATCCGTTCCCGGAATGGCTGGAGCTGTACACCGCGGGCGGTCGGAAGTTCCGCTACCTGGATCGCGAGGAAGCGGAGCACGCGCTCGCCAAGCTGCAACGCACCCAGCCGCACGGCGAGTTCCGGGTCGCCCCGCTGACGTAAAAGGACCAACCATGTCGCCAGAAGTGATGGTGGGAGAAGCCGCGCGCATTCTGACCTGCTCCGCGAACCATGTGCGCTACCTCGAACGCACCGGGCAGCTCCGCGCGCGCCGCGTCGGGATCTATCGCATCTTCAACCGCCAAGAGGTCGAAGAACTCGCCGCGGAGCGCTACCGCAAGGCGACCGGCCAGGCGCACTGGCGCGGGGTCTCTTTGTAAATCTGACAGACCTGATAGTCATTGGCGCACCGAATAGTCACAAACGTGCGCGAGAGGGGAATGTTGCAATGCCGGATCCAGCTATGGGCGCCATCGGGGACCTGAGCGCGGTCGGGAATGCGGCCACCGTGTCGAAGAAAAGCACGAGCCAGCCGCAGGATTTGACGTCGTTTGAGGTCAAGAAGGGGGGCGACGGCGGTGTGCTCGTCTGCGAGAACTACGAGCGGAAAACGCCGGCGGGTCGACGTGCCGGCAGTTATCCGGGCGGGAAGGACTACCAGGAACACCCGTTCAGCGCGGACGAGGGCGCCGCCGCGGCGGCGCGCGTCGGCGAGCTGATGGCGCAGATGGGCGTCGCGGTCGCGGAGGCCCCGGCGGAGGAGCCGCCGCCGATGGCGGCGCCCCCGATGGACGCTGCGGCGATGCCGGTTCCGGAGGGCGACGAGGGCTACTAGGGATTTTCACCCCGATTTTCCCCCTGTGGCGGCGGATGGGCACACTGGCCGCCACAACATGCTCACCCGATCCGAGCTGGCGGAAATGAAAGACCTGGTCGGCCGCGTCTCGCGCGGCGTGGCCTCGCGTGAAGACTGGTCCAATCTCGCGGCGCTGACACTGGTCTGGCAGGGCGATGCCATCGTCGCGGCCATGGCCGAGGGCGGCTACGAGATGTTCGTGCGTGTCTGCCGACCCCAGCACGACTGCCACGCCTTCGGGGATGACGACTATCAGCGCATGTACACGCGTGTCTGCGCCGCCGCGGCGCGCTACCAGCGCGACCTCGTCGTGCACTGACCGTGCCCAAGCCCCGTCTCCAAACCGTCGCCCCCGTCCGCGTCGATGACCTCCCGCCGGGCGCGGTCGGCTCCACGTTGGGGTCGAACCGGACCGGCATTCTGAGCGCCGACAGCGAGATTGCGGTCAGCGAGTCCGCGCACTGGTCGCGCTACGAGAAGACGCAGAACTTCCTGGCCACCGCGCGCTCGCGCTGGCGCCTGAGTAGCGACACGGAAGCCGAGCTCCGCAAGGACATGCTCGACGACCTGCGCTTCTACAACGCCGAGCAGTGGCCCGACAACATCAAGATGGACCGGGTGCTCGACGGGCGCCCCTGTCTCACCATCAACCGGCTCCCGCAGTTCGTCCGGCAGGTCCTGAACCAGGCGCGGCAGCAGCGCCCCGCCATCCAATACAGCCCGATCGACAGCGGTGCCGACGTCGACACCGCCGAGGTGCTGCAGGGCATCGCGCGCAGCATCGAGCGCAACTCGAACGCGCCGATGCACTACAACTCGGCCGGCGAGCACCAGGTGGTGATCGGGCGGGGGTGGTTGCGCGTCCGGGCGGACTGGATCGCGGACGACAGCTTCGAGCAGGAAATCCTCATCGAATCGCCCGAGGATCCCTTCACCGTCTATCCGGATCCGGCCTCCGGCAAACCCGATGGCAGCGACCTGCAGTGGGCGTTCATGGTCGCCCGCGTCCCTTGGTACGAATACCGGATCAAGTATCCACAGGCCGCGCGCGCGTCGATGGTGGACTGGACCAGCGTCGGCGACCAAGAAGCCGAATGGGTCAGCGAAGCCGGGGTCCTGATCGCCGAGTACTACTACCTCGAGATGGTGAAGGCCGAGCTGGTCGAGTACTTGGTCGACGTCGGCGAAGAGCAGCCGCTCACCCTCACCAGCTACAGCGACGCCATCCGGAAGAAGGACACCCAGCCGGGGCCGAACGGGGAGCCGCCGCGCGTCACCGTCCTCCGCCGGCGCCCAACGGTCCGCCGCCAGCTCAAGTGGGCGACGATCAACGGCATCGAGGTCTTGGAAGGGAATCAGGACAAGACCGGCGGCCGCGACCTGCCGGGGCCGTTCATCCCGCTCGTGCCGATGCAGGGCGAGAAGCTGGTCGTCAACGGCCGGCGCAACCTGCGCGGGATGATCCGGGACGCCAAGGACCCGCAGCGGACCTACAACTTTTGGGTGAGCGCCGAGACCGAGATGATCGCGCTGGCGCCGCGCGCGCCCGTCATCGGCGCGGTCGGCCAGTTCGAGACCACGAAAGAGCAGTGGCTCCTCGCCAATCGGCGGAATTTCCCGTTCCTCGAATACGACCCGGTCGACATCAACGGGAACCTCGTCCCGGCGCCGCAGCGCAACGCCTTCGACCCGAACGTGACGCCCATCATCCAGGCGACGCAGCAGGCCGACATGGACCTGAAGAGCGTCATCGGCATGTTCGACGCGTCGCAGGAGCACAGCCGCGAACAGTCGGGCAAGGCCATCATCGCGCGGCAGACGCAGGGGGAGCAGGGCAACTCGCATTTCCTCCACAACCAGGCGCTCACCATTCAGCAGGTCGGCCGGATTCTCCTGCACTGGATCCCGGTCTACTACGACCAGCCGCGCATCGTCCGCATCGTCGGCCTCGACGACAAAGAGCGGGACGTCATGGTCCACGCCGGCAATCCCGAGAGCGCGAAGGCCCTGCAGGAGTCGATGCAGGACAGCCCGCTGGCGAAGACGATGCAATCGGGGGCGCTCTACGACGTGGGGTTGGGTCGGTACGACGTCTCGGTCTCGGTGACCCCGTCGTTCCAGTCGCGGCGGGCCGAATCGGTTGACGCGATGACGAAGATCCTGCAGGCGTTCCCGCTGGCGGCGCCCTACGCGCTCGACGTGTTGACGAAGAACATGGATTGGCCGGGCGCGCGGGAGCTGTCGGAGCGGTTCAAGCACCTGGTGCCGCCCGAGGCGCGCGACGACGAGCAGAAGGAGATCCCACCTGAAGTCAAGCAGCAGATGGCTCAAATGGAAGAGCAGATGCAGCAGATGCAGCAGGTGATGGACGAGCAGCAGAAGGTCATCGACACCAAGCGGACGGAACAAGAAGGACTCGCGAACATCCGCCAGATGGAGCTGCAGTCCAACGAGCGACTCGCGGAGATGAAGGCGCAGCTCGAGCTCGCCAAGATCCACGAGAAGGCCAAGGCGGAGGTCCAGCTGCAGCTGCTGGAAGCCAAGATCGACGAGCTGAGTCAGACGGCGGAGCAGCTCCACGAGCGGCGGATGCAGATCGAGGCCCCGCCGCCCCCGACGAAGGTCGAGCGCGCCCCCGAGGACAGCGGCCCCGAAGACACGCTGATGTACAAGGACGCGCCGCCGGACGTGCGGCGGCAGATCGAGGCGTTGGCGGGCTTGCAGCCGTCGAAGCTGGGCCAGATTGAAGTGCAGGAGATGAAGGAAGCGGCCAAGCCGAAGCCGGTGGCCAAGCCAGCCATGGGGCCGGCCTCGCGCCCCGCCACGGCCAAGCCGGCGGCGAAGGCTCCGGCGGCGAAGAAGAGCCCCGATTTGAAGAAGCCGTAACCACTCGGCATCATCGCGGCACGTAACACCCCTCGCGATAGGAGGCATCCGAACCGGCGCCGCCCGCGCCGTTCGTGAGGGGACATCGGGTACGGGGACTAGGGCCCCTCGTTGGACCGCACCAGATGCGGACTGACGAGGGGCCTTTTCTTTTGTACCTGCCGGGCGATTCGCGGGCTCGTCCCGCGCCGTGGGGACCATGCCAGACGACACGATCACGCTGGTGTCGACCACCGACACCGCGGAGCAGGTGCAGGAAGCGCTGACGAACAAGCCGGCGGAGAAACCGAAGCCGGTCGAGCCGCCAGCAGCAGCGGAGACAGAGACCGAGACCGAGACAGCGGAGACCCCGGCCGAGCGCGCGGCGGAAACGCCCACGCAGAAGGAGAGCCGCGAAGCGTCAGAGGCCGGCGGGAAGCTGGCCAAACGCAAGGCGGACATCCAGGCCGAGATCAACGAGCTGACGCGCAACAAGCACACGGTGCGGCGCGACGTGGAGGCGGAGGAAGCGCGCCTCAACGAGCTGCGGCGTCAGCGACAGGAATTTGAGGCGGCCCCACCGGCGGAGACCCCGCCGGATGCGAAGACGCCGCCCCCGGCCGAAGACGCGGACGAGCCCAAGCTCGACGCCGTCGACGAGCAGGGCAGTGCGAAGTACGCGACCTACGAGGACTACCTCTCCGCCCACGCGGTGTGGACGAAGGAGCAGGCGGTGCTCGCGGCGCGCAAGGTGCTCGACGAAGAAAGACAGGCCGACCGCGAGCGCATCGAGCGCGAGTCGACCTCTCGTGTGGTCAACGAACGGCTCGCTACCTACAACGACGCCCTCGAGACGTTCAAGACGACCCACGCCGACTTCGATGCCGTGTTCCAAGAGGCGAAGGACTCCGTTCAGGACATGTTGGTCGCATTGGGCCCGAATGCCTTGCGCGTCATCGACGGCTACACCGTCTTCGACGCCGAGGACGGTCCAGCGCTCACCTACTACCTCCTGAAGCGGCCCGACGAGCTCAAGGCGATTGCGGCGAAGCCGCAGCACCAACAGCTCGTGCATCTCGCACGCCTCGAAGAACGCATCCGTGGGGGCGCTCCCAAGAAGACCGGCCCGCCACCTGCGGCTGTTGAAACCAAGGCACCAGAACCCATTCGGCCGGTGGGATCGGGACCAACGGCGACCACAGTGCCCCTCGACGAGGAACCGTTCCGGGACTACGTCGCCCGACGTGAGCGCGAGCTACGCGCACGACGCGGGTTGTAAGGCACTGCGGGAGCGCCGACACCAGTTGGCTTTTGGCTGAGTGAGGGCTCCGATGACTACTTTTGCTTCTTCCGTTGCGACGCGCGCCGAACTGTTCCGACAGGCATTGGCGATGACGATCGCGGTGTTCGTGTACTACCTGCTGGGCGGGTTCCAGCCACATCCGGCCGGCGTCATGGTCGCCGACAACACGCTGCTCACCATCTCGATGATCACGCGCGAAGCGCTGCGGATCCTCGAGAACAACCTCGCGTTCACCAAGCGCGTCAATCGCCAGTACGACGACAAGTTCGCGATCGAGGGCGCCAAGATCGGCTACGTCGTCAACGCCCGTAAACCGGTGCGCTACGTCGTCTCGACCGGCCAGGCGCTGGCGCTGCAGGACGCGACCGAAACGCAGGTGCCCGTCGCGCTGACCACGCAGGACCACGTCGACTTCCAGTTCTCCAGCGCCGACCTGAAGTTGTCGATCGACGACTTCGGCGATCGGTTCATCCAGACCGCGGTGGCTGCGCTGGCGAACAAGATGGACTTCAACGGGCTGCAGCTCTTCAAGCAGATTTTCAATGC
>Ga0111539_10006184_pt1 | contig 15445 bp, 17 predicted proteins | sample RhiMethybrSRZTD1_FD_79667 | JGI IMG/M metagenome (GOLD analysis project Ga0111539, IMG submission 79667) | Populus rhizosphere microbial communities from Tennessee, USA - Rhizosphere MetaG P. TD hybrid SRZTD1 (version 2) (version 2) | ecosystem: Host-associated > Plants > Roots > Rhizosphere >... | reverse complement strand
AGGTCGTGATCCTGGCCCAGACGTCGGCCAGCCTCCATGCCGACGACTACGACGACGTCGTGACGAAACGCATGAGCGCCGGCGCCGGCGTTCCGGCGATCACGTCGGCGCAGGCGGTGGGCCGTGCCGTTCGGGCCCTCGGTGCTCGCCGCATCGCGATCGTGTCGCCCTACTCCGAGGCGGTCAATTCGCGTGCGGCCCGATACTTCGAGAAGAGGCACGGGCTCACCACGATCGCGCTCGAGGGATTCGGCGCGACCGACGCGTACGCGATCGGGAAGCTCGGGCCTGAAAACGCGCGCGACGCGTTCGTGAGGATCGATCGGCCCGAGATCGAGGTCTTCGTGGTGCCCGGCGGCAATTTTCCGACGATGCCTTCCATCGAGGCCTGGGAGCGGGAATTCAAGAAGCCGGTCGTGACGACCAATCAGGCATCGTTCTGGGCCGCGCTGCGGGCGTTCAGGAGCGCCGACCGCGTGCCGGGCTTCGGCCGCTTGCTCGCCGAGGTGCCGGGCGACGCCGCGTAGATCTTCCCCCGACACTCCGGCCCCGCCAGCGAGGGAGCACCATGAGTGATTCGACGCACGTCTGTTCTCCGGGGCGCCCCACGAGCCGGCGTGCGTTCGTGCTTGGCGTCGCGCTCGCCGTCGTCGCCGCGGCCGGTGGCGGATGTGCGTCTGCCGGAGGCGTCGCGGCGTCATCCACTCCACGGAACATCATCATCATGTTCGGGGACGGGGCCGCGCCTACGCAGTGGGACTTCGGCCGCTACTCGAGCCGGGTGCTGCGCGGCCAGTCCTTCGCCACGACCGACGTCGTGTTTCGCGAAGGCACGGTCGGCCTCCTGACCACGAGCCCTCACGGCCCATACGTAACCGACTCCGCGGCGGCGGCGTCGGCCATGTCGACGGGCGTGAAGGTGGAGAACGGAGCCATATCGGTTGCTCCCGACGGCAAGCCATTGCGCACGGTCATGCAGGCAGCGAAGGCGGCAGGAAAGCGAATCGGCCTCGTCACGACCGCCACCGTGTACGACGCCACGCCGGCCGCGTTCGCCGTCAACGCCAAATCGCGGCGCGATTCGCAGGTGTTGGTCGACCTCATCCGGGCTCTGGAGCCCGACGTGCTCATGGGCGGCGGCGCCGATTACTTCCTGCCCGAGGCCGTCCCCGGTGGCAAGCGCAAGGATGGCCGGGACGTCATCGCCGAGTTCCGCGCCCGAGGCTACCAGGTGGCGCGAAACACGGCCGAGCTCAACGCCGCCGCCGGCGCGAAGCTGCTCGCGCTGTTCGCGGACGACGATATGGATTTCGAGGTCGACCGCGATCCGGTCAAGGAGCCGACGACCGCGGAGATGGCCGCCGCCGCCCTGAAGGCGCTCGCGCAGCAGAGCCCGAACGGCTTCGTGCTCCTGGTCGAGAACGAGAACATCGACACGGCCGGTCACATCAACGATGCCTCGGCGCTGATGCGCGCCCTCTGGGCGTTCGACGACGCGGTGAAGGTCGCGCTCGAATTTCAGCGCCGGAACCCGGATACGCTGGTCGTGGTCACCGGCGACCACGAGACGGGCGGATTCTCCCCGACCTACGCCTTGAAGGATCTCTCGAGCATCGCCAGCAGCAACCGCTTCTACGCCGGCGACGAGCAGCTGCGCATGCTCGGCGGCATCACGATGTCGTTCACCATGCTGGTCGAGAAGCTCGGCAAGACGCCGACCGGCGAGACGCTCGACGCACTGTTGGCCAAGCATTTTCCCGGCTTCCGACTCGACCCGGATCTGCGCCAGCTGATCCTGGAGCGGAAGGCCCTGGACCGCAGCCATTCATACGTGCCTCAGAACGCGCTGGGGCGAATGATCGCGCGCCAGACCGCCTATTACTGGGGTACCTCGGGCCACACGCCCGAGCCGGTGGCCGTCGGCGCGGTGGGCCCCGGCGCCGAGCTGTTCCGCGGCTTCCAGGACAACACGGACTTCGGCCGGCATCTGCATCGGCTGATCCTCGGCAAGTGAGCCGCGAGCGCCCCGGGGCTCACGCCGACTGGATATTCACCAACGGCCCGATCCTCACCCTCGACAAGCGACGCCCGCGGGCAACCGCGCTGGCCGTCGCCGGCGGGCGGGTAGCGGCCGTCGGCGATCGTGGCGACGTCAAGCCCTGGCGTGGCCGCCGTACCGAGATCGTCGATCTTCGCGGCGCCACCGTCATTCCCGGGCTGGTAGACGCCCACGCCCATCTCGATCGCGAGGGACTGAAATCGCAGTACCCGTCGCTGGCTCGGTGCCGCTCGATCAGCGATATCCAGAAGCTCATTCGCCGCCAGGTCGACGGGACGCCAAAAGGGCAGTGGGTGGTCACCATGCCCGTCGGATCGCCACCGTTCTACCAGGACGCGCCGACCCGGCTCGCCGAGAACCGCTGGCCGACGCGAGCCGACCTCGACGTCGCGGCGCCTGATCATCCGGTCTACATCCGCGGCATCTGGGGCTACTGGAACAAGCCGCCGGTCTACTCGATCGCCAACAGCCGCGCGCTGGCTCGAGCCGGCGTCACGCGTGACACCGCGCCACCCGCGGGCGTGGAGATCGTCAAGGACACCGCCGGCGAGCCCACCGGCTTGTTCGTCGAGCACAACCTGATCCAGGTGCTGGAGTTCACGCTCCTTCGCGAGGCGCCACGCTTCACCCACGCTGATCGCCTGCGCGCGCTCCATCAGTCCCAGCTCGCGTACGCCCGACGAGGTGTCACGGCAGTCTATGAAGGCCATGGCATCGCGCCGGAGGTGCTGGCGGTCTACCGCGAAGCCCGCGAGCGCGGCTGGTTCCGCCTCCGCGCGAGCCTGGCGGTGAGCCCGACGTGGGACGGCGCGGTGGAGGCGGCGACCGCGCTGCGCGATCTTGCGTCGTGGGCAGGCGGGCGGGGGATTGGTGACGATCGATTGCGCGTTGCGGGCATCTGCTTGCACTACGGCGGCGACGGCGACGTCGCGCGGATCCTGCACGAGGCGCAGCCCTACACGGGCTGGGCCGGCTTCGTGGAGAGCGCGAACTCTCGGGAGGCTTACACGGCGCAGACCACGCTCGCGGCTCGGCTAGGCCTGCGCGTCAACACGCTGGTGACGCGCTGCCTGCCCGAAGTGCTGGACGCCTGGGAGGCCATCGACGCTCAACATCCGATCCGCGACGCGCGCTGGGTCCTCGTTCATCTCAACGCCGCCACGCCGGAACAGCTCGAGCGCATCCGCGCGCTCGGCCTGGTGGCGACGACCAACCCGATCTCGTACCTCTACCGCTCGGCCGGCGACGAGGTGGCCCGGCTCGGTGGCGCCGCCGACCAGCTTCTGCCCCATTTGAGCCTGCTGCGCCGTCGCATCCCTTTCGGGATCGCGACCGACAACAAGCCGGCCGATCCGTGGGTGGCGTTCGCCGCCGTCGTGGCCCGGCGCGACATGCGCACCAACGTCGTCGTGGGGCCCGGCGAGCGGTTGAGCCGCGCCCAGGCGCTCACGGCGCTGACCAGGGGCGGTGCCGCGGTCGACTTCGCCGAGCGCGAGCGGGGCCGGCTCGCCCCGGGCTGGGCCGCCGACCTGGCGGTGCTCGAGCAGGACCCGCTGACCGCGCCGCTCGACGAGCTGATCGGACTGACGACGCGGCTGACGATGGTCGGGGGCGACGTGGTGCACCACGCCTGACCCCGGGTCGTGCGCGTCGCTAGCGTCCCTCGCGTAGCTGCCTGAGCAAGAACTCGCGTAGTCGGGCCTTCATCTCTTCCGGCATCTCGACGACCCGGCCCGCGTCAGCGGTCAGGGACTTCGTCTTCCGGTAGGTCGCCAGATAGGCTCGGCAGGGCGCGCAATCGCGCAGGTGCTCCTCGAGCTTCTCGACGAGGTCAGGTGACAGCGTCGACTCCAGGTAGTCGGCCAGGACTGCGATCGCGTCCTTGCAGGTCATCGCCGGGGCCCGAAGTGACGGGTGAGCTCCTCGCGCAGGACCATCCGCGCCCGATGTAGACGCGATTTCACCGAGCCCACCGAGTCGTCCACGATCGAGGCGATCTCATCGTTGGACAGCTCCTCGACGTCGCGCAGGATCAGCACAGCTCGATAGTGGTCCGGGAGGCCGTCGATCGCGTTCTCGAGGATCTTGCGCGTCTCGACGGACAGGTGCGCCTGCTCCGGCGTGCTCGACCAGTCGGCGAGCACGTACGATCGATCTCCGTCGCGGTGGCCGTCTTCTGTGTACGTCGGCAGGTGCTCTTCCAGCGAGACTTCGAGCTCGCGGCGCTTGCCGCGGCGCTTGTTCAGCGCGACGTTCGTCGTCACGCGGTACATCCAGCTGGTGAGCGCCGCGTGCCCCTCGAAGCCGCCGCCCTTGCGCACGAGGGTAAGGAAGACGTCCTGGACGATCTCCTCGGCGTCGGCCTGGTTGCGCATGATGCCGTAGGCCAGCCGATAGACTCGCCCGGAGTGCCGGCTCATCAACGCCTCGAGCGCGCCGACGTCGCCGGCGACCGCGCGATCCAGCAGCATTCGATCGTCCGACTCCACCACGGCCCCGAGTCTAGCACCAGCCCCATCGACGTTTGGACACACCCACCGTGGCAATCGGTGCGCTTCGCACCGCTTGGGTCACTCGGCGTGTCCGACAAGCCGTGACCATCTCGCAAGGAGGAACCCCAATGAAACGGTACGTGAGGGTGCTTGGGATCATCGTGCTTCTGGCGGTCGGGATCGCCGGATGGGCGCTGTTCCGCCCGGAGCGGCTCTGGGTCGACGCGCGAGTGAACGAGAGCTTTCCGCCGGCGGCATCGCCCATGACCGCCGGCAGCCCCGCGCCCACCGCTGGCGTGCTAGCTGCCGGCAGCTTTCACAGCGTCGCTCACAAGAGCATGGGCTCCGCGGCGGTCCACCGGCTCGCCGACGGCCGGCGGATCCTGCGCTTCACGAACTTCGAGACGTCCAACGGTCCAGACGTCCGCGTGTATCTCGTCGCCGCAGCCGACGCCTCCGACAGCGCCTCCGTCACCCGGGCCGGGTTCGTCGAGCTCGGTGAGCTGAAGGGCAACATCGGCGACCAGAACTACGAGCTGCCAGCCTCGGTGGATCTCGCGCGCTATCGCGCCGTCACCATCTGGTGCAAGCGCTTCAGCGTGAACTTCGCCACCGCGCCCCTGATGCTCGCGCCGGGGGCGGTCCTGTCGACCCACACCAACCAGGGAGGAAACGCATCATGAACGTTGTCCTGTCGCTCCTCATCGCGGCCGCCCTCAGCGTCGGGCAGCTCGCCGGGCCTCGCCCGGCCGTCGCCGGCGCCAATGGCTACGCCTACACGCTCAACAACGACGGTGGGAAGAACGCGGTCGTGGTCCTCGGCCGCAACGACAACGGCACGCTCGCCGAGGTGGCCGGCTCTCCATTCGCCACGGGTGGCCGCGGCCTCGTGGTTCCGGCCGGAGGCGATTTCGACGCCCAGGGGTCGGTGCGCCGCCACGGCCGCTACGTCCTGGCCGTCAACCCCGGCAGTGACAGCGTCGCCGTGCTCGCGGTGGACGGGCCGCGCCTCATGCCCGTCGCCGGCTCGCCCTTCGCCTCGGGCGGCGTGACTCCGCTCAGCATCACGGCGCACGGCGATCTGGTGTACGTGGCGAATCAGGCGATTCCGTTCATGAACCCGAGCCGCAAGCCCAACATCACCGGCTTTCGCATGAGCGCCGACGGCCGGCTCACGCCTATTCCGGGCTCGACGATCGAATTCCCTGCCGGCCAGGGCCCGGCGCAGATCGAGTTCAGCCCGAGCGGTTCGGTGCTGGCGGTGACGGCGGGGTTCCAGACCGACGGACGCATCCACACCTTCGCGGTGATGGCCGATGGAACCCTGAAGGAAGGTCCCGGCTCGCCGTTCGTCACGCGCGAGGTCAGCGGAACGGTCGGCTACTCGTGGAGCGCCGATGCACGCCACCTGCTCGTCTCCAACTTCCGGGGCAGCGCAATGACGGTCTTCGCCGTGGACTCGACCACGGCGGCCATCGAGCCGAAGGGGCCGGCCTATCCGAACGGTGGCGGCGCTGCCTGCTGGACGGCGCTCTCGCCCGACGGTAAGACCCTCTACACGGGTAACTTCGTCGGTAACAGCATCAGCGCCTACGCCGTCATGCCAGACGGTACCTTGTCGCTGCTCGGCACCGTCGCGCGCCGTGAGGCGATGAAGCCGGACACGAAAGATATCGAGATCTCACCGGACGGGAAGTATCTCTACGCCATCGGCCCCATCGCCCGGCACGTCGCCGTCTTCGCGATCGGCGCCGACCGGCTGCCGCGCGAGCTGCCGGCCGGCCGGTCACCGTACACGGTCACGTCGGGGCAGTGGACCACGGGGCTGGTCGTCAAGTAGCCGTCACCGAACGCTGGTGAAGCACGGGCGCCGGTCGAGCACCGGCGCCCCGCTGACGTTCGGCGCGGCATAGGCTATAGTCGCGGAGGAGCTTCGGCGACCCAAGCTCTACCGATGAGTGTGCCGCCGCGCCAGGACGACAGCGATCGCACGGTGATCATGCCGGCGCCGACGACCGGGGCGACCACGGTCATTCGGCGCAGGCGGAAGCGCCGGTCGGTGCTTCTCATCGCCGCCTGGATCGCGCTCGTCGCAGCGATCAGCGCCGGCGCGCTGTTCTTCTTGCGAGAACGGAGGCTCGCCGCGGTTCCCGTCCAGCACCCGTCGCAGCCGGCGCCCTCCGCTCCGCAAGCGCCGCCTCAGGTCGTCCTGCCCACGCCGGCGCCGTCGGCCGGCGCGCCGGAGAAGGCGTTCAGCCCGCACCAGATGCTGGCCGAGATCTTCGAGGGCCGTAACCGCGGCCATTCGGTCACCGCCGCGGCCGACGGCGGCGCGGTCCGTATCGGCTCGTCCAAGCCCGGCTACGTGTACGTGCTGGCTGCCGGCGCCGACCAGTCCATGCTGTTCGTGGCGGTGCTCTTCCCGAGCGAGGCCGACAAGAACAATCGCATCCGTCCCGGGCAGACGCTGAAGCTGCCTGGCTCGCAGTGGCCGACCAACGCCGAGTTTCTCGCCATCGTGTCCGACGAGCCGCGTGACTTCAGGGCAACGGGGTCTATCGCCGGGAAGGTTGTCTGCACCGCGGCGCCGTGCTCGGATTCCTACGGGGCCGTCGCCTTCTCGAGTGACGCGGTGAGGGGGCGTGACGCAGCGCGCGCGCCGGCGGCAGCTCCGGCCCCTGCCGCGACTCCGAAGGCGCCGGCTGCGCGTCCAAACGCCGCGGTTCTCAAGCGCTGCAGCGATATTTTGGAGCGCGCATCGCTCGGAGAAATCCTGACCGCTGAAGAGCACACCTTCCTCAGAAGGGATTGTCGATAATGGACACGCGGATGCCGTCGATTCGCAGGCTGTCGGCCTACGCCATCGCGCTCCTGATCGTCGCCGGGTGCGCCACACCTCCGCCGCCGCCTCCGCCGCCTCCGGCGGCGACCGCCGACACATCCGAGAGGAGCTTCGAAGAGGCCGTGCAGGTGGCGACCGACGGCCTGATGTCGCAGCTGCAGGCGCGATCCGACCCTTCAGCCAAGCCGGACGTCAAGCGGGGCGTCGTGATCGACCCCATGGTCGATGCCCTGTCGGGTCAGCAAACCGCGGCGACGCGCTTGCTCGAGCAGCGCGTGGGGGAACGCCTCCAGGCCAACCCCCGGCTCGAGGTCATGCCCTTCCAAGTGGCTAGCTTGAGCAAGGCGCAATACCTGGTGACCGGAACCATGACGCGCGTCCCGAGTGCCCAGACCGGCGCGCGCCCGGTCTTCCAGATCGACCTGGCGGCGACCGATCTGAAGACGGGCACGGTCGCGGCCCAGGCGTCGTCGCGCGCGAAGGACGAGGCACTGGATACGAATCCCACCCCTTACTATCGCGACAGCCCGGTGGTGGTGAAGGACCAGGTGGTCGACGGCTACATCGCCACCTCGAAGACGGCGCCCGGTCAGCCGGCCGACAAGGTTTACTTCGAGCGCGTCTCCACCGCGACCATCATCAGTGAGGCCACTGCCGCTTACAACAGTGACAACTACGCGGATGCCCTCTCGCTCTACCGGAACGCGGAGACGACGGCCTCGGGCGAGCAGCTACGCGTGCTCAACGGGATCTATCTCGCCTCATGGAAGCTCGGTCGCACGGCCGAGGCGGAGGACGCCTTCGGACGGGTCGTCGCGCTCGGACTGGCCAACAACAACCTCGGCGTGAAGTTCCTGTTCAATCCCAACACGACTGACTTTTGGTCCGATCAACAGGTGAGCGGGCCGTACGGCTTCTGGCTCCGGCAGATCGCGAAGCACGCGGCGGCGGCGAAGGTGTGCATGAACGTGATCGGCCATACCAGCCGCACCGGGACCGTGCAGTACAACGACCGCCTCTCGATGCGGCGCGCGACCTACATCAAGCAGCGCCTCGACAAGGAAGCGCCGGAGCTCGTCAAGCGCACGCACCCGTCGGGCATGGGCTTCCGCGAGAACCTCGTGGGCACCGGGACCGACGACGCGCGTGACGCGCTCGACCGGAGGGTCGAGTTCAAGCTCGTGGATTGTTGAAGATGGGGGGCTTCGAGCGCCCCCCAAACCCCCCGACGCTCGGAGACGCCCCGGCGCAGCCGGGGCGCCCCTCGAAATCCGCTTGCGATCCAGGGGGCTCCGAGCGCCCCCCAAGCGGTTAAACCGGGAGCAGCGGCTCGGTCCGGTCCGGCGGTAGGTCGCTGTCGAACGAGTTGATGAGCAGCGCCAGGAGACTGTAGTTGCCCATGACCAGGGCCATCTCGACCACGCCCTGGCGGCCGAGCTGCTCCAGCGCGGACTGAAACGCGCCGCGGCTGACGCGGCGGGTCCGGAAGAACTCGCGGCCGTAGTTCACCACCGCCGCCTCGTCGAGCGCCAGGGGCGGAAGCTCCTTGCGGTCGCGCAGGGCGTCCACGAGCTCGCTGCGCACGCCGGCCTTGCGCGCGGACGCGGCGTGCGCGTTCCAGATGTGCTGGCAATCCAGCTCACGCGCTGTGACCAGCATCGTGAGCTCCTGGATCTTCTTCGACAGCGAAGATTCCTCGCGCAGGTAGTGGTTCAGGAGCGTGGCCCACTGGTGTGCCTTCGGCACGTGGATCAGGACGGAGCCCGGGCCGTATTTCGGCACGGATCCGCCAAGGCCTTTCACCATCTCGTCGAAGATGGTCCGCTGGGATTCGGGGACGCTCTCTCTGGTCGCGATCGGTAGTCTGGCCACAGTCCTCTCCCGGTTCGCTCGACGACGCCTCTCGTCTAGCCGGACAGCGAGTCGTAGTGGTGCGAGTTCGAGATCACGCCGTTCGCGTAGAGCTTGGCGATCTCGTCCTTCGAATAGCCCAGGAGGCCGAGTACTTCTTCATTGTGCTCGCCCACCTTGGGGGTGGAGCCGACGACGGCCGGCGTACGGCTGAAGTGCCAGAAGTCGCCGGACACCGCGATCTTGCCGGCCAGGAAGTCGGGCACCTCGACCATGGCCCGCCGTTCCCACGGGTGCGGATCCTTGGCCGCCTGCGCGATCGTGTTCACCGGCGCGGCGACCACGTCGTGCTTTGTGAAGTGCGCGATGGCGTCCTTCATCGTCATCGCCGACATCAGCTCGCGCATCGCCTCGTTGATGGCCTCGCCGTGCTTGCCGCGATCGCGGCGAGTGGTGAAGCGCGGATCTTGCTGCCACTCGGGCTTGCCCAGCGCCGCGCACACCCGATGCCAGTGATGCTGGTCGCCGGCGGCGATCAGGACCCAGCCGTCCTTGCAGGGGTACATCCCGCTAGGCGGCGCATCGGACTTGCCCCGCTGAGGCTCGATTCCGGCACCGTGATACGCAGTGATGGGAATCTCGGTCATGCTGTAGCCGGAGTCCGCCAGGCACACGTCGAGGCTCTGCCCCTCGCCCGAAATATTCCGCTCGTGAAGGGCCGCCAGCGTGCCGATCGCCGAGTGCAACGCGGTGGTGCGATCGATGATGGGCACCCCCGCGCGAATCGGCGGCATGCCGTCCTCGCCGGTGACCATGGCGACGCCGGACATGGTCTGGCCGATCGGGTCGTAGCCGATCTGATCGCGATAGGGCCCGAACTGCCCGTACGCGGAGACGTTGACCATGATGATGCGCGGGTTCAGCGCCTTCAGCACGTCGTAGCCGAAGCCCATCTCCTCGATGGTCCCCGGCCGGAAGTTCTGCACGAGCACGTCGGACACCTTGACCAGCTTGCGCAGGGCCGCTTTGCCCTCTTCCTTGCGCATGTCCATGCTCACGCTCTTTTTGCCGCTGTTGTACTGAACCCAGTACGCACTCTGCTTGCCGACCCACGGCGAGTGATACCGGGTCTCCTCGCCGCCGATGCGCTCGACCTTGATGACCTCGGCGCCCAGACGAGCGAGCACCTGGGCGCAGCGTGGCCCCGCCTGATGGCGTCCCAGGTCGATCACGCGGATTCCGTTCAGAGGTCCTTTTCCGTCCGTCATCGCAGCACTCCTTGCTGTGCGCCCGGAACGTGCCGGGCGCCCGGAATCAGAACACGATCACGAGCCGCCCGCGGGTCCCGCCGGCGGCCATCTTGCGCTGCGCCTCGGCCGCCCGTTCCGGCGGGAACGTCTCGCCCACGCGAAGGGTGAGCCGACCTTCCGCCACCAGCCGCCCCAGGCCATCGAGCGCCTCGTGGTTCGCCAAGTACGAGGCGACGCGCACCGGCTCGATCGTGATGCCGCGCTCGGAAGGACCGGCAAAGCCGCGTACGGTGGCCAGCTTGCCGCCGTCACGGATCGCCGGCAGCGCCGCGGCGTCGAGCACCGCCGCGTCGATCAATCCATCGACGCCCCCGGGAGCCGCGTCGTATATTGCGCGAATCGCGCCGTCGCCTGCAGGCACGAACGTCTTGGCGCCGAGCCGCCTCACCAGCGCCTCGTCCTGCGCCCGCGCCATCGCGATCACGCGCAGCCCGTCGGCGACGCCGAGCTCGACCGCGTAACCGCCGACGGCGCCTGCCGCGCCGGTGACGCCCAGCGTTTGCCCCGGCCTGAGCGCGAGACGATCCAGCGCGAGGCGCACGGTCAGCCCGTTCATCGGCAGGGTCGCGGCCGCCTCCAGGCTGGCCTTCTCGGGCACGCGCGCGACCGATGCGGCCGGAACGACGACCTGTTCCGCCTGAGCGCCGCCGCCCTGCCGGCGGGGATTGACGATGGCCATCACGCGGTCGCCGGCGTGCCATGGCGTGCCCTCGCCGACGGCGTCCACCACGCCGGCCAGCTCCATCCCGGGGATGTACGGGGGCACCACGCCCATCTCGGCCAGCTGAGCCGTCGTCAGCTGCCGTCCCGAGCGGAAGCTGATGTCGGTCGGGTTGACCGTCGCCGCCGCCACGCGAATGCGCACCTCGCCGGGGCCGGGTTGGGGCACCGGTAGCTGCGACACCTCGAGCACCTCGGGTCCGCCCAGTCGAGAAAACGTCACCGCTCGCATAGGTCCCTCCCGCTGATTTCGGGAGGAGTCTAGCACTGTCTGTTCATAGGCGCGCCTCGGCCGGCGGGGCCCCAGCCCCGCGACGGCCTGCGGCGCCCACTACGGGCGCACCGCGGGCGTTTCGATCGCCATCCCGCGCGCGCGCCACATCAGGAACAGCTCCAGGTCGACCAGCTCGGGCGCGCCATATTCGTACGGCTCGGCGCGGATCCCGACCAGGCAGTTACGCAGGCGACGCTGGAGCGAGCCGAGGCTCTGCCACTCGAGCCGGTAGACGGGGTAGCCGGTCGGGTGCGCCTGCGGAATCACGTTGCCGGCGAGCTTGCGTCCCCACTGATCGTCGTGACACTGGCTGCAGGCGAGATTCAGCTGGCCCTGACGCCGGTAGAACGCGGCCCGGCCGCCATCGAGGAACGGCTGCGTCCGGGCGTCGGCGGTGATGTCGATCGGCATTCCGCGCGACTGGCGGGCCACGTACGCGGTGAGCGCGAGCAGCTCGCGGCTTTCGTACGCAAGCGTCGGCGCCTGCTGGCGCTCGGTGCGGCAGACGTTGATGCGCTGCTCGAGGTTCACGGGCCGCTTCAGCGCGGCGTCGTACGCGGGATAGCGCGCGGCGACGCCCTTCATGCTCTGGCGCGCGTCGCCGTGGCAGTCGGCGCAGGCGCGGCCGGCGGCGCCGGCCTTGCGCGCCCAGAGCGCCCCGCCCTCGAGAACCCCGAGCATTCCGGGATTGGCGGTGTCGTCGTCCTGCATCGCCCGCGTCTCCTGGCTCATGAGCTCGTAGCCCGAGCGGCGCTCGGCCAGGGGAATCTCGGCGGCAAACGACACCCCGGTGAGCGCGACGATCGAGAGCGCGATCGGGAGGCGGCGAGCTCTCCCGCTCAATCGACCGTGATCGTCGCGGTCTCGGTCGCCGAGAAGCCGTTGTCGCCGGTCCACTGGAATGCGAGCGTCCCGCTCTCGGTGGCGACGGTCGAGAAGACGAAGAATGGATTGGCGGCGATGGCCGGATGGAGCTCGGCGCGGAAGACTTCCGTGCCGTTGTAGGTGCACACGAATAGCCGGACGATGTCGCGCGGGATCCGTGCGCCGAGCTGCGAGCGGCGGTATCCGGTTTCCATCGGGTGCGAGATCAGCGTCTTGATTTCGATGATCTCGCCGCGCCGCGCGCGGTCCGGCACGTTGATGAGGGCGTTGGCCACGGCTAGGCGTCCTCGAGACAGGCGGCCAGGGTCACCACGACCGCCGCGGTGGCGGACCAGAACGAGCCGTCGCTCAGCTCGCCGATCGCCGTCACCGTCTGGGTGTTGGCGAGCCGGATGCGCGTCGACACGCGCGCCCGCCCGGCGCGCGGCCCGAGGCGGAAGGTGACGACCTCGGGCTGCGGGTTCAGCTCCGTGAACACGTGGATGGCCCGCACGTGCTCGGCCGGTGTCATCGCGCTCTCCACGCTCACCGTGAGCGGCACGGTGTTGCCGTTCTCGGAGAGCGGGGGCAGCTCGAGCTTGACTCGCCCCTTCGTGACCGGGGCCGAGCCGACGATCTTGCGGATGGCCTCCTGCATTTCCTGCGGGGTCGCATGCGCCGGCCGGACAGTGATGATCGCGCCGAGCCCGAGCCCGGCTGCGGCGCCCGCCAGGAACTCGCGACGCGACGTCTCGCCGTTCATCAATCCTTCAGCGTGGTCAAGAAGGCCACCACATCCTCGATCTGCTCCGCGTTCAGGATGGGCTTGCCGCGCCACGCCGGCGCGACCCGCGTGAACCCATCAGCTCGATGATACGCCGGCATGATCGTGGAGGGGTTGATTCGGCCGGAATCGACGATCCGGAGCCGCAGCTGGCCCTCGGTCCAGCGCGTGCCGGCACCCGCCAGGTCGGGGGCGAGATTGCCCTGGAAGCGCTCCTCCGGGAACGGGCCGCTGTGGCAGAGCAGGCACAGGCCGAGCTGCCGGTTGGTGACGATCGCGCGGCCGCGCGCGGGGTCACCCTTGCCGCCGGTGAGCGAAGCCGGGATCGTGTCCTGCGCGCTCGCGACGCCGCTCGCCGCGCCCATCGCGCAGCCGGCGGCCACGAGCGCCGCGGCGAATCTCACCCGAACGCCTCGCCGGTGATCGTGCGGAACCAGGCCTCGGCGAGCACCGCTTCCGCCTTCCGCGTCTCGCGCGGCGCGTCCGACGGGCTCACGCCGCCCGCGCCCGGGACGTCGGCGAGCTGCCCGCTGGTCGGCTGATAGACGCCGGCGACCGAGATGCCGTAGTCGGGCGCGACCAGGCTGTAGCACGTGTTGATCAGCTTGGGCGAGGACGGCGTGCCGCCGGCGACGAGCGCGGCCACCGCGGCGGCGCACACCTTGGCCTGCGAGTTCGCGGCGAACGCCGACTTCGGCATCGCGCCGGCGATCGCGGCGTCGCCGATGACGTGGATGCCCGCCTGCAGCTTCGACTCGAACGTGACCGGATCGATCGGGCACCAGCCGCTGCGATCGGTGACGCCGGCCACCTCCGCGATGCGTCCGGCCTTCTGCGGCGGGATGACGTTGGCCACCTTCGCCTGGTGCTTGCCGAAATCGGTCACCAGCGTGCGCGTGGCGGCGTCGACCGAGGTGACGTTGCCGCCCTTGGAGAGCGGCACCCACTCGAGCAGGCCGGGATAGAGCTCGGCCCACGCGGCCTGGAACAGCCGCTGCTTCGAGAACGTGTCCTTCGCGTCCAGCACGAGCAGCTTCGACTTGGGCTTCTTCGTTTTGAGGAAGTGCGCGATCAGGCTGGCGCGCTCGTAGGGGCCGGGCGGGCACCGGAAGGGGTTGGCCGGCGCCGCGATGACGACGAGCCCGCCGTCGTCCATGGCCTCGAGCTGGCGGCGCAGCAGGAGCGTCTGGTCCCCGGCACGCCACGCGTGCGGCAGCTGGGCCGACGCGGCCTCGTCGTAGCCGGCCAGCGCGCCCCACCGGATGTCGATGCCCGGCGCCAGCACGAGACGGTCGTACGCGAGCTTCGCGCCATCGGCGAGCGTGACCGATCTAGCCGGCGCATCGACGGCGGTCGCGCTCGTCCGCAAGATCGTGATGCCGTCGGCGGCAACGCGCTCGTAGGTGAACTGCTGGGCCGAGAGCTCGCGCATGCCGACGATCACCGAGTTGCTGAACGGGCACGCGGTGAAGGTTGCGTTCGGCTCGACCAGCGTCACCGCGATCTTCGGATCGGCCTGGCGGAGGGCACGCGCGCAGCTGGTGCCCGCGAAGCCGCCGCCGACGACCACGACTCTTGGCCCGCTCGTCTGGGCGCGAGCCAGGCGCGGCCCGAGCACGGCCGCGGCCGCCGCGGCGCTCAGCTCGAGGAACTGTCGGCGGGTCGCCTTCACTTCTGCGAAGCGTACCAGGCCGCGATCGCCTGGATCTCGGCGTCGGTGAAGCCCTTGGCGATGCGATCCATCACCGTGCCGGCCCGCGCGCCCGAGCGGAAGTCCTGCATGGCCTTGATGATCTCCGCGCGATCGCGCCCGGCCAGGCGCACGACCGGCGAGGTAACGCGCGGCGACGAGGGATGGCAGCCCGAGCACGCCGCGGCGCCGGCCGGTGGCTCGGCTGCTACGACGGCGGCCGCCGCGATCGAGGCGAGCCCGATCGCGGCGGCCACGACACGATGCATCGACTACACCATCGTGTAGCCGTGATTCTTGAGCGGGAACGTACGGACGCGCTTGCCGGTCGCCCGGGCCATGGCGTTGAGCACCGCCGGCGCAGCCACGCAGATGGTCGGCTCACCGACGCCGCCCCAGAAGCCGCCGGACGGCATGATGATCGACTCGACCTTCGGCATCTGCGCGATCTTCATCGAATCGTAAGTGTTGAAGTTCGTCTGCTCGATGGCCCCGTTCTTCACCGTGCACTCTTCCATGAAGACCGCCGAGAGACCGTAGACGAACGACCCGGCGATCT
>Ga0111539_10006182_pt1 | contig 15447 bp, 10 predicted proteins | sample RhiMethybrSRZTD1_FD_79667 | JGI IMG/M metagenome (GOLD analysis project Ga0111539, IMG submission 79667) | Populus rhizosphere microbial communities from Tennessee, USA - Rhizosphere MetaG P. TD hybrid SRZTD1 (version 2) (version 2) | ecosystem: Host-associated > Plants > Roots > Rhizosphere >... | reverse complement strand
GAACCGTGGCCAACGAGCGGCCAGGCCGGCGCTTCACCCAGATAGTCAATGCCGGTCCAGAGAAACTGTCCGGCGTACGGCCGGTTATCACGCAGCGCCAGCCAAACCGTGCGATCGTGACGATTCTCAGTGCCGAGAATTTTGCGCGCTGGCTTTTGCTGATGGGCAGCGAGGATTTCATTTTCGCGATAGTTCTGTCCCACCACATCGAGCAAGTCAGCCAGGCCATTATCGTAGTCATGGCTCACATTGGGTCGAAACAGGCCCTGGGTCACCGGTCGCGACGAATCCTCTGCGTGAAACGCGGCCACCAGAGATGCGAGAATCGGTTTCGCGATATCGGGCTTGGGCGTGTCGTGGATTTCATTGCCGGCGCTGTAGACGACAATGCTGGGGTGATTGCGATCGCGGCGCACCGTGTCGCGGGTGTCGATGATTGACCAGTCCTTAAAGTAGAGATGGTAATCGTGAGGGTTTTTCGCGACTGTCCAGCAATCAAACAGTTCGTCCATCACGATGAAACCCATTCGATCGCACAGATCGAGAAACTCCGGCGCCGGCGGATTATGCGCCGTGCGGATCGCGTTCACGCCGAGTTCTCGCAAAATCTCGAGGCGTCTTTCCCAGACCTGCAGCGGCACGGCGGCCCCAAACGCGCCGCCATCATGATGGATGCAGACGCCTTTGAGTTTGAAATTGCGGCCGTTCAGCCAGAAGCCGGTGTCCGCATCAAACTTGAATTCGCGAATGCCGAAAGCCGTGGTCTCTTCATCAACTGAAATTGTGCCCCGGTTGCGTGAAGTCTCGCGTACCGTGGTCACCAGCTGGTACATGTAAGGATGAGCGAGGTCCCAGCGCTGCGGATTCCTGACAGTCAGATCACGTTCGATGTTCAGCGACTCTCCCGGCTCGATCTTTCGGTTTGGCGTTTCGCTGCGAGCAACGACCGCGCCGGTGGGAGCGATGATTCTGGTTTGAATGGAAAATATGTGCGCCTGACTGTCCTGATTAATTATTGCGCTGTTAACGTGGACGGACGCTTCCTGATCATTAATCTTCGGAGTCGTCACGAACGTTCCCCACTGCGGAAGATGCACCGGATTTGTGATTACCAGTCTGACGTGACGATAGATGCCGGCGCCGCTGTACCAGCGCGAAGCGGGTTGGCCTGAGTTATCTGCTCGCACCGTCAATACGTTGGGCTTGTTTTCAAAATTGAGGTGGCCGGTGAGTTCGTAACTGAAGCTTACGTAGCCGTAAGGACGCCGGCCCAGGTGAAAGCCATTAATCCAAACGTCGCTGTTGGCCATTACGCCATCGAATTCAATGAACACGCGCCGGTTCGCGTCGCTCGTTGGTAGCGTAAAATGTTTTCGGTACCATCCAATGCCGGCCGGGAGGAATCCGCCGGAGCCACGGGTCGGGTTGTCTTTATCGAAAGGGCCTTCGATGCTCCAATCATGCGGCACGTCGAGTCTGCGCCAGGCGCTATCGTCAAATTCAATTTTGTCGGCGCCAGCCAGTTCGCCCCGGTGAAAGCGCCAATCGGAGTCGAAGGATTTGATCACGCGCGGACTGTTTGGTGGCTCGGCCCCGTTTGCTATTCGCGGAACGAACTGAGACAGGAGCGCGCATGACATACTCATCAGGAGCAGCGACGAAATGTTTCTGAGCAGGATCGATTTCATTGTTGTGTGTCTTTGTCTGAAGAGCTAAAAGATCCGACTCTCATTCACACCGGGCTTCAGCCCGGTGATCCGGCGCCGTCTGATCAAGAAACCGTTTCCTGAGAGTCCGCGGAGCGGACGTCAGCGTAAAGCCTGGGGCGTGAGCCCCAGGATCGCGTCAGGAAAAGGTAACAAAGCCTGCGAAAGCGGGCGGCAGCCGCATATTTTGAACTAAGGTTAAAGCCCTATCGCCCGCTACGCGGGCTTAATCAATACTCTGATTCTGAAACCTGGGGCTTGCGCCCCAGGCTTTACGCTTCCGTCCGCTCCGCGGGCTGAAACTGACTCGGCTGAACAAACACGCAGTTTACAATTCACCAGAGAGAATCGAAAGGGATAACCTGACATGTCAACAAAGAAGCTCGACCGCCGGCGCTTTTTGAAAGCGAGCGGGGCCGGATTGACGGGACTGACGTTGCTGCCAAATCTGTCGTTCATCGCCGGGGCTCAAACCCACGGCACGTCAGAGCGTCGCATTTATTCTCTGAATCACGGATGGCTGTTTAGCGAGAAGGTGGCGCCAGGTGCTACCAAACCCGGATTCAACGACGTCGGGTTCCAGCGGGTTACGATTCCGCATACGAACAAGCTACTGCCGTGGCATGGATTCGACGATCAGGACTACGAGTTCGTCTCGATCTATCGAAAACATTTTCGCTTGCCGCCTGGACCAAATGGGCGGCGCGTATTTGTGGATTTTGGCGCCGTGATGACTGCTGCGACAGTCTGGATCAACGGCCAAAAGCTCGGCGAGTATCGCGGCGGGTACACGCCGTTCTCGTTTGAGTTGACGGAGCACCTGAATTGGCGCGGAGACAACGTATTGGCGGTCGAGGTTGATTCCACTGAGCGTGCGGACATTCCGCCGTTTGGGGGCGAGATTGATTACCTGACCTTTGGCGGCATCTATCGCGATGTTGCTTTGCGTGTTGTACCAGGTACGTTCATCGAGAATGTGTTTGCGAAGCCGGTCGATGTTCTTACCACGAATCGCAGCGTTCAGGTGCGAGTGTTTCTCGAAGAATCCGAGAAAAGCGACGCTCTCTTCAAGGTCACCGCCGAACTACGCGACGGTCGTCGCGTCATCGCCAGTCAAAGCAAGGAACTTATTAACGAGGGAAAGCATTACGATCTGACGTTGGCAAATCCGGGTGCGATTGATCTGTGGAGCATTGAGCGTCCGAGGCTCTACGACGTGAGCGTCAAGCTTTTCAAGAGTAATCAACTTGTCGATCAATACGACACCCGCATCGGCTTTCGCGAGGCGCGGTTCACGCCCGACGGTTTTTTCCTGAACGGAAATCATCTGAAACTGCGTGGTCTTAACCGGCACCAGACATTTCCTTTTGTGGGCCAGGCGATGCCCGCGCGGGTACAGCGGCGCGATGCCTGGATTTTGCGGAAAGAATTCAAATGCAACATCGTGCGCACTTCGCACTATCCGCAGTCGCCACACTTCCTCGACGCCTGCGATGAATACGGACTACTGGTGCTGGAAGAGATTCCGGGTTGGCAACACGTGGGCGATCAGCAGTGGCAGGATCTGTCCGTCAACTATGTCGAAAGCATGATTCGGCGCGACTGGAACCATCCTTCGATTATCCTTTGGGGTGTCCGCGTCAACGAGTCGGGGGATTATCACGACTTCTACATGAGAACGAACAAGTTGGCCCACTCTCTGGATGATTCACGGCAGACGGGCGGCATTCGCTACAAGTATGACTCGGAGTTGCTGGAAGACGTGATGACCATGAACGATTTTCAGATTCCGCTCAGGCCACCGAATCACCCGCTTTATCTCAACACCGAATTCATCGGGCACATGTATCCGACCAAGCGAAATGACAATATCGAGCGCGTGACGGAACACACAATGCGGCATGCGCGCGTGCACAATCAGTTGGCGTCGGATAAACGATACGCGGGCGGCATCGGCTGGTGCGCCTTTGATTACAACACGCATTCCAATTTTTGTTCCGGCGATCGGATTTGTTACCACGGCGTAGCCGACATTTTCCGGATTCCGAAACCCGCCGCGGGCTTTTACAAATCGCAATGCGATCCGAAGGAAGAGATTGTGCTGGAGCCGGCCTTTGACTGGTCACGCGGGGATCGTAACGAAAGCTTTAACGTGGCGATGATTTGCTCGAATTGCGACCGCCTTAAGATTTATATCGGCAATCGCGTGGTGGCTGAAGCTGAGCCCGACCGGCAGAACTTTGGGAATCTGAAGTATCCGCCTTTCGTAGCAAACCTTCGGAGCGGTCTGAACGGCCCCTGGGGCGATCTGAAAATTGAAGGCTACCTCGGCGGGAAGCTGGTGATCACGAAGATGATGTCAGGCAAGGGAGTCGATCAGCAATTGCTGGTTGAACCGGACGATCGCGAATTGATCGGTGATGGCATCGATGCGACTCGTTTGGTGATGAAGGTTACGGACGAATTTGGTGCCGTGCGTCCGTTCGCCAACGCGGCCATTGTCCTCGGCCTTACCGGCCCCGGAGAGATCGTCGGCGAGAATCCATTCGCACTATTTGGAGGCGTGGGCGCCGTTTGGATCAAAACGAAACAGGCCGCGGGCGTTATCAAGGTAACCGTAAGGCATGCAGAGCTTGGATCAAAGACAGTCGAACTGCAGGTAAGGCCGTTTCGTCCGACAGGGTCGCTCTAATAATTAGATAATCAGCCGGCCGATGTTGACCGAGTGGGGAGCGAGCACACTGTCGATGGGGGGTAGCGCAAAAGGGTCATCTTCGGTGATGACCGGACCGGGCATCTCATTGCTCAAGTCTGAGGACAACAACCCGAGCGCGCCTTGAGCATTTAGTGCTCTTGAGAAGTAGTAGCCCTGGCCATACTCGCAATTCATGGCCTTGAGTTCCATCGCCTGCTCGAGAGTTTCTACGCCCTCGGCAATGACTTCCATCTTGAGATTGCGTGCGAGTCCCAGAATCGTCCGAACTATTTCGAGGCTCTCCTGGTTGTTGGTCATCGAGCTCACAAACGACTGATCTATCTTCAAAGTCGAGATGGGAAAGCGATGCAGGTAGCTCAGAGAAGAGTATCCGGTCCCAAAATCATCGAGACTGATGGTCACTCCCAGGGCTTGCAATTGCCCGAGCATTTGCATGGTTGATTCCACGTTTTGCATTACCATGCCTTCGGTGATTTCCACCTTTAGACTCGCCGGACTTAAGCCCCCGCTATCAAGGGCCAGGCTGATTTGGTCGATCAGATCCCGCTGCATAAACTGTTTGGGGGAGAGGTTTACACTCACCTGCAGGGGCGGTGTCTGAGGATGTTGCTTTTGCCACTCACGAGTTTGGCGGCACGCTTTGTTCAGTACCCATTGGCCAATCGGAATGATTAAGCCAGTCTCCTCCGCGACGGAAATGAACTCGAGCGGCGAAACCATTCCTCGCGATGGATGGAGCCATCGCAAGAGTGCTTCAAAACCGGCAATCCTCCCGGTGCGCAGCGAAACAATCGGCTGATAGTCCAGGGTGAGCTCGTCCCGTTCGAGCGCGCGCCAGAGATCCGTTTCAATCTGGGACAAATCTGTGGCCGTGGCGTGCATCCCCTTATCAAAGACCTCGTAACGGGCTCTGCCTAAGCTTTTGGCCCGGTACATTGCAGTGTCCGCATCTCGCAGGACTTCTTCGGCGTGTTCGTATCCAGCCGTGCTGAGCGCAAGGCCGATGCTGGCTGTGATAAAGACTTCTCGGCCCGGAAGTCTAAATTGCTCGGACAGGTTACTCAGTAAACGCCGGGCCATATCGATTGCATCATCCGGATTCTTTAAGGAGTCGAGCAGGATCGTGAATTCATCGCCCCCGAGCCTTGCTACGGTATCCCCCGGACGAACACTAGCCCTGAGTCTTTTGGCAATGGCGATCAGAAGCTGGTCTCCAGCCATATGTCCCAGGCTGTCATTGATAATCTTGAATCGATCGAAATCCAGGAATAGGACTGCAAATGGAAGGCCCTGTGTGCGGTTGACCCGTTGCACCGACTGCTTGAGCTGGTCCATGAAAAACATTCGATTGGGCAGACCAGTCAAGGCATCATGGAAAGCGTCATGGACCAGTTTCTTCTCTGCCTGCTTCCGTTCGCTGATGTCCTGCATCTGGAAAATTAAGTTGGCAGACGGCCTTTGGGGATCGTTTACGGTCGTGACGCTGAGGAGCATCCATCTGAGGTGGCCCTTTTTATGAAAGTAACGCTGCTCCAATTGAAGGCTGGAAATCGTTCCCTCACGCAGCTTATCAAGCTGGTCGAGGATAAGGTTAAGGTCGTCAGGATGTGTACTCCGCTGAAAGGTACCCAGAAGCAGTTCGGCCTCAGAGTATCCCAGCATTTCGCATAGGGATTTATTGACCTGAATCCATCGCCCGTTGGGCGCCACCAGGCCCATTCCGGCAGCGTGGTGAAAAGCGCTGCGAAAACGTTCCTCGCTTTCTCGGAGAGCATCTACATGGCGTTCAGCCTGCTCGGCCTGCAACTTTGAAGCTTCCAGGTTTTTCAAATAGACGGTGTAGGTCGAATAAACGAACATGAATAGAGTCGTAATTGCGACAACGGGATAAAATCCAAAAGAGCCAATCAGCCTCCACATGATACTAGCCGCAAAAGCTCCCGCGAGATATTTTGTCGAGGTCGCGAGATAGCCTTCCTTCAGTGTTCGCCAGATGGGTTGATTAGTTCTCAGGGTCGCAGATAGAGCGACAAAAGCTGAATGGCTGACATATTGAGTGCTCGCCAGGATTAAGAGAGCAATGAAATAGTTTACTGAATAGACATGGGTGAAAACTGATAATCCCCCAAAAAGTCGTATTGCCGAGACCGCCAGGAAAGTAGAACAGGCCATAGCGGCCATGTTGAAGAGAATCGTCAGAGCCTTCTTGCTCGAGCGCAATGCAGAACAGAGTCCTGCCGCCGCCCCCAAAAGGATCGCCCCTTCTAGACTGAACATGAGAACTGCAAGGAAAATGAAGGTTTCAGAAACTGGGACCGGATCCTTTACCCCCGGGATCTTGAGCCTAATTCCAGTGCTGACGACGACGGTGACAGCGGTTAGCAGAAGAAACCGCCCATCGATCCCTGATACGTTGAGATGGAGGATTGAAACGAAGCAGACGACCAGGCCAAGAGCGATGATTAACCACTCGTAAGCACGATGTTTGTTGGGTGAGTTCATTTGATAACTAGCGCGAGAGACCCCCATAAGTAGCAGAGGAAACACCCAACGCCCGATCGAATTGTGGGCGGGTCGTCCTGGCGGGATTTTCGAAAGAGAAGTTCTCTTTAGGACAAACCGGTTGGACTCATAAGTCCTGATTCTTCAGTGAAAATTGCTTTTTGAGCCTCTTCTGAGGACGTGGGCCCACCGGAGTTTCTTGGTTCCAGGCAGTTAATTGTTAGATTCATGCCTCACTACGTAGATAAGCCACGGCACGAATGGCTGAACCAGTTTAGACCAGCAGGGCCTAATGTTGTCAAGAGATTATATTTTTGTGGTGGTGACCAAAGTCACTCAGTAGGGCAAGAAAGCATTGTTTTTCTCCTGCCTCCCAGACTCCCGGCAACTGTCTCCGTTGGGCTTTGTTAGCAGTCTAGGGCCCCGGCGCGCCCAACAATCAGTCGTAAATCCAAAATTTAGAATTGCCGGTGTCTTACTCTGCGGTTTTTCTTGCGCCTTTGCGTGACTCTTTAAATGAAAAGGCAATGTTCACGCAAAGACGCAAATGCGCAAAAGTTAAACGTAAGACAATACCGACGCCCGAATCAGTTTGACAGGCCAGGGAAGAATCACGTATAAAACGCGTGACAATTTTTCCATGAGCTTTAAAGTCCATCACACCCATCATTCGCATCTCCATGCCAACCATTATTGGCATGAGGGCAGCGCGTTTGGGGTTGTGATTCTGAAGCACGATTAAAGGACTCATAACCAAAGGTTCCCGGAACCCGCTGCCAGCTTCGAACTGGCGGCGGGTTTTGTTTTGGATTTGTTCCTTATGTCTGAACCTCTTTCTAAAATTCCCAGCGGTTTTCGCTATTACTCGGCGCGGGAGGCCCGGGCGCGGCGATTCGTCGAGACTACGTCGATGAATGTTTTTGCCGGCTGGTCCTACGAAGAAATTGTGACTCCGACCGTCGATTACTATTCGCTGTTCGAACAGGGAATGGGCGAAACGGAAGCTCAGCGATCCTTTCGACTGGTGGACGTTGATGGGCGTTTGCTCGCCTTTAGACCAGATGTTACGACCAGTATTGCTCGGGCCGCTGAGACACTCTTTGCCAAACGTGCCCGCCCCTTGCGGCTTTGTTACTCCGCGACCGTCTTTCGTCAGCACACTCAATCCAGCGCTGATTGGCGTCGCGAGTTGACGCAAATTGGTTGTGAGCTGTTGGGAAAAAATTCAACGGCGGCAGACATGGAGGTCCTCGCGATTGCTACCGAGCTTCTGCAACGACTCCAGCTTAATCGCACCTTTGTAATTACTCTCAGCGATGCAGAAATTTTCGGCGGCATTGTTGAGAACCTTGGACTGGATGCGAAAGCCCGGGATGAGCTCCGCCGTTTGGTGGATATTCGCGCGCTTTCGGAGCTCGAGCGTTTTCTTAACACCTATACGTCTGCGGAAGAATCTGCGGCTTTCGCGAATCTGATCCAGTTGTCTGGTCGAAGCGAAATATTCGCACGGGCGCGGCAAGTCATTACCAATACCCGTTCTCGCGCGGCTCTGGATCGCCTCGAGAGTTTGTGGCGCATCATTGAATCAATCGGCTATGCCGCGAATTTTGAGATTGATCTCGGCGATGTTGCCCGCCTCGATTATTACACCGGACTCACCTTCAAGATCTACGTCGGAGGTCTCGGGGTGCGTTTGGGCAGCGGCGGACGCTACGACCATCTGACCGGGAAATTTGGCAGGGCTGAGCCGGCCGTTGGATTCGTCGTCGAGCTCGATGCGCTCGCTGAGTTGTTGGCAAAAGAGGAGCAGCCCAATCTGTCCAATCAACCCGAGAACTTGCTGGTCTCATTCGACATTGACGGCGCGGGCGCGGTCTTTGAGAAAGCCATGAAACTGCGCGCCGCGAATCGACAAGTGCGGATTGATGGGGAGGAAACTTCATGGCCCAGCTGACAATTGCCATTCCCAAGGGGAGATTGGAGGCAGAGACTCTGGAATTGTTTGCGGCCGCCAGGCTTCGTCTGCCGGCGCACCGCGATCCGCGCCAGTTGGCTTGCCTTGATGAGTCCGGAGAAACCCGATTCATTTTCGTGAAGCCGTCGGACGTTCCAGTCTATGTCGAGCACGGCATTGCGGATTGCGGAGTAGTTGGCCGTGATGTGTTGTTCGAATCGGAAGCGGATTTGCTCCAACCGCTCAGTCTGGACATCGGATCTTGCCGCATTGCAGTCGCAGCGCCGGCAGATTTGCCAGAGAACGGACACGCAATGCTGCGAGTTGCTACCAAGTATCCGCGCATCGCCTCCCGCTATTTCGGCGAGCGCGGTCAACCGGTCGAGATCATCCAGCTTTCAGGATCGGTGGAGCTGGCCCCGGTGCTCGGACTCGCGGATTGCATAGTCGATTTGGTTGAGACTGGGAGAACGCTCCGCGAGAACGGTCTGAAGGTGACCGAAGTAATCGCCGAATCGGCAGCCCAACTGGTGGTAAATCGGGCCAGCTATCAACTGAAGGCTAATGTGATTGCCGAGCTCATATCCGCATTGAAAGGAGTAGTGCTGTTGCGCGAAGTGGCACGGGCGTCCCGCCCGTGAGTCACGCGCAGGATGCACCTGCCACATGATCGACGTCATCGCGACTAAAGAGACAGCGCGGCTCGCGGCCAGGTTGAAACAAATTCGCGAGCGAGGTGTGGCCTACGATTCCGGCTTGATGAATCAGGTCGCAGCGATCGCTGAAGCTGTGCGCGCGCGCGGAGATGCAGCCCTCGTCGATTATGCGCGGCAGTTCGACAATTATTTACTTGAGATTGCAGACCTACGAGTTGATTACTGCTCTCTGCGAACATTCGCGGGTCAGGCCGACCGCGAGGTGTTGGCCGCGCTGCGTGAAGCAATCAAACGGGTGCGGGCATTCCACGAACGCGAGCAGGAACAATCATGGCAGATCGATGGTCCGGACGGTGCGTCGCTGGGACAGCGGGTCACGCCAATCGAGAGAGTCGGCGTCTATGTCCCTGGAGGAACAGCCAGCTATCCGTCGTCGGTAGTGATGAACATTGTTCCGGCGCAGGTCGCGAGAGTCGATCGGATTGTGGTCGCGACTCCACCAAAGGCGCTTCAGGAGAATCCCGCTATCGCGGCTGCGCTGATTGAACTCGAGGTCACCGAGGTCTACGCAGTTGGCGGCGCGCAAGCCATCGCCGCGCTGGCTTATGGAACCCGGACGGTCCCCCGCGTGGACAAAATTACCGGACCCGGAAATCGTTATGTTACGGCGGCGAAGAAATTGGTCTACGGGATTGTGGGAATTGATTCACTGGCCGGCCCATCTGAGGTTGTGGTGATTGCCGATGAGACCGCGCGCGCCTGCTTTGTGGCGAGTGATCTCCTGGCCCAGGCTGAACATAGCGAAGAAGCCTCGTCCGTGCTCGTCACCACCAGCGACGATTTGGCGCGAAGTGTGTTGGGCGAGTTGGAGACCCAAATTCAGCGACTGCCGCGGTCTGAGATCGTTGCGCAATCTCTGCGAGATTTTGGCGCAATCATCATCGCCAGAGATATGGAAGAAGGCTGTGCCCTGGTGAACGAGCTGGCTCCTGAGCACCTGGAGATTATGGCCGCTAATGAAGAGGACATTGCGGCAAAGGTGCGGAACGCCGGCGCCATCTTTTTCGGCCACTTTACGCCTGAGGCAGTCGGCGACTACCTGGCCGGACCTAACCATGTGCTGCCGACTGGCGGCGCTGCTCGATTTTCATCCGCGTTGAGTGTGCGCGACTTTGTGAAGCGTACTAACACCGTGAAGTTTTCAGAAACAGAACTCAGGCGCACCGCAGAGATGATCGCTACGCTGGCTCGATCTGAAGGGCTCGAGGCCCATGCACGATCGGCTTTGATCCGGGTCGAGGAAAATTGAGACTGAAGAGATGTGGGATTTGCACGTTCTGGCTTGTCCTGCGAATTGCGCAACCTACGCGCCTGGTCATGCCCGCGCCCCTGTGCGTAACAATCGGAGATTCTGGTCTTTCTAGCAAAGTCCTGAGGCGTGTTCATCCCGTAGGGATGAAATGTTTATAGACCATCTGGCGGTTTAAGGTTCATAGCTCCGGAGGAGCGCAACGTGTATCAAGGTATTGTTTCGCTCCTCCGGAGCTTGAGATCGGTTGGAGCGGGCGTAGCTATAAACATTTAGCTCCTACGGAGCTTAAGACCTTTGCTTTCACGCAATGATGGGCTGAGGCCGGACCGAGACGGAGAGTAAGGTTGGTTGTAACCAATGACTGACACATTGCACACAATCAAACAGAGGGTGCGCGAGCTTTCTCCCTACTCGCTCAAGCCTGCGAAGGCGCGCATCAAACTCAATCAAAACGAAAACCCCTGGGATGCGCCGCTCAGGATCAAAGCGGAAGTGCTGCGGCGTCTGGAGGAACGGCGTTGGTCGCAATACCCGGACTTCGTCCCGGAGAGTTTGCATCAACGGCTCGCGGAACACAGTGGCTGGACGCCGGACGGGATCATTGCCGGTAACGGTTCGAATGAATTGATCCAGGCGGTGTTGATGGTCACCCTGGCCGAAGGAAAGCGGGTGCTGATTAGTGAGCCCACATTCGCTTTGTACCGGCAGATTTCCAGAATCCTGGGCGCCGATGTAGTTAGCGTGCCGCTGAATTCCGATCTCGAATTCGATCTTCCCGCTTTGAAATCCGGGATTGAATTATCAAAACCCGAGGTGGTGGTTATTTGCTCTCCGAACAATCCCACTGGTTGCGTGATGTCGCACGCCGATCTCGCCACGATCCTGAAAGCGACCCATGGCCTGGTGGTAATTGACGAAGCCTACTTTGAGTTTTCCGACCAGACCGCTTTGCCACTTCTTGAGCAGCACGAAAATCTCATCGTTCTCCGCACTTTTTCCAAAGCGATGGCGTTGGCGGCGCTGCGGGTTGGTTATCTGTTGGCGGCGCCCAACCTGGTCCGAGAGATTTCCAAGAGCGTGCTGCCATACAACCTGAACGTGTTTTCGCAGATGGCCGCCGAAGTGGCCATCGAGATGCACCGGACGGAACTGAAGCCTCTGATCAGTCTGATCCGTACTGAGCGCGATCGCATCTTCGCTGAAGTGAAGGGCATAACCGGGCTTACTCCGCTACCTTCACGAGCAAACTTCATGCTGCTGCGGTCGATTATTCCGCCCGGTCAAATCTATGAGGAGTTGCTGCGGCGCGACATCCTGATTCGTAACGTGAGTGGCTATCCGCTCTTGCAGGATTGCTTTCGCATCAGCGTCGGCACGCCCGCAGAGAATGATTTCCTGATCTCAACCCTGCGAGAGCTCTTCGCGAAAAGAGAAGGAGCGAACAGCTATGACTAAGAAGCCAATCAAACGGTTGCGAAAAGCAACGGTCGAACGCCGGACCAAAGAAACTGAGATAAAAGTTCGACTGTCGCTCGACGGAAAGGGAATCGCCAGGATCGCTACCGACATTCCTTTTCTCGATCACATGCTCGAGCTGTTTTCCAAACACGGGCTTTTCGATCTGGAAATTATCTGTAAGGGCGATCTACAGGTTGACGATCATCACTCAGTCGAAGATGTGGCGATCTGTCTGGGCCAGGCATTCGCTCAGGCGCTCGCAGATAAGACCGGCATTGCTCGCTATGGCGAGTCGCTGGTCCCGATGGATGAAGCACTATGTCGGGCGGTCGTGGATCTCTCGGGGCGCTTCTATCTGGTTTACGAAGTGAAAACCCGCAAACAGCAGATCGGAAATTTTTCGGTTGAATTGGCGGAACACTTCTGGCGTTCGTTTGCCGAAAGCCTGCGCTGCAACCTGCACCTCGATCTTTTGCGTGGGCGTAACACTCATCACATTTTGGAATCTTCATTCAAAGCGGTCGCCCGCGCGTTGCGACAGGCAGTCGCGCGTGATCCACGCGTAAAGGGAGTGCTGAGCACCAAAGGAAGCTTGTAGACACATGACGGACCTGGCCATCATCGACTACGGAGTGGGGAATCTGCGCTCAGTCGAGCGGGCTTTTGCCGCCACCGGCAACCACGCCACCGTAACCGGTGACTTGTCCGTCTTGCGCCAGGCGAAAGGACTGGTGCTTCCGGGTGTGGGCGCATTCGCCGCCTGCATGAAGGCTTTGTCGTTTCGGGATTTCGACGAACTGGTCCGCGATCGAGTAGCCGGCGGCACGCCTCTGCTTGGTATCTGCGTCGGTATGCAGTTGTTGTTCGAGGCCTCGGAAGAGTTTGGCAACGCGACCGGGCTGAGTTTGCTTCGCGGCCAGGTAAGGCGTCTGCCCGATGAAGAGCTGGTGCCGCAGGTGGGCTGGAATCAAATTAGGAAACGAAACTTTCATCCAATTTTATCCGGGATCGAGGACGACGCGTTCGTTTATTTTGTGCACTCGTACTACTGCGACGTTGACGATCCAGCGCTGGTCGCGGGCGAGACGGATTATGGGATTACCTATCCTTCGGTGATCGGGCGCGGAGATTTGTGTGGAGTGCAATTTCATCCGGAGAAGAGTCAGGCAGTAGGACTCCGGATGCTTTCCAACTTTGCGAATCGCGTCCGATGCGGCAGCTGGAATGATGTACCGCAGGCTATTCAGCCTGCGGAATCTTGAGGGGTGAGGCGTCATGAAGCAAAAGCGGTCGTTGAAGCGCCGCGGAAACCAGCTGCGGAGCAGCGATCAGAGTTAAGCCCAAGGTGAGGCTTTGCGAACCTTGGGTATGGTCGGTCATTTATTCAGAGCCGCGAAGCGGCGACAGAGAATAAAAGTCCATGGCTTATTACCCTTGATCGCAGACGCCCCTTCGGGGCTCGATCACTTTAGCAGGTTCGTACCCAAGGCTCGCAAAGCCTCGCCTTGGGCTTAACTCTGATCGCTGCTCCGCAGCTTTGAGATTGCCCGGGGAGACATTTGGCGAAGCCCAAGACCGCAGACTCGACAGTCTGCGCTACATAAGATGCTGGCGAAACGAGTCATTCCTTGTCTGGATGTTGATCGCGGCCGCGTGGTCAAAGGGGTTCGCTTTGTCTCGCTGGTTGATGCCGGTGATCCTGTGGCGCAGGCGAGGATCTACGACCGGCAACTCGCGGACGAACTCACCTTCCTCGACATTACGGCTTCGTCCGACCAGAGAGACATCATCATTGAAATGGTCCAACGGGTTGCCGACGAAGTCTTCATCCCGTTCACCGTCGGCGGTGGTTTGCGTTCAGTGGAAGACATTCGCGCGGTACTCCGCGCCGGCGCCGACAAAGTCTCACTCAACACCGCCGCGGTGGAGTGTCCTAACGTGATTGCCGATGCGGCCGAGACGTTCGGCAGCCAATGTATTGTGGTCGCGATTGATGCCAAACGCCGCGCCCCGAATAATCCTGAGCAGGGCTGGGAAGTTTACACGCATGGCGGTCGCCGGAACGTAGGACGCGACGCTCTGGAGTGGGCCCTGACGTGCGAACAAATGGGAGCCGGCGAGATCCTGCTGACCAGCATGGATCGCGATGGCGCAAAGGAAGGCTACGACATCGAACTTACCCGAGCCGTAGCAGACGCTATAAGAATTCCGGTGATCGCCTCAGGCGGGGCCGGAAAGCTCGAGCATTTTTATGAAGCGCTGACGGCCGGCGGCGCCAGTGCGGTCCTCGCGGCATCACTCTTTCATTTTGGTGAATTCAAGATCGCGGAGGTTAAGAGTTATCTGCGCGAGCGGGGAGTAGTTGTGCGATGAGCTTCGATTCCACTCAGATTCAATTCGATGAGCGCGGGCTGATTCCGGCAATAGTCCAGGATGCCCGAACCGGTGCCGTGCTGACCCTGGCCTACATGAATGCCAAGAGTTTGCAGAAGACATTAGCCACGCGCGAGACCTGGTTTTGGTCGCGTTCACGATCTGAGCTGTGGCACAAAGGTGCGACGTCCGGGAACATCCAACGCCTCGTAGAGGTACGTCAGGACTGTGACGGTGATGCTTTGTTGGTGCTGGTCGAACCGTGCGGTCCAGCCTGTCACACGGGTAAGCAGTCCTGTTTTCACCGTGACCTCGCAGGCGAGGTCATTGATGACGCTGGACTCGGCCAGAGTCTCGGCACAGTTCTCGATGAACTTTACCAGCTCATTGAGTCGCGACAGAGAGAGCGGCCGGAAGGCTCATACACGACCTATCTGTTCGCACAAGGCCTGGACAAGATTCTTAAGAAGCTTGGTGAAGAAGCCAGCGAGACGATCATCGCGGCGAAAAACGATGATAGTGGGCAATTGATATCCGAGAGCGCCGACCTTCTCTATCACCTGGTCGTTCTGCTGGTGGATCGAGGAGTGAAGTTGGAATCAATCCGTGATGAACTCTTGCAGCGGCGGCAAACGAGCCGATAATTTGGAGTGCGGCGACTCGTCGCCGCTTTGGCCGCACGTTAGTTTGCTGCCAATTTCAATACTTGCTTCGGTGCTAATGCAAAAGCGGCGACGAGTCGCCGCACTCCAAAATCCGTGAACGCCAGG
>Ga0111539_10006181_pt1 | contig 15452 bp, 11 predicted proteins | sample RhiMethybrSRZTD1_FD_79667 | JGI IMG/M metagenome (GOLD analysis project Ga0111539, IMG submission 79667) | Populus rhizosphere microbial communities from Tennessee, USA - Rhizosphere MetaG P. TD hybrid SRZTD1 (version 2) (version 2) | ecosystem: Host-associated > Plants > Roots > Rhizosphere >... | reverse complement strand
GGCAGTTGCCCTTCCCGCAGCGCCTTGACCGCCAGAGCGAGCACCTCCGGCGGCAGGATAACCCCGGCGTCGTGGCACGCGCACAGCCCGACCGCCGCATACTGGGAATTCGAATTGTCGCCGGTCGCCGGGCCGGTGCGGGACTGGACGACCGGAACCCTCCGTTCGACCTTGGGTTTCGCGCGGCGTCCGTCCGGACCCGGCGGTGGAGGCGGCCCGGTGCGGGGGTCCTCCACGGCTGCTCCCCCGGCGTTGGGGCTCGGCTGGCCGTAGGACCACTGGCCGTTCGTGCATTGGTTGTCGACGAGGAACTGCGCGCACTGAAGCAGGCGGGGCTGGTACCGGACGCGGTGGAGTTCCTCCAGGCAGGCCGCGTGCAGGGAGACGGAATACGTGCGGTCCAGCGGTCCCGTGAGAGTCTTCTTGAGGAGCTCCTGGAGCTTCGCGTCTTCCACGGGGACGCCCGCGTGCAGGAAGGCGAGGAGGATGAGCTCATCCGCATTCCGGACGTTCTTCTTTTGCTCCCCATGGGAAGGAGCCCGGCGCAGGAACTCGATCCCCTTGCGGATCGCCTCCTGGACTTTCTGATCGTCGACGCCCGGGGCGGATTGGGGCACGACGGCCAGGACCAGAGAGAGGAGAAGGGTGGGCATACCGGCTGTACAACTATAGCCCGCCCGAAGGAAGGATTGGGAGCAGTCGTGAACATTTGAAGTCCACGCCCCCGTTCTTTTGGTTGTCCGAATGCCCCGGGAATCTGGTACTTATCACCTGTGACTGCACCCCAAGCGGATCCGCTCGATTACCGGGACCTCCTGGCGAAGCTCGATCGCGAGCAGGAGAGGGTCCGTGACGAGAATGAGTGGATGCGCCTCGACGCGGAAGTGGAAGCGGTCGCAACCCGCGCCGAGCGAGAGGCGCGGGAACACTTCGGCGGGCAAATCCCCGCGAACGCCGTTCGATCGGTGCTTCCGGCGAACTCCGATCCGCTCGTTCCGCAGGATCCTTCGCGTCGCGCCCGTTTTGAGCAGCACCTGGCCGAGATTGCGGAGGCGGCGGTCCTCGATCAGGCGCGACTCGAGAGCGACCCCGTCGGCGACGAATCGCGAACGAGCGGCCGGGAATCCCTCTCCGCGGGCGTCTGCGCCGCCTGCCGGGGCAGCTGTTGCAGAGCGGGAGGCGACCAGGCGTATCTGACCGAGGAGACCATGGTCCGGTCGCTGCAAGCTCATCCGGACTGGACGCGCGCCCAGATCATGGACGCCTACCTGAAACACCTTCCGGCCGAGACGGTGCTGAACTCGTGCATTTATCACTCCGCGACGGGATGCGGCCTCCCGAGAGACCTGCGGTCGTCCACCTGCAATCGATACCTGTGCGGCAAACTGAAGAATCTGCTCGCCGGCCTGCCGGAGCAGAACCCTCCGCCGATCCTGGCGGTGATGTTCGACGACGGAAAGTGGGCCCGGACGGCGCTCATCGGCGAAACGGGCTTCAAGGTCCTGGCGGAGGAAGCGCCGGGGTCCGACGACGGTTCAAGAGCGGAGTGACGCCCGAAGCGGCACGATCGACTGGAAAGGATGCACGTTGGGAAGCGCCGTTGACGAGTCCCTGTCCCGGTTCCCCAAGTTCATTGCCAAGAGGAACTTCGACGGGCTGGAATCCATCTACTCCAACCAGGCCCGGGAATGGGCGGGGCGCAGCCTGGCCCGCAAGATCGGCGACGTCGACCTCGAGAGGTACCAGGCGAGTCTCGCTCTCGGACTGGCCGAGGCGGAACGGTCGGCCGAGGAGCACCGGGCGAAAGCGGTCTACTTCGAATTCGACGTGAACAGCGGCTGGGACGGCCGCTTCTTCGTCTGCGGCGCCTATGCTCCGCCATCCGACAGGGACGAATCCTGGGCGGACGAGTGGATCGAGGAGCTCGAAGGGCCGGGGATCCCGGAATTCGGGGGGTTCCTCCTGGAGTACGGCTTCGAACGGACGGACCAGGCCAAGGGCTGCACGCTGTACATGATCGCCCGGACGGTCGCCTCGCTGGGCCGTTGCGTCGATCCCGGTTCTCCGTCAAAGGCCGCGCTCTGCATCGGCTACCGCGGCCAGAATCCTCTCCTCAGGCTTCGCGAGGCCCGGTAGTCGGGTTCCGGGGGATTGCTTGCCGGCCGCCTTGTCCTCCGTAGCGCGCTCCCGAAGGCGCAGAGGAGGAAGCTCGCCGTTCGCCCGCCGGCGAAGGGATAGGGGTTCGACTCCGTCGGATGGGCGTCAGATGGATCGACAGCGTCTCATCCGAGCTTTCCAAGGAGTCGCTCAAGACCGGGAGTAATCGCGATCTCCCGCTTGGATGCAACCCTGGCGAGGGCGGTCGGAGCATCAATGCTGAGACGTTTCATCAGGTGCGCAGCGACCATTACTACCGATCGACTCCTTCCGGCATGGCATTGCACCAAAACGGGAGGAGCGGTACGCACGAGTTCATCCAGTGCGTTGATGGCCATGTGAAACAGCCTCAAGTCGTTGCCCGGGCCGTCTTCTAGGCGAACGACCTCGATTCTCTTCAGCTTCAGGCTTTGAGGTTGTACTCCGGAGAGGGTACCATCGAGGCTTAGCGCGGACGAGATGGATGCTTTCTCGAGTAGCTCCACATCCTTGGCTTCGACGAAGTTCCCAATGGCGATGTCTTCTTCAATCCAGTCCACGGGCGAGGCCTCGCATCACTCAGTTAGTTCATAGCCTCAAGGCACGCTCACCGGTCAGGACTTCCGTCTGGAACGAGCCAGCAGCTTCAACCGAGCCGGATTGCCATCGATGAGAGCCTGCTTCTTTGCATGACTCCATCGTTTGATCTGACTCTCGCGCTTTCGGGCAGACATTCCGGTTGGATGCTGTTCCCACCAGAGTATCCGGACTACCTTGACTCCCTTGGTAAAAGTACCGCCCCATCCAGTTTGGTGGCGGTGGGCCCTCTCTTCGGGGTGGACCTGCGTCATCCCGACGTAGAATCGGCCGTCTTCGAGAAGGGCGATGTAGACGTACCAGGGACGGGGGTTCATGGTTCGACTCGGCGGGTGGGCTCGCGTTGCTCGCCCCCGCCTCGCTCACCATTCGACTCCTCGCCTTCTATCCCAGCAAGACTTTCTCTGTTGCAATGCTTGCACTGAGCGACGAGTCCTTTTCGGCGAAGCCGAAAAGGCGAGGAGTCGAAGTGGGCCGTAGAGGACTTGAACCTCTGACCTTCTGCGTGTCGAGCAGACGCTCTAGCCAACTGAGCTAACGGCCCCTGAGAGAACGGGATTATACCGGACCACGCCTGAAAGTAAAGCGCATTGGAATTCCGCAAGATTCATGAGACACGGAGCAAATCTTCCGGTATAGGGAGTAGACCTTTTCAAAGGACGACCGTGAAGCTCACTCGACTGACGCTCTTGCTCCTCGCCCTGCCCGCCGCCGTCGCCGCCCAGGGAAAGGGGCCCAATACCACGATCCCCGTCGAGAAGGACCGCAACCGCCACGACGAATTCCTCAAAGTCGCCAAGGCCGGCGGCATCGACCTGCTGTTCCTGGGCGACTCCATCACCGACGGCTGGCGCAGCGCCGGGCAGGCGATCTGGAACAAGACCTTCGCCCCCCTCAAGGCCGCCAACTTCGGCATCAGCGGCGACCGCACCGAGCACGTCCTCTGGCGGCTCCGCAACGGCGAGCTCGAAGGCTTCCAGCCCAAGGTCTCCGTCGTCATGATCGGCACCAACAACGGCGATTCGCCCGGCGACGTCGCCCAGGGCATCAAGACCATCCTCAACGACATCCACGACCGCCACCCGCGGTGCAAGATCCTCCTGCTCGGCATCTTTCCCCGAAGCGAGAAGGCCACGGACGGCGCCCGGACGAAGAACGAGGAGGTCAACAAGATCATCTCGAAGTTCGTCACCTTCGCCGAGACGCGCCGCGTCAGCTACCTCGACATCGGCGCGAAATTCCTCGCCGCCGACGGGACGCTTCCCAAGGACGTCATGCCCGACCTCCTCCACCCGAACGAAAAGGGCTACCAGATCTGGGCCGATGCGATCATCGACAAGGTCAAGCAGATGCTCCAGGAGGATTCGGGGAAGCCGCTCCCGGCGTTCTCGCCGCCCTCCCCCGTGGCCAAGGTCGCCCGGATCGAGGAGACGATCGCCGCCGGGAAGGTCGACGCCGGGATCAAGGCGCTGGAAAAGCTGACGGGCGACAAGGACGCGAAAACCGCCGAGGCGGCCAAGGCCGGGCTCGCCGCGATCGACGCGTGGAAGGCATCGGTCGACGCGGAAATCGCCCGATTGCGCGACGAGGGGGACGCCTTCAACGCCGCGGCCCTCGCCTCCGGCATGGCGGCCAACTACACGGGCGACGTCGCCAAGGGCTACCAGGAGCAGGCCTCCGAGCTCAAGAAGAGCCCGGCCTGGACCGCGGGCAAGGAGTTCCAGAAGCTCGCCGCGCAGCCGGCCGAACTGCGCAAGGACCCCCGCTTCGTCAAGATGGTCGACGCCTTCGTGAAGAAGTATCCGGAGACCGTCTACGCGAAGCAGGCGCAGGCCTGGATTTCCGCAAAGTGACTTGTACCGGGCGGCGCGCGAGCCTAGAATAACCCGCCATATGGCCGCCCCCGTCGACCTGCCCGCCGAGGAGCGCGTCCGCGAGCTCACCGCGGATCCGAAGCTCACGGCCGAGGATGCCAACCGCTACGGCGACCTCTTCGTCGGCGCCGGGAAGTACCCGATCGCGATGATGTTCTTCGAGCGGTCCAAGGACCGCACGCGGCTGGCGCAGGTCAAGAAGGATGCGATCCGCATGGGCGACGCCTTCCTGCTCCACGGCATCACGCGCCTCGTCTCGGATCTGGTCGAGCCCGCCGAGTGGAAGGAAGCCGGCGAGGTCGCCCTCCGCGAGGGAAAGATCCTGTTCGCTCGGGACTGCTTCGAGAAGGCGGGCGAGGCCGAGAAGGCCGCGGCCGCCCGGGCCGCCTACCAGGATCTCTTCAAGGTCGACGGCGCCGCCGCCCCTCCCCCGCCCCCCGCCGAGCCGGCGAAGTAACGTCTACTTCTTCACCCGCTCCATCAGGAAGTTCAGCAGCAGGTTCTGCAGCGCATAGTCGCCCTGGTTCGTCGCCTGGCGCTGGAAATGCGACAGGATGTGGAGCACCTTCCCGGTCGACTTCTCCGGACTGATCGTCACCGCCACGCCGGAGTTCCGGCTCACGTCGCCCGTCTCCACGAGGACCTCGACGACCGACGGCTTCTCGACCTTGATCATGTAGGAGCCCGAGTCGACCTCCCACGCCAGCTTCTTCGACGTCACCGTCCCGGTCTTCGGCCCCGAATAGAAGACTTCGTCGAGGAGCGGGTTCTTCGACCCGGCCCGGGGACGCAACGTCACCTTGCGCGGGCCGATGTTGCCGCCGTTCTTCACGGTGCCGGGGAAGGCCCGCTCGAGGATCGTCAGCCCCCAATCGCTGCTGAAGACGTATCCTCCCGACTCTACGAACCGCCGCACGTTGTCCACCATCGCGGTCGCGCCCGTGAAGGAAGCCAATTGCTGGCGCAGCGATGAAAGCTCCGACGTCGCCTTGAGGAGCTCCAGGCCCAGCTCGAAGACCTTCTTCTTGTCCTTCGCGGCCTGCACCCGCTTCCGCAGCGCCGCCTCCTTCTCCTCGCAGTCCTCGATCTCCTTCTGGAGCGTGGCGGAGTCGGTGGCGCGGAAAAGGCCTCCGGCGTAGGTGTTGTGGCAGTTGATGAGCAGCGCCTTGCAGCGGCTGAGGTCGGCCTTCGGCAGCTGGTCCGGATCCATGATCGAGTACGGGATCTCCAGCCGGTCGAGCACCTCCTGGATCGTGTCGTAGGCGCCGGTCACGACGACGATGTCCCGCTGGCTCCCTTCCCGGAGCGTCGTCAGCGTCCCGGCGCGGCGCCGGCGGATCGCGGCCGTCGGGTCGCGGTCGATGTCCGCTTCCGTCACGTCCGCCGCTCCCGGAGAGGGTTTCGCGGCGCCCGGGACGTCGGACTTCGGGACTCCTGCCGACGCGCCCACGCCGAGGCCCGGCGCCGCCGCGACGGGTTCCGGCGCGCCGCCTTCGGGCTCCGGCTTCGGCGGGGGCGGAACCGGGTCGGGCGCCTTGGCGGCCGGCTCGACCACCGGCGGCGGGGCCGGGGCGGGCGCCGGCTCGGGGGGCGGAGGCGGCGCCTTGGGAGGGACGGGCTCCTCCTTCTTGGGCGGCTCGGGGATCGGATCGGCCCCCTTGGTCGGCGGCCCTTCCTCGGGGGCGCCGATCTTGAGCACGTCCTTCCCCTTCGCGTCCCGCCAGATCGTGACCGCGTGGTATTGCTCCGGCTCCTTCTTGATCTCGAAGTAGCACATCACGAGGAAGAAGCCGAGCACCGAGTGGCAGAGGATGGAGGTCAGCCAGATGGCCGCGAGTTCCATCCAGCGGAGGCTGCGGTCGGCGGGCGGAGAGGCGGAGGCCTTCGGACGCGGCCGGGGGACGCGCCGGACGGGAGACTCGTCGATCGAGCGCCAGCTGGACATCTACTATCTATTATGACGCCGACCGACGGGGGGATGCCGGCTACTCGTGGAGAAGTTCCGCGGCCCGCTTCGTGGCCCGCACGACGGACTTGATCAGCGTCACCCGGAGGCCGCCCGTCTCCAGCTCGAGGAGGCCGTCGATCGTCGTCCCCGCCGGGGTCGTGACCACGTCCTTCAGCTTGGCGGGATGCTCCCGGGTCTCCTGGACCATGCGGGCGGCGCCCAGCATGGCCTGCGACGCGAGCTCGGTGGCGATCTCGCGGGGGAGCCCCGCGGCGACCCCGCCTTCCGCCATCGACTCCAGCGTCACGTACATGAACGCGATGCCGCTCGCCGAGAGCCCCGTGACGGCGTCCATGTACTTCTCGTCGAGGACCAGGGCGCGCCCCAGGGAGGCGAAGATGCCTTCCGCGAGCGCCAGGTGCTCGCGGCGGGCGTGCTTGCCGGCGCAGATCCCCGTCATGCCCGCCCGGACCAGGCAGGCGGTGTTGGGCATCGTGCGGATCACGGGCACGCCGCTGCCGAGCGCCCGCTCGATGAAGCCCGTGGACACGCTCGCGGCGGTCGAGATGACGATCTGGTTCTTCCCCACCACCTTCTTGATCGAGGCGAGCGCCTCGGCCATGACCTGGGGCTTCACGGAAACGATGATGATGTCGGCGTTCTTCGCGGCGGCCGCATTGTCGGTCGTCGCCGTGATGCCGTATGCCTTCGACTTGCGCTCGCTGGTCTCCGCGTGGCGCGTCGTCGCGGTGATCTGCTCCGGCTCGACGACCTTCGCCTCGAGCAGGGCCTTGATGAGCGTCTCGCCGAGCTTCCCCGCTCCGATGACCGCGATCTTCTTGCGCGCCAGCATCCGTCCTCCGAACCAGGTGGTAAGGGCGAAGATCGTATCAAATGGCTTGGAACGGGCGCAAGGGGGGGTAAAATGTGCCATCCCCATGAGTATCCTGGTGGTCGACGATTCCGAGGACAGCCGCCTCCTCATCCAACGGTTCCTCCAGGAGGAGGGCCACCGCGACTTCGTGATGGCCGGCTCGGTCGGGGAAGCGCTCCGGCTTCTGGCGGTCGACGCGCCGCCGCCCCCCTCTCCCGTCGAGCTCGTCCTGATGGACCTCCAGCTGCCGGACATCGACGGCATCGAAGGATGCCGGCGCATCTCCGGGGACCCGCGGCTCCGCGACCTCCCCGTCATCGTCGTGACCGCCAGCCGGGAGAACCAGAACCTGCCGGCCGCGTTCGAGGCCGGCGCCGTCGACTATCTCCTCAAGCCCGTCAACCCCCTCGAGCTGGGGGCCCGCGTCCGCTCGGCGCTCCGGCTCAAGCGCGAAATGGACCAGCGCAAGCAGCGCGAGGCGGAGCTGATCGAGACGACCTACAAGCTGGCCGCCGCCAAGAGCGAGCTCCACCGCCTGTCGACGGTCGACGGCCTCACCGGTCTCACCAACCGCCGCCGCTTCGACGAACTCCTGGACCAGGAGTGGAAGCGGTCCAGCCGCGACTCGACCTTTCTGTCGGTCATCCTCATCGACATCGACGCGTTCAAGCCGTACAACGACCGCTACGGCCACCTGGCCGGCGACGAATGCCTCAAGAAGGTCGCCGTGACGCTCCGCGACGCCGTCAACCGGGCGGGAGACTCCGTGGCCCGCTTCGGTGGTGAAGAATTCGTGGCGATCCTGCCCGCCACGGACTCCGCCGGGGGACAGTCCGTGGCCGAGGCCATGCGCCGGGCGGTGGAAAGCCTGAACCTCCAGCACGAGGCCTCCCCGGCGGCCCCCCGCGTCACGATCAGCCTCGGAGTCGCGACGGGGATCCTCGACGAGTCGGTCGCCCCTGCCGCGTTGATCAACGCGGCCGACCAGGCGCTCTACGAGTCCAAGAAGGCCGGACGCAATCGGGTCTCCACCCGGCTGCTGGAGCGGCCCTCCCGAGGCACCGGCAGACGTTAGGAACCCTCTTGACACCCGTCCCGACGTGGTAGACTTGGGGGTTGCCCAGCACCATGAAAACGATCGCCGTGGTTGAAGATAACGCCGACAACCGGCTCCTGCTCCGCGCCTTTCTGGGCGACCGGTACGACATCACCGAGTACGAGACCGGCCCCGCCGCCCTCGACGGGTTCGCCAAGCAGCGGCCCGACCTCGTGCTCCTGGACGTCTCCCTGCCCGGGATGGACGGACTCGCGGTCCTCTCCCACGTCCGGGCCTCCGAGGACCTCAAGACGCTGCCGGTGATCGCGCTCACCGCCCACGCCATGCACGGCGACCGCGAGCGGTTCCTGAAGTCCGGCTTCAACGACTACGTCTCCAAGCCGATCATCGACGAGCAGATCCTGCTGAGCGCGATCGCACGATGGATCCAGTAACCGACGCCACCGAAGTCCGCAAAGCGCGGCAGAAGAGCTTCTTCCTGCGGCCCGCCGTCGCGCTGATGAACCGGCTGACCTATCCCCGGAAGTTCTTCCTCATCAGCCTGTTCTTCCTCGCGCCCCTCGCGCTCGTCATGGCCTTCCTGCTCCAGGAACTCGGGGAACGGATCGACTTCACGGTCAAGGAGACGCTGGGCACCCGCTACCTCCACCCGATGGTGGATCTCTTCCTCGAAGCCGGCGAAGCCCGCCGTCTCACCCGGATCTATCAGCGAGGCGACGGCATCATCCGCCCCCAGCTGGTCCGCAAGCTGTCGGACATCGACCAGGCGATTGCGTCCGTCGAGGTCGTCGACCGCGAGCTGGGAGAGCGGCTCAAGTCGACCGCGAAGCTCAACGCCCTCAAGACGAACTGGGCTCATCTCAAGAAGGAGACGTTTGATCCCGATCACGCCCGCGTCGACACCCTCTACGCCGACTTCATCGGCGAGATCCGGGCGCTCTACAGCCTGGTCGGCGACGAATCCAACTTGATCCTCGATCCGGACCTCGACACCTATTACCTGATGGACGCGATCCTGCTCAAGCTGCACGAAGGGCAGGCGCTCCTCATGAACCTCTCGATCGAAGGCGAAGGGTACGCGTTCCGCAAGATCATGTCTCCCGACGAGCGCGCCCAGTTCATCGTCCTGCTCGGCCGGATCGGCTCGAACCTCGACGACTGCCTCAAGGGGGCCGAGCTGTGCTTCAAGAACAACCCCTCCGGCACGTCGCGCCCCCGGCTGGAGAAGCCCTACGAGGAGTTCGTGAAGGGGACGAGGGCATCGCTGGAACAGCTCAATCACGAGCTGGTCGAAGCCAAAGTCCTGTCGTTCGACCCCAAGGCCGCGGCGGCGGCCGTCGAGGAGCCCCTGAAGAAGAGCAAGGCCCTGTGGGCCCTGGTCGTCCGCGAGCTCGACGAGCTCATGATGAACCGGATCCAGAAGCATGAGCGTCGACGGACGATCGCCTGGCTTTCCACCCTGCTCGTCCTGGCGGGCGTCGGCTACCTGTGGATCGCCTTCTATGCCGCCGTCATGGGCACGGTCGACGACCTCGAGCGGGCGTCGCAGCGCATGCTGGGCGCCGATCCCGGCCAGGAGGTCGTGCTGGAGGCCCACGACGAGATGGGCCGCGTGACCAAGTCGTTCAACGCCATCGCCCAGCGGCTCCGCCGCGAATGGGAACAGGCCACGCAGGACAACGCGCGGGCGCGCGCCGCCGAGGCCAGCCTTCTGGTGTCCGAAGAGCGCACCCGGCTCATCATCCAGTCGGCGCTCGACGCCGTCATCACGATCGACGCCGAGGGCAAGGTCGTCGAATGGAATCCCCAGGCGGCGGCCATCTTCGGGTGGACCCGCCAGGAGACCGTCGGCAAGAATCTTTCGTCGCTCATCATTCCGCAGAAGGACCGCGCCGCGCACCACGCCGGACTCAAGCGGTTCTCGGTGACGGGCGAAGGCCCCCTGCTCAACCGGCGCATCGAGGTCATGGCGCTCCGCCGGAACGGGACCGAGTTTCCCGTCGAGGTGTCCATTGCCCCCCTGGGCGCCGGCAAAGGGTCCGGGTTCAGCGCCTTCCTCCGGGACATCACCGAACGCAAGCGCAGCGAGGAGGAGCTCCGGGCGGCGAAGGTCTCGGCCGAGCTGGCCAACCATGCCAAGAGCGAGTTCCTGGCCAACATGAGCCACGAGCTCCGGACGCCGCTCAACTCCATCATCGGCTTCTCGACGGTCGTCCTCAAAGGCAAGGGCAAGCACCTGCCCCCGCAAGAGGCCACCTACATCGAACGCATCCTCGACAACGGCAAGCACCTCCTCGGGCTGATCAACACCATTCTCGACCTGTCCAAGATCGAAGCGGGCAAGGTGGACCTCAACGTCACCGCCGTGGACCTGGCCGAGCTGGTGCGCGAGACGGTGGCCCAGCTCGAAGGACGCGTGGTCGATAAGCGGATCCAGCTGACGGCCGAGCTGCCGCCCAGGATCGCCGCCTTCCCCACCGACGCCGACAAGCTCAAGCAGGTCCTCATCAACCTCGTGGGGAACGCGATCAAGTTCACGGAGAAGGGCTCGGTGACCGTCCGGGTGGTCGTCGACCCCCTGAACGACGTGGCGCGGCGGATCGACGTGATCGACACGGGGGTCGGCATTCCCAAGGCCATGCTCGGGAAGATCTTCGACGCCTTCGAACAGGTCGACTCCGGCATGTCCCGGAAGTACGAGGGGACGGGGCTGGGCCTCACGATCTCCCGCTCGCTGGCCGGGCTGCTGGGCTGCAGCATCGACGTCGAAAGCGAGGTCGGCCAGGGATCGACGTTCAGCCTTCACCTCCTCCCGGTCGCCGCCGGCCGCGCCGGAACGACGACGCGGATCAAGCGGGCGGAGCCGGTGGTCGAGCACGACGACCACCTCGACGTCGAGCTGAAGGACAAGCTCGTCCTGGTGATCGACGACGAGGACGACTCGCGCTTCCTCCTCCGCCAGTACGTCAGCGACTGCGGCTGCCGGGTCGCCGAGGCGGAGAACGGCGCCGACGCCCTCGAGAAGGCGCGGCAGCTCAAGCCCGACCTCATCACGCTCGACCTCATGATGCCGGGAATGAACGGCTGGGAAACGCTCCGCAAGCTCAAGGCCGACCCCGAGCTCTTCGACGTCCCCGTGGTCGTCGTCAGCATCGTCGGCAGCGAAAACAAGGGCACGATCTTCGGCGCGGCCGACCTGCTCAACAAGCCCGTCTCCCGCGACGAGCTCTGCACCGTCCTGAGGAGGAACGTGAAGCACGGGAACGGCAAGGTCCTCGTCGTCGACGACGACGCCGACGCCCGCCAGATCGTTTCCGACTACCTCAAGGAAGAGAACGTCGAGATCCAGACGGCGATGGACGGGGAGGATGCCCTCCGACGCCTGGAGGAGTTCTCGCCGGATCTGATCATCCTCGATCTCATGATGCCCGTCATGGACGGCATGACCTTCCTCCACACGATCCGCCGCAATCCCCAGTTCATCTCCCTGCCCGTCGTCGTCACCACGGCGAAGGTGCTGACGCTCCAGGAGAAAGGTCAGCTCGAAAGCGCCGTCTCCGTGGTCCTGAAAAAGGGAGAGGACCTGAAGTCCGGCCTGAACCGCATCGTCACGGGGATGCTGCGGCGGATGCCGAGAAAGCCGCCGGTCCCGAAGGACCGCATCCTGGTGAAAGTGCGCCCGATCATCGCCGATATGGTCCCGGGCTTTCTCACCTCGCGCCGGAAGGACGTCGAATCCATCCGGGAGGCGCTCGACCGCGGGGAGTTGGAGAAGATCCGCATCCTGGGCCACAACATGAAGGGCATCGGCAGCTCCTACGGCTTCCCGCCGATCACGGAGATCGGCCGCAAGCTCGAGGAATCCGCGTCGGCGGGGTCGAAGGACGTCATCAAGAAGCTGGCCGCCGAGCTCGCCGACTACCTCGACCGCGTTGAAGTCACCACCGAGTAGCAACCTGTTGTCACCGGCGCCCTTCCCCTATATCATCGGGCCCCTCGACATCGAAAGGACGACATGAATCAACCCGCGAAGGGCGGCGGCGGCGACGCGAAGATCACGCCCCGGGCGACGGATTATTCGCGCTGGTACCAGGACATCGTCCAGAGCGCCCAGCTGGCGGACCATTCGGCCGTGCGCGGCTGCATGGTGATCCGGCCCAACGGCTACGCGATCTGGGAGAACATCCAGCGCGGGCTCGATACGCGCTTCAAGGCGACCGGCCACCGAAACGCCTACTTCCCCCTCTTCATCCCGGTGAGCTTCCTCAGCAAGGAGGCCCAGCACGTCGAGGGGTTCGCGAAGGAATGCGCCGTCGTCACCCATCACCGGCTCCGCGCCAAGGCCGACAAGAGCGGCGTCGAGGTCGACCCGGACTCGAAGCTGGAGGAGCCCCTGATCGTCCGGCCCACCAGCGAGACGATCATCTGGTCCACCTACAAGGAATGGATCCAGAGCTACCGCGACCTGCCCCTGCTCATCAACCAGTGGGCCAACGTCGTGCGCTGGGAGATGCGGACGCGCGTGTTCCTGCGGACGGCGGAGTTCCTCTGGCAGGAGGGCCACACGGCCCACGCCACCGAAGCCGAAGCGATCGCGGAGACGCGGCAGATGCTCGAGGTCTACCGCGACTTCGTCGAGACCGAGCTCGCGATCCCGGTGATCCGCGGGTCGAAGACGCCGGGGGAACGGTTCGCCGGCGCGCTGGACAGCCTCTCGATCGAGGCGATGATGCAGGACCGCCGGGCGCTCCAGGCCGGCACGAGCCACTACCTGGGCCAGAACTTCGCGAAGGCGTTCGACGTGATGTTCCTCAACGCCAAGGGTCAGCGGGAGCACGTCTATGCGACGAGCTGGGGCGTCTCCACGCGCCTGATCGGCGCGCTCATCATGGCCCACTCCGACGACACCGGCCTCGTGCTGCCTCCCCGTATCGCGTCGACCCACGTCGTCGTGGTCCCGATCTCCAAGACCCCCGAGGAGCGCGCGAAGGTGATGCCCGAGTGCGCGAAGGTCGTCGCGGAGCTCAAGGCCCAGGGCCTGGGCGTCCACCTGGACGACCGGGAAGGCCTGACCCCCGGCGCGAAGTACTACGAATGGGAAATGAAGGGCGTGCCGCTGCGCATCGAAGTGGGACCGCGCGACGTCGACTCTGGCTCGCTGGCGGTGGCCCGGCGGATCGTCCGCGAGATCCCCGGCGAGGACGAGAAGGCGACCCGCGGGCGCAAGAAGTCGTTCCTGCCCCGCGCCGAGGCGCTGTCCAAGGTGCGCTCCCTCCTCGACGAGATGCAGAAGGACCTCTTCCAGCGCGCGCTCGACTTCCGGACGAAGCACAGCCGCGTCGTCGACACGCTCGACGACTACGAGAAGTACTTCAAGGAGGGCGGCGGCTTCGCCTGGGTCCACTGGGCCGGCGGCAAGGAAGGCGAAGAGGAGATGGCCAGGCGCTTCAAGACCAGCATCCGCAACATCCCCTTCGAGGGCCAGGGTCCGGCGGGATCCGAGGGCGAGGGCAAGTGCATCCTCACGGGCAAACCTTCGACGCGACGCGTGGTGATGTCGGAAGCCTACTAACCGAATCCCGGATCTCGGATCCCGGGAAGAAGGGTCCCCATCCCCTCCTTCCCCGGGGGAAGGCGCCCATCTCCCCGCCCTCCGAGGGCGGGGCCGGGGGGTGGGTGACGACTCTTCCCGGGATCCGGGATTCGGGATCCGGTCCTTGCAACGCAATCCTGCCCTCGGCGGTAGAATCCTGTTGATGCCCGACACCGACCGCCTGCTCCTCCTCGCCGTCGAGCGCGGCTGGATCACCCGCGAGCAGGCGACGTCGACCGCCTCCCTCGAATCCCTTCTGACCCCGGAGCAGATCCGGCAGCTTCGCGCCGGACGGGCCCTGGCGTCCAGGATCCTCGAGTCGGGAGTGTCGCTGGCCGAGGAGGCGCCGAAGAAGTTCGGACGCTACACGCTCGTGCGGGAGCTCGGCCAGGGAGGCAGCGGCCGGGTCTACCTGGCCCTCGACCCCGAGCTCGGACGGGAGATCGCGATCAAGATCCTCGACCGGGGCGTCGCCGCCCAGCCCGAGCGGTTCCGGCGGGAGATGGGCATCCTCGCGGCGCTCCGCCATCCCAACATCGTGGCGATCTACGACGCGGGGACCGAGGACGGCCGGCCCTATTACGCCATGGAGTACGCGGGAGGCAAGTCCCTCGCGGAGGCGAAGCTCCCCCTCGCCGACGCGGTCCGGGTCCTCGAGCAGGTCGCCCTCGCCTGCCACGCCGCCCACGAGAAGGGAATCATCCACCGCGACCTCAAACCGGCCAACGTGCTGCTCGCGGACCGCCCGCTCGTCGCCGATTTCGGCATCGCCAAGGTCGGCAACGCCGAGCTCACCGAGACCGGCATGACGCTCGGCACGCCGTCCTACATGTCCCCCGAGCAGGCCGCCGGCGCCGACGTGGACGGACGGAGCGACGTCTTCTCGATGGGCACGATGCTCTACGAGATGATGACCGGGCGGAAGCCCTTCCTCGGGACGAACGTCTACGACATCGCCGCCCAGGTGGCCCGCCACGATCCGGTCCCGCCGCGCGAGATCGACGCCGCGCTGCCGCGGGATCTCGAGATCGTCGCGCTCAAGGCGATGGCCAAGCGCCCCGACCAGCGGTATTCCTCGGCGCGCGCGTTCGCGGACGACCTGCGCGCGTGGCGGGAGGGACGGCCCATCTCGGCCCGTCCTCCCTCGCTCCGGGAGCGGGCGGCGTCGAAGATCCGGCGCCATCCGATGCTCTCCCTCGGCGCCGCCGTCGCCCTGGGGACCCTCCTGATCGCCTCGTTCTTCGGCAGCTCGGGCTGGCGCGAGCGCCGCCGCTTCGAGGAGGCGCAGCAGATCATCCTCCCGGAGGTCGCCCGGATCCAGGGATGGCAGGTGCACCTCTACAAGCGCGCGCGGGAGATGTCCTACAAGGAGC
>Ga0111539_10006179_pt1 | contig 15459 bp, 13 predicted proteins | sample RhiMethybrSRZTD1_FD_79667 | JGI IMG/M metagenome (GOLD analysis project Ga0111539, IMG submission 79667) | Populus rhizosphere microbial communities from Tennessee, USA - Rhizosphere MetaG P. TD hybrid SRZTD1 (version 2) (version 2) | ecosystem: Host-associated > Plants > Roots > Rhizosphere >... | reverse complement strand
GCACATGGGCAACGTCGCGGTGATGCCCGCGGACAAGGGCAAGCTGAAGATCGCGAATCCGAAGGCCGTGCTCACATCTGTCGAAGGGTTGTTCGATCTCAAAGGGTATCCGGCCCCGTACAGCGATGTCGTCGCGCAGTTGGTGCTCGCGCATCAGACGCAGATGACCAACCTGATCACGCGCACTGGCTGGGAAGCCCGCCTGCTCGCCGCCAAGCCGAGCCCCGATGCGTCGGCGCGTGTGGCCGAGGCCGCGCGAGACCTGGTTGACTACCTGTTGTTCGTCGACGAGGCTCCGCTCGTCGCGCCTGTGAAAGGCGGCTCGGGATTCACCGAACGGTTCCCCAAGGCCGGTCCGCGCGACAAACAGGGACGGTCGTTCCGTGACTTCGACCTCCGCCGCCGCCTGTTTCAGTATCCGTGCAGCTACATGATCTACACGCCGGCGTTCGACGCCATGCCGGCCCTCGCTCGCGATGCGGTGTACGGCAGGATGTGGGAGGTGTTGTCGGGGCGCGAGAAGCAGCCGCGGTACCGCGTGCTCTCGCCGGCCGATCGCCGCGCGATCGTCGAAATCCTTCGCGAGACGAAGCCGGGACTCCCGGACTACTTCGGACTGGTTCAGTAGGTGCAGAGGGTTCCAGAGGTTCCGAGGGTTTCAGTTCTATAAGTTCGGTTGAGAACCCGATGAACTCAACGATGAACGACAACCCTCGGAACCCACGGCACCCACGGAACCTTCTGAACCTTCGAAACCCTGCGATACTCTAGTAGCGCCTGCATGCGTCCCTCTTTGACCGGTCTGCTCGCCCTCGTCGCGGGCGCGATCCTCACCACTGTCTCCGCTCAAAGTCCGGCCCCGTCGCACTCGTGGCTCACGCCGCTGCGTGAAGACGCGGCGCGCCTGATCAAGGCGGCGACCGCGGACGACTTTGCCTGGCAGCGCCTGGCGGAGCTGACTGATACCTACGGGAATCGCTTGAGCGGTTCCGAGAACCTCACGCGCGCTGTGGACTGGGCGGTCCGGACGATGAAGGCGGACGGCCTCGAGAACGTGCGCACGGAGCGCGTGATGGTCCCGCACTGGGTGCGCGGCAGGGAAGCGGCGGAGATCGTCGATCCGCCGCGACATCAGGTCCCGATTCTGGGTCTGGGCGGCACGGTGCCCACGCCGCCCGGTGGGCTCGAGGCCGACGTGCTCGTGGTCACCAGCTTCGACGACCTGCGTGTGAAAGGCGCCGACGCGAAGAATCGCATCGTCCTCTTCAACGTGCCGTACAACGGCTATTCCGAGACCGTCACTTACCGGAATGGCGGCGCACGCAGCGCGGCTCAATACGGAGCCGTCGCGGTGCTGGTCCGATCGGTCGGTCCGCTCGGTCTACGGACGACGCACACCGGCAGCGTGAGCTACGCGCCTGGACAGACGCAGATTCCGGCGGCTGCGGTCTCGATTGAAGACGCGAATCGCATTGCGCGTCTGTCGACTCGTGGCCGCACGGTGCGGATGCGTCTGACACTCGAATCGCGAAACGAGCCCGACGCTGAATCGGCGAATGTCATTGGGGAGGTTCGCGGTCGCGAGAAGCCGCACGAGATCGTCCTGCTTGCCGGCCACCTCGACTCATGGGATGTTGGCGCTGGCGCCTCCGACGACGGCGTCGGCTGCGTCATCGCGTGGGAAGCGGTGCGGCTGATGAAGAAGCTGGGCATCAGACCACGGCGCACGGTGCGGGTCGTGCTGTTCGGGAACGAAGAGAACGGACTTCGCGGTGCGGCGGCGTACGCGGAGAAGCATGCGGCGACCGCATCCGATCATGTGTTCGCGCTCGAGTCTGACTCCGGCGTGTTTGCGCCCGCAGCACTGGGCTTCTCAGGCAGCGCGGCGGCGCGCTCGATGATGCTGCAGATCGGCAGCCTGATCGCGCCGCTCGACTTTCCGGAGATCACCGCGGGGGGCGGCGGCGCCGACATCGGTCCGATCGCGCAGGCCGGCAGCGTGCCGACGATGGCGTATCTCGGGGATCCGGCGCGCTACTTCGTCATTCACCACAGCGCCGCGGACACCGTCGAGCGGATTGCGCCTGAAGAAGTGTCGAAGGCCGCGGCGGCCATCGCGACGATCGCATACGCCGTCGCCGAAATGCCGGAACGCTTACCGCGGTAGAAGGTCCGGCTAAAGCCGGACACTACATCTACCGGACACTACATCTATCTGATTTCAGTGATGGAGACGTCGAGGACTCGTGCCTGGCGTGGCGCGTTCTGCCACTGCACGAGGATGGGGCTCTGATACGTACCCTCGACGATGCTCGGCCGACCATCGTCGGCCGCCGACACGAGCAGGCTGACCGACCGCTGCATGCGGAAGAAGCGTGAGGCGGGGACGGCGAGCGTGCGCGCCATCGCCTTCTCGACGATCGACCCGCGCAAGCCGAGCGCATCGAGACCTTTGTTGAGCACGCGCACCATGTCGTACTTCGCGTAGCCGAGCGCCTTGTTCGGCACCGCGAGCGGATCCGCCAGCGCATGCCGTGATTTTTCGGCGACGAAGCGCAGTGGGTTGCGCAGGACCTCGGCGAGGTCGTAGCGCATCAGCAGCGTCTCGTACTCATTGACCGTGAGCGCGGAATGGCGCTCGGTCGGGTCGAGCGTCACGCGCAGACGGCCCTTCTCGACACCGGCCTCCCTCACGAACTCGGCGAGTTGGTGGTAGATGCCGAGACGCGGGTCCTTGAGATTGATCGAGTCGATCGGGTGTTCCGAGACAGGCACCTCGATGCGCGTCGAGCGGACCACGCGCTCGCGCGTGAACGCGATCAACCGGGCCAGCCGGCGGCGCGGACGACCCTCGTTCACGCCGTCGAGGTCCACGAAGTAGACCGGCTCGTTGGGCCGGTTCGGGTGCATGACGCACGTGCGCAACCCGCCGGCGATGAAGGCCAGATGCGAGTCTGCGTTGCGCGGCTCTACGGCGCGCTGTGTCGAATCGAGGTCGCCGCGGCGCTCCAGCCGGTCGTGCTCGTAGCCGGCGCCCTCAGGAAAAAACGTGCGGACGGCTTCGACGTAAGTCGGGATGTGCTGGGCGCGTAGACGCGCAGCCAGACTGCGATCCAGGAATCCAGCCGTCGTGTGGAAAGACCAGTAGAGGCAGTTCCGGTAGGGGGAGAGCGCTTCGTGTTCCGCTGCGAATTGGGATCGAAGATCGACGAAGTCGATTCGGGCCCTGGGAGCGATCTCGAGAGTGATGTCGAGCGGTTTAGCCGGCACCGGCTTAGTACTTTAACACAGCCGGAGGGCCACCCATACGCAGTCCACTTTGCGTTTGAGCGGTTGCACTATCCGGCATACGATGGCGTGTCACACGGCATCGACAGAAAGCAGCCAAGGAGGCGGCGGAATGCGCGGGAACAAAAAGGTGATCGATCAACTGAACCTCGCTCTGCGCGAGGAGCTCACGGCCATCAACCAGTATTTCCTGCACGCCGAGATGTGTCACAACTGGGGCTATCACGCGCTCGGCGACTTCATCAGGAAGCAGTCGATCGACGAGATGAAGCATGCCGAAGAGCTGATCGAACGCATCCTGTTCCTGGACGCGACGCCCACGATGGAGCCGATGGAGCTCAATGTCGGGCAGAACGTCAAGGCGCAGCTCGAGGCGGACCTCAAGCTCGAAACGAACGCAGTGGCGATGTACAACAAGGCGGTTCAAATCGCGCGCGAGAACGGCGACGACCAGTCACGCGAGCTGTTCTCGAAGCTGCTGAAGGACGAGGAAGAGCACGTGGACTGGCTCGAGGCCCAGATGCATCAGATCAAGGAGATGGGCTACGAGCGGTATCTGTCGAATCAGACCCAGGGGCCGAAAGACTAACGCTGTAATTACTCATCTTTTATCTCTTTTTGATGCTCCGCGTTGCGGAATGCGAGGCTGCGGGCCGGCAGCTGCCACGCCGTCCGCAGCGTCTTCGCCAGCTCTGGATCCTCGCGTGAGAGACGCTCGGCGAGCGCATCGAGCTTCTGCTCGATGCGCTGAAACCGCGCCTCGTATTTATCGAGCTCCTTCTTCTGCTGCATGTCGCGGCGGAGCAGTCCCACCTTCTCAATCAGTTCGACGAGCAGGGCAGCAGTATCGTGGTCCATGGTGTCGCAGGCCTATCGTGAGATCGGCCTCTACGAGATCTCTAACAAGGGTACGCCAGGCTGGACGATTTCGCCGACGCGGCAGTGAATCGCCGTCACGCGGCCGTCGCGCGGGGCTTTGATCGGCAGCTCCATCTTCATGGCCTCGAGCATCACCAACAGCGTGTCCTTTGCAACGGTCTGTCCGGCGCTGACCTCGATTCGTACGACAGTTGCCGGCATCGGTGCAGCCAGTGCGTCGGCCTCGTCTGTCGCCGACGTGCGCTGGCGGATAGTCGCAAACGATCCGACGAGGTATGCACGGCCATCCAGAAACACCCACGTCTCGCGAGTAGATGCGACCGCGTACGCGATCTGCGTCCTCGATCCGTGTTCGACGAGATAGCGGCCGTTTCCGAGCGGCACCACACCGGGCGGCACGTCGTCTGCCGGTTTAGACACGCGCACCACGCAGAGACGTCCACGGGTCGGTGTCGTCGGCGGGTCCAAAAGGACCCGCCCTACCAGACACGCGGGCGGCGGCAGCAATAGCCTCGACCACCACCGGAGTCTCGCCGCTCAGGCGCGCGCGAATCGCGTCGCCTTCCTCGTCGAGGAATCCGGTATCGATCGATCCGGCGACGAACCGCGAGTGCTCGAGCAGTTCGATGAGCAGCGCGATGTTGGTGCGAATGCCGAGAATGGGATAGCTGCGCAGCGCCGCCAGCGCGCGGCGTCGCGCCGCGTCGCGAGTCTCGCCCCACGCAATCAGCTTGGCGAGCAGCGGGTCGTAATGCACGCTGACCTCGGATCCTTCGATGAAGCCGGCATCGACGCGAATGCCCGGCATCGACGGCTCACGATAAAGCAGCAGCGGGCCAGCCTGCGGCAGGTCGTTCCGTGCCGGGTCCTCCGCATACACGCGCGCCTCGATCGCGTGGCCACGTTGACTGAGCGCGTCCTGGCGCCATGGCAACGGCTCGCCTGACGCCACCGCGATCTGCGCGCGAACGAGATCGACGCCGGTCACCTGCTCGGTGACCGGGTGCTCGACCTGCAGCCGCGTGTTCATCTCGAGAAAGTAGTAGCGCGCAGCGTCCCCGGAGCCATCGAGAAGAAACTCCACCGTGCCCGCGTTGCGGTAGCCGGCCGCGCGTGCGACAGCGACCGCCGCGTCGCCCATCCGTTGCCGCAGCGCCGGCGTGAGCGCCGTGGACGGCGTCTCCTCGATCACCTTCTGATGGCGCCGTTGAATCGAGCACTCGCGCTCGAAGAGGTGGACGATGTGCCCGTAGTGATCGCCGAGGACCTGGAACTCGACGTGGCGTGGTTTCTCGACGAGTCGTTCCACATACAGCGTGCCGTCGCCGAAGGCGGCTGTGGCTTCGCGACGCGCTTGCGCGATGGCGCTCGCGAGGGAGGCTTCGTCGCGCACCGTCTTCATGCCGATACCGCCACCGCCCTCGGATGGCTTGAGCAACACCGGGAAGCCAATGCCCCTCACCGCATCGGCAATCGCGGCATCGGTTTGATCGGCAGGCGTCTCGCCGGGTACGACCGGCACGCCTGCAGCCTGCGCCAAGCGACGTGCCGCGATCTTCGAGCCCATGCCGTTGATGGCGTCGGCCGATGGACCGATGAACGTGAGGCCGGCTTCAGTGCAGGCAGACGGCAGGTCCGGATTCTCCGAGAGAAAGCCGTAGCCGGGGTGCACCGCTTGCGCGCCAGTGGCTCGCGCGGCGCTGATGATCTTTTCGACAGACAGGTAGCTCTCGGCTGCTGCAGCCGGTCCGATGCGCACGCGATGATCGGCGAGCGTTGTGTGCAGGGCATGCGCGTCTGCATCGGAGTACACCGCGACGGACTCGATGCCCATCTCGCGGCACGCGCGGATGACGCGGACGGCGATCTCGCCGCGATTCGCGATCAAGATTTTCGAGAACATCACATCCGGAAGACGCCGAATGTCGGCGGCGGGATCGGCGCGTTATATGCCGCTGAAATCGCCAGCGCCAGCGCCGTTCTCGTCTGCGCCGGGTCGAGAATCCCGTCGTCCCAGAGACGCGCCGTGGAGTAGTACGGCGAGCCCTCCTGCTCGTACTTCTCGAGGATCGGACCGCGAATCTCCTGCTCCTCGTCCGCGGCGAGCGTTTTGCCCTCGCGAGCGAGCTGGTCACGTTTGACCGTCGTCAGGACGCCAGCCGCCTGTTCGCCACCCATGACCGAGATGCGCGCGTTCGGCCACATCCACAGGAAGCGCGGGTCGTAGGCGCGCCCGCACATGCCGTAGTTGCCGGCGCCGAACGAGCCGCCGATGACGACGGTGAACTTGGGCACGACCGAGTTGGCGACGGCGTGGACCATCTTCGCGCCGTCCTTGGCAATGCCACCGCGCTCGTACTGACGGCCGACCATGAAGCCGGTGATGTTCTGCAGAAAGATCAGCGGCACGCTGCGCATGTTGCACAGCTCGATGAAGTGCGTGGCCTTGAGCGCCGACTCCGAAAAGAGCACACCGTTGTTCGCGACGATGCCGACCAGAAAGCCCTGCAGCCGCGCGAAGCCGGTGACGATCGTCGGCGCGTAGCGCTGCTTGAACTCGTCGAAGCGCGAGCCGTCGACCAGGCGAGCGATGACCTCGCGGACGTCGTAGGCCTTCCGTACGTCCGCATTGACGATGCCGTAGATCTCGTGTGGGTCGTGGGCAGGCTCTTCAGGCGTAGCCATGTCGGCTGGGAGCGTCTTGCTCGTGTGGAGCGTGGAAACAATCGTCCGCGTCAGCTCGAGCGCGTGGGGATCGTTCTCGGCAAGATAGTCCGCCACACCCGAAAGGCGCGTATGCACATCGGCGCCGCCCAACTCCTCAGCCGTGACCTCTTCGCCGGTGGCGGCCTTCACAAGAGGCGGCCCGCCGAGAAAGATGGTACCGGTTCCCTTCACGATGATCGTCTGGTCGGACATCGCCGGCACGTAGGCACCACCGGCCGTGCATGAGCCCATCACCACAGCAATCTGCGCGATCCCCTCAGCCGACATGCGCGCCTGGTTGAAGAAGATGCGCCCGAAGTGCTCGCGGTCGGGGAAGACCTCGGCCTGCATGGGCAGGAACGCCCCGCCGGAATCCACGAGATAGATACAGGGCAGGCGGTTCTCGAGCGCGACCGTCTGCGCCCGCAGATGCTTCTTCACCGTGATGGGGTAATAAGTGCCGCCTTTCACAGTGGCGTCGTTGGCGACGATGAGCACCTCACGTCCGGAAACGCGGCCGACCCCGGTGACCATCCCGGCGCCGGGCGCATCGTTGTCGTACATGTCCCAAGCCGCGAGTGACGAGAGCTCGAGGAACGGGGAACCGGCGTCGAGCAGCCGATCTATTCGTTCCCGGGCTGGCAGTTTGCCCTGTTGGCGATGGCGCTGGAGGTACTTTTCGCCGCCGCCCTGACGAATCTGAGCGACTCGATCTTGTAGCTCCGCAACGAGTTGCGTCATCCGCGCATGGTTCTCGCGGTACAGCTGACCGTCCTGCTGGACGTGGGTGGGCAGGATGTCCATGAGGTGGATCCGCTAGATCCCGCTGCCTTTGAGGGGGATCAGTACGCGGATCGAACTGCCCGGATTATAAGGGAGATAGGGCAGGTGAAATTCCTACACATTGTCCGTTTCGAAATCAGCCGAATGGCTGAGTGTATGAATTGCAGACGGTGTGGTAGCCTACCCGACGGGTCCCTGAAGTGAAATACCGATGTCTTTGAACGGCAAGCGCCGCAGGCGCGTACTCGTGGTTGATGAAGAACCCGCCACCGCTGACTGGCTTCGCCAGATTCTTGAAGCGGAAGGCTACGACGTTCGAGCCGCGCTCAGCGGCGACGCCGGCGAAGAACTCTTCAGGCACTGGCGTCCCGACGTCGTCCTGACCGGTCTCACGCTCCCCGACGTCGACGGCATTCAGCTCCTCAAGCACCTCCGCGAAATCGATCCTCAACCCGAGACGATCGTGATCGGTGGTCACGGCACTATTCACCGGGCGGTCGAAGCCGGGCGAGCCGGAGCGTTCTTCTTCCTCGAGAAGCCGGTCTTGCAGGATGGGCTGGTCGATCTGCTGCGTCAGGCCGCGAATCGTAACGAAGAGCGCGCCGAGCACCAGCATCTCCGCGAACAGATCCGCGGACAGTACAGCTTTTCGAATGTCATCGGGCAGAGCCGTGTGATGAAGGATCTGTTCGAGCTGATCGAGCGCGTGGCGATCAGCGACGCGAACATCCTCATCCAGGGTGAGAACGGCACCGGCAAGGAGATGATCGCCAACGCGATCCATCACAACTCGAACCGCGCGTCGGGCCCGTTCATCAAGATCAACTGTGCCGCGATTCCGAAGGATCTGATCGAGAGCGAGTTGTTCGGCTACAAGAAGGGCGCGTTCACTGGCGCCGGCAACGACAAGGTCGGTCTGCTCGAGCTCGCCGAAGGCGGCTCGTTGTTGCTCGATGAGATCGGCGAGATGCCGGCGTACCTGCAGACCAAGCTGCTGCGTGTGCTCCAGGAGCGCGAGTATCGTCCGGTTGGCAGCGATCGCCTCGTCAACGTGGACTTCCGGCTGATCTGCGCTACCAACATCGAGCTCGAGCTTGCGCTGAAAGAGGGCCGGCTGCGGGAAGACCTGTACTTCCGCATCAACACCATCTCCATGCGCGTGCCGCCGCTGCGCGAACGGACCGAAGACATTCCGCTGCTCTGTAATCACTTCCTGTCGAAGTTCAACCAGCGCTACCAGAAGTCGGTGCGGTCGGTTTCGCCGTCGGCGTATCACCTGCTGATTCGAAACCGCTGGCCCGGCAACGTCCGTGAGCTCGAGAATGCGCTCGAGCGCGCCGTCCTGGTGCGCAAGACCGGCGAGATTCAGCAAGGCGATTTGCCGGAGTCGATCCGCGACGAGGCGCCGCCGACGCAGGACTTTACGATTCCTCCGCATCGCACCCTGGCCGAGATCGAGAAGATGGCCATCGTCCAGACGCTCCAGCGGACGAACTGGAACAAGCAGGAAGCGGCGCAGATCCTCGGGCTGTATCGGCCGACGCTCTACAGCAAGATGAAGAAGCACGACATCAAGGATCAGCGCACGCCTCGCCGCGCGGCGACCGGCGCGACGCGCTGACGTGTGCGTGGCGAGCGCTTTCTGCGCCGTGTGCGCGCCGAGTTCCGCCTGTCAGGCCTGGCGGCGTGGCGCGGCATCGTCGAGCTGATCAACAGCAACGACCTGACGCACGCGGCGTCGATCGCCTATTACGCGCTGCTCTCGCTGTTTCCGTTTCTCCTCCTGGTCATCTCGATGCTGGGCGCCGTCACGGCTGACGATGCCGATCGCGTGTCGGTGCTCAGCTTCGTGTTCCGCTATTTTCCAACGCAGCTCGACTTCGTGACCGGCCAGCTCGACGCCCTGCGCGCCGCGCGCTTGCAGCTCGGCGTGGCGGGCTCGCTCGCGCTCATCTGGGGCTCGCTCGGCGTGTTCGGCGCGGTGACGAGCGCCGTGAACGAAGCCTGGGGCGTTGAAAAGCAGCGGAGCTTCTGGAAGCATCGCCTCGTGTCGTTCCTCATGCTGGTCGCGGCCGGCGGGGTGATGATGCTCGCGCTGTTGCTCGTCAGCCTCATTCAGATGGCGCAGGCCACGTGGTTTGGCGCGATGCTGGCCAGCTACACCTGGCTCACCACCCTCCAGACGTATGCGGTTCGTAATCTCGCGACCGGCCTGCTCGTCATCGGGTTGGGTCTGGTGTTCTACTTCATTCCCAACGCCAAGACGCGGTTTCGCGACGTGTGGGTCGGCGCGGTGCTGACCGGCCTGCTGTGGAGACTCGCGTTTCAGGGGTTCGCCTGGTACATCAGGGTGAATGCCGGCCTGAAGATGATTCACGGGTCGGTGGCCGCGGTGATTGTGTTCCTCCTCTGGGTCTACGTGTCGTCGATCATCCTGATGTACGGCGTCGAGTTCACAGCCGCCTACGCGCGCCTGCGGCGCCGCCGGCCAGACGAGATGTCCGCTGCGCCGTCGCCCCGTGTATGAGGGTCTCCGGTCTACGGTCTTCGGTCCACGGTGCGGTGGTTACGCTTGCCATCCTTGGTCTATCCGCATCCGCAGCTACCATCACGCTCGTCTCCGTGGAGCAGGAGATCGCCGTTGGCAAAGAGGCCAACGCACAGTTCCGCAAGGAGACCCCGGAACTCACCGACGCAGTAACGGTTCGATACGTCCGCGCCCTCACACGACGACTCTCTCGTGTCGCGACCGGGCCGAAGTATCCATACAGCGTCGCGATTGCCGATACGCGCGAGATCAACGCGGTGGCGCTGCCGGGCGGTCCGATCTGGATTCATCGCGGCGTGCTCGAGCAGGCGACGAATGAATCGCAAGTGGCGAGCGTCCTGGCGCACGAGATGGCGCACATCGCCAGCCGTCACGCAGCAACGCAGTTGACGATGGTCGCGATGACGAAGTGGAGTCTGAACTTCCTGGGATCGCTGCTTGGCAACGCCGGTGGGGCTGGTGGCGCGCAGGTGGCCGCGGAGTTTCTCGCGAGTGGCGCGGCCCTCAAGTTCAGCCGCGAGGACGAGCGCGAGGCAGATCGCGTGGGTCTGGAGTTGATGAGCCGCGCGGGGTGGGACGGCCATGGCATGGTGGAGATGTTCGAGATCCTGAAGAAGGCATCCGGCCGCGATCCGTCGATCGTCGAGGCATTCTTCTCGACGCATCCCTCGCCCCAAGCGCGCATCAAGGATCTCTCAGCCGTGGTGGCCGCACACCGAACAGGGACGCGTGACAGCCGCGAGTTCCAGGTGATCAAGGGTCGATTGCTCCATAATCGCAAGAGTGGCTAACCGTCTCGCATCCGAACAGAGTCCGTACCTCCTTCAACACAAAGACAATCCCGTCGACTGGCGCCCGTGGGGCACCGAGGCCTTCGACGCGGCCCGCCGCGAGAACAAGCCGATCTTTCTGTCGATCGGCTATTCGACGTGCCACTGGTGTCATGTGATGGAGCACGAGAGCTTCGAGAACCGCGAGATCGCGGAGATCCTCAATCGGTATTTCGTGTCGATCAAGGTCGATCGCGAAGAGCGACCAGACGTCGACCGCGTCTACATGACCTTCGTCCAGGTCACGACCGGGTCCGGCGGCTGGCCGATGAGCGTGTGGCTCACGCCGTCGCTGCAGCCGTTCTACGGCGGCACATACTTCCCGCCGTCATCGAAATGGAGCAAGCCCGGTTTCGTGGATGTGCTGGAAGAGATCGCGCGCGTGTGGCGCGAGGAGCGCGACAAGGTGGAGCAGTCGGCGGCGACGATCACCGATCGTCTTCGCGGACTGCGCTCACAAGGCGGCCGCGGGCCGGTCCCATCTCCAGACGCCCTCGATCGTGCGGCTGAGGAGTTCGCCGTGGCCTTCGACCGTCGCCGCGGCGGGTTTGGCCAAGCGCCAAAGTTTCCCCGCCCCAGTGAACTGCTCTTCCTGTTGCGCGAGCACGCGCGAACCGGTGCGGTTGAACCGCGTGACATGGTGCTCGTCACGTTGCGCGCGATGGCGCTGGGCGGGATGCGCGACCACATCGGCGGTGGATTCCATCGCTATTCGGTGGACGCCGACTGGCGTGTCCCGCACTTCGAGAAGATGCTCTACGACCAGGCGCAGCTGGTGCTGGCCTACGTCGAGGCCGCGCAGGTGACGGGCGACAGCTTCTTTGCTGATGTCGCCATCGATACGCTCGACTACGTCCGCAAGGACCTCACCGATGACGCCGGGGGCTTCTATTCGGCGGAGGATGCCGACAGTCTGCCTCCCGAGCAGGCTGGTGAATCAGGCACCCACAAGATGGAGGGTGCCTTCTACATCTGGCGCGAGGACGAGATCCGCGAGGTGCTCGGCGCAGATGCCGAGGTCTTCATCGCCAGGTATGGGGTCCGGCCTGACGGCAACGCGCCCTTCGATCCGCAGGCCGAGTTCGTGCACAAGAACCTGCTGTTTACGGCCAAACCCATTGAGGAAATTGTCGCGACCACCGGCCTGTCGGTAGACGAGGTCGAGGCCTCATTGCGGCGAAGCCGGGAAGCCCTGCGCGCTCGTCGATCGTCGAGACCACGCCCGCATCTGGACGATAAGGTCCTGACGGCGTGGAACGGGCTGATGATTGCCGCGTTCGCGCGGGCGGCGCGCGTCCTGGACGAGGGTGGCCGGTTCCTGGACGATGCTCGTCGCGCCGCGGAGTTCGTCCACGCCAAGCTCTGGGACCCGGCGAGCGGCCGGCTGCTGCGGCGATACCGCAAGGGCGAGGCCGGCGTCGAGGGCTATGCCGAGGACTACGCCTTTCTCATCTTCGGACTGCTCGAGTTGTTTCAAGCGGACGGCGATGCGAAGTGGCTCGAATGGGCGCAGGCGCTGCAGGCACGGCAGAACGCGCTGTTCTGGGATCCCGTCGAAGGCGGATGGTTCAGTACGACAGGGAAGGACGAATCAGTACTGCTGCGCCTGAAAGAGGACTACGACGGCGCCGAGCCCGCGGCGAGCTCAATCGGAGTGTTGAACCTGTTGGCGTTGGCGCACCTCAGCCCGGAGCCCAAAGCCCAAAGCCCAAAGGCCAACGCCCAAAGCCCAGAGGCTAACGCCCAAAGCCCAGAGCCCAAAGACCAAATCGAGTTGACGCTCGGCAACTTCGCGTCGCGGGCCTCGCAGTCCGGACGGATCGTGCCGATGATGCTTGCGGCCCTCTCCACGTATCACGCCGGCATGCCTCAGGTAGTCCTCATCGGCGATGGTGCCGCACGTGACTTGCAGGTGCTGCACGACGTCGTGCGTCGCCGTTATCTGCCGACGACAATCACCGTACCTGTGGACAGCTCGAACCGTGAGCGCCTCGATCGCGTGCTGCCGTGGATAGCGGCGATGACAGCGCGTGACGGGCGGCCGACGGCGTATGTGTGCCGAGACTTCAGTTGCCAGGCCCCGACCACGGAGGCTCGAGAGCTGGACGGGCAATTGAGTAATCTGTGATGAAGTTTTGCATTTTGAATTTTGCATTTTGAATTAGAGTGATCAGAGAAATGGATATCAGCGTCGACGTCTGGCTGCGCGGCGAGAACCACGCGACGACGTACGTCATCAATCCGGTCGGACGCGAGCCAGGGAGCTGGACCGAGAGCGACGTGAGCGCCGTGCTCGTCAGCATGCTGCGGACGCTCGAACGCGCACGGAACCCCGAGTCGCCTGCCGATCGTCCCGTTGCGCTTCGTGGATTCAGCTGGATCGTCAACCCGTTTGATGAGGGCGGCGTGGTCATCGCACTCGAGCTGTCGCTCGGGGCCATCGTCGCTGGCCCGTTCAATATCGCGGAGCGCGACCTTTGCGTGCTGATTCAGAACGCGATTGATACGGACGCGAAGGTCGTGTCACGCGCGATGGGCGGGACCCTGAGGAGCAGCTCTATTCATTGAGAGGATTGCGGACGATTAAGTCCGCGTTCAGAAAGTCGGCCGGCAGCCGGCGGGGCGAAACCGCCGGCTGTGGCCTGCGGGGATTCACGACGTGGTATGAGGGTGTCGCGGAGAAGGCGACGCGTCGTGAGTCCCCGCTAATCAGTGTACTCCACACAAGTCCCCCAGACACTGACTAGAACCTCTGTGTGTACAACACTTTAGAGGCAGCTCGTCGGTTCAGCCTGAAAAAACCGGCCAGCGCCGGGTCCTCCAGCCAGTTGAGAACCGTCCTTCGGCGGGCCGTTGCCAACGCTCGACTGAGATCACTACAGTTCCCTTCGTGAGCAAGGACCGCGACATTGCGTTCGAGATGGCGGCTTCGTCGGTGCGGTACGGCGCCGGCGTGACGCGTGAGCTTGGTGCCGACCTGGCGGACCGTGGTCATCACCGCGTGATGGTCGTCACCGATCGAGTGGTCGCCGCGCTGCCGCCCGTCGCAGCTGTGCTCGAAACGCTCGAGCGCCACAAGATCCACGTGGTCCTGTATGACTACGTGCGCGTCGAGCCGACCGACACGTCACTGCGAGATGCGATCGAGGTGGCCTCGCGCGAATCGTGCGACGCGTTTGTCGCCGTCGGCGGCGGATCGGCCATTGATACAGCCAAGATCGCGAATCTCTACTCGACCCATCCGCCCGCCGACTTCCTCGACTACGTGAACCCACCGATCGGCAAGGGACACGCCGTGCCGGGCCCACTGCGTCCGCTGTTCGCGATCCCGACGACGGCCGGCACCGGAAGCGAGACGACGGGCGTGGCGGTGTTCGACCTCGAGCGGATGCACGTGAAGACCGGGATCTCGAGTCGTCTGCTCAAGCCGACGCTCGGCTATCTCGATCCCGAGCACACGCGGACGCTGCCTCCCCCGGTGACGGCATCTGCCGGCCTCGATGTGTTGTGTCATGCCGTCGAGTCGTACACCGTGATCCCGTTTACCGATCGGCCGCGTCCCGCGAGGCCGGCGCTGCGTCCGACATATCAAGGTAGCAATCCGATCAGCGACGTGTGGTCGTTGCAGGCCCTCCGCATGGTCGCGACATATCTCGTGCGGGCATTCGACAATCCCGATGATGACGAAGCGCGCGGACACATGCTGCTCGCGGCCTCTTTTGCCGGCATCGGGTTCGGCAGCGCGGGTGTGCACCTCCCGCATGCGATGGCGTATCCCGTCGCTGGCGGTGTGAAGCAGTACTGCGCGCCAGGATATCCGGCCGATCACCCGCTCGTGCCGCACGGGTTCTCGGTGATACTCAATGCACCCGCGGTGTTCCGCTACACGGCGTCGGCAAGTCCCGAGCGGCATCTTGCCGCCGCCGAGGCGCTCGGCGCGGATGTGTCGCGCGGCAAGAAGGCGGATGCGGGACGTGTGCTCGCCGACCGCATCGCCTGGTTCATGCAGCGGCTCAACGCACCAGAGAATCTTCGCGCGGTCGGCTACACCAGCGCCGACATTCCGACGCTCGTTCAAGGCACGCTGGCGCAGGAGCGGTTGACCAAGCTCTCACCGCGCGCGGCTGACGCCGAGACGCTGACGCGTCTCTTCGAAGCTGCGATGTAGGGCCGGTCCTTTCGGACCGGCCTGCGTGTCCGGCTTTAGCCGGACCCGAGCGCGGCGCACACGTCAATCGCAGCGAAGGACTCCGCGCCTGGGCGGAACTGCTAAACGCCGGCACAATCCGCCAGCATCCCAATGGAGGGCTCTGTGCTCGCTGATACCGCCAGAGTGGTTCCGGTTCCCCGGTTAAGAACCGGGTCCGGCGCTGCTAGTCGCCTTTTGCAAGATACTGCGAAGGATCGCGCTTTTAACCAGAACTC
>Ga0111539_10006178_pt1 | contig 15462 bp, 9 predicted proteins | sample RhiMethybrSRZTD1_FD_79667 | JGI IMG/M metagenome (GOLD analysis project Ga0111539, IMG submission 79667) | Populus rhizosphere microbial communities from Tennessee, USA - Rhizosphere MetaG P. TD hybrid SRZTD1 (version 2) (version 2) | ecosystem: Host-associated > Plants > Roots > Rhizosphere >... | reverse complement strand
TGTGCCGCCGCGCTCGCCACGCGCGGCCACCGCTTCGCGCTCTGCTCGTGCGAGAGCGTGAGCGCCCCCGCCCGCATCCGCACCGATTCGTTCAATTCACTGAACATGCCCCTGTTCGAGGAGACCGGCGCGGCGATCGGCATCGGCGGCAACCTCACAGCCAGCGCCGAGGTGCGCGCTGGCGGCGCCCTCTACGTCGCAGGCGCGGGCGGCATCGACGTGTCCAACCAGCTGCGCACCGAGGCTTCGCTCCGCGTCGGCGGACCGCTGACGATCCGCGACGACAACGCGGACATCGGCGCCGACGCGTACGTCAACGGCAACGTCACGGCCACCGGCAGTGGCCGCGTGCGCGTCACCGGCGCGGTGCACGTCCCAACCAGCGCGGTGCTCACCGGCGTCGAGTCCACGGGGAGAGTGAACGAGACGGCGGTGGCCGTGCCGCCGCCCTGCGACTGCGGCGCCGGCTTCGTCGACGTCGCGGCCGCGATCATGGGGGCCGCCGCGGCCAACGCCGACGCGGCGATCGGCCTCCAGCCCACGGCGCTTGCGGACGTCACCACACCGACGACCATCGCGCTCCCGTGCGGCGTGTTCCACCTGGCCGAGATCGACGCCGAGGCGCCCGTCACCCTGATCGTGCGGGGACGCACGCTGCTCGCGATCGCCGGCGATGTCACCGCGCGCGCCGGCTTCACCGTCCAGCTCGATCCGTCCGCGGAGCTGGATCTGCTCGTCGGCGGGCAGCTGATCGTGACCAGCGGCGGCAGCTTCGGTACCGACGGTGCCGCCCCGCGCTTCCGGGTCTGGGTCGCCAGCGCGACGACCGTTCTCTTCGACGGCGCGCCGGCGATCAGCGGCGTCATCCACGCGCCGGCGGCGCTCGTGACCGCACCCGGCGGCCTCCCCCTCTCGGGCAGCCTGCTCGCCCGCTCCGTCTCGATCGGCGCGGACTCGGACCTGCACTTCGACCGCGCCATCCGCCAGGCGGGCACGATCTGCAACGAGCCCGCCGCCGCCCCCGTCCCCTAGGCGGAATGCCGTTCGGTGAAGGGCCCTTGGTCAAGGGGCCTCGGGCCTCGGGCCTCAGGCTTCCGGGGGAAACATCTGCCGTGCCCCGGCTGGCTATGGCCGCGTGATCAGTGCCCTGCAGGCGGAGGTCCGAGGCCCGAAGCCCGAGGCCCTTCAACCGACGATCAGTTCGTTCAGCGGCGTGGTGTCGTAGGCGGCGGGGCCGATCGCGGTGAGCGGGACGTTCAGGATCTTCGCGATGCTGAGCAGCAGATCGGCGTGGTAGCGCAGGCCCGCGGGGTTCGTGTACTGAGCGCCGCCGAAGTTGATCGAGCGCGGGTAGTCCACCACCGTGCCGCGGTTCAACTTGCCGGCGCCGCCGCCCGCCAGCACGAACGGCATGTCGAAGTGGTCGTGGCTGCTGCCGTTGTCCACCTCGGTGCCCCAGACGATCAGCGCCTGGTCCAGCAGCGAGCCGCCGCCCGCCACCGGCGTCTCCTTCAAGCGCTTCAGGAGATACGCAAACTCCTCTGCGTAGAACGTGTTGATCTTGGTCAGCTTGTCCCAGACCACTGCGTTGGCCGTCAGCTGCTGCGCGGTCGGATTCGTCGAATCGTCGACCGGCCCCATCACCGTCCCGTCGTAGTGGATCAGGCTCTCGTGGTTCGGCTGGGCGTGGGAGACGTCGTGGTGCTTCTCGTTGATGCCCAGGAACGCGCCCGGCGTCCAGTTGCTGAGCGCCTGCGACCACTGCAGGCTGGCGGTGCGCGTGAGGTCGCAGCCCAGCGACGCCACCAGCACGTCGATCATGGAGCGCGAGCGATCCCGGTAGTAGTAGCCGCTGTTGCTGGTCACGGACGGCTTGGTGCAGGACAACATGCGGGCGTTGCGCAGCCGCGTCTGGACGGCGTCCCACCCGGAGCGCAGCGCCTCCAGGTGGGTCTGATCCTCCGCGCAGAGCCGCGGCTTGATGGTCGTCAGCTCCTGCCCGAGGTGCGCGAACACCTGCTCGCGCAGCATGTCGTTCCGCGCCACCGCCGGATCCGTCATGCCGATGCCCGCGAATAGCTGGCTGGCGGCCGCGGCCGCGTCCTCGCGCGGATCGATCGGCACGCCCGCGCCGTCGAAGATCATGCGGTTGTTCCGGGTCCGGTTCGTCTCGTCCTCGTTGGTCATCACCCGGAACTCGAGCGTGGGCCGCACCCCGCCCAGCATCGGGCCGACGATCTGGTCGATGCTGGGTCCCTTGCCCCCCGACCACAGCGACTCCATCCCGCCCTCGTGCGTCCCGCCGATGTCGTCCGCGGACTTGTTGCGCAGGCCGTTGACGATGGTGATGTAGTCCTTGTACGGCGTGAGCGCGGCGTTGAACGCCTGGTTCATCATGATGTTGCCGCGCTCGGGCCCCAGCTTCTTCGCGCCCCAGGTGTGGCGGACGACGCCGTTGCCGCTGAAGCACAGGATCAGGAAGCGCTTCGTGTCGGTCTGACCGTACCCGGGCAGCGCCCGCAGGAACGGCAGCGCCAGCGCGCTGCCGCCCGCCGCCGCCAGGAACCTCCGTCGTGTCATCTTGAGCTTCATCGGCAAGCCTGCCCCGCGAGCACGTTGTTGCGATGCGAAAACGCGTAGCTCCCCGTGACGGCGACCATCAGCGCGCGAATGCTGAATTGCCCGCCGGCGAACGCATCCCACGCCGCCTTCAGCGAGCAGGCGTCGCCCGCGCCCTCGTCGCGCCCCAGCGCGAACCGCGAGGCCTGCACCGCGAAGCACTGCTGGACATATTCGGTCGTGGACAGAAGCTGTTGCAGCTCGTAGGCCCCGCTGAACTGCCCGGTCACCGGTGACAGCGGGCCCTGGACGATCTGACCACTGACGTTGACGGGCTTGCCGTTCTCGACGTCACGGTAGCGGCCGATCTGGTCGTAGGCGTTGAACGCGTAGCCGATCGGATCCAGCCACTTGTGGCAGCCGGCGCACTCGGCGGCGCTGGTGTGCGCGTCGATCGCCTCCTGCGTGGTCTGGTTGGTGGCGACGGGGACGTTGCGCTCGACGCCCGGCGGCGGCGCCGGAATGCGATCGCACAGCAGCTGTTCGCGAACCGCTTTCCCGCGCAGCACCTGGGACGGCTTCTGCGGGTGCGCGTTGACCGCCAGGAACGCGGCCCGCGTCAGGATGCCACGGCGGTTGTCGGGCAGCTGGGTGGACGCGAACGCGGTGGCCGGGGCGGACACGCCGTAGAGCGCCGCCAGATCCCCGTTGACGTAGGAGGTGCTCGAGGTCAGGAGCTGCGCGAAGCTGGTGGCGCGGTTGGCGACCGCGTTCTCGAACACCAGCGTGATCTCGCGGGCCATCGCGTCGCGAAGCGCGGGCGTGAACGCGGCGTCGTCCCGCGAGATGCGCAGGATGTCGGCGATCTCCAGCCACTGCAGCACGAAGTCGTCCAGCATCGCCAGGCCGCGCGCGTCGGACAGCATCGTCTCGGCCCGCTGCGCGATCTGCGCGGACGTCGCCAGGGCGCCCGAATCGGCGGCGTCCAGCAACGCCTGGTCGGGCACCGAACGCCAGATGAACGCGGCCAGGCGCCCCGCCACCTCTTGCGGCGTCAGCGCGGCGGCGTCCGTACCCGCCGTTCCCGTCTCGATCATGAACAGGAAGCGCGGCGAGAGGAGGATGCTGCGGACCACCGCCTCCACCGCTCCGTTCGCGTCCAGCATCTGCCTGACGTTCGTGTGCAGCGTCTTCAGCGCGGTCGAGGCATCGGCGTCCAGCGTGCCGTGAAAGGCGCGCCGGGCCAGCGACAGCAGATAGCGCTCCGCGCAGGCCGCGTCCGAGGCGGCGCAGCCGGACGCGGTCGCGAACCGGGTCACGAAGCGGGTCGCCACCCCTTCGGCCGCCGTCATGTAGCCCTCGTTGTTGGTCGGGGACAGCGTCGTCTTGACGTTGGCGATGAAGCTCCCGACCTTCTCATCCGACGGGAAACCGCTGGCGGCCGTGAGGTCATTGGTGTCGCCGAACAGATCGCGGACGGCGTTCCGGTACTCGAGCGTGGAAAGCCGCCGCAACGGCGTCGGCCCGACGTGCGTCTGCATCGCGGGCGTGCACGCGGCGATCGCCTGCGGCCCCGGCCCGGGCGGCGGCGGCGTCACGCTACCGCCCGCCCCGCCGACGCTGCCGCCGTTGCCCCCGAGAACGCTGCCGCCGGTTCCAGTGGGCGGGCCCCCACCCTGACCGGCACATGCCGCGGCGAAGACCAGGCCGAACAAAGGCGCGTGCGAATAAGCCAAACGAGACACGCAGCTCCACCCTAGGCCAACTGCGTCGACTCAGCAACGGGATCTCATGTCCCCTCGCCCCGCGAAGCGGGGAGAGGGCTAGGGAGAGGGGTCCCGGCGGACGTGCGATGCGTCACGCACGCGGCTGCCGGCGCAATGACGCTATGGCGCGGGCAGCTCGAACGCGACCGCGTAGTTCCACTGGTTCGAGCGGAAGCGCAGGCGCGCGGTCCCGGTTTCGCCGGTCCACGGCTGTGACAGGTTGATCGCGTTTGGGCCGATGCTGTAGACGAGCGTGTTCGGGGCCAGCCCCGATCCCGCGACGGCCTCGACGATGTCACGCGAGGTCCGTCGCGCGAACCCGCCCGCCGCAATCGGCGTGATGCCAACCGCGCCCGCGGTGACGTTGCAGTCGATCTCCTCGGCGTCGACGCCGACCAGCGGATCGGCGTCGTGGAGCTGCCCGAACCGGCCGCCCACCTGCCCGCCCGCCCGCTGGTTGGAGTCCTGGGTCATCGCGTAGCGGACGACCAGCGGCGCGACCGGCAAACGATCGAGCCCGAGCCGTACCGCATCGCCGTCGAGCGTCACCTCGCTGATCGTCACCTCGCCCTGCCCGTCCTCGACCTCGAACCCGCGCCCGTTCTTCCAGGCCGCGTGCATGACCTGATGGGGCGCGCCGAACGCCTCGTCCCACGCCAGCGGCGGAAACGGCACGTGAAAGCGGACGGTCAGCGTCTGCCCGTCGCGGGTGACATCGATCGGCTGCAACGGTTGCCAGTCGATGCCACGCACGACCACCTCGTAGAAGACCTCCGCGTATTTGATGCCCAGGCGGTCGTATTGCCCGGCGACCAGGTGGATGCGATCGCCCGCGTAGCCATACTGGTACTTCGGACCCGCGCAGTAGATCTTGCCGGGGTAGTCCACGCCCGCCTTCCAGGCCGCGATCGTCGACGTCGAGCGGCCGACCACCGGATCGGGATGCTGCTGGCTGACGATGAGCGGAATCGCGCGGGTCTGCCCGGTGATCGGCTTGAGGTCCTGATCGTAGTCGGACGCCAGCCGGGCGATGTCGTCCTCGTAGGTCGGGCGCTCCGCGTCCCTCTCGCCGTGCGTCAGCACGACCGCGCCGACCTCGTAGCGGGCGCCCGCGGCCGCGACCAGGCGCGCGAACGCCGTCGCCTCGAACAGCGACGCGGCAAAGGCGTTGCCGGTTCCGTCCTTCTGGATGACGGTGATGCTGGAGTCGCCCTGCCCCACGACCGAATGAACGCTGGTGAGGTCGGTGCCGGCGGCCGCCTGGTGCGCCGCGCCGAGCTGCGCCGCCATCGCCGTGTGAAATGTCTCGCCGTAGATGTTGTTCGGATACGGCCGGCTGCTTCCCGTGTCGAGCGGGCGGATCGGCTCGACCAGCGGCGCCAGCGCCAGCTCGGGATCGGTCGGGTCGATCGGCCAGCTCGTCGCCCGCGCGCCCAGGGACAGCTTGAGGTCGTGGGCCGACGGTGTGGTGAATAACAAGTTCCCGCTCGCCGCACCGACCGACAGGCTCTGCCCGGTGCCGATGACGCCCAGCCAGATCGGCGGGGTTCCGGCGTCGCCGGCGCCCTGCCCGCCGCCGCCCCCGCACCCGAGCAAGAGCGAGAAGACAGTGGCAACGACGGCGGCGCGCATCGACGCGCGGCAGTCTATGGCAGACGTCCGCGACGGAAAACCACGATCGTCGAACGCGGGTTGCGCTGGATGACGACGTCGCTGCTGCCCCCGCCGGCGCGCTGCCAGGCGCCGTACCAGGGCTCGGCCTTCAACGCCGGCGTGGTGTCGACCATCTCGGGGACGTAGAGGTCGACCTCGCGGTAGGCACCGCGGGTGGCGGCGTGGACGTGGCGCCCGAACGTGTAGCGGGCCAGCGTCGGGTCAGGAAAAAGATCGTTGTGCAGCGCGCCGCCGTAGACGACGACCAGCGGCCGTCCGGGCGCGCGCGGCAGGAGGAGGCCCTGCCCGATCGCCCGCTCCAGATGCTGGTTCGTGATCGTCAGCAGCTTGTCGTAGTCGACCTGCCCGGCTGGGCCTCCCGCAAGCACCTTGTATTCATCGCAGCCGATGTCGAGCACGTGCGGCGCGACGCCCAGCTCCTTCGCGCGGCGCAGCAGCTTCATGATCTCGCTTTCGGTCTCGACGGGCCGCTCGGTCGTGCGCGCCACCTCCTCCGTCACCCGCGTCTCGGCTTCCCCGCAGTTCCCGCGCGTGATCCAGGTCTCGACGATCAGATGCGACGCGTGCGGCGCCACCACCGGGAGGATCTGTTCGGTAAAGCGCGAGATCGCCGAACGCACAGACGCGGTCGCGCGCGTCTGGTGCAGCTCGCCGAACGCGATCACGCCGCCCGGGTCGGGCATCAGCGCCGCGATCGCCGCCTGGGGCGAGGCCTGCCTGGCCGCGCGCGGAGGCGCCCCCGCCGCGGGAATCGGGGCCGCCGGCCGGGCCAGCACCGCGGCCGCCGCTATCAGGCCGATCGGGCTCAGTCGCCGCCCAGTGTGATGAAGCGGGTGCCGCTCGCGCCGCGGATGCGCACGAGGTGCCCGCCGCTCCGGGTCGCGGCGAGCGCCGCCGCTGCTTCCTCGGCCGTCGCGATCCGCTGCCGATCGACCTCCAGGATCACGTCACCCTCGCGGACGCCGGCCGCCGCCGCCGGGCTGCCGGGCGCGACCTCGGCGATCACCGCGCCGCGCACACCGCGCTCGATGCCCATCGTCTGGGCGAGCTCGGGCGTCAGCGTCTGCAGCGCGATCCCCAGCTTCTGGGCCGGCGCGCCCGCCCGCCCGTCGAGGGACGGCAGCTCGCCCAGCTCGACCGCGACCTTCTGCGGCTTGCCGCCGCGCACCAGGCCCACGGAGACGCGCGAGCCGATCGTGCGCGTCGAGACGTATTCGATGACGTCGCCCGCCGCCTCGATCTTGTGCCCGTCCAGCTCCGTGATCACGTCGCCGGGGAGCAGGCCAGCCCGGGCGGCGGGGCCGCCGGGGGTCACCTGATTGACGTACGCGCCGTGCTCGACCCCGGGCAGCTGCGCCTTCCGATTCGGGTCCTTGCTGTCGATGTCGCCGACCAGCACGCCCATGTACGCGTAGCGGACCCGGCCTTCCTTGAGCAGCGATGTCGTCACCAAGCGGACCTGGTTGATCGGGATCGCGAAACCGTAAGCGCCGCCCGGGCCCGTGTTGATCAGCGTGTTGATCCCGACCACCTCGGCCGACAGGTTGACCAGCGGTCCCCCCGAGTTCCCGGGGTTGATCTTGGCATCGGTCTGGATGTACTGGCGCACGCGGCCGCCCGACATCTGTACGTGACGGCCGACCTTGCCCAGGCCGCTGACGATGCCCGCCGTGACGGTCTGATCGAGGCCCAGCGGGCTGCCCACGGCGAGCACCCACTCACCCACGTCGAGCTTCTCCGAATCGCCCAGCCGCGCCGCGACCAGATCCGCGGGCGGCTTCTCCAGGCGGATGACAGCGACGTCGGTCTCCGCATCCGCCCCGATCGTCTTCGCGGTGAACTCGCGCCCGTCGTTGAACGTGACCTTCAGCCGCGTCGCCCCCGACACGACGTGCCGGTTGGTGACGATGCTGCCCTTTCCGTCCATCACCACGCCCGAGCCGGTTCCCCGTTGCGGGCCCGGCGTCGGCTCGGGCATCCCCGGCCCGAACTGGAAGAAGCGGCGCAGGAACGGATCCACATCGTCGCCGTCGTCCCTGTTGGCGACGCGCGGGTGATCGATCTCGACGTCGATCCGCACCACCGACGGCGCCAGCGCGCGCGCCGCGGCCGAGAACGCCGACGACAACACGCGCGCTTCGCTGGGCGCCTCCGTCTTGGGCGTCACCGTCCCCCCGGGTGTCAACGACGGCGCGGGGGGCGCCCCGGCGGGCGCGGGAGCGGGGCTGGCCTCCCCCGGTTTTGGAGACGGCGCGCCGCGCTGACAGGCTGCAGCGCCCACGCCGGCCAACAGCAGAATGACGACAGCGATTCTCACCGAGGCTATTTAGCATGTGACCGACGGACGAATCATCACAGCGCGTGGCCTTCCGGAAATCTGCATCGGGGTTAGTTTTGTTGCGTTGAGAGTCACGGTGGAGCCTGGATCGGATGGTTTCGGGGGCGGGCGGGCAAGGGGCGGTGGCTACCGAGATGGACACCCTCGGCTTTAGCTCGGTTCCCGCACGGAACACGAATGTCGTCCTGGGCGAGAGCTACATCGTCGGCCGCCGCATCGGCCGCGGCGCGATGGGCGAGGTGTACGAAGCCCAACACGTCCGCCTGCCCGGCAAGTTCGCGGTGAAGCTGCTCCTTCCCGAGCTACAGGGAAACCAGGAGGCGTTCGCGCGCTTCTGCCGCGAGGCCGAGATCATGTCCCAGCTGCGCCATCCCAACATCGTGCAGATCTTCGACTTCAACGTCGGGCCCGACGCCCGTCCTTACTTCGTCATGGAGTACCTCGAAGGGCGAGACCTGGAAGCGCGCCTGCAGGCCGGACCGCTGACCCTGCCCGCCGTCACCCGCATCGTCGACGCGGTGGGGTCGGCGCTTGCGCTCGCGCACGCGCACGGCGTCGTGCATCGCGACCTCAAGCCCGCGAACATCTTCCTCGCCACCGTCGACGGCCAGACGGACGAACTGGTCAAGGTGCTCGACTTTGGGATCTCCAAGGTCAGGGCTGCGGCCGCGCAAATCTCGCAGGCCGTCGATCTGCTCGGGACCCCGTTTTACATGTCGCCGGAGCAGGCGCGCGGTCAGGCCAACGCCATCGACGGCCGCACCGATCAGTTCGCGCTGGGCGCGATCGCCTACCGCATGCTCACGGGCACGGAGCCGTTCAACGGCGACGACACCGCATCCGTGCTCTACCAGGTCGTACATGAAGACCCGGCGCCGCTGTCGCTGTTCCTGCCGCCGGAGTGGGACGCCGGGCCGCTCCAGGTGGTCCTGAGTCGCGCGCTGGCCAAACAACCCCGCGACCGCTTCGGGGGCATGATGGAACTAGCGCGGGCCTTCGAGGATGCGGCCGAGCGGACGATCGGCGCGGGAGCGGAATCGCACGCGCCCGCCATCGCCGCGCGGCGCGTAGGTGCCGCGGCTGACATCGACCAGCCGCCGCCGGTGCGGACGCCGGCACCGCTCGTCCTGCGGCCCGCGCGGCAGCCGCCCACACCGGAGCCGCTCGTCCTGCGGCCCACGCGCCAGCCGCCCACGCCCACGCCCACCGCGCCGCGGGTGATCGACTGGGAGTTGCCGAGCGGCGTCGACAAGCTTCCGGTGACGCACGTGCGGGGCGCGGTGCTCGGCCTGCTCGTGCTCGCGCTGGCCGCCACCTTGATCGCGACCGGCTGGTATCGAAAGATCCCGGCCATCGCCGCCGGCGCGCGCCAGAAAATTCACGAATGGACGCGCCCGCCCGGATCGGCGTCGGCGCCGCCCGCCGCACCGACGGCGCCCGCCGCGCCCCCCGAGACAGCGGTGCCCGAGAGCCCGCCGATGCCGGCGCCGCCCGCTGGTGCGCCCACCGAACCCGCAGCGGCCGCCCCGCGACCACCGGCACCCGCGCAGGCATCGCAAGCGCCCGCCGCCGAGAAGCAGCGCTCGCCCCAGCGGCGCACGACGCGCCGACAGCGCGAGCGCGGCGCCAGCCGCAGCTTCGCGGCCCCGCCGCCGCCCGTCACCCAATCGCCATCGCAGCAACCAGGTCCGCGCGAGGCACCCGTCGAGAACACGCCGCCCGCGAGTCCATCGCTGGATGGACGCGCGTTCGAGATCGCGCCGCCGACGCCGATGGAGCCGCGCCGCCGCGATCTCGCGCCCGGGAACGACGGCACGCTGCCGATGTCGCCCCCCTAAACTTGTAATTTCGCGGGTAACCCTTAGCTTGGGCGTCGGCCGCGATGACGCCCCGGATCCCCGGTTGCACCTACCGCCTCCAGCTAAACAAGAACTTTAACTTCCGCGACGCAACCGCCCTGGTTGACTACCTCGACGCGCTGGGGGTCACCGACATCTACGCGTCCCCGTTCCTGGTCGCCCGCCCGGGGAGCCAACACGGCTACGACGTCATCGACCACGCGCGCCTCAACCCGGAGATCGGCACCGACGGCGACCTCGACGCGCTGGCCGCCGCGCTGAAGCAGCGGGACATGGGGCTGATCATGGACGTCGTCCCCAACCACATGTGCATCGCCAGCTCGGACAACCACTGGTGGAACGACGTGCTGGAGAACGGCCGCAGCTCGCCCTTCGCCTCCTTCTTCGACATCGACTGGCACCCGCCCAAGACCGAGCTGCACGAGAAGGTGCTGCTGCCGGTGCTGGGCGAGCAGTACGGCCGCGTGCTGGAGAACCAGGAGATCTCGATCGCCTACGAAGCGGGCGCGTTCTTCGCCGTCTACTGGCAGTCGCGCTTCCCACTCGGACCGCGCACCATCCTGCCCCTCCTCGAACCGATCGTCGCCGACCTGCGCCACAGCCATCCGCCCGATCACCCCGACGTGCTCGAGATCGAGAGCATCGTCACCGCCACCACCCATCTGCCGACCCGCTGGGACACCGAGCCCGAGAAGGTGCGCGAGCGGATGCGCGAAAAGGAGATCGTCAAGCGGCGCCTCGACACGCTGGTGTCGGGCAGCGCCGCCGTGCGCGACGCGCTGGAACGCAGCCTCGCCGCGATCAACGGCGACAAGCGGAACCCGCGCAGCTTCGACCGCCTGGAGGCGCTGCTCGGCGATCAGGCGTACCGCCTCAGCTTCTGGGGCGTCGCCGCCGAGGAGATCAACTACCGCCGCTTCTTCGACATCAACGACCTCGCCGCCATCCGCGTCGAGCTGCCCAACGTGCTGGATGCCGTCCACGAGAAGGCGTTCCAGCTGCTGCGCGCCGGCAAGGTGACGGGCCTGCGCGTCGACCACGTCGACGGCCTGATGGACCCGTCCCGGTACCTCGAGAGCCTTCAGCACGCCAGCGCGCCCGTTCCCGAGGCGGGCAGCCTAGCGGCGCCGCCGCAATCGACGCCGACGGATCGGCTGCAGACCTACGTCGTCGCCGAGAAGATCCTGGTCGGCGACGAGGTGCTGCCGCGGGAGTGGGCCGTGCACGGCACCACCGGCTACGAGTTCCTGAACATGGTCAACGGCCTGTTCGTCGACGCGGGCGGCGCGCGTGCCGTCGAACGCCTGTATCAGCGCCTGCGCGAGGGGCGCGGCGAGTTCGACGACCTGTTCTACCTGGCGAAGCGCCTGATCCTGCGCACCGCGATGTCGAGCGAGCTGTATGTGCTCGCGCGCCGCCTCGACCGGATCTCGGAACAACATCGCTGGTCGCGCGACTTCACCCAGAACAGCCTCCTCCTGGCGCTGGCCGAGGTGATCGCCTGCTTCCCCGTCTATCGCACCTACGTGCAGCTGACCTCGACCGAGGTCAGCGCCGGCGATCGCCAGCACGTGCTGCGCGCGATCCGCGACGCCAAGCGACGCAACCGGTCCACCAGCGAGTCGGTTTTCGACTTCATCGCCGACCTGCTGCTGCTGCGCGATCCCGAGGGGCTGTCCGACGCCGACCGCGCCGAACGCCGCGAGTTCGTGCTGCGCTTGCAGCAGTTGACCGGACCCGTGACGGCCAAGGGTCTGGAGGACACGGTGTTCTATCGCTACTACCCGCTCGCGTCGCTGAACGAGGTGGGTGGGCGGCCGACGGGCGCAAGCGTCGATCCGACGCGCTTCCATGCCTGGAACGCCCGCCGGCTGGCGGACTGGCCCCACGGCCTGTCGGCGACCGCGACGCACGACACCAAGCGCGGCGAAGACGTCCGCGCGCGCCTGAACGTGCTCTCGGAGATCCCGCGCGAATGGCAGCGCGTGCTCCGGCACTGGCAGCGCCTGAACCGGCGCCTGAAATCGGTCGTCGACGACGTGCGCATTCCCGGCGCCAACGAGGAGTACCTCATCTACCAGACGCTGATCGGCGCCTGGCCGATGGACGCGATCGACGCCGACCTCACCGACGCCGCGCGGGACGCGCTGCGCACCCGCATCAACGACTACATGACGAAGGCGCTCCGCGAGCAGAAGCTGCACACCAGCTGGATCAACGTGAACGCGCCCTACGAACGGGGCATCGCGCAGTTCATCGATCTGCTGCTGCAACCGAGCGGCGGATCGTTCATGACAGAGCTGCGCAACTTCGTGCGCGCCATCCTGATGCCCGGGATCTGCAACTCGCTCGCCCAGGCGGTGCTCAAGATTACGGCGCCCGGCGTGCCCGACATCTACCAGGGGACCGAGCTGTGGGATCTGTCGCTGGTCGATCCCGACAATCGGCGGCCGGTCGACTTCGCCGCCCGGCGCGCGCTGCTGGCCGAGCTCGTCAAACGCCGTGACGCCGAGCTGCCTGGCCTGTGCGCCGAGCTGCTCAGGCGGCCCGGCGACGGTCGCGTCAAGATGCTGGTGACAGCCCGGGCGTTGCGGCATCGCCGCCTCAACCGCGCCCGCTACGATCGCGGCGGCCACCATCCGCTGTCCGCCGACGGCCAGCACGCGCGCCACGTCGTCGCCTTCGCGCGCACGCTGGACGGAACGGCGTCGCTCACGCTGGTCGGCCGCCTGCTGTCGTCGCTCTCCGTCGACGGGAAGGCCCCCGTGGGCGAAGCGAGCTGGGGCGATACGCGCGTCGTGCTGCCGCCGACTTTGCCGCAAAGCGCCTATCGCGACGCCTTGACCGGAAGCGTCGTCGAGCTCGACCGCTCGCGCGACACGGCCGGCATTCGTGTGGCACAAGCGTTCGCCAACTTACCGGTCGCTATTCTTGAGCCGACCTAACCGCGCGATGCTACTTCGTTCTCAGTGTCGCGCGGAAATCACGGGCGCAGCTGTTTGTGCGGTGTACACTGGCGCGCACTCAGCTCGTGAATTTCCAAAAGCACAGGAAATCAGGTCGCGATAGACGTACACAGGGGGAAGAAGGGGTCTCTGCGGAATGAGTCCATCAGCAGCTGGGTCCGACGTTCGAAGTAGCAGCCACATCTGCCTGCCGTTCGAGACCGAAGACGAGAAACACGAAGCGACGGTCACGTTCATTCACGAAGGATTGTCGCGGGGCGCGCGCTGTCTGTTCCTGGGAACGAAGGATGACTACGAGACGCTCGGGCGTGGTCTCGAGCAGCTGGGCATCTGTACCCGCCGGGCGACTTCGCGCGGCGCCCTGCAGTTCCGTTCCGTCGAGGAGATCTATGTGTGCGACGGGAAATTCGATCCCCCCCGCGCGCTCGACAAGACCGACGCGCTGATCGACGAGGCGCTCGGCGATGGGTTCACCGGCTTGCGCCACAGCGCGGAGCTCACCAACGTCCCTGACCAGGAGTCCTGGCGGCAGATCGTCTGGTACGAAGCGATGATCAACGAGCGCTTCGCGCGCCGGCCGATCGCGACGATGTGTCGGTATGCGCGGACGGCGGTGCCCGCCGCGCGCGTCCGCGACCTGTTGCGCACGCACCCGACCGCGATCGTACGCGGTGAGTCCTGCGAAAATCCGTTCTACGAACGGCCCGAGATCGTGCTGACCGGCGACGTGCAGTCGCAGCTCGACTGGCAGTTCCGGCAGCTGCGCGTTCACCAGCGGGCCCGACAGCACCTCGAGGGCACCCGCTCGTCGGCGGTGGCGGCGGCGGCCGAGCTGGCGGGCGAGCTGCACCACCTGCGCTCCGGCCGCGAGAAGCCGACCAAGCCGGACTAGTTTCCTCGGGCCCGCCAGGGCGCCCCTGGAAAGGATTGCCGGAGTCAGGCCGCGATCGGCCCCGACGTGCTAAGTCAGCCTACTACCAGGGGATTTCCAGCGATGGTGTGGATTGTTTCCAAACGCCTCTCTTGCGCTCCGCGTGCAGCCACGATATGGCCTTGAGGGCATGCACGTCCTTGTAAATACCGGCGGGGGCGACGCTCCCGGCCTGAACGCTGTCATTCGCGCCGTCACGCTCGCCGGGCTGCGGCGCGGCTGGAAGGTCACCGGCATCCGCCGCGGGTACCACGGGCTGCTGGAACCACCGGACGTCGGCCTGGTCGACCTGACGCGCGACAAGGTGCGCGGCATCGCCCACCTCGGCGGCACGATCCTCGGCACCGTCAACAAGGGTCACCCGTTCGAGTTCATTCAGGAACGCGACGGCAAGAAGGTGACCGTCGACATCTCCGACGAGATCATGCGCCGGTTCCGCGAGGTCGGCGGCGACGCCGTGATCGCGATCGGCGGCGACGGCGCGTTCCGGATCGCGACGCGGTTCATCAAGAAGGGTATGCCGATCGTCGGGGTCCCGAAGACCATCGACAACGACCTCTCCTGCACGCAGGCGACGTTCGGGTTCGACACCGCGGTGACGGTCGCCACCGAGGCGATCGATCGCCTGCACACCACGGCGGAGTCGCACGAACGCATCATGGTCGTCGAGGTGATGGGCCGCTACGCGGGCTGGATCGCCATGCACGCAGGCGTCGCGGGCAACGCCCACGTCATCCTGTTCCCCGAGCTTCCGTACGACATCGACCGCGTGGTCGAACGCATCAAGCGGCGTTACGCGTCAGGCCGCCGCTACTGCATCGTCGTCGTCGCCGAGGGCGCGCGTCCCAAGGACGGCGGCATCAGCACCATCGGCGAGGAGCTGGGGCGCGAGGTGCGGCTGGGCGGCATCGCCGAGAAGATCGGCGCCTACCTGGGCGAGGCGACCGGGTTCGAGGTGCGCTCGCTGGTGCTGGGCCACCTGCAGCGCGGCGGCAGCCCGACGCACCGCGACCGCCTGCTGGCGCTGCGCTTCGGCGCGGCGGCGGTGCGGATGGTGGAGCAGGGAAAGTTCGGTCACATCGTCGCGTACGATCCCCCGCACATGGTCCCGGTCCCGATGGAGGAGGCGATCGCGACCATGAAGACAGTCCCGCTCGACTCCGACACGGTCCAGACCGCCCGCGACCTCGGCATCTGCCTGGGCGACTAGCCGCTCCCGCGCGGAGCGCGGGATTGCGGCTACCTGAAACAACAATAGTCGCACACCGCGCCTGCGGCGCGGAGCGACTAGTACCTCGCCACAGTGAAGATGACCGGTTCGATCCAAAGGACCTCAGACGTCGGACTTCGGGCCTCAGGTCCGGATCCG
>Ga0111539_10006175_pt1 | contig 15466 bp, 17 predicted proteins | sample RhiMethybrSRZTD1_FD_79667 | JGI IMG/M metagenome (GOLD analysis project Ga0111539, IMG submission 79667) | Populus rhizosphere microbial communities from Tennessee, USA - Rhizosphere MetaG P. TD hybrid SRZTD1 (version 2) (version 2) | ecosystem: Host-associated > Plants > Roots > Rhizosphere >... | reverse complement strand
GCTCAGCTCGGGGTAAAAGGGCATCTCTCCCGGCAGATACCCGATGCGGCGGCGTGCCTCGAGTCCCTGCCGCTGACAGTCGAAGCCGAGAATCGACGCCGCGCCGCTCGTGGGTCGCACCAGGTCGAGCAGCATCCGGATCGTCGTCGTCTTGCCGGCGCCGTTGGCGCCGAGGAATCCGAACACTTCGCCTTGCGCAACCTCGAGCGACAGGTTCTCGAGGCCGACGACCGGCCCGTAGTATTTCGTGAGTCCTCGCGCCTCGATCGCGGCGACGGCCACGGCTACTTTCCCCGCGCGCGACCGAGCTCCCGCAGCACTGTCGTCATCAACTCGGACAGCGGATCGTCGCTCGCTTCGCCCTCGAGCACGACGTCGCCGGGCCCAGGCACGATGTCGAAGCTGGGTGTCGTTCCACCAAGATACTCCTGCATGCGCAGCTTGAGCGACACCGAGAACGGCTGCTTCAGCAGCGAGCCCGTCGCCTCGAACTCCTGAATGCGGAAGTCGGTTCCGCTGATCACGGCCCGTGCGCCGAAGATGTCCAGCGTCGCCGCCGGATTCTTCGGAGTGACCGGGGGAATGTCGATGATGTATCGACGCCCATTCGGGCCGTCCTCGACGGTCAGCTGCTGATCCGATTTCGCTTGCATGATGCCGATGCTGGTCTCGACCAGCGCCTGCGCCATTTGCGGCAGCGACAGCACCGGACTGTGGATCCCGTTGACACGGACGATGTAGTTCGTGCCGTCGACGTGAAAGAGCTGCGTGCGGCGCTGTGTCAACGGATCCTGACTGATGGCGCTCGCGATCGTGCCATCGGCATGGTATGAAGCGACCCGGTAGCGATTCGGATTGTCGCGATCGATCATCTGGCGGATGACGACGGGGCTGTTTGCCATCCCGTCCAAGGCGACCTCGTATTCGAGCATCTCGACACCGCTTCCGCTCGTGATTGTCTGCAGTGAGCGGCTGAGGACCTCGCTCGCCGAGAGTGTCATCGGTGCACCAAGTCGCGGCATCACACCGTAGACGAACAGCGCAACGACGGCCGCAGTCGCCAGCGCAGACACGACACCGAGACTGCGCCACGACGATGGCCGCTTCGTCCGCAGCACGGTCGAGCCGCGCACTATCTCCGTGGAGCCGGACTGGCCGGCCGCTTCGCTGATCGCATAGCGCAGGCGAGTCTCCACCCTCGTTGGCATTCCGTCGGCATCGAGGAGCGACGCAATCTCCTCCATCTGACTCCGGCGCTCACTCACACGCGCCCGACATTCCTCGCAGATCTCCGCGTGCGCGCGATGCGCTTCGCTCGCTTCGCCGTCTACGACGGCCTGCACTTCGACGTCGGTCAAGCAACGCATTTCTTCCTCCAGCGGTCCAGGGCGCGGGCGAGCAGTCGGCCGACCGACTGTTCGCGAATCCCCGACGCAACGGCAATGTCTTTGTATGAAAGTCCCTGCGCGCGCAGCGACAGCAGCAGCCGATCGCGCGGCGCGAGCGCACGGAACGCGGTCCGCGCTCGCTCAGTAGTGTCCGGCTTTAGCCGGACCTCACCCGCCGGATCGATGGGATCAACGGTGCGATCGTCGCGCTCGGCATTCCAGGGCAGCCACCGCAGACGCCAACGCGTCCGATCACGGCAGGCATTGGCCGCCACGGTGAAGAGCCACGATTTCAGATTGCGGCGATCGCCGTCGTGCCGCAGGTGATGGAGCAGCTTGAGAAACGTCTCCTGCACGACGTCCTCGGAGTCACCGCTGTGCCGCAGCACGCTGCGGCAGAACCGAAACAGCGCCGTGCCGTGTTCCTCGAACAGCCGCAGCGTCTCAGCCTGCGGATCGACGGTGGTCGTCGTGGCGGAGAGAGGCGCGTCGGCGGCTTTCATCCAACTACCCGCAATCGTAGTCACTCTGGCTCCCGTCTGTAGAACGGAGCCAGGGGTAGTTTGTGACGGGTTGGGGGACGGCGGGTCTGAAGACCCGCCGCCGCAACGATCGCTTCGAACGCGCCTGGCTTGGCGTTTGATTGCATGCATGCCATGCCCAATAGGCCGCGTCGTCTCGCCGGATTCTCATACCGAGGGAAATATCGCTATTTCGTGACGGTCTGCACGTATCAGAGGCAGGCGTTCCTACAAACTGGCGAAGCCGCGGCTTGGTTAACTGATCAGATTCAGCAAGTCTTCGAGCCGATGCAGTTCGCTGTCATTGCCTTCTGCGTGATGCCGGATCACGTTCACCTGCTGCTCGAGGGCCTGACCGACGACGCCGACTTTAGAAGAGCCATGCGCCTTTGGAAACTCAGAACGGGCTTCGCATGGAAGCAACGCACGGAATGCCGCTTGTGGCAGGAAAGCTTCTACGACTACGTGCTCCGCCGCTTCGATTCCGTACCTGGCATCGCGAAATACATCGTCGACAACCCAATCAGCTCCGGTCGCGATTCGCCAGGAACTAGAAAACGTCGTAGTAACGGGGCGTTGTAGCGGCGGGTCTTTAGACCCGCCGTTTTCATTTACCCACCATGTGGGGGACGTCCTTGTTGTTCTCCTCGCAGATGCTTTCGATGAGTTCCCAGTCGGGCTTGAGGTCCCACGAGAGGCGGACGTCCCACGGCTTGGTATAGGCCTTGGGGTCGTCGATCGTCACGTCGATGTAGATGCGGCCGACCGACGGGCGTGTGTAGCGTTCGACCACGCGCAACGCCTCGGTGCCCGGCAGCCCGCGCATGTCGAGCCACGTCTTTCCGTTCTGTCCGATCGTCTCGACGATGAACGTGTCGCCCTCCCAGCGGCCGACCGAATAGCCCATCCACATCGGCTGCGCCTCTTCGGGCACCTTTGGCAGCTGTCGTCCGTCGGTGAAGACCTGGCGATAGATCGTCCGCGACTCGTGCAGGAACAGCATCACGTCGGGCGTCTGAACGAGCTTGAGACCGTCCGGGATGTTCAACTTCTCGGGAATGCCCGATGGCCAGCAGCGCACGCCGGGATGATCCTTGCCGTTGTTCTCGATGCGCTCTTTGTAGAGCGCTTCCGCCCACGGCTGGAGCGGCACGCTGCCGGGCTTCAGATCTGCGGCGAGGTTGAGCAGGTGCTTGACGGGATTGGTAGGCAACCAGAAACCAGAGAGATCAATCTTGCCGTCAGGCGTGCGCCGCGGCGGCGCATTCACGTCAACCTTCCCGTCCTTCGTCCTCGGGACGTTCTTCATGGGATAGTCGGACCACTGCGCGGCGGTGATCGCGGTCATCGCGCTGATGAGGGTGAGGACGAGGGCGGCGAGCGAAAGATGGTGTTTCACGGCAAAATTCTAGCAGAGCACGCCTTCGACTTCGCGCAGGGCTGCCGGGCCGCCCGCCGCATCCATTGAGATCGCGGATATATGATCGTCGTTTCAGATGACGGTTCCCTCCCAGTCATTGGCCGGGCGTACGATGTTGGTGACCGGCGCGTCCAGCGGCATCGGAAAAGCCATCGCACTCGCTGCGGCTCGCGCTGGTGCCGATGTCGCCTTCACCTACCGGATCAACGAAGCCGGCGCGCGTGAAGTGGAGCGCGACATCCTCGCGCTCGGCCGCAAGGCCGCGGTCATCAGGCTCGACGTCTCGAATGATGCGTCGCTGAAGGCGCTTGGTCCGGCCGTGCGCGCCGCGCTCGGGCGGGTGGACGCCTGGGTCAACAACGCGGGCGCCGACATCCTGACCGGACCTGCGGCATCGCTGTCCAACTCGCAGCGTCTCGATCTGTTACTGGCCGTGGACTTGCGCGGGACGATTCACGCATCGTGGTGCGCGGCAGACGTGCTCTCGGCGCAAGACGAGGGCGGCGTCATTATCAACATGAGTTGGGATCACGTGCTGAGCGGCATGGCTGGCACGGATCCGCAGATGTTTGCCGCGGTGAAGGGCGGTGTCCTCGCGTTCAGCAAGTCATTGGCTCGATCGCTGGCACCGCGTGTGCGTGTGAATGTGATCGCGCCGGGCTGGATCGAGACCTCGTTTGGCGAGGGGCTCAACGAGGCACGTCATCGCGAAATCGCCGAGGCGACACCGCTCGAGCGGTGGGGCAGGCCTGATGACGTCGCCGGCACGGCGATCTTTCTCGCCTCGCCCGCTGCGGCGTTCATCACCGGGCAGGCGATTCTGGTGGGTGGTGGAGTCGTGATGTAACTCAAGACTCAAAACTCAAAAACTCAAACACTGAACAAGACCGCTATGGCGAAAAAAGAACCGACCTATGACGAAGGGCAGATTGCCGACAAGCTGAAGGAGCTGCCCGGCTGGTATCTCGAGGACGGCTGGATCCGCCGTGTCTACAAGACCGACGGCTGGCCGACCACGCTGATGCTGGTCAATGCGATTGGGTATCTCTCGGAGGCGGCCTATCACCATCCCGATCTGTCCGTGACGTGGGGACGCATCACGGTGAAGCTGTCCACGCACAGCGCCGGCGGCATCACCGACAAGGACTTCGCGCTGGCGCGCCAGATCGAGGACGTGGCGCTGTGGCGGCCGAAGGAAGGTGACGCGCTCGAGGGCACGCCGAATAAATGGGTGCGGAGCGGCGATCCGCGGGGATGACAGCGGCAGGTAGGGCCGGTCCGCCTTCGCCAGAGGCTTCGGCGCGACCGGCCGGGCACCGGATTCTCTTCGTCACCGGCAAACTGGCCGAGCCTTCGCTCCGCCGCGTGCTCGCCGAGATGGCGCCGCCGTTTCAGTACGACGTCGCGGTCTTGAAGATCACCGTCGCCGCACTGATGACGACGACGTGGATCGCGAAATCATTGGAGGTTCCTGCGGGGACCGACCTGGTGATGATTCCCGGTCTGTGTGAGGGCGAGACAGCGATCGTCGCAGACAGCGTCGGGGTGCCAGTGGAGAAGGGGCCCAAGGATTTGCGCGATATCCCGCGTCACTTCGGCCGAGCCGCGGACGCGCGCGCGTATGGCGCCTGGGACATCGAGATCGTCGCCGAGATCAACAACGCGCCGCGTCTGACTCGCGACACTGTCCGGCGTGACGCCGAACGCTTCCGGGACGCTGGCGCCGACATCATCGACATCGGCTGCACGCCGGGCCTGCCATTCCCTGCGCTCGGCGAGCTGGTCGGCGAGCTCTCCGGCGCTGGGTTTCGCGTCAGCGTCGATTCACTCGATCCGGGCGAGATCACGACCGCCGTGCAGGCCGGCGCCGAGCTCGTGCTGAGCGTCAACGGGTCCAACATCGCTGTTGCTCAGGCGCTGGCCGATCGCGGCGCCCGGCCGGCAAGGCGTGCCCGCTTCGTCGTCATTCCGGATATGGGCGGCGGGTTGGATTCACTCGAGCCCACCATTGCGAAGCTCGCGGCGTGGGGCGTGCCGTTCCTGATCGATCCGATCCTCGAGCCGATTGGCATGGGCTTCATGGCGTCGCTCGAGCGTTACGCCGAAGCGCGCCGGCGCTGGCCCGCGGCCGAGATGTTGATGGGGATCGGGAATCTCACGGAACTGACCGCCGCCGATTCAACCGGCGTCAACGCGCTGTTGATTGCGGTGTGTCAGGAGCTGGGCATCCGCAGCGTGCTCACGACTGAGGTGATCCCCTGGGCCCGAGGTGCGGTGCGCGAGGTGGACGTCGCCCGACGACTGATGCACTACGCGGTCACGAAACACACGGTGCCGAAAGGCGTTGACGATCGCCTCGTTACCGTGAAGGACCCGGTGGTGCTCAGCTACTCGGAAGCGGAGCTGCGGGCGCTGCAAGCGGCGATCACCGATCCCAACTACCGCATTTTCGCGGACGGCGAGACTATCACCGTGTTCAACAGCGAACGCTTCGTTCGCGGCACCGACATTCAGACGATCTTCGCGCAGCTCGACGTGGACGATCCCGCGCACGCCTTCTATCTCGGCAAGGAGCTCGCGAAGGCCAGCCTTGCCGTGACGCTGGGTAAGACCTATCGCCAGGAAGGTGCGCTGACCTGGGGGTATCTGACACCGGCGGACGAGGCGATCCGCGAGCACGTGCCGCTGACGCAGCGGCCGCGCCGTGCTTCTGGTGACGATCGTGCCAGTGGCTGAAGATCGCGCGACGCCGCTCGTCGAAGAGCTGACGCCGGCGCCTGACCCGGCCACGTGCTGCGAGCGGCTCGATGGTCTGCCGTACCGGATCTTCTTGGACAGCGCCGCGACGGTCACACGGCTCGGGCGGTATTCGTTTCTCACTGCCGACCCGGTTGACGTGATCCAGAGCAAAGGATCGAACCGCGCGCTCGACGAGGTGCGCGCGCGGCTCGAGCCGTTCCGCCTGGCGCCGGTCACTGGATTGCCGCCGTTCCAGGGCGGCGCGGCCGGCTACCTGGCCTACGACTGGGGACTCACGCTCGAGCGTTTGCCAGCACCGCGCCTCGACGATCTTGCGCTGCCCGATGTCGTCCTCGGCATCTACGACTGGGTGCTGGCGTGGGATCACGCCACGTCACGAGCGTGGCTGATCTCGACCGGTCTGCCTGAAACGACGGAATCGGCGCGCGCAAGCCGGGCACGTCACCGCGCGAACGCCGTCCGCGAGCGCCTGGAACGCGTCGCACGCGTTCCGGCGGGTCCAAAAGGACCCGCCCTACACGCTCCCGCGCACCGACAGTCGGTCGCGCCCTCGTACCTTGTCGACGGCTGGTGGGATTCGTCCTTCGAGCTGCGATCGTCCTTCACCCGCAAGGGCTATCTCCACGCCGTTCAGCGCGTGCGCGACTACATCTTTGCCGGCGACATCTTTCAAGCCAACCTGTCACAGCGATTCGAAGCGCCATTGCGCGAATCGCCATGGGACTTCTACGCGCGGCTGCGCACGCGCAACGCGGCGCCGTTCGCGGCGTTCTTCGAGACGCCCGACGCGAGCGTGATCAGCGCGTCGCCCGAGCGCTTCCTGCGTGTCGATCGCAACGGGTTCGTCGAGACGCGGCCGATCAAGGGCACGCGTCCGCGCGGCGTCGGTCCCGAGCACGACGCGGCGCTCGCGCAAGCCCTGGCCGAAAGCGCCAAGGACCGCGCCGAGAACCTGATGATCGTGGACCTGATGCGCAACGATCTGTCGCGTGTCTGCGCGCCGCGGACCGTGCGCGTCTCCGAGCTCTTCTCGCTCGAGCGCTACGCCACCGTGCACCATCTCGTCTCGACGGTCGTCGGACAACTCGAGCCGGGCCACGACGCGTTGCACATGCTGCGCGCAGCGTTTCCCGGCGGGTCGATCACCGGCGCACCGAAGCTGCGCGCGATGGAAATCATCGCCGAGCTCGAGCCGTCGCAGCGCAGCGTGTATTGCGGCGCGATGGGGTACTACAGCGTGACCGGCGAGCTCGATACGAGCATCGCCATCCGCACCGCAGTGGCTCGGAATGGCCGCGTATACTTCAGTGCGGGTGGTGGCATCGTCGCCGATTCCGATCCCGAACTGGAATATCGGGAAACGATCGACAAGGCGCGCGCGCTGATCGATGCACTCGTCGCCGGCGCATGATTCTCGTTCTCGACAACCGCGATTCCTTCGTTTACAACCTCGCCCGCTACGTGCGCGAGATGGGCGGGGAGGTGGTGATCCGCCGCAGCGACGAGATGACGCTCGGCGAAGTCGAGGCGCTCGCGCCGAGCCACATCGTGATTTCGCCGGGGCCGTGCACGCCGACGGAAGCGGGGATCTCGACCGACGTGGTGCGGCGCTTCGGCGCGAAGACTCCCATCCTGGGCGTCTGTCTCGGTCATCAATGCATCGGCGCGGCGTATGGAGGCGATGTCGTGCGCGCCGGCTATCCGATGCACGGCAAGACGTCGCTCGTCACGCACGACGGCTCGGGAGTCTTTGCCGGACTGCCGTCGCCGCTGCGTGTCGCGCGCTATCACTCGCTGGTCATCAAGCCCGAGACGATGCCATCAGACCTGCGCGTCATGGCCACGGCCGACGATGACGGTGCGGTCATGGCCTTCGAGCATCGTGAGCACCCGGTGATCGGCGTGCAATTCCATCCAGAGTCCGCGGCTACCGAGCACGGCTACGCGATCGTTGCGCGGTTCCTCGCAGGCGACCGCGCGCAGATCGACACGCTGCCACGCTACGCCGACGGTGCCGAGACGCCGCGCGAGCTGTTTCTGCCGTGGAACCCCTCTGAAGACACGCGGTGGCGCCCATTCGTTCCCCCGCCGAACCCGTGATCATCGAAACCATCGTCACCACCATCGCCGCCGACGGCCGCACCAACTGCGCGCCGATGGGCGTCGAGTGGGGTGACCAGACGATCGTCCTCAAGCCGTTTCTCGACACCGCGACGTATCGGAACGTCAGCGCGACGCGCAGCGCGGTCGTCAACCTCACCGACGATGTGCGTGTGTTCGCCCAGGCAGCCATCTCGAATCCGTTGTATGCCACGGTGCCGGCGAGCGTGGTGAAGGGCGTCGTGCTCGCTGAATGTTGTTCGTGGCGTGAGCTCGAGGTGCAGGCGATCGATTCGACGCCGCCGCGCTCGCGCATCGAGACCGCCGTCGTGCATCGGGGCTTCCGGCGCGAATTCATCGGCTTCAACCGCGCCTGCCATGCCGTGCTCGAGGCGGCCATCTATGCGACCCGCCTGCACCTGCTCGAGCCGGCGCTCGTGCAGAGCGAGATGGACCGGCTTCAGGTCATCGTGGACAAGACGGCGGGCGAGAGAGAGCGTGAGGCGATGGCCCTTTTGACGGCACACATTCGAGGCGTCATCGGAGGATAATTCGCGGATGCTGACACGCCGTTCCTTTCTCCAGCAGACGGGTGCCGCAGGCATTGCTGCCGTGGCCGGAGGCCGCGCGCTGTGTGCCGCCAGATACGACCTGCTGATCAAAGGCGGGCGTGCGATCGACCCGTCCCAACGTCTCGATGCGGTCCGCGACGTGGCGATCTCGGGTGGACGTATCGCCGCGGTCCAGGCGAACCTGGCTGCCGCCGATGCGGTGTCAACAATCGATGCTGCCGGCAAGCTCGTCGTTCCCGGTCTGATCGACATCCACACCCATGCGCGATCGATGGAGATGCCGTCGATCTGTCTGTCGAACGGTGTCACGTCGCTGCTCGATGCCGGCTCGCAGGGTGTGGACCGGATTGACGAGGTGATCGCTGCGGCCAAGGGTGCGCCGAATCGCGTCCGCATCCTGCTCAACATCGCCAGAACCGGCATCCTTCCGGATGGCGAGCTGATGGACATCAACCGCGTGGACGTCGCCGCGGCGCAGAAGGTGATCGCGGCGCATCGCGATGTGATCGTCGGTGTGAAAGCGCGGCTGTCGCGGACCGTGGCTGGCAAGAACGATCTCGAGGCGCTGAAGCGGGCGCAGGCGATTACCGGGCCGCTGAAGCTGCCAGTGATGATTCACATGGGCGACACCGTGTCGCCGCTGCCCGACCTGCTCGCGCTGCTCAAGCCAGGCGACATCGTGACCCACATGTATGCGCCGCCGCCCCATGGCATTTTCGACGAGAGCGGTCGCGTTCTGCCGGAAGTGCTGGCCGCCCGCAAGCGTGGCGTCTGGTTCGACATCGGCAACGGACGGCTGGCGCACATCACCTGGGCCGAGGCTGAACGCGGGCTGAAGCAGAAGTTCATGCCCGACACGATCTCGTCGGACTGGACCGACGCCGGCCGCACCGATCAGGTGTTCGACTTCCCGAACGTCCTGTCGAAGTTCCTGCTCCTCGGCATGCCAGTCGAACAGGTCATTGCGATGGGGACCGCCAACGCCGCGCGCGTGGTGGCGGCGTTCAAGGATCTCGGCACGCTGCGTGTCGGCGCGACGGCGGACGTCGCAGTGCTCGATCTTCGCGAAGGGGAGTTCGAGTTCGTGGACAACGACAACACGAAGCGCACTGGCAAGCGAAAGTTGTTTGCGACAGCCGCGGTTATTGGCGGCCGACGGATTCAAGCGTAGAGCGGAGGCTTCAGCCTCCGCGAGGGAAAACGTATGACACGTCCGAACGCAATTGCCACGGTGTTCGCCGCGCTCGTCTCAGCGGCGATCGTTTCCGCGCAGGCGCCATCGACGACGCCGCGTAAGCCGGTCTCCGGTCAGTGGCGCTTTATCGGCCCAGCGCCCTGCGTGAATCCGGAGGGCAGCGTCGTGCCCTGTTCCCCGGCCGATCGTCAGGTCGCGGTTCGCGCCGGCCGTCTCTTCGACAGCACGACGGGGCAAATGCTGACCAAGCAGGTCGTGCTGATTTCCGGTGAACGCATCACCGAGGTCGGGCCGGAGGGGCAGGTTCGGATTCCCGCCGGTGTGCCGGTGATCGATCTGAGTCAGGCGACCGTGGTCCCCGGACTGATCGACGCGCACACGCACATGTACAACACGCGCCCCGAAGGGATGAGCACCGAGCGATCGATGCTCGTGGCCATCCAGAACCTTCAGGCCGATTTGCACGCCGGCGTCACCTCGGCCCGCGACATGAGCTCACACGGCAACGGCTTCGGCGATGTCGAGATCCGCAACGCGATCAACATGGGCGACATCGACGGGCCGCGCTTCCAGGTGTCCGGCCGAGGCATCCGCTGGGATCCCAATCCACCGAAGGGGCCCGAGAATCCGCTCGACTACCAGATGATTCGCTCGGCTGACGAGGGACGCGCCGCCGTTCGCGAACAGGTGGCCAAGGGCGTGGACTGGATCAAGTTGTTCCCGACCGGCGCCTACTCGTTCAGCCCGACCGGTGAGGCGCAGTACGTGCTGATGTATCCGCTGCCCGTGCTGCAGGCGATCATCGACGAAGCACATCGCCTCAATCGCAAGACCGCCTGCCATGCCTTTGGCGGTGACGGTCTGCAATTTGCGATCACCGCCGGCTGCGACAGCATCGAGCACGGCTACGGTCTGACCCAGGCGCAGCTCAACGAGATGTCGAAGAAGAGACTCTTCTACGATCCAACATTGATGCGCTACAGCGCGCCGTTCATGGACGACAACGACGCGAAGAATACCGGCGGCAAGTTCCGCATGACGCCGATCTTCGAGAACGCCGTGTCGATGAGCGTCAAGACGTCTGGACTGCGGATCATGGTCGGCAGCGGCGTTGACGGCACCACGTTCGTGCACGGCACCCAGGCGCTCGAGTTTGCCGGGCTGGTGAAGCGTGGCATGACGCCGGCCGCGGCCATTCAGGCCGGAACGATGGTCAACGCCGAAGCGATGGGCTGGAAGGATTCGGTCGGCTCGGTGACCAAGGGCAAGTTCGCCGACCTCGTTGCGGTCTCGGGAAATCCCGTGGCTGACATCACCGAGCTGCAGCGCGTGAAGTTCGTGATGAAGGGCGGTAAGGTGATCCGCAACGACTTCAATGCCGCTGCGCAGACGGGGACGAGGTAGAGGCGGGTCTTTAGACCCGCCTGGTGACTAAAGGATGCACACACGGGACGAGGAGGCGGTCTTCGTCGAGGCGTCGGGGCGCTTGCACTTCGGAGTGCTCGACCTTCGAGGCGAGCGCGGCCGCTGGTTCGGCGGTATCGGCACCTCGGTGGCGAAGCCCACGGTCCTCGTGTCGGCCGGAAGAGCGGACAAGCTCGTCGCGCGCGGTGAGGACGCTGAGCGTGCTCGCGAGTTCGCCAGTCTCTTTCTCGCTCATCACAAGCTTCGTGGCGGCGCGACTGTTCACGTGCACCGCGCGCTGCCGCGACATGTCGGGCTCGGCTCGGGAACGCAGCTCGCCCTCGCCGTTGCCCGAGCGCTCGCCGAGCTGTACGGCGTCGAGAGCGATGCCCGCTCGCTGGCGACTGCCGTCGGGCGGGCCAAGCGTTCTGCGATCGGTACGTGGACGTTTGACGATGGCGGTCTCGTCATCGAGGGTGGACGGCGCGCGAACAGCGACGACCCCGGCCCGCTCATCGCCAGGATGCCGATCCCATCGACCTGGCGCTGCGTGGTGGCGATACCTGAAGGCCCACCTGGCATCAGCGGGGCAGGGGAGGCCGAGGCGTTCGCGCGGCTGCCCGCACCGCCGGAACGCGACGTCGAACGCGTCGCCCACATCGTATTGATGTCGCTACTGCCCTCCCTTGCCGATGCGGACCTGGCAGGATTTGGCCGCGCGCTGAGCGAGGTGCAGGAGATCACGGGACATTGGTTCGCGCCCGTGCAGGGCGGCACGTTTGCCCCGGGCGCCAGCGCCGACCTTGTGCGTCGTCTCGCCGAGTGGGGCGCCTCGGGTGTCGGCCAGAGCTCGTGGGGGCCTGCCGTCTACGGCATCGTGGAGGGTGACGAAGCCATGCGTCGTCTCGCCGATCGCGTGGTCGAAGCCATGGGCTCGTCGGCAACCGTGTTCGCAGGACCATTCCGCACCGACGGCGCGCACGTGTGGCGTGCGCCTGACGGCGAGGTCAAAGGGCAAATGGCAAAGGTCAAAGGCTGGGCATGAAGCGCATCATCATCACGTCTTTGGTGCTCGTGTGTTCTGGGACAGCGGCGTTCGCGCAGCCGCGCGCCATCTACCAGCAGACACAGTACAAGGGTCAGGAGATCGGCAAGCTCACCGGCGACGTGTACTACGCGCGCATGGACGACTACCTGTCGGTGTTCATGGTGACGCCTGATGGCATCGTCCTCGTCGAGCCGATCGGGACCGAGTTCGCCACATGGCTGAAGGGCGAACTCGCCTCTCGCTTCAAGGTGCCGGTCAAGTACGTGATCTACAGCCATCACCACTGGGATCACGGATCCGGCGCGTCGGTCTACGCGGACACTGCGCGCATCATCGGACACGAGGCGATGATCAAGCGTCTGGCGATGCCACCAGCTGATACGCCGCTGCCGCAGAATGTCCGGATGCAGGACGCCAATGGCAACGGCCGCATCGAGCAGGGCGAGGCGCAGGGCAACCTCAAGACACAGTTCGCGCTCTACGACGCCAATCGCGACGGCGTGCTGAGCGGCGCCGAAGTCACCCGTGGCCCACTCGCGTTCGTCGTCCCTCCCGACCTGACCTATATGGACAAAGTCACCATCACACTAGGCGGCAAACGCGTCGAAGTCCTGCCGCGGCCGATCGCGCACGCCGACGACAACACGATCGTTCGCTTCGTGGACGGCACGAATGTGCTGTTCGTATCGGACTGGATCACCGTACGCCGTGTGCCGTTCGGCGGCGATGTCGCGACGCAGGACGAACTGGCGCTGGTCAAGACCGTCGAAGGGCTCGAGTTCGAGCACTTCGTCTGCAGTCACGGCATGCTCGGGAAGAAGACCGACGTTGCGTCGAACATCCGCTATCGCGAAGAGCTGCGCGCGGCAGTCGCGAAAGCCATCGCCGCCGGCCAGACGCTCGAGCAGGCGCAGGCGAGCGTCACGATGGACGCCTACAAGGACTGGGAATTCTACGAGCAGCAGCGTCCGGCCAACGTCGCCGGCACGTATCGCGCGCTCATGAACGGTCGTTGATACAAGGCTGCGCTCCTAGCGCTGACGGTATATCGTCAGCGCGTTACGCGCCAGAGGTTCACCGCTTCTTCGCCGCCTTCTTCGTTCGCTTCTGTGCTTTCTTCGTCTTCCTCGCGCGAACGCGTTCCGGAAGCCGTTTGCTTCCGGTCTCGCGATTCCATTCCTCGAATGTCTCTGGGGAGATTTTGCCGGCCACTAGAAGTTGCGCGAATTTTCGACGTTGGGCCTGACTCTTGAACGGCATTAACGCAGGTCGATCCGGCCGCGCGGACTGTCGATCGTGGCGATGATGGCGGGCGCTGAAGCTTGGCTCACTTTCAGTTCGAGTCCGAGCTGGTCGAGTTTCTTCTGAACGTTTACCGCGTCGGGATGCTCAGCGCGCAGCTGCACGAGCGTGGCGCCCTTTGCAGCGGTCACCGCCGGATGCGGAGACGTGCCCCAGTCGATGAAGAAGGGCACCAGACCATCGGCGACGACGGTCGCCGGATCCGTGTAGTGCCATGCGAGCACCACGCCATCGGGACGTTTGCGGCTGCCGGATGCGACAGCGCCCAGCGTAACGCCGGCCTTGTCAGCCTTCGCCTTGACCGCCGCGAGCTCGCTGCTCTTGACCACCCACCGCACGATGCGCGGCGTTTTCAGGTCGTCGATGCCGAAGCGCCGCGGGCCTGTGGGCTTCGGCTGCTCGGGATCGGGGCCGATGATCTCGAGATAACTGGTCGGGCCGAGCGCGACGAGCGCGTTCCGCGTCCCGAGGCCGGGATGCTGACCGCCCGGCGTGGCTTTCACGCCGAGTCGTTTCTCAATGGCATCGATGCCGAGCTGAAGATCCGGCGTTGCATAGACAAGATGATCGAGACGGGTCAGCAAAGGCTGCTGCGTCTGGACGACCGCGCTCAGCATCACCAGCGTGAAGACCAACAGGACGCGATTCACCGGCGGCGACCGAATGACGGATCCGCGGGCAGAATGTCCGCGTCACCAGGCCGAGCCAGCGGGGGAGGCGGCAGCCCCTTCTTGACGTACTCCTCGATCACTTTTTCTTCCGCTCGCGCGGCACTGAGCATGTTGCGCAGCGCGTTGTTGCCCTCGTGGCACTCGTACGGATACACCTCGTACCCGGCTTGCGTCGTCAGCGGGACCGAGACCTTCCACGGCGACGTCCACGTGTCGGGATCGGTCACCGTCGCTTCGTACGTGATCGTGTCGTCGGCGGTCCGCGTCAGCCGCTCGGCGACGCGCAGTTTGTCGGAGTGCCGTGTGCCGGCGAGCGCGGTCTTGTTCGTGAAGCCGCGTGTCTCGATGACCAGCGAGTCGCCGTCCCAGCGTCCTGTCGAATAGCCCATGTAGCTGTGAAACGACTCGCCAGCCGCCGGGGCGTTCAGTGGAATCACGCGCGCCTCGTGGATCATTTCGTGGCTGATCGCCACGACGCCCGGGCTCTGCACGATGCGCAGGCCGTTGCCGTAGAGCCCGGGAAGTGAGGCAAGCGGACCGCGACTGATGCAGCGCTCGAAGAGGCTGCGGTCCTCCCAGGTCAGCGGCAGCAGCGGATTCACTGCCTTGTTGATTGCCGCCATGCGCTGCTCGGCGGCAGGCGTGCGCGCCGGAACGCGGCCGTTGGCCGGCTCGATGACCAGCGACGTTTGACGATGTGTGCGCGACCCGACTTCGCCGACGAATGTTCCGGCTGCGACGCGCACATCACCGCGCGTCTCATCGTCACGGCGCTTGCGATCGGCGTATTCCTGGTCGGTGAGCAATCGCCGCTCGCCGAATTCAGGCGCGCGCTGCAGCGGCACGCTCCGCGCATCGTCGGTCGTCCAGGTGCCTTGCAGATCGGGATGGCCCCACGGCGTGCGTGGAGCGCTGTATGGCTTCTGTGCCGAGACGACGATCGCGGTCAGGACGATTGCGGAGGCGAGGAAAGCGGTCTTCATAAACCGCCGTCATTATGCGGCATCCTGAGCACAAGGCTGATGACATACCGCGTCGCGGCCGCCACTCCACATGCCGGGAAATCGACCTCCGCTTGAACTCTG
>Ga0111539_10006173_pt1 | contig 15466 bp, 13 predicted proteins | sample RhiMethybrSRZTD1_FD_79667 | JGI IMG/M metagenome (GOLD analysis project Ga0111539, IMG submission 79667) | Populus rhizosphere microbial communities from Tennessee, USA - Rhizosphere MetaG P. TD hybrid SRZTD1 (version 2) (version 2) | ecosystem: Host-associated > Plants > Roots > Rhizosphere >... | reverse complement strand
CCTCCTGGCGCGGGAGCGCATCGATGTGGCGGCGCACCGGCGCGCGAACGAGCGCCTCTCGCGCGTGGCCCAGATGCTCACGAAGCTCGTGCTGCGCATGGAAGCGCGGGGCACTTGGGGGTCTGGGGGCGAAGCCGCGCAGCGGCGGTAAGCCCCCAGTGCGGCGGGCCGGGCTCGGCCCGGCCCGCATAGCAGATGGAGCGGTCGCTCCATCGATGGAGCCCTGCCTCCACGCGAAGCCTGTGCGAACGGTCACATTCCACTGATGCGTAACGACTTACCCGCCTGCGCGTTGCGGCACAGGGCTTGCTCTATAGGGGCGCGTCGAGAGAGCGAGGGCGCGAGGCCGCTGCGAGATCGTTCCGGCGGAAGAGCGTCGTCAAAGAAGACAATCAAGTCACTTTGAGGTGATTCATGACCGGTAAGAACTACAGCCGCGGCGCGATCCAGGATCTGGTCGCCGACAAGGCGAAGGATGCGTCCTTCCGCAAGGCCCTCATGGCCGACCCCAAGGCGTCGCTGGAGAAGGCGCTCGGCGCCGAGATCCCGGCTGGCGTGAAGGTGAAGGTCGTCGAGGAGAGCGCGGACACGGTTTACCTGGTGCTCCCCGTCGCGACCAAGGAAGGCGCCGAGCTCGACGACGCGCAGCTGGAGAAGGTTGCCGGCGGCATGGCCGACAAGGCGGAGTGCAAGGCCACGCTGTCGTCCATCATCAACATCAGCGCTGGCTAAAGTCGCCTTTCCCGCCCGCTCGCGGGAAGATCGGCCCGGACGCCTCACGGCGCCCGGGCCTTTTTCTTGTCCCGTGCACGTGAACGTGAACGTGCACGTCCCCGTCCGTAGCAGAAGCGCGCGCAGCGCGCCCTAGTTCCAGAAGAGCTTGAGCCCCAGCTGGATCTCGCGCGGGGCACGCGTGGCCGTGATCTGGCCGAAGGAGCCGGTGGAGGCGGCGCAGCTGGTGGCCGTCGCCGCCACCGTGCACACGTTCTGGATGGCCACGGGGTCGAGCTGGGTGTGGTTGAAGGCGTTGATGAAGTCGGCCCGGAACTGGACGCGCGTCTTGCCCGAGGGGTACCAGTTCTTGGAGAGCGTGAGGTCCCACTGGTTCACGCCCGGCAGGCGGAAGATGGCGCGGCCGGTGTTGCCGTAGCTGCCGTCGGCCGGGGGGGCGAAGGCGGCCGGGTTGAACCAGTAGACGCCGCCGGGCACGTTGGCGGGCAGGCTGGCCGAGGGGTCGCTCACCTGGTCCACGCGGATGCCGCGGCGGCTGCCGTTGGTGGTGCCGTTCACCACGCGCGAGATGGGCAGGCCCGACCAGAACTGCGTGATGCCCGAGAGCTGCCAGCCACCCAGCAGCGCCTTGGACAGGCCCTTGGCCTCGCGGAAGAAGGGCAGCTCGTACACGTAGTTGGCCGTGAACACGTGGGTGCGGTCGGTGCGGGCGGGCGCATATTCGGCCTCCAGGTCCAGCGGGTTCTGGGGCAGGTCGATGGCGTCGCGGTCGTTGGAGGCGGTGGCCTTCGTCTGGCTCAGCGTGTAGCTCACGTTCAGCAGGCCGGCCCGCCCGCCGTCGTGGCGGAAGTTCACCAGCAGGCCGTGATAGCGGCTGCGGGCCGTGGTCTGGCGGATGTTGATGACGCCGTAGCCGGGGAAGGGGCGGGCCGCGTTGACGGCGCCGGCCAGGGCCACCACGTCCGCGGGCTGAGCCTGGTTGACGTCCACGGGCTGGACCAGGTTGTCGCCGCGCGAGCCCACGTAGCTCACGTCGATCACGCCCCGCCGGTAGAGCTGGCGCTGCGCGCCCACGTTCCACTGCGTGATGCGCGGGGTCACGAAGGGGTCGCTGGTGGCGATGAGGTTGACCACGCCGCGGGTGGTGGCGGTGGTGCCGGCGCCGGGATTGGAGAGCCGGGCGTTCAGCACGTTGACGTTGGCCGTGAGGGGCGGGTTGGTGAAGGCGTTCTGCTCGAAGATGCCCACCAGCGCCTGGTCGTAGTAGATGCCGAAGCCGGCGCGCAGCAGCGTCTGGCCGTCGCCCTGCGGGTCCCAGGTGAGGCCCAGGCGGGGGCCGAAGTTGTTCTTGTCGAGGTCGTAGATGCTGCGGCCGTGCGGCGACGTGCTCCCGGCCACCACGATGCCGTTGAGCAGGTCGCCGGTGGTCACGTCGATGGCGGTGGCGGCCGGGCTGGTGAAGCGGGGGGCGTTGGCGCGCACGAAGCGCGCGGGCACGAAGTTGGTGAGGGCGTCCTCCGTGTCCTCCATGGGCATGTAGAGCGAGTAGCGCAGGCCCGCGTCGAAGGTGAGGTTGGGCTTCACCTTCCACGAGTCCTGCACGTAGAGCTCGTAGCGCGGGAAGCGCAGGTGGGCCACTACGTCGTTCTGGGCCTCGGTGTAGCTGCAGGAGGCGCCGCAGGCCCCATCGGCGTTGCCGCGCATGAAGTTCTGGAAGGCGGTGAAGCCGCCGCCGGCCGCGAAATCGAAGCGTCCCTGGGTGTTGCTGGACGCGTTTTCGTTCTTGGCCTCGAAGGCGGCCAGGCCGCCCAGCTTGATGGAGTGGCTGCCCCGCTGCAGGGAGAGGTTGTCGGCGATGGTGTAGTTCCGGTACTCGATGTCGAAGAGCTGGCTGGCCGTGGCCAGCGAGAGGCCGGAGATGTTGACGGTGGGGAAGACGTTGCCCGGGTTGCCGGCGTAGATCTCGGGGACGTTGAGCCCGGGGTAGTCCGAGCGCTGGATGCGCGTCCCGTCGGGGTTGGTGCTGCTGATGTCGTTGGCCGAATACTGGAAGCTGAACTCGTTCAGCGTGACCGGGCTCAGGGTGGTGGTGACGTTGAGGACGCCCACCCGCCCCGGAACGTCGGTCTCCGTGGTGGCGATGTCGGGCAGCGGGGTGTTGGTGAAGAGGCCGCCCGGCTCCGTGGTCCGGCTGAGGTCGTGGGTGAAGCGGCCCATGAGCCGCCACTTCGAGTTCAGGTTGTAGTCCAGGCGCAGCACCTCCTGCCGCGTGTCCTGGTCGTTGGGGCGCGAGGAGATGAAGCGGTTGCTGCCCAGGTTGGGGGCCGGGAACGCGCTGAGCAGGGCCACCGCGTTGGGGTCGCGCTGGGCCGGCGCCACGTAGTTCGCGTTGGCGGGGTCGCTGAGCCAGGCCGGGTCCACCACGTTGGCCGTGACCGAGGCCGGCGCGCGCGAGATGTTGCGCCACTCCTGCGAGTAGAAGAAGAAGAGCTTGTCCCTTTGTAGCGGCCCCCCGAAGGTGAAGCCGTAGTTGTGGTAGCGCAGGCGGGCGGGCTCGGAGCGCAGGGCCACGCTGTTCGGGTCCTGGGAGCAGGTGCCGTCGGCCTGGCAGCCGGCCTGCTTGCGGAAGAAGGAGTTCGCGTTCAGCGCGTCGTTGCGCGTGAACTCGTAGACCACGGCCCGGAACTCGTTGGTGCCCGACTTGGTGACCACGTTGATCACGCCCCCGCCGCTGCGCGGCCACTCGGCGGCGTAGGAGCTGGTGATGATCTTGAACTCCTCCACCGACTCCAGGGTGGGGGTGGAGAGCAGCGTGATGTTGGAGCCCACGTCCACGTTGGAGGCCCCGTCCACCAGCCAGTTCACGCCGTTGCGGCGGGCGCCGTTGATGGAGATGCTGACCGTGCTGGCCAGGCCGACGCCCACCTCGTCGCTGAGGCTGCTGGTCACGCCCGGCACCAGGGTGGCCAGCTGCACGAAGTTGCGGTTGTTGAGCGGCAGCTCCTGGAGCTGGGTGGGGCCCATCAGGTTCTGCACCGCCGGCGTGGCCTGGATCTGGGTGGACGCGCTGACCTCCACCGTCTCCGTGAGCCCCCCCGCGGCCAGGGCCACGTCCAGGTTCAGGCGGTCGTTCACGTGCAGGGCCACGTTCTTCAGGCTGGCCGTCTGGAAGCCGGAGAGCGCGTAGGTGAGCTCGTAGGGACCGACCGGCAGCAGGGTGGCGTTGTACACGCCTTCGCCGCCGGTCACGTAGTCGCGCGTGAAGCCGGTGGCCGTGTTGCGCACGGTCACCGACACGTCGGGCAGCACCGCCCCCGTGCCGTCGCGCACCGTGCCCGTGATGTTGCCGGTGGTCTCCTGCGCCCACAGCGCGGGCGCGATGAAAGCGGTTGCAAGGGCCGCCAGCACCGTCCTCTTCCAGACGTGCCGCATGGGGATTCCTCCTGTGTTCGGGATGGGGAACGCTATCGCCCCGTCACACGGCCGTCAAGACGGCCGCGGGAACTCCCGGCGCATGCCGGCCGATCAGACGCGCAGGCGGAGGAGGCTGACCAGGCTGCCGACGACCCCCACGCCCATGCCTCCCAGCACGATGAACAGGCAGAGGTCGGCGGGCAGGAACACCACCGTGCGGCCCAGCAGGTCGGAGGCGCCCAGCGCGTCGGCGGCGAACAGGCGGAAGGCCACCCAGAGGAGGGCCACCGAGACCAGGCCGCCCAGGCCGCCCTGGATCATGCCCTCCAGCACGAACGGCCCCTTGACGTAGGCGCGGGTGGCCCCCACCAGGCGCATGATGTCGAGCTCGTCCTGCCGGGCATAGACGGTGAGGCGGATGATGTTGGAGATGGTGAACACGCCGGCCAGCACCAGGATGCCGCCCAGCAGCGCGCCCACGCCGCGCACCAGGCGGATGGCCGTGGCCAGGCGCTGGATCCAGAGCAGGTCGTACTGCACCTCCTCCACGCCGGGGGCGCCCTCGAACTCCTTCACCAGCGCCTGCACCTCCTCCGGCCCGTGATGGCCGGGCCGCAGCGTGGCCTCCACCGAGGCCGGGAAGGGGTTGCTGCCCAGGTCGTCGGGCAGCGAGCGCAGGTCGTGGAAGAGGGTGCGGAAGCGCTCCAGGGCCTCCTGCCGGCTCACGGTGGCGACGCCCTCCACCGCGGCGTGGGCGCGCAGGCGGTTGGCCAGGCTGTCGCGCACGGCCGGCTCCAGACCGTCCTCCAGGTAGAAGGTCACCTGGACCTTGTGGCTCCAGCGCGTGACCACCTCGCTCAGGTTGCTGGCCACGGTGAGGAAGGCGCCCAGCACGAACAGGCTGATGGCGATGGTGGCCACCGAGAGCGAGTTCATGAGACGGCTGCGCCAGAGGCTCACGAACGCCTCTTCGACGAAGTAGCCGATGGCGCGAAGGGCGGCCATGAAGGAGGCCCATTATAATCACGCCTCCCATGTCCATCCTGGTCGGCGTGGCCGGCGGCACCGGATCGGGCAAGACCTCGTTCACCGCCCGCCTGCTCGAGCGCCTGGGCGCCTCGCGCTGCCTGACCATCGCCCAGGACTCGTACTACAAGGACGGCAGCACACTTTCGGCCGAGCAGCGCTCGGCCATCAACTACGACCACCCCGACGCCTTCGACACCTCGCTCCTCATCCAGGACCTGCGCGACCTGAAGGCCGGGCGGCCGGTGCCCCACCTGAGCTACGACCACGGCAGCTACTCGCGGCAGACGCTGCCCGACCCGCTCACGCCCCGGCCGGTGATCCTGCTGGAGGGCATCCTCATCCTGGCCGAGGAGCCGCTGCGCCGGCTGATGGACATCAAGCTGTTCATCGACACCGACTCCGACGTGCGCATCCTGCGCCGCCTGCGCCGCGACCTCTCGTACCGCGGGCGCAGCTTCGAGTCGGTGGAGCGCCAGTACCTCGACTCGGTGCGCCCCATGCACCTCGAGTTCGTGGAGCCCTCGAAGCGCTACGCGGACCTGATCATCCCGGAGGGCGCGGAGAACCAGGTGGCCCTGGACCTGGTGCTGGCCCGTGTGGCGGCGATGCTCGTCTGAACTACCCGCACCCGCTCCCGTACCCGTACCCGTGAGCCGTGACCCGTGAACGGCCGTTCACGGAGCACGGAGCACGGAGACGTTGACGGGAGCGGGAGCGGTCACGGACCGTACAGGGTCAAGCCGAAGGTCGAGCTGATGAACACGCCCATCTGCTCGCGGGTGACCGGGTCGGCCGGGCAGTAGTTGCCGCCGCCACAGCCGGTGACCACGTTGCGGCGGGCCAGCTCCTCGATCCAGGGGCAGAAGGGGCTCGTCTCCGGCACGTCGGCGAAGGTGTTGGGCGGCGCGCACGCCGGCGGCGTGAGCGTGGGGTCGAGCGTGCGCAGCACGAAGATGGGCATCTGCTCGCGCGTCACCTGGCCATCGGGGCAGTAGTTGCCGCCGCCGCAGCCGCCGGCCACGCCGCGGCGGACCAGCTCCTCCACCCAGCGGCAGAAGGGGTTGCTGGCCGGCACGTCGTTGAACACGGGCGTGGTGCAGAGCGGGGGCAGGTAGGTCGCGCCCTCCCGCGCCACCAGCACGAACACCGCCATCTGGTCGCGCGTGGTCGGGTTCTGCGGGCAGTAGGCGGTGGTCGTGCAGCCGCCGGTCACGCCGAAGTGGAACAGCGTCTCGATGAACTTGTAGAACGCGTTGCCGGACGGGACGTCGGTGAAGCTGCTGCCCACGTGCAGCGTCCAGGTCTTCTGCAGGCCCACGACGTTGGCCGAGGCGCCGCCCAGCGTCTCCAGCAGCGTGGTGTCCCAGTGCTGCGCGGGCCGGGCGGGCGCGGTGAGGTTCAGCGAGTAGCAGTTGCTGCCGTTGTTGCAGTTGGCCGACTGGCCGGCGGCCACGGTCCCGTAGCTGCCGTCCGCATCGCCGATGCTGTAGTTGGCGGGCAGGGGACCGGTGAAGTTGCTGATGGTGCCCGTGAACGACTGCGCGGCGGTGGTGGAGTTGCGCCACTGCGGCTCCAGGCGCGGCGACGGGTCGCCCGGCTCCAGCACGCCGTTCTGCAGCGTGTCCACGGCCACCCCCACCGGGAACACGCCCTGGAAGCGCCGGGCGGCAACGCCGTAGCCCGAGCCGTCCTGGCCCAGGCTGTCCCAGGCGGCCACGAAGTTGCCGGCCGTGTCGGTGCCCAGCGAGACGTTGGCCTGGGTGCCGGTCACGTACGTGTTGAGCTGGAACTCCGCACCCCGCCGGGCGCCGGCGGCGGTGAAGCGCTGGCCGAACACGCCCGTCGTCGCCGCGTCCTGGATGAAGCTCTCCCACGCCACCACGAAGTTGCCCTGCGCGTCGGCGGCCAGCGCGGGGAAGGCCTGCGAGTTGTTGGTGAACGTGTTGGCCTGGAACTCCGCGCCCTGCGGCGCGCCGGCGCCGCTGAACCGGCGGCCGAACACTCCGTTCTGGCTCCCGTCCTGGCTGTAGCTCGTGTAGGCCACCACGAAGCCGGTGCCCTGGGCGCCCACGGCCGGGTTGTTCTGGCCGCCCGCCACCGGCGTGACGATCAGCTCGTTCCCGATGCGGGCGCCGGCGGCGTCGTAGAGCTGGGCCCAGATGCCGAAGCTGGGGGCGAGGTCGCCGTCCCACGCCACCACGAACCCGCCGGCGGTGACGGCGACGTGCGGGCGCTGCTGCGTGCCGGCGGTGGTGCTGTTGACGTGGAAGTCGCCGCCGATGGGCGTGCCGGCGGCGTCGAAGCGGCGGCCGAAGATGCCGTAGGCCGTCTCGCCCGGGCCCACACCGTGCCAGACCACCACGAAGTTGCCGGCCGGGTCGACGGCCACGCGGGGAAGGTTCTGGAAGCCGGTGCTGTAGGCGTTCACCCGGAAGTCGGCGCCCAGGGGCGCCCCGGTGCGGTCGAAGAGGCGGGCCACGACGTCGTTGGCCGGCGCCACCGACTGCCACACCACCACGAAGTCGCCCTTGGCGTCGATGGCGATGTCCGGGAAGCGCTGGTCGCCGTTGGTGGACGAGTTGGCCCGGAACTCGGCGCCGATCTTCGTGCCCACGGCGCTGAAGCGCTGCCCGAAGATGCCGTAGCCGCTCCCGTCCTGGAGCTGGCTCTCCCACACCACCACGAAATCGCCCTGGGGGACGATGCCCAGGCGGGACGATTTCTGCGCGCCGGCGGTGGTGGTGTTGACCGGGATCTCGGGCCCGGCCGGGGCCTGGGCCAGGGCGAGGGCGGGTGCCACGAACACAACGGCGAGCAGCGGCGCGGAGAGCTTCATGAGAGGGACGCCTCCTGGCCTGGTTCTACGCCCGTGTGCGGCGGCGATCAAGATCGGATGTGACAGTTCAACGCCCTGCCACTCGGCCCCGCTCCAGCGAGATCACGCGTTTGCCCAGGCGCTGGATCATCTCCCGGTCGTGCGTGGCCACCAGCACGGTGGTGCCGCGGGCGTTGACCTCCTGGAACAGGGTCATGATCTCCTGCGCCATCTCCGGGTCCAGGTTGCCGGTGGGCTCGTCGGCCAGCAGCAGCATGGGCTCGTTGATGAGGGCGCGGGCGATGGCCACCCGCTGCTGCTCGCCGCCGGAGAGCTGCAGCGGGTAGGCGTGCATCTTGTGGTGCAGCCCGACCGACTTGAGGGCGGCGAAGGCCCGCCGCTTCTGCTCCTTGCGCGGCAGGCCCAGCATGCGCAGGACGAAGGCCACGTTCTCCAGGATGGTCTTGCGCCGGATGAGCTTGAAGTCCTGGAAGACCACGCCGATGGAGCGGCGCAGCAGCGGGATCTGGCTCTCGGGCAGCGCGGTGACGTTGCGCCCGCCCACCAGGATCTGGCCCTGCGAGGGCAGTTCCTCGCGGAACACGAGCTTGAGGAAGGTGGTCTTGCCCGCGCCGGAGGGCCCGGTGAGGAAGCAGAACTCCCCCTTCTCCACGTGCAGCGTGATGTCGCTGAGCGCGGTGGACTCGCGGTCGTACTGCTTGTAGACGTGAAAGGCTTGGATCATTCGTCAATGCGGGGGGATGTGGTGTTCATCGTTGAACATCCCCCCACGCCCTTCGGGCTCCCCCCTCAGTCGCTCCGCGCCGGCAAAGCCGTCGCTCCGCTTTCTCGTGTGCGAGCGTTCCCGGGGGATTATAAGAGGCGTATGAGAGCGATGGTCATCGACGGTCCCGGGCCGGCTTCGGCGTTGCACGCGGCCGACCTCCCCGATCCCCTCCCGGCCCCGGGGGAGGTGGTGGTGCAGGTGCGGGCCTGTGCGCTCAACCACCTGGACATCTGGACGCGCAAGGGCGAGGGCGGCAGCAAGCCGGCCTATCCTTTCGTCCTCGGGTGCGACATCGCGGGCGAGGTCGCAGACCCGGTGGGCGTGGCCGGATTCACCGCCGGCCAGCGGGTCATGCTGTCTCCGGGCACCTCCTGCGGGCGCTGCCGCATGTGCCTCTCGGGCGAGGACAACCTCTGCCCCGGCTACCGGATCTTCGGGCACGGGCGCAACGGCGGCTACGCGGAGCGGGTGGCCAGCCCGGCCGCCAACGTGATCGCCCTGCCCGACCACGTCGACTTCGTCGAGGCGGCGGCCTTCCCCCTCGTCTACCTCACGGCCTGGCGGATGCTGATGGTGCGGGCGGCGCTGCGCCGCGACGAAGACGTGCTGGTCTGGGCCGCGGGCAGCGGCGTGGGCATGGCCGCGGTGCAGATCGCCAAGCTGCACGGGGCGCGGGTCATCGCCACCGCCGGCGGCGCGGCCAAGGTGGAGCAGGCGCGGGCCCTGGGCGCCGACCACGTGCTCGACCACCACGCGCAGGACGTGGTGGCGGAGGTCAAGCGCATCACGGGCAAGAAGGGCGTGGAGGTGGTGGTCGAACACGTGGGCGCGGCCACCTGGGAGCGCTCCGTGCTCTCCCTGGCCGTGCGCGGGCGCCTGGTCACCTGCGGCGCCACCACCGGTGCCGGCGGCGAAACGCCGCTGCGCCACGTCTTCGCCCGCCACCTCACGCTGATGGGCTCCTACATGGGCAGCAAGGCCGACCTGCTGGAGGCCGCGCCCCACTTCTTCGCCGGCCGCCTGCGGCCCGTGGTCCACGCCGCGCTGCCCCTGGCCGAGGCGGCGGCGGCCCACGAGACGATGGAAGCCTCCCGGCACTTCGGGAAGATCGTGCTGCGGGTGTGACCGTGCCCGCGCCGGCCGCCTTCCGCCCCCATCTCCTGGCCCGGGGCGGCCACCGCCAGACCATGCTCGGCTACTGGCTGCGCCGCCAGCTGGCCTGGACACCGCCCACCGAAGACGTGGTGCTCGACGCCGAGCCCGGCGTGCAGCTCCTGCTGCGCATGAGCTGGCAGCCGGGACCACGGGCGGAGCGGCCGCTGCTGCTGCTGGTGCACGGCCTGGGCGGCTGGGACGCGGCCAAGTACGGCCTCTCCACCGGCCTGCTGGCCTGGGAGCAGGGCTGGCACGTGGCGCGCATGAACATGCGCGGCGCCGGCGACGCGGCCCGGCTGAGCGCCCGCCTCTACAACGCCGGCCTCGACGGAGACCTGCTGGTCGTCCTGCAGGCGCTGGCCGCCCAGGTGGGCCACATCGGCATCGCCGGCTTCTCGCTGGGCGGGAGCCTGGCCCTGCTCACCCTGGGCCGGCGGGCGGGCGCGATCCCGGGCCCGGTGGCCGCCCTGGCCGCCATCTCCGCGCCCCTCGACCTGCTGGACTGCGTCTCGGCGCTGGAGCGCCTGGGCAACCGCGGCTACCAGGGCTACTTCATGCGCAACCTGCGCGCGTCCTACCGCCACCGCCAGCAGCTCCATCCCGGCCTCTACCAGGCCGGCCTCGAGTTGCGCCTGCGCACCGTGCGCGAGTTCGACGAGCTGGTGACGGCGCCCCTCGGCGGCTACCGCGACGCGGCCGACTACTACCGCACCTCCAGCGCCGGCCCCTGGCTGCGCGCCATCGAGCGGCCCACCCTGATCCTCAACGCGGCCGACGACCCGCTGGTGCCGGTGGAGTCGGTGCTGCGCTTCCCGCTGCCCGCGTCCGGCCAGGTGCAGCGCGAGGTGCTGCCCACCGGCGGCCACGTGGGCTTCGTAGCCCCCACCACCGCCCCCGGCCGCTTCTGGGCCGCCGAGCGCGTGATGGAGTTCCTGCGCGCGCACCCGCCCGCCGAGCCGCGCCGGCCGCCCGTCAGCCCTGCGCCCTGAGGGCCGCTGCGGCAGCCCGCGGTCACGCGGATTGTATCGATCCACGCCCGGTGTCAGCATGGCCGCCATGGCTCGCGCGGATGGCGCCGCCCGGGCCCTGGGCATCGACGTCTCGTCGGCCCGCGGGCTCGACCTGGTTCTTCTCGACGGCTCGCCCCAGCCGGCCTTCGTGCGCGAGCGCGTGGCGGTGGCCGACCTGGCCCGGGTGCTGCCTCCGCTGGCTGCGGACGTGGTGGCCGTGGACGCCCCTTCGCGCTGGGGCCTGTCGGGTGGATCACGTGACTGCGAGCGGGCGCTGCGCCGCCTGGGCATCCAGTCCTACGGCACGCCCTCCGACCCGGCCCGGCGCGACGACCCCTTCTACTCCTGGATGAAGGTGGGCGTGGCCGTCTACGAGGCGCTGGGCGCCCTCGGCTTCGCCACCTACCGCGGGGGCGACGTCGCCCGCTGCGCGGCCGAGGTCTACCCGCACGCCTCGTCGGTGGCCCTGGCCGGCGTCCTCCCGCCGCGGGCCCAGTCGCGCGTGGAGCGGCGCGAGTGGCGGGCGGAGGTGCTCGAGCGGGCGGGCGTGGCCACCGCCTCCCTGGCCACCAACGACGCGGTGGACGCCGCGCTGGCCGCGCTCACCGGCCTGATGGCCCTGCGCGGCGACTTCACCGCGCTGGGCCGGGCCGAAGACGGCTTCATCGTGGTGCCCGGCCGCGTGCCGATGGAGCCGTACCGTCCGGACCAGGGAGCGCGGCGCCGCCGGACCCAGCCGCGCCTGCCCGGGCTCTCGCCCTGCGCGTGCGAGGACCCCGCCTGCCGCGACCTGACCCGCCAGGAGTTCGCGCCCGGGCACGACGCCAAGCGCAAGCGGCTGCTGTGGGAGCGCGCGCTCTCCGGCCGCGAGGCCCTGGACGAGCTGCAGCGCCGGGGCTGGGAGCTGCCCCGGGAGCTGCGCGGCCGGCGCCGCACCTCGTGACGCACGCGCCGCGCGGCAGGGCCGCGCCGGCCGCCGCCGGACTCGTCCTGCTCGTGCTGGGCCTGCTTCCCGTCTGGGCGCTGGCCCTGGAGACGCCCTTCCGCCTGGTGGACGACTACGGCGCGCTGGTGGCCCTGCAGCGGCCGCCGGCCGGGCTGCTGCGCGAGGCCTTCTCGCTGCGCGAGAACCCGGTCCGCTTCCGTCCCACCCACGACCTCGGGCAGCTCGTCTGCTGGCACCTGCTGGGCAACGCGCCGGCCGCCCACCATGCGGTCCGGCTGTTGATGAAGCTGCTGGCCTTCGCCGCCTTCCTGGGCGTGGCCCGGCGCGAGGCGGCGCGCGCGGCCGGCCGCGCTCCCGCCGGTGCCGCGGCCCTGGCGCTGGCCGCGCTGGGCGTGGCCCTCTTCTTCTACCTGCCCAACAACCCGGAGGCGCGGCTGGCGCCCCAGGAGCTGGCCCTCACCCTGTACCTGATGGCCGCCCTCTACTTCGTGTCCTGGCGCCCGGCCCGGGTGGCGCCGCTGGTCGTGGATGCGCTCTTCTTCGCCAGCTTCACGCTGGCCCTGTGGAGCAAGGAGCCCGCGTTCCTGCTCGCCGCGCCGGTCCTGGCCCTGGCCTGGATGCCGGCGGGCGATCCGCCCCGCAGCGTCACGCCCCCCGCGCGCCTGGCCGCCCTGGCCGTGTGGCTGCACGCGGCGGCCAAGGCGGCGGTGATGAGCGCGGGCGGCGGGTACGGCCGGCCACCGCTCACCGCCGCCGGAGTGCGCAAGATGGCCGCCTACCTGCCGCGGCAGGCCCTGTTCACGGAGGCGGTGCCGTGGCTGTGGGCGGTCTTCCTGGGCGGGGCGCTCCTGTGCGCGTGGCACCAGCTCGCACGGCCGGCGGCGGGACGCGGGCGGGCCTGGGTGCCGTGGGCGCTCCTGTCCGCGGCGGTGGCCCAGTACCTCCTGCTGTGGGAGGTGGTGCTGCGCTACGCCTGGCCGGTGACCGTGCTCGCCGGCCTGCTGGCCCTGGTGGGCGCCGGCGCGGCCATGGCGCGGGCGGCGCCGGCGGCGGCCGCGCGCTGGGCGCTCGGCGTCACCCTGCTCGCGCTGGCGGTCGCGGCCAGCACCTACGGTCCCATGACCGCGCAGTTCGCCATGCAGCACATGAGCGGGCACGACGAGCGGGCGGCGCTGCTGGGCGCCGAGCAGGCGGCACGAGAGAGCGCGGCCGCACTGCACGTCACGCGCACCTCCGAGTACACGTATCGCGCCGCCCTCTACTTCGGAGGCCACCTGCCCCGCTACGAGGGGCGCAGCGTGGCCGTGTCCACGGTCCGGCGCGCCGACGACATCGCGCCCGGCGGCCTGCTGCTGGCGCGGGCCGAGGTGCCGGAGGGATTCGACGTCCTGGCCCGCTTCGGACCGGCGGACCCGCCGCCCGCCCTGCGCCGGGCCGAGGCGGTGTCGCGGGCCGCGCGCCTGGGACGGGCGGCGCCGGAGATGCCGCTCGATGCCGGCGCTCCCGGCCTGCCCTCCACGCCCTGGTTCCTGGCCCGGAGGCGTTGACGCCTGGCGGCGCGTCGGGACGAGAATGGATGGATGAACACCGCTCTCATGGACGGGCTCGCCTCGATGCCCGACGAGTTCGACCGCGCCCTCCGGGCCCTGCCGGCGGCACGCCTGGGCTGGAAGCCGGAGTCGTGGGGCGGCTCTCCGGGCGAGAGCTTCTCCGCCCTCGAGCACGCCTGCCACCTGCGCGACATCGAGACCGAGGGCTACCAGGTCCGCATCCGCCGCCTGCTGGAGGAGCACCTTCCCTCGCTCGTCTCGCTCGACGGCTACGCCATGGCCGCCGAGAGGCGCTACGCGGAGGAGGACCTGGACCGCGTCCTCCAGCAGTTCCGCGCCGCCCGCGGCCGGACGCTGGACCTCCTGCGCGGGCTGAGCGACGCGCAGCTCGAGCGCGCCGGCGACTTCGCCGAATACGGCCGCCTGAGCCTGCTCGGCCTCGTGCACTACCTCCGCAGCCACGACCAGCAGCACCTGGCCTGCGTCCAATGGTTAGCCGGGAAGATGGCGTCCGAAGGGAGCGCGGGGTGAAGGGACGATGGGGGGCCGGGCCGCTGCTGGCGCTGGCCCTGGCCGCGCCGGCGGCCGCGGGCGAGACGCGCACGGGCGAGGTGGCGCGCCTGGCGGAGCTGTTCCCCAAGGAGGGAGCGGCCCGCGAGTTCGAGGCCGGCTACCGCCGCCACCTCGACTGGCACCAGCGCGTCGGCGACCCCTGGCGGTCGCACGGCTGGCTGGTGACGACCGGCGATCGCGCCGGCACGTTCGTGGAGGGCACCTTCGGCCATTCCTGGGCCGACCTCGACACCGCCCTGCGTCCCCGCGAGGAGGCCTACGACAAGGCGGTGAACGTGCTCGCCTACGCCACCGCCGGCCTCAACGTGCACCTCACCCGGCTGCCCGCGCACAGCCGGGGCCCGGAGGAAGACACGCTGCGCGCGCCGCTGCTCACCGTGGTCCGCGTGCGGGCCGACGGCGATGGCGGTGCCTTCTGGACCGCGGCCGACGGGCTCTACGGGAGCCAGCCCCGCCAGGGCTACCGCACGACGGGGGGACCGGCGGGATCGTTCGTGCTCTTCCTCCCCCATGCGAACTGGGCCGAGTTCGGCCCCCTCGAGGAGGCACTCACGCGCCTGCTCGAGCGCGCGGGCCCGGAGTTCGGCGAGGCGCACGTCGAGACCCTGCGCCGCCGCATCGACATGAGCTACCCGCTCGAGCGCTGAGCCGCGTCGCGCAGGAGCGGGCCCAGCACCTTCCACACCGTCACCGCCATCACCCGGTGCCCCTCGGGAGTGGGGTGGATTCCGTCGGCCTGGTTCAGGGCCGGCACGCCGGCCACGCCCTCGAGCAGGAACGGCACCAGCGCCAGGTGGTGGCGCGCGGCCAGCTCGGGGAAGAGGCCGCGGAACTGCGCGGCGTAGGCGGCGCCGTAGTTGGGCGGGGCCTGCATGCCGACCAGCACCACGCGCGGCGGCGGCGTCTCGCGCGCCGCCCGCTCGATCATGCCCTCGACGTTCGCGCGCAGGGCCCCCGCGTCCTGGGCCCGCAGGCCGTCGTTGCCGCCGGTCTCGATGACCAGCACCGCCACGTCGCGGTTGTCGAGCAGCCAGTCCAGGCGGCGGCGGGCCCCGGCGGAGGTCTCGCCGCTCACGCCCGCGTTCACCACCTGGAAGGGCAGGGCGGCGGCGTCGATGCGCTGCTGTACCAGGGCCGGGTAGGCCTCCTCCGGAGCCACGCCCAGCCCGGCGGTGAGGCTGGTGCCCAGGAACATCACCACCGGCCGGGCGTCGGAAGGCGCGGGCGTGTCCGTGGGAGCGGGCCCCGGGCTCTCCCGCGCTCCCCGCGCGCAGCCGCCGCCGGCCGCCAGCAGGAGCGCGGCTATCATGCCCAGGGAACAACTTTTCACCGCCATGGCCCGTAAACCCTGAGGCTGATGCTGCGCTGCCAGTCGATCACACAGACCTACCTCTCGGGCGGCCACGAGCTGACCGTCCTGCACGATATCACCCTGACCTTGCCCGCCGGCGGCTT
>Ga0111539_10006171_pt1 | contig 15468 bp, 15 predicted proteins | sample RhiMethybrSRZTD1_FD_79667 | JGI IMG/M metagenome (GOLD analysis project Ga0111539, IMG submission 79667) | Populus rhizosphere microbial communities from Tennessee, USA - Rhizosphere MetaG P. TD hybrid SRZTD1 (version 2) (version 2) | ecosystem: Host-associated > Plants > Roots > Rhizosphere >... | reverse complement strand
GTCCCCGCGAGTCCTCGAGGCTGAGCGCGCCGCCGTCCGGTTCGCGCCGGCCGCCGGAGGCCGCTGCACGCACCCGCGCGGTGCCATCCGCGTTGGGCCTGATCAGGACAGTGGCCGCGGTGAGCCAGAGCGCGGAGAACAGCAGGCTGCCGAGGATGTCGGTGGGGTGGTGCTCGCCCCGGTACATACGGGAGATGGCGACGAGGACCGGCATAGCGATCGCGGGGATGAGGAACAGCCATCGCCACCAGCCGCGGGCGTGACCGATGACCAGGATCGCCACGGCGATGTAGAGGCAGCACGTTGCGGCCTCGTGCCCTGACGGGTATGACGAGGTGGGCAGGGCCTGGTCGAGGCGTGTGACATCCGGCCGGTGCCGCATGACCACCGCTGCGGCGGTGACGAACGCGGTGAGCTCTCCCAGCATGAGGACGGCGATGAAGACGACCGGCCGCCAGCGCCGGGTGACCGCGATAAAGACCACACAGGTGGCGATGGCCGCGATGAGGATCGCCTGGGTCGCGCCGACGGTGCTGAAGACCAGGCTCCACTGGTTCCCGGTGGGGGTGCGGTGGGCGGCGAACCAGTGCGGGATCGTCCGGTCGCCCAGCACGTTGCCGTTACCCATCTTGGTGACGAGTTCCCCGAGGCCTACGAGGACGCCCAGGATCAGCACCCAGGCAACCAGGATCCCGGCGGCAGCGCGGCCGCCACGGCGAAGGGGGGAGTCGTTTCCCGGCTCCGGCTGCGCCGGCCTGAGGTCGGCGCGGGCTTCGGGCTCCAGCCCCTCGGTCACCGGATCGGTCACCGGCAGGCCGGCGGCGTGCCGGGACAGCTCGAAGGCGAGTGCGGTGACGCCGAGCCAGGTGATCCCGACCGCCCACGCGCCGAGCACATCGGAAAGATAGTGCACGCCGAGCAGGACGCGGCTGATCCCGATCAGGGCCACGAGCGCGACGATCACCGTGATGAACGCGGTGCGCCACCGGCCGCGGGCCACGGGCAGGAAGACGAGAAGTATCGCCCCGTAACAGACGATCGAGCCAAGTGAGTGCCCGCTGGGGAAGCTGTTCCCGGTGCCGTGGGCGATCGGGTGCGCCACGACCGGGCGCAGCCGGCCGACCAGCGATTTGAGGATTGGGTCCAGCACGAGGGCGCCCGCACCGGTGAGCAGCAGGTAGACCGCCAGCCGCCACTGCCGCCGGAGCGCCAGCACGACGGCCGCGGCCCCGACGACCGTCCACAGCACGCCATCGCTGCCGAGCCAGGTAACCGCCTTGACGGCCGCGACCAGCGGAGCGTCACCCGCGATCAGGCCGTTGATACCGGCAGCGGCACCGTGGTCGGCCGACTCCAGCGGGGGCCACTGCAAACGCACCAGGATGAGTAGGACCGCAAAGACCAGCGCCGCGAGCGGGAGCGCGATCAGCAGCGCAAGACTGCGCCGCTGGCGGTCAAGGGCACGAGCCGACATGAACCTGCTGCTGCCCGCGCCGCGTAAGTTCACACCAGGCACATGCCGCCGGGACGACATAATCCTGCTCACACGTGCGGCGTGAAGCCGCACGTGAGACGATACCGCGACGTCGAGGGCAGAAGGTGGCGCGATCGTGTGGGAGCGGCTCGAACGATACGAGTTGAAGCGCCGGGCGCGTCTCATGGGCGGCCTGAAGCCTGGGCAGCGCCCGGAGCCGTCCCGGCCGGTCGGCACCGATCTGCTGCCGCAGATCCAGCACATCGTCGTGCTGATGATGGAGAACCACTCCTACGACAACTATCTCGGCATGCTGCGGGGCCGCGGCGAGGGCTTCCCGCTAGGGCCGGACGGCGAGCCCGAACTGGCCAACCCGGGCGCCGATGGCGAGTCGGTCCGGGCACACCATCTGTCCACCACCGTCCAGCACCCGCAGGCGCCCTCGCAGAGCTGGCACGCGAGCCACCTGCAGTGGCGGCACGGGAGCTGCAAGGGGTTCGTGGCCAGCACCCAGGCGGTCGAGCCCGACGCCGACGCCGCGGTCGCCATGGGCTACTGGACAGAAGACGACATTCCGTTCTACTACGGCCTGGCCAGGACCTTCCCGCTGGCCGATCACTGGTTCAGCTCATGCCTGGGCCCGACGTTCCCCAACCGCCGTTTCCTCATCGCGGGAACGGCGCACGGCCTCATCGATGACCTGCCATTCGACCTGCTCGACTACCCGCCCGCCGGGACGATCTTCGACATGCTGACCCGGCACGGCATCTCCTGGGTCAACTACCACTCGGTGCCGGGGGACGGCCCCATGGCCCGGCGGTACGCGCATCACCGGCGCCGCATGGCCCGGCGGCGGCTGCTCCGCCTGGGCATGTCCATCCCGGCCGTGACCGAGGGGATCCAGAAGGACCTGCAGTTCACTGCCAACGTCTACCCGCTCGGCATCGCCCGGTACGTGCTGCACGTCCGCGGCAACGACCAGTTCTTCTCCGATGCCGACAACGGAACGCTGCCCGCGTTCAGCATCGTGGACCCCGATTTCGACGTCTACTCCGAGGAGAACCCGCAGGACATCCGGAAGGGTGAGAGCTTCGCCGCCGAGGTGATCAACCGGGTGATGCACGGTAAGGGATGGCCCCGCACCCTGCTGATCTGGGTGTACGACGAGCACGGCGGCTACCACGATCATGTCGCGCCGCCCGCCGCGGTGCCGCCGGATGACGTGGAGGGCCGCAGCCTCGCCGGGAGCCCGTCGCGGTTCCAGCGCCTGCTCCGGGCGATCGCGCCCCGCCTGGTGCACAGTGCGGAGAACGAGACCGAAGGGCCACGCCGCTACGACCGGTACGGGTTCCGGGTGCCCGCGGTGATCGTGTCACCGTACGCGCGGCCGGACTACGTCTGTTCCGAGGTGCTCGACCACACATCCGTGCTCAAGCTCCTCGAGGAGAAATGGAACCTGCCCGCGCTGACGGCGCGGGACGCGGCGGCCGTTTCGCCGCTCGGTGCGCTGGACCTGGCCGGGCCGCCGGCCTTCCTCACCCCCCCGTCCCTGCCGGAACCCGGCCTGAAGTGGGGTTCCTGGTTACGCAGGTTTGCCTCGCCAGTGGCGAGGTAGAGATCAGCATGCGATCGACGGCTACGGCAGAAGTGTCCGGCGCGGCACGGCGCGCATCCGACAGCCCGGCGGCGCGGGCGCTGGCCAGGGCGGGCCTGGTCGCGCGCGGGGTCATCTACATTCTCATCGGCTGGGTCGCGATCTTGGTCGCGCTCGGCCAGACGTCGCAGCACGCCGACCAGCAGGGCGCGCTGCAACTGCTCGCGAGCAAGCCCTACGGCCTGGTCTTGCTCTGTCTGCTCGGCATCGGATTCGCGGGCTACGCGCTGTGGCGCCTCAGTGAGGCCGCCTTCGGCGTCACCGGGGAGGGCAGCGGCGCCGGACCGCGGCTGAAGTCGCTGGCCCGGGCGCTCATCTACGCCGGGTTCGCCTACCTGACATTCGAGATCATCTCCGGGGCGGGCGGCGCCAGCCAGACCAAAAAACACCAGGACCTGACCGCCAGCGTCATGCATCACACCGGCGGGCGGTGGCTGGTCGGCATCGCCGGCCTGGTCATCGTGATCGCTGGCCTGACCCTGGTCGTCGAGGGAATCCGCCGCAAGTTCCTGAAGTACCTGCAGCTTTCGCAGCTGAGCATGCGGATGCGCCGGCTTGTCGAGTGGCTCGGCGTGATCGGGACCACGGCCCGCGGCGTGGTGTTCGCGCTTGCCGGCGTCCTGGTGATCGAGGCGGCCGTCACCTACCAGCCGTCCAAGGCGGGCGGCATCGACAAGGCGCTGCTCACCCTGCGCAACCAGCCGTTCGGCGAGTTCCTGCTGATCCTCGCGGCACTCGGCCTGATCGTCTTCGGCATCTACGGCCTGTGTGAGGCCCGGTGGCGCAGGGTCTAGCCCTGGCTAGCGGGGTACGGCCCGGCCGCCGGCCGGCGCCCACAGACCGGCCCGCGTGTGCAGGACCGCATCCACAGCCTGCACGAAGCCAGCGAGCTGGCCGGGGGTGAGCGCCAGGCTCAGCGCCATGTAACCGCGCGGGGCGATGTAGTACCCCAGCTCGAGAAGATCGAGGAAGAGCAGCTCGAGCAGCCTCGGGTCGGCGTGGCCCAGGTCCTTCGGGCTATGCACCGGCGCCGTCGTGGCGTGGATGGCGAGCAGGCTGCCGACCCCGGTGACCTGGAACGGCGCCCCGGCGTCCCGGAACGTCTGCGCCAGCTCCACGCGCAGGCCGTCGCCGCGGGCGGTGTGCCGCTCCGCGGTCTGGGGCGTGTAAACGCGGGTGAGCCCGGCGTGGCCGGCGGCCATGGAGACGACGTTGTTGTTGAAGGTACCGGCGTGGGGTAGCGCGCCGGGGCGGGCCGGGTCGAACAGCTCCATCACGTCGGCGCGCCCCCCGAAGGCGCCGAACGAGGAACCGCCGCCGATGTACTTTCCCAGCGTGGTCACGTCGGGCCGGATGCCGAGCCGTGCCTGCAGACCGCCGGATCCGGTGCGGGACGTCATCACCTCGTCGAAGATCAGCAGCGCACCGGCCTGCCGCGTCGTCTCGCGCAGCACCGACAGGAAGACCGGATCGCCGGGTATGCACCCGCCGGAGCCGAGCATGGGCTCCACCAAGACACACGCGACGGTGCCCGCGTGCTCGCGCAACAGGGCTTGCGCCGCCGCCGCGTCGTTGTACTCGGCCAGCAGCACGTCATAGGGCGCGTTGACCGGTGACGGCCCGGCCGTGAACGTCAGCAGGCCGCCGTGGTATCCGCCGCGGAAGGCCAGCACCCGGTCGCGCCCGGTGAAGGCCCGGGCAGCCGACAGGGCCATCAGGTTGGCCTCGGTGCCAGAGTTGGTGAAGCGGACACGCTCGATCGAGGGGAAGCGCACGCAGACCGCCTCGGCGAGGTCGACCTCGTACCGGGTATGCGCTCCCCGGCTGACCCCCTCATGCAGCGCGTCGGCCATCGCCTTGATGACGACCGGGTTCGAGTGCCCGTACAGCCCTGCGGAGTACTCACCCAGCAGGTCGACGTACTCGTGCCCGTCGACGTCCGCCAGGACCGCCTCCCACGCGTGAGCGATCCGCAGCGGGAACGGCGGGTGGTACAGCACGCTGCGGGTGTTGCCGCCGGGCAGGAACGACTGCGCCCTGGCGTGCAGCTCCGACGTGCGCGGCCGGCGGGCGGCGTAACGAGCCCGCGCCTCGCCTACCGCCGCGTCTACCGCGCCGGATCCGGTCCCCGTCCCAGGCTCGGACATCTGCCAGCTCCCTCAGTGATCGCCGTTACCGGTACCGATGCTACGCATCCCGGCCCGCTCACCCACGCCGGGTGACGCGCGGCCGGCGTGCAGGGGAAATCCTGGCGGCCGGGCAGGTGTTTGCCTTTCGCTGATCGCGGGCAAGCCCTGCGCTGACCCGAGCAGGAGGAGCGCTCACGATGACAGAAGGTCACGTCCCAGGTGGCGAGATCAAGCCGGGCGCGGGCTTTGACCAGCCGCTCGGGGAAGAGGAAGGCCGTCGGTACGAAGAGGCCGTGGAGCACGAGACGTACACCGACGTTGACTTCGAGGACAACGCGCTGCATGCGGCCGGGCAAAGGTGCGTGCGCTGCGGCCGGGTCATCGCGCCCGGCGACGATGTCCGCCGCACCGCGAGCGGCGGCTTCGAGCACGAGGTCTGCCCGGGGCCGCCGCTTACCGCGGGCAGCTGATCGGGGATCCGGCCGGGCTCAGCCGCGGCAACGGGCCAGGACCGGCCGGCGCTCAGGCGTCTGCCATGATGCGGACGATGACCCGGCGGTTCGCGCGGGCCGCCGCGTCCAGGACCACGCCAAGCTCTTCTTCGCGCAGCTCTTCGGCGGCCTCGACGATGATCACCAGGGGTTCGCGGTCGTCGGGAGCGTCCCGGATGACGTCGCGGACCTCATCCGGCTCCCGTCTCAGCGCCTCGGGTGACAGCACGGACATGACGACCTCCCCGGCCTCCGGGGGCCCCAGGCGCCCATCGGCCTCGCGCGGAACGTGGTCGAGCACGACCTGGCCGCTCACGACGCTTGGTGGCGGATCCGCGCGAAGCTGGCGGTCCACCGCGCCGCCGCGCGGCAGCTGCACGATGAGGCCGGTTTCGTTCGTCATTGCCCGGCCAGCTTAACGGCCGGCCCACCCGCGCCGGCGCCGGCCCGGGCCGGATTGCGGAAATGCCTGACGTCGTGGTGATCAGCGCTTCGCGCGGTTCCTGGCGGCGAGAACGATCTGGGTCGCCGTATAGGTGCTGACGCCGAGCTTGTCTGCTATCTCGTCTGGCCGGAGTCCCTGCTCGTTGTAGATGAGCGCGAGCTTCTCCTGCTTCTCGGTCCACGGGCGGCGGGTTGCGGCCGCGGCAGCTGGCCGCCGGGCCGGCCGCGGCTCAGCACGGTGGGCGGGCCGCCCGGCCGGCTCGACGGCGCTGGGAGCTGCCTGATCACCGGATACCGAGGTGCCGAAGGAGCCGCGCCGTTGATCACGGTATCTGCCGCTGGCCAGGTCTTCGCGGGTACGCTCATCGAGGATCATGAGCTCCTCGGCCGCCTTGTTCATCCCCACGGCCACCATGGTCAGGCCCTTTGCGTTTTTCTCCTGGCACTCGCGGGCCATGCAGTAGTTGTATTTCTTCGCTCTCTCGGGATGCAATTCTGTCCCGCACGTGATGCACTGCGCCATTATCTATTCTCAAGTCAGCAGAAACGTTCATCAGGAAAACGCCGGCGACACCCGCACTGTTCCCGCGGCGCGAGCGGGCCCGCCGGAAAGCCTCCAATCGGTTGCATAACGTGATGGAACCAGCTCCCGGACGCGCGCGAGGGCAGGATCGGGCCGCAAGCACGGCCGCAGGCGCAGGCTCGATCGAGACCGTGGCGATTCATCGGGGTGGGGGGTAGGCGCGTCAGTGGGAAATGAGAGATTCTTGAAGTTGTCAAGGAGGGATGACCATGTCCGCACCGTCCCCAGAGCCTGATCAGCCATCCCTGCCGTCGGCTGCGCCTGGCCGCCCCCCGTCCGCCCGGCCGCCGTCCGCCCGGCCGCCGTCCGCCCGGCCGCCTTCCGCCCGGAAGGGCAAGGCGGACGCCGGAAAGGTGGCGATGGGAGTGGCATTGATCTTCAGCACCCTGGCCGCTTTGGTTGTCGGCATCGTCATCGGCAGCGCCGCCAGAAAGCGGATCCAAAGGCTGGCGCATCCCTACCCGTGAACCGGTCAGTGGCCGAACTCGCGTCCTGACCGTTCCGGTGCGCCAGCGGCGAAGCGGCCCGGCCGGTACGGCGCGAGGTCCGCGGCCGGCGTGCCGCTGACGAGTTCGGCGGTGATGAGCCGTGCCAGGTGCGCGGCGAGGGTTACGCCGCTGTGCGTCACCGCCACGTACAGGCCGTCGGCACCGGGAAGCCATCCCACGATGGACTGGCCGTCGGCCGGCATGGGCCGTACGCACACGCGGTAACCGGCGACGGCGGCGCCGGCCAGGCCGCGGACCGCGCGGCGCGCGCGGCGCAGCAGCTCGTCCGCCCAGCGCCGCAGGTCCGCCTCCGGGGTATGCAGGTCCACCGCTGCGTCGGGCGCCTCCAGGTGCACCAGCCCGCCGGCATGGGGCCGCAGGTACACATCCGGGGCGTGCACCACCCGCGCCGGGCCGGGCGGTTCCACCGGCCCCGCCAGTACCACGAGCCCCGGCGCCGCCGCACCCGGCCCCGCCCACGGGACAAGCGGCACCGGGCACGCCGCGTCGGCCAGCGCGGTCAGCTCAGGAACCCAGCGCCCCGCGCAGCACACCACCGGATCCGCCGGTATCGGCTGACCAGCGGCGGTCCGCACCACCCGCACCGCGCCGACGCCGTCGTCCAGGCCGGTCACGCGTCCCGGCTCACCGGTCAGCACGGTGACCCCGTGCTGGGCCGCCAGCCCCACCAGCTGGCCGACCAGCGGCTCGGTGAGCAGGTAGCCCTCCTCCGGAAACCACGCGACCTTGGGCACCGTCGCCGGCAGCCGCAGCGACGGCTCGAGCTCGACTGCCTCCGCGATGTCGACGAGGCGCGCGGGGTACCCACACCCGGCGAGCCTGCGCACCCGCGCGGCGAGCCGCGTGTGGCCGGGCGCACTCCCGGCCCACTCGATGTTCCCGGCGGGCCGGTACCACGCCGCGCCGCCGAGACTCGCCGACAGGTCGGCCCACGCCCGCATCCCGGCGTGGTTGAGGTCATGGTAGGCACGAGGTGCCTTGTCGTTGGCGTTCAGCCAGGCAAAGCTCGACCGGGTGGCGGCGCGGCCGGGCTGGGCCCGCTCCAGGAGCGTCACCTCGACGCCCGCCTCGGCCAGCCGGGCCGCCACGCACGCACCGAGCACCCCGGCGCCGATCACCACACACCGACGCGTCCTGGGCATCTGCCGCCCCTTCGCTGTTGCCTGGACCCCGAGCCAGTGTCCGGCGGCGGCGCCCGGTAGGTAAAGATGGCCTCATGCTTGATCACCTTTCAATCCAGTGCGCCGACATGGCCGCGAGCGCCGCGTTCTACGACACCGTTCTGGCCCCGGTCGGTGGCCGCCGGGTGATGGACTTCGGTGAGGTCATCGGCTTCGGTGTCCCGCCCATGCCAGATTTCTGGATCGGCAAGCTGACCAGCGGCGAGGGGTTCCGTGAGTCGCACATCGCGTTCACGGCGCCCGACCGGGCCGCGGTACGGGCCTTCTTCCAGGCGGCGGTCGGCGCCGGCGCCGAAGTGCTCCACGAGCCCCGTGTCTGGCCCCAATACCACCCCAACTACTACGGCGCCTTCGTGCGTGACCCTGACGGCAACAACGTCGAGGCCGTCTGCCACGCCCCGGAGTAACGCCCGGCGGCAGCGGGGCCCGATGCGGAATGGGCCCGCCGTGCCGGAACGAGGCCGACGGACCGCGGTGGATCGTCACTCCGTTGCTTTCCCGGCGGTCCCTGTGACACCCTGCCCGTGTCGTCACCGACGTGACGCCCGGCGCTAGGCCCAGCTCACCGCGGCTCCTGCCGCGGGCGCCCCGGCCGGCCCGCGCAGGGCGCGATGCTCACCATCCCGGAGGGTCCAATGCCCAGGACACCGAGGATTTTCGGCCTGGTGGCGATGATCGCCACCGTCACCCTGCTCGGAGCTGCCTGCAGCAGCGCTTCCAGCCCGGGTGCACAGCACGCGGTCAAGCAGGGGGGAATTCTCCGCATCGGGACGACCGAGGGCATCGACTCGCTCAACCCGTTCGTAGGATTCAACCAGGACGCCTATTCCACGTGGTTCTACATCTATCCCTCGCTGGTTCAGTATGACCTGCACAGCTACAAGTTCATCCCGAACTTCGCCAGGAGCTGGCAGACCTCTCCCGACGGCCTGACCTGGACGTTCCACCTGGTTCCGAACGCGAAGTGGTCGGACGGGAAGCCGCTCACGGCGGCCGACGTGGCGTGGACGATCAACACCATGGTCAAGTACCAGAAAGGTGCCGCCGGGTACTGGGCGGGGAGCGTCGCCCACCTGGCCAGCATGAAAGCCACGGGCCCCACCACGGTCGTCGCCACGTACAAGAAGCCGGTGGCGAACGTGCTGTCGAACCTGGGTCTCGTCCCCATTCTTCCCAAGCAGGTCTGGGGACGGTACGCCACGGGCAACGGCAGCGGCCTGAAGAGGAACCCGAACACGCCCACCGGCGGCAAGCCGCTCGTCGGCGCGGGGCCATTCGTCCTGGTCAAGTACACCCCGCATGCCGTGTCGCTGTTTAAGCGGAACCCCACGTTCTATGGGACCAAGCCCCATCTGGACGGCTTCGGGCTCCAGTTCTTCGACAGCCCGGACGCCATGGTCACGGCCCTGAAGGGCGGCCAGCTGGACGCGATCGAAGACCTTCCGCCCACCGCGGTGGCCGCGGTCAAGGCCGCCGGGCTTCACGTCTCCATAGGACCAGCTCTTGAGTTCCGGGACTTCATCTTCAACTCCAACCCGCGCAAGCCCCAGCACCGCGAGCTGCTGAACCCGAAGGTGCGGATGGCGTTCGAGTACGCGATCAACCGGCAGCAGATCGTGAAGACCGCCTGGCTCGGCTACGCCACGCCCGGCAGCACCATCGTTACACCCGCGGAGATCACCAACGGCGTCCACTGGCACGACTCGTCTATCAAGCCGCTGCCGTTCGACCTGGCCAAGGCGAACCAGATCCTCGACTCACTAGGGTATGCGCGCGGGGCAAACGGGATCCGGATGGCGAACGGCCACCCGATGTCCTACACGGTCATCTTCGCGCACGCGGAGATCGGCCCGGGCAACCGCGCCTTCCTGATCATCCAGTCGGACCTGAGGCAGATCGGGGTGCAGCTTCGCCAGCAGTCACTGGACGACACGGCGGCGTTCAACGCGGTCGGCGCGCCGAACTTCAAGTACCTGAACTTCGACCTGGCCATGTGGGACTGGGTCCCGGGCATGGATCCCGACTTCATCCTGAGCATCCTCGGCTGCAACCAGTACGGGAGCTGGAGCGACACGGGCTACTGCAACCCCGCCTACGACAAGCTCTACCAGGAGCAGGGCGTTGCGGTGAATCTCCAGAAACGGCGCCAGATCGTCAACCAGATGCAGCAGATGATCTACAACCAGCGGCCCTACATCGTGCTCACCAACGACGACCAGATCGACGCGTGGAGCACACACTTCGCCGGGATCGTCGAGTCCCCGCAGAGCCTGTTTAACTCGCTGTCGCTGCAGAGCCTGGTGTCCGCGTACCAGACCTAGACCGCCACCCGGGCGGCCGGAACCGGCCGGGACGTCGGCCGTCGTCCTCATCGGAGGAAAGGGTTGCGCGGGCGCTTTCGCCCGGCTGTGTCACGGGCCGGTGCGGTACCTCGTCTCAGAGTGCGAACCCGGCCCGCAGCGGGCCGGGCGGTACCGTGCAGGGAGGCACGATGCGAGTCTTCGTCGCAGGAGCGGCCGGCGCCGTCGGGCAGCAGCTGCTGCCCCAGCTGGTCGCGCAGGGACACCAGGTGACGGCGGCGACCAGGACCCCGGCCAAGGCGGGGCGGCTGCGTGAGCTGGGCGCGGAGCCGACGGTGGTCGATGGCCTGGATGCCATGGCCGTCGGTGAGGCGGTCGCCCGAGCCGAGCCCGATGCCGTCATCCACCAGATGACGTCGCTGGCGGGAGACGTCGACATGCGTCACTTCGACCGGATGTTCGCCGTCACCAACCGGCTACGGACCCAGGGAACCGATCATCTGCTGGCGGCGGCCGCCGCGGCCGGCGCCCGGCGGTTCATCGCCCAGAGCTACACCGGCTGGTCGAACATCCGGGAGGGCGGCCCCGTGAAGACGGAGGACGACCCGCTCGACCCGAACCCGCCCGCGGCGCAGCGGGAATCGCTCGCCGCGATCGAGTACCTGGAGCGGGTGGTTCCGGCGGCGCCGATGCAGGGGATCGTGCTGCGATACGGGTCCTTCTACGGCCCGGGCGCCTCCGACGCCTTCGTCGACCTCGTCAGGAAGCGGCGGCTGCCGATCATCGGCGACGGCGCCGGGGTCTGGTCGTTCCTGCATATCCGCGATGCCGCCGCGGCGGCGGTCGCCGCGCTGGAGCACGGCCGGCCAGGCGTCTACAACGTGGTGGATGACGAGCCAGCCAGGGTCGCGGAGTGGCTGCCGTTCCTCGCGCAGGCGGTCGGCGCGAAGCCGCCCCGCCGGGTACCGGTGTGGCTCGGGCGGCTGGCCGCGGGGGAGGTGGCGGTCTCCGCGATGACGCAGATCCGCGGCTCGTCGAACGCCCGGGCGAAGCGGGAGCTCGGCTGGCAGCCCGCGTGGCCGAGCTGGCGGGAGGGCTTCGCCCGGGGCCTTTCCGACGCCGAGCCAGCACGCGGCGCGACGGGGCGGAGATGACCACAGCCGAGATCTATCAGCGGCTCCGGCCGCTGATGTTCTCGATCGCCTACCGGATGCTTGGCAGCGTCAGCGAGGCCGAGGACATCGTCCAGGAGGCGTTCCTGCGCTACCACACCACGCAGGAGCGGGCCGAGATCGACTCACCGAAGGCCTACCTCTCGGCCGTGACCACCCGGCTGTGCATCGATCACCTGCGCTCGGCCCGGACCCGCCGCGAGGCCTACGTCGGCGAGTGGCTGCCCGAGCCGCTGCTGACCGGCGAAGCCGCCGATCCGCCGGGCCGTGCCGAGCAGGCCGACTCGCTGTCCATGGCCTTCCTGCTGGTACTGGAGCGGCTGTCCCCGGTGGAACGGGCCGTGTTCCTGCTGCACGACGTCTTCAGCTACGGCTACGAGGAGATCGCGCGCATCGTCGGCAAGAGCGAGGACAACTGCCGCCAGCTGGCACTGCGTGCCCGGCGCCACGTGACCGAGCACAAGCCCAGGTTCGAGGCCTCCCGGCGCAAGCGGGAAGAACTCGCCGCCCGGTTCTTCAGCGCGGTGGGGGGCGGGAACATGGACGACCTCGTCTCCATGCTCGCCGCGGACGTCGTGGTCTACGGCGACAGCGGCGGAATCAGCCCATCGTGGCCGCGTCCCATCGCCGGGCGCGACCGCGTGGTCCGGCTCATGTCGGGCCTCAGCGGCCAGATCCGGCAGCTCGGGATCACGGCCAGGCGCGTTGAGATCAACGGGCAGCCCGGGGCGATGTTCCTCGATCCGGCCGGCCGCCTGACCAACGTGTTCGTCCTCGACATCGCCGACGGACAGATACAAACGGTTCGCTCGGTCATCAATCCGGGGAAGCTGCACCACCTCGGGCCGCTCGCCGACATGGCGGGCCTGCGCCGTCAGCTGCACCAGCGGGACTAAGCTGCGGCCCCCAGGTGCGTCATCGCGACTGGGGCAGCTTGACCGAGCCGGCCCGGGGGATGGGCGCGGAAGGCGGCGGGACGACCGGCCCGATGTCCCCGTCCGGCGCCTCGTCCAGGTCCACGATGACCGGGGCGTGGTCGCTCGGGGCGGTGCCCTTGCGCGCCTGGCGGTCCACCCATGCCGCGCGCACCCGGCCGGCCACCGGGGCCGTGGCCAGCACCAGGTCGATCCGCATCCCCAGGTCCCGGTGGAACATTCCGCCCCGGTAGTCCCAGTAGGTGAACACCCGCTCGGCCGGCCAGCGGTCCCGCACGACGTCGCGCAGGCCGAGCTCCTGCAGCTTGGCCAGGGCGGCCCGCTCCGGCGGCGTGACATGGGTCTGGCCGACGTAGGCCTCCGGGTCGAACACATCGGCGTCGGTCGGTGCGATGTTCATGTCCCCGCAGACGATCGTGGCCTCCGGGCCGTCGGCGAGCTGGTCGCGCAGCGCGGCCAGCCAGGCGAGCTTGTACTGGTAGTGCTCCGAGCCCGGCACCCGCCCGTTCGGCACGTACACCGAGTGCACCCGGATCCCGCCGCAGGTGGCGGCCACCGCACGTGCCTCAGGGCCGGGGAAGCCGGGCGCGCCGGCGATCCCGGTCACAACGTCGTCCAGCCCCGCCCTGGACAGGATCGCCACCCCGTTCCACTGCGCCTGGCCGTACAGGCCGACCGCGTAGCCGCGGTCGGCGAGCTCGCTGCCGAGCAGCCGGTTGAACGCGTCATCAGTGAGCTTGGTCTCCTGCAGGCAGACGACATCGGGCCGCCGCTGATCCAGCCAGGGCAGCAGCCGCGGCACCCGCTGCTTGACCGAGTTGACGTTCCAGGTCGCTACCCGCACCCGGCCTACGGTAGCCGCCGTCCCCGACACGCCGCGCTGGCGCCCCCGCCACGCTCAGGTGGCGTCGTGGAAGACCAGGCCCAGGGTGTACCGGCGGCCAGAGCGGATCGCGGACACCCCGTGGCGCACCGGGGCGGCCGACCAGCCGCGTGCCGAGGCGACCGGCCGGTCGCGGGTGGTGAAGACGAGCCCGTGGCCCTGCGGGATCAGCACCGCGGTACCCCGCGACTGCGCGCGTGGCCGCTGCTCGACCAGCAGGAACTCACCGCCGGTGTGGTCGGCGCCCGGGTCGCTCAGGTTGACCACGACCTGGAGCGGGAACACCTTGTCCCCGTACAGGTCGCGGTGCAGCGCGTTCCAGCCGCCCGTCTCATAGCGCAGCAGGATCGGCGTCGGGCGGGTCTGGCCGGCGGCGTGACAGATGTCCAGCCACTCGTCGAGCGTGTCCGGCCACTCCGCCGGGCGGCCGAGCCGGGTGTGCCAGTCGCGGGCGACCGGCAGCAGCCGCGGGTACAGGGCGTGCCGCAAGGCGTCGACCGGCTCGGGGAACGGCGCCGCGAAGTACCGGTACTCACCGGCGCCGAACCGGTGCCGCGCCATGTCGATCGTGGCGCGGAAGGGCTCGGGGTGGTCGTAGAGCCCGGCGATTTGTGCGCACTCGGCCGGGGTCAGCAGCGGGGGCAGCGGCGCGCACCCGTACTCGTCGAGCTCACGGGCCACCGAGTCCCAGTCCGCGGCGGCCACCCGCTGCGCGTACCGGCCGGCCGTGGCCGTCGCGGTCATCACGCCGCCTCCAGCGTCAAGAGCGCCAGCTTGGCGTCCGGGCCGCCGGCGTAGCCGCCGAACGAGCCGTCCGACCGCACCACCCGGTGGCACGGCACCACGATCGGCACCGGGTTGGTGGCGCACGCGGTGCCGACCGCGCGCACCGCGCGCGGGCTGCCGGTGGCCGCCGCCACCTGGGCGTAGCTTTCCGTTATGCCGTAAGGAATGTCCAGCAGGTGGGCCAGCACGCCGCGGCGGAAGCCCCTCGCCAGCCGCAGGTCCAGCGGCAGGTCGAACGCCCGGCGCCGGCGTGCGAAGTACTCGTCGAGCTGGCGGGTCACCCCGTCCAGCCGGCCCGGCGCGCGCAGAATGCGCGGGCTGACCAGCTCGGCGAGCTGCGCCAGCGCGGCGTCGTGGCCCTGGCTGGGGTAGGCGATCCGGACCAGGCCCTGCTTGGTCGCGGCCAGCAGCAGCGTCCCGAGCGGCGTGTCCACCGTCCGGTACGCGACGTCGAGAATGCCCTCGCGGTCCGCCGCGGCGGCCAGCCGTGCGCGCAGCCGCGCAGTCGTCTGCTCGTCCTGCACCGGAAGCGTTCCGAACAGTCGCCCGGCCTCCGGCTCCATCGTGGCCATCATCGGCCATCTCCCTCTCTCGTGCGCGCCAGGTACGTGGCGCGCAGGGTCTTGATCCCATCGGCGGCGGCCCGGCGGGCCGCGTCGGCTGTGCCGCCCGTGATCGCGGCGACCTCCGCATACGGCAGCCCGGCCAGGTAGTGGTAGGCGACGACGGCGCGCTGTTTGGGGGGCAGCGCGGCGAGCGCCGCCCACAGGTCACCGTCCCAGTCCTGCGGCCGGCCCGCGCCGCCCGGCCGCTCGGGCAGCGACTCGACCGCCAGCGGCCGCCGCGCCGCCGCGCGGACGGCGTCGATGGCTTTACGGTGCGCGATCGTGACCAGCCACGCCTCCACGTTCGCGCCCTCGCCCAGCC
>Ga0111539_10006169_pt1 | contig 15469 bp, 12 predicted proteins | sample RhiMethybrSRZTD1_FD_79667 | JGI IMG/M metagenome (GOLD analysis project Ga0111539, IMG submission 79667) | Populus rhizosphere microbial communities from Tennessee, USA - Rhizosphere MetaG P. TD hybrid SRZTD1 (version 2) (version 2) | ecosystem: Host-associated > Plants > Roots > Rhizosphere >... | reverse complement strand
GTCACTTCTTGTCCGCGTCCTCCCTGTGATTCCGTGATCTCCGTGTTGAGGATCGAAGGAGCGGAGGCGGTGTATGGAACATGTGGAGAACCTGCTGAAGACGACGCTCGCGGAAATCGAGCGTCTTCTCAATACTCGGACGGTCGTGGGCGATCCGATCACGGTCGAGGGCAGCACGATCATTCCGCTGGTGGCGGTTGGCTTTGCTTTCGGCGGGGGCGGCGGCTCCGGCAAACAGCAGAGGACGGCAAACCTGGAGGGCATGGGCGGCGGCTCCGGCGGCGGCGGAGGTGTGAAACCGGTTGCCGTCATCATCATCAACAAGGACGGCGTGCGCGTGGAATCCGTGCGCCGCGGTGCGGCGACGGTGGTCAGCGGTGCCGCGACGGTGATCGAGAAGATGGGTGAGGCGGTCGGCCGGCTCGTCGACAAGCGCGCCGAAAAGAAGGTCTAGAGGCAGGACGCGACCATGTTGGCGGCCGCGGTGACGATCGCCGTGTTCGGTGCCCTCATCGTGGCGCTGCTCGCAGTGCCCGTGATGCTGGTCATCGATGCCGAACGCGTCGAGGCGCTGAAGGCCAGGTGGCACATCCGCTGGCTGTTTGGCTTCGTCGATATCCGAGGGCCGCGAGACCGGCCCGAGCCACCTGCCTCCGAAGGACCGGACGTCCCCAGTTCTCCTCCTGAGCCTCGCAGGAGCAGAAGAAGGAAGGCCCGAATCGTCATCGCGGTCTTGCGCACGCGTGGCCTGCTCCGCCGCGTCGCGCGCCTGGTCTCGGCGTTGGTTCGGCATGTGACGCTGGACGAGTTTCGGTTGCGGACGGCGTTTGGCTTCGACAGCCCGGCCGACACGGGGATCGTCTACGGGCTTCTTTCGCCGCTCGTCGTGCTCGCTGAGCAGCGGGGGTTGAACGTCGAGTGCCGTCCGATGTTCCTCGAGTCCGGGCTGCGCGGTGCCGTGCGCGCGACGATCCGCGTTCGGCCGTTGGCGGTGGTGGGCGCCTTTCTCGCCTTTCTCCTCTCGCGTCCAGTGCGTCGAGCAGCGCGGTCGGCATGGCGGGCACGGAAATGAGCGAGGGCCGTCCCGGTCAGACGCGCGTCGTCGGCGACGTCGAGATCGAGCCCATCGAACGGATCGTCGTGCGCGTCGAGCAGGTGTTGGGTGGCATCGCCGGCGTGGCGCTCAAAGAACCGATCGCCATCGTGATCCGCTCGCCGGCCGGGACCTGGCGAGTGGATCTGCCTCCGGAGAGCGGACGCGAGGCGGGCTGAAGTCCGCCCCTCCATCTATCGCGAGCCAGCCTCCGCTCCTGTGCCGCTCGTCACCTGTTTCAGGAGAGTCAGTAGATCGATCGGCAGCGGAAAGACGATGGTCGAGTTCTTCTCGGCCGCGATCTCGGTCAGCGTCTGCAGATACCTCAGCGTCACCGCCACCGGCTCCGCCGCGATAATAGCGGCGGCCTCCGACAACTTCGTCGATGCCTCGAGCTCGCCCGCCGCGTGAATGATCTTGGCGCGCTTCTCCCGCTCGGCCTCAGCCTGCCGCGCGATCGCGCGCTGCATATCGGGCGGCAGGTCCACGTGCTTCACCTCGACCGCCGACACCTTGATCCCCCACACATCCGTCGCGTCGTCCAGAATGTGCTGGAGCTGCTGATTCAGCCGTTCACGCTGCGACAACAGGTCGTCGAGCTCCACTTGCCCCAGCACGCTGCGGAGCGTGGTTTGCGCGAGCTGCGACGTGGCGTACTTGTAGTCTTCCACTTCGACGATCGCCCGGCGCGCATCGACGACGCGGAAATACACGACGGCGTTGACCTTGACCGACACGTTGTCCCGGGTGATGACGTCCTGCGGCGGCACATCGTGGACCACGGTCCGCAACGTCACGCGGACCATTCGATCGATCGGTTTGAAGACGAGGACGATGCCGGGTCCTTTCGCCCGGTCCAGCAGTTTGCCCAGACGAAAAATCACACCGCGCTCGTACTCGGCGAGAATCTTGATCGAGCTGATGACATAGAGGACCACGATCAGGACGACGATGAGAGCGGGCGAGATCGGCATTGGGAGCACCTCACGTTTTTCGAACGGTGACCGTCAACCCATCGAGGCTGGACACGCGAACGCGCTCGCCCGGAGCGATCGCCTCGGCCGACAGCGCGCGCCAGATTTCCCCGCGCACGTGGACCTGTCCCGCCCGGGCGGGCTCGATCGCTGTGAGGGCCTGTCCGAGCGCGCCGATCATTCCCGCGGGGCCCGAGACCGGTGCGGATCGCTGCGAGATCACGGCGAGCCGCACCAGGAACACCCCGATGCCGGCGAACCCGAGGACGACAGGCAGTACAAACCGGAAACTCAGCCGCAGCTCCGGCTCCGGCGCATCGATCAGGATCATCGCGCCGAAGACAAGACTCACCACTCCTCCGCCGGTCAGCAGTCCGTAGCTCGTCACCTTGATTTCCAGCATCAGCAGCAGCAGGCCCAGGACGATCAGGAGCAGCCCGGCGTAGTTGACCGGCAGCAACTGCAACGCGAAAAAGGCCAGGAGGAGCGAGATCGCGCCGACGACGCCGGGCAGGACCGCGCCGGGCGACCACAGTTCGATCGTGATGCCGAGGATGCCGAGGCTCAGCAGCAGGAAGGCGATATTCGGATGCGCGATCGCGCCGAGCACCTGCTGCCGGCGGCTCATCTCGATCGACACGAACGAGGCCCCAGCCGTCGCGAGGTTCACCTGCGTGTTGTCGAACCGCCGGATGGCGCGGCCGTGCAACTGGCGCACGAGCTCCGGCACGTCTGGCGCGATCAAGTCGATGAGCGGCGGCGAGGCCTCGAGGGCTTCACGCGCCGTGAAGGCCTGGCTCTCCTGGACCGCCAACTCGGCGAGCTTCACATTTCGCCGGCGGCCGTCGGCGAGGGTGCGCGCGTACGCGGCCACGTCGGCCGTCTGCTTTTTCTCCATCGTCTCGCTGACCGGCTCGCTGCCACCCGCGCTCACCGGATGCGCCGCGCCGATATGGGTCCCAGGCGCCATCGCGGCGACATCAGCGGCAATGGTGAGAAGGAAGCCCGCAGAGGCAGCGCGCGCGCCCGCCGGGCCAACGAAGACGACGACGGGTGTCTTCGACGCCAGCATGCGCGCGACGATGTCGCGGGTCGAGTCGACCAGGCCGCCCGGCGTGCGAAGCGTGAACACGACGAGCGCAGCTCCGGCCCGATCGGCCTGATCCATCGTCTGGATCATGTAATCCGCTGACACCGGGTGAATGATTGCGTCGACGACGGCCGTGTAGACGATGGGAGCGGCCGGTGCCGACGGCTGCTGATCAGTGCCGGGCGTCGCGCCGAGGGCGAACGGCGTACCCAGCAGCACACTCGCGGCGACCACGGCGCGACGCGACGCTCGAGGTGTCATCGTCCCTCCCCTCGCGGATGATCCTCTCTATATACTCCCGTCCTCTGTCTCGTGGTGCGGATTTGGGCGAAGCGCAATAATCCGCGGTCCTGCGAAGAACTCCACGACCGGCCGCGCTCGAGCCTGGAAGTTCGCCTACCTTCGCGAGCGCCGGGCCCGGCAGGCGCCGGTACCAGCCTTGCTTTAGGCAGATCAGTTCGCAGGCAATTCGCACCGGGGCCCGCAGGCTCCACGGAGCATGGCTCATGACACCCCAGACCCTGACGTCGGCCGAAACGACGGCCACTCTGACCTACGACGGAAAGCCAGTCACTCTCCCGCTCGTCACGGGCAGTGAGGGCGAAACCGCGATCGATATCCAGAAACTGAGAGCCGCCACCGGCCTCATCACGCTGGATCCGGGCTTCGGCAACACCGGGGCGTGCCGGAGCGCGATTACCTTCATCGACGGGGAGCAGGGCATCCTGCGCTACCGCGGCTACGACATCGCCGACCTGGCCGAGAAGAGCACGTTCCTCGAGGTCGCCTGGCTGCTCCTGTACGGCGAGCTGCCGACGCGCGCTGAGCTGGCCACCCTGACGGCCGAGGTCACGCGGCACACCTTGCTTCACGAGAACTTCCGGCGCTTCTTCGAGGCGCTGCCGAAGGACGCGCACCCGATGCCCGTCTGTTCGGCCGCGGTCGCCGCGCTCGCGACGTTCTACCAGGGGCAAGAGCCGAACGAGGGGAACCTGCACGAGACCATCGTGCGGCTGATCGCGAAGATGCCGACGATTGCGGCTTACTCGTACAAGCACTCGATCGGCCAGCCTTTCATCTATCCGCGTAACCAGCTGAGCTATGTCGCCAACTTCCTGCACATGATGTTCGCGACCCCGTGCGACGAGTTCGAGGTGGATCCGGCGGTGGCCCGTGCGCTCGACCTGCTGCTGATTCTGCACGCAGACCACGAGCAGAACTGCTCGACGAGCACCGTCCGGGTGGTCGGCAGCTCGCGCGCCAACCTCTTTGCGGGCATTTCGGCCGGCATCGGCGCGTTGTGGGGCCCGCTCCACGGCGGCGCCAACCAGCAGGTGATCGAAATGCTCGAGCGGATCGAGGCCGAGGGCGGCGACGTCCAGAAGTTCGTCGACGCCGCCAAGGACAAGAAGAGCAACAGCCGTCTCATGGGCTTCGGCCATCGCGTCTACAAGAACTACGATCCGCGGGCGGCGATTCTCAGACGGACGTGCATCGATGTGCTCAACCGGCTCGGCGTCCAGAGCCGTCAGCTCGACATCGCGATGAAGCTCGAAGAGATTGCGCTCCGCGACGAGTATTTCGTCAGCCACAAGCTCTATCCGAACGTGGACTTCTACTCGGGCATCATCTACAAAGCCCTCGGCATTCCAGTGAACATGTTCACGGTCATGTTCGCGATCGGCCGGCTGCCCGGCTGGATCGCCCAGTGGCTCGAGAGCCGGAACGATCCGGACACACGGATCGCTCGTCCGCGCCAGATCTACACAGGCGCGAGGCGGCGTCCCTACGCTCCGCTCGACCGGAGGTAGCCGTGGGGGCACGGTTCGAGGTGCGCCGCGACTCGCGTACCGGCGAGCGCTATCAGGCGGTTTCCGTATCTGGCGCTGCGCTGCAGGACGACCCGGTCCTGAACAAGGGAACCTGCTTCACCCTCGAGGAACGCGACGCGCTGGGTCTGACAGGATTGCTTCCGCCGGCCGTCCAGGCGCCGGCGGAACAACTGGCCCGCGCGTACGGCAACTACCTCGAGTCGGGAGACGACGTCCAGCGCTACCTGTTCCTCGCTGGCCTGCAGGATCGCAACGAGACGCTCTTCTGCCGCCTCGTGCTCGATCATCTCGAGGAGATGGTCCCCATCATCTACACGCCCACGGTAGGCAAGGCGTGCGAGCGGTACAGCCACATCTACCGCCGCGGGCGGGGCGTCTATGTTTCGCCACACGAGCGCGGGCGCGTTGCTGAGGTGTTGCGGGGAGCCGCCGACGCCGAGCCGCGCGTGATTGTCATCACCGACAACCAGGCGATCCTCGGCCTGGGCGACCAGGGCGTCGGCGGGATGCCCATCGCGATTGGCAAGCTGGCGCTCTACACGGTGGGAGCCGGCATTCACCCGACCTACTGTCTGCCGATCGATTTCGACGTGGGCACCGACAACACCGTGCGGCTCGACGATCCGCTCTACCTCGGCATCCGCCAGCGGCGGCTCCGGGGCGAGCCCTACTTCGCGCTGCTCGACGAACTCGTCGACGCCATCGCGCGCGTGTTTCCGCGAGCCCTGCTGCAGTGGGAGGATTTCGCGAACACGAACGCCTTTGCCGTCCTCTCGCGGTACCGGCAACGGGTGCCGTCGTTCAACGACGACATCCAGGGCACAGGGGCCGTGGTCGTGGCGGGCATCCAGAGCGCACTCCGGCAGACTGGCGGCCGGCTCGAGGATGCGCGTATCGTTTTTTATGGCGCCGGCGCGTCGGGCGCAGGATCGGCGCTCGCCGTCCGGGCCGCGCTGCGCGCGGCCGGCGTCCCCGCCGCCGAGCTCTCATCGCGCGTCCTCTGCCTGGACTCGATGGGGTTGATGATCTCGGACCGCTCGGGGTTGACCGGCGCCAAGCTCGAGGTGGCCGCGTCGCCCGATCTCGTTGCGGGTTGGCGGCGGAGCGCAGGCGGCCCGTTCGGCCTCGGCGACGTCGTCAGAAACTTCAGGCCAACCGTGCTCGTTGGCGCGTCAGGCCAGCCCGGCGCTTTCAGCGCGGCGATCGTCCGCGACATGCTTGCGGGGTGTGCGCGTCCGATCGTGCTCGCGCTCTCGAACCCGGACACAAAAACAGAAGTGACGCCGGAAGATCTCATTCGATGGACGAACGGCGCGGCGGTGATGGGCACGGGCAGTCCGTTTGCGCCCGTGGAGCACCAAGGGCGCACGCACACGATTGGTCAGGCGAATAACGCGTTCATCTTTCCGGGACTCGGCCTGGGCGCCATCGCGGTCGAGGCGCGTTGGCTGCCGGATGACGCGTTCGTCGCCGCGGCACGCGCGCTGGTCGGCTTCACGGCGGCCTCGCCGCGCGCGGGCAGTCCCATCTACCCGCCGCTCAGCCGGCTGCGCGACGTCTCACGCGACGTGGCCCTGGCCGTCGGCGCGTCGCTCGTCGAGAGCGGGGCCGCGCCGAAGATCTCGCGCCCGGAGATCGAACGGCGCGTCCTCGACGCGATGTGGGAGCCTGATTACCTGCCGTATCGGGCAGCGACGCGCGAGATCGCGATCGAGCCTTCTCATCGTTGATTGGTTTACCATCGCCCCAATGGGGACGAGGCTCTTCATCACACTCTGGCTTGCCGTCGCCGCGTCGGCCGCGACGGCTCCGCAGAAGACGGCGGTCTCGATTGTGGGCGACGCGTTTCACATCAATGGCGCGCCGACCTACGCGGGCCGCGTTTGGCGCGGGCACCAGGTCGAGGGCCTGCTGATGAATTCGCGGATGGTCCAGGGCATCTTCGACGATCGAAACCGCGAGACCGTCTCGCGCTGGGGCTATCCCGACACCGGCAAATGGGACGCCGACCGCAACACGAATGAGTTTGTCGCCGCGATGGCCGAATGGAGGAAGCACGGCCTGCTCGCCTTCACGATCAACCTGCAGGGCGGCTCACCGGAGGGCTATTCGAAAACGCAACCGTGGGAGAACTCGGCCTTCAATGCCGACGGCACGCTGCGCGCTGACTACACGGCGCGGCTCGGTCGCATCCTCGATCGGGCCGACCAGCTCGGCATGGTCGCGATCGTCGGCTATTTCTATTTCGGCCAGGATCAGCGGCTGGCCGACGAGACGGCCGTCGTCGCGGCGACCGACGCCGCGACACGCTGGCTGCTCGACGGCGGCTGGCGCAACGTCCTGGTCGAGGTGAACAACGAGTGTAACGTCGCCGCCTACGACCACGCCATTTTGAAATGCGCGCGGGTCCACGAGCTCATTGCTCGTGTCCGGGCCGCACGACGCGATGGGCGACGTCTGATCGTCAGCACCAGCTACGGTGGCGGCGCGATTCCCGGCGAGAACGTCGTGCGCGCCTCCGACTTCCTGCTTCTCCACGGCAACGGCGTGAACGACCCCGCACGCATCGGCGAGATGGTGCGTACGACCCGCGCCCTCGTGGGAGATGCGCCGAAGCCAATCCTGTTCAACGAGGACGACCATTTCGACTTCGATCGCGCCGGGAACAACTTTACCGCGGCGGTCGCCGCCGGTGCCTCGTGGGGCTTCTTTGACTTCCGCATGACGGGCGAAGGCTTCGATGACGGCTACCAGTCGGTGCCGGTGAACTGGGGTCTCAGTAGCGAGCGGAAGCGCGGTTTCTTCCGCCTGCTCGCGGAAATCACTGGAAGCAAGTAGCGCCACAAGCAGCCAATGCGAGCCTCTCAGCATCTGTTGACGGTGGTGGCCGCGGTGATGGCCGCGTCGGTCCTCGCTGCGGTCGCCATCGGCCCGAATGCGCAGACGACCGGGCGCGGCGCCATTCAGACTGCCGGCGGCGGAAGAGGTCCTGGCGCCGCACCCGACGCCAGCGACCCGGCGAATGCGAACGCCGACTGGTCGCCGAAACCGCCGGTGCTTCCGGCGTCTCCGACCGACCAGGCCCGGCGCTTCTGGCTGCCGCCCGGATACCGGCTGGAGCCCGTCCTGTCCGACCCAATCATCGAAGACCCGGCGCAGGTGACGTTTGACGGCAACGGCCGCATGTTCGTGGTGGAGGAGCGTGGCTACCTCCAGACGCCAGAGGGGATCGATCTGATTCCGCCGATCGGCCGGATCTCGAGACACGAGGATCGCGACAACGACGGCGTGTACGAACATCACACGGTGTTCGTGGACAGACTGGTCTTTCCGCGGTTCGCGATGCCGTTCGGCGCGGACAGCGTCTTGACGATGGAGACGAACGCGGACGAGGTGTGGAAGTACACCGACACCAATGGAGACGGCGTCGCAGACAAGAGGGAGTTGTTCGCGACGAGCTTCGGGCGGGCCGGCACCATGGAATCCCAGCCCGCCAGTCTCTTCTGGGCCATGGACAACTGGCTCTACAGCACGGTGAACGCGTTCCGATTGCGCTGGACGCCGACCGGACTCGTGAAAGAGCCCACCGGGCCGAACGGCGCCCAGTGGGGAGTGAGCCAGGACGATCACGGCAAGGTCTGGTTTCAGCACGGCGCGAGCGGACTGCCGGGTTACTTCCAGTTTCCCGTGCACTACGGCCCGTTCGCGCCTCCCGATCAGTTCGAACCGGATCTGAACATCGTGTGGGGCGCTCCTATTCTCATTGGCGACATCCAGGCGGGACTGCCGGGCACGCGCCTGCCCGACGGCTCACTCATCTACGGCACGGCGGCCGCCGGAAACGAGATCTACCGCGGCGATCGGCTGCCGAAGGATCTCATCGGCGACTATCTGCACGGCGACGTCGTGGGCCGCATCGTCCGGCGGCTCAGGCCGGTCAGGACGGAGGGACTCACGCAGCTCCGGAATGTGTACCCGCGCTCCGAGTTCATCCGATCACTCGACCCGTTGTTCCGTCCGGTGGACGTGGCCACGGCGCCTGACGGCACGATCTATATCGCGGACATGTACCGCGGGATCATCGAGGGCGCCGAATGGGCGAAGGAAGGCACGTACCTTCGTGAAAAGATCAAGCAGTACCAGCTCGACAAAGCGATGCGCCGTGGTCGCATCTGGCGCCTGACCTACGGCGGAACGGCGCGCGACCGCACGCCGCCGCGGATGTTGAACGAAACGCCCGCGCAGTTGGTCGCGCGTCTCTCGCATCCGAACGGCTGGTGGCGTGACACCGCACAGCAACTGCTGGTCCTGAAGCAGGACCGCTCGGTGGCGCCGGTCCTCCACCAACTTGTCAGGACGTCGAAGAATCCGCTGGCTCGCTTCCACGCGCTGTGGACACTCGAGGGACTGGGGGCGCTCGGTACGCCGTTGACCCGCGAGCTCCTGCGAGACCCGGACCCGCAGATGCGGATTCAGGCGATTCGCGCGAGCGAGAGTCTCTACAAGGCAGGCGACAAGTCGTTGGCCGCCGAGTACCGCGCCCTCTCGAACGACACAGACACCGACGTCGTCATTCAGGCGATGCTGACGCTGAACCTCCTCAAGGTGACGGACGGCGCGGCGTCCGTCAGAGCGGCCAAGGACGCCTACAAGGCGCGGGGCGTCCAGTTCGTCGCCGACAGGATCCTGAATCCCCCGGCCGGGCCGGGTGGCGGTCGCGGCGGTCCGATCCTCACGTCAGAACAGCAGAGCACCTTCGAGCGCGGCAGCGCGATCTACAACGAGCTTTGCTTCTCGTGCCACAGCGATGACGGGCGCGGCACGCCCACGCCTGGAGCGAGCGCGGGTTCGACATTGTCGCCATCGCTGGCCGGATCAGCGCGCGTGAACGGCCATCGCGACTACGTGGTGAACGTCCTGCTGCACGGGATGACCGGCCCGATTGGCGGACGGACCTATCCTCAGGTCATGGTCCCGATGGGCGCGAACAAGGACCAATGGATCGCAGACGTGGCTTCGTACGTTCGCAACAGCTTCGGCAACACCGGCTCGTTCGTCACGACACAGGACGTCGCGAGGGTGCGCGCGGCCACGGTCGATCGGAAGACGCAGTGGACGGTTGAGGAGCTGGAAGCGTCGCTGCCGCGCCTGCTCGTCGCGGACGCCACGTGGCGAATCTCGGCGAGCCACGATACTGCCCCGCCGCCGCAACCAAATGCCGCCGGCAGCTTCAACTTCATCAGCGGCGCAGCGGGCGCCCTCAATCACGTGGGCTGGAGCACGGGAGTGGCGCAGCAGGCCGGTATGTGGTTCCAGATCGAATTGCCCACGAGCGTCGCCTTGACCGAAATCCAGTTCACCTCGTCGGCGATTGCCGGCGGCCGCGGCGGCGCGCCCGCCGTGTCGACCGCTCCCGGAGGCTATCGGGTGCAGGTGTCGGTGGATGGCCAGACGTGGAGCGCGCCAGTCGCCGAAGGTCAGGCAACGGAAGCCACCACGATCATCACGTTTGCGCCGGCCGCCGCAAGGTTCGTCCGAATCACACAGACCGCGACCGTACCGGATGCGCCTCCGTGGTCGATGCGATTGCTGCGGCTGTACCAAGCCGCTCGTTAGGACGGCAGGCTTCCATCGCGCGTAAAACGGGAGGGGACGATGCGGATATCAATGACCTGCACGGCGGTCTTGACGTGCGTGGTTATCGGCCACCCGCCGCCGGCGGTGGCACAGGTCGATCAACAGCGCGCACAGGAGTACTTCAAAGAGGCCCAGGCGCTCTGCGAACGCGACGGCGGCCGGCTCTGGGGTGTGTCGCTGTGCGGTCCGATGGTGATTGCCGACGCTGCCACCGGGACGATCGCCACGAGCCAGCCGGCGCCAGCCGGCGACCGTCCCCGCGAGATCGGCTTCGTGAACGCGCCGATGGAGTGGGGTGGCCTCACGTGGTCCGCGTACATCTGGGAGATGATCCCCAACGATCAGGGGGAGCGTGGACGGCTGTTCATGCACGAGCTGTTTCATCGCATCCAGCCCCGCCTCGGGCTGATAGCCCCGAGAGACCCGAACGCCGGCGAAAACATCCATCTCGATTCGCTGGAGGGCCGCTACTGGATGCGCCTCGAGTGGCGGGCCCTGGCGCGGGCGCTTGGCACCTCTGGCGCGGTGCGCACGTCCGCCATTGCGGATGCGCTGGCGTTTCGCGCGGCGCGCCACCAGCGCTTTCCCGGTGCCGCAGCGTCGGAGCACGTCGTCGACATCAACGAAGGGATCGCGACGTATACGCAATACGTGGCAGGGTCTGAGGGTGCGCAGGACGCGATCCGGAACGCGATGGTCGGACTGACGGGGGCCGAATCGGGCACATCGTTCGTCCGGACGTTCGCGTACGCGTCTGGAGCCGGCTACGGGCTGTTGCTCGACGCGTTGTCTCCAGGCTGGCATCGGAAGATCACAGGGGCGAGCGATTTTGGCCAGCTGCTCTCAGCAGCGGCTGGCGTGACTGCGGCGCCGGACGCTGCTGCCGCCGCGGCGCGGTACGACGGCGCGTCGCTGCGGGTTGCCGAAGAGCAGCGCGATCGCGAGCAGCAGGCGATCATCGCCGAGTTGCGCCGCCGCTATGTCGATGGACCAGTGCTTATCGTGCCAAGAGCCGGGAGAGGCAGCATCAACACCATGGGGGCCACGGTCATTCCCGGCGCGGGCACGGTCTTCCGGGCAATGGCGAACAAAGGCGCATGGGGATTGTTCGATGCGAAGGGCGGCGCGCTTGTTTCGGCCGACGGCGAGACGATATCGCTGCCGGCGCCGGTCGTCGTCGATGCGACGACGCTGAAGGGTGATGGCTGGACGGCGACCATCGGTCCGGGGTGGACCGTGCAGCCGGGCCCACGACCGGGATCGTTCCGCGTCGTGCGGCAATGAGCAATGCCGCCCGATTCAGGGCGTCTGAGTTGACGCCGCTCACGGACCGCTAGCCCAGACCGGGCCAATCAGGCACGCTCTTCGCGGCACGCACGCCGCGGACGATGGCCTCGGCGATGAGGTCGGCGGCGAGCGATCCAATCATCGTCAATGGAAGATCCGGGCGTTGAATCCTTGCGGTCGAGACGGCGAAGAGTTGATCGCCGTCGCCGGTCGTGTGGTACGGGCGGATCGCGCGCGCGGCGCCGCAGTTCGCCATCATCGCGAGTTTCGTCAACGCCGTCTTCGGGAGTGTGACGTTGGTGGCGACGACGGCGAGCGTGGTGCTGCCGAGCGCCGGATCCTGAAGCGTGGCGGGCCCGCGGCTGGTCACGACCGATCGCATCACGTCGACGCTGTCGGCGAACGTGCCGTCGGCCCGGCGCGCGCCCGCGATGATGCGCCCGGCACGCCAGTCGAGGACGTCGCCGGCGGCGTTGACGACCGCGAGCGCGCCGATCACGACATCGCCAAGCGTCATGCTCGCTGTGCCGACGCCGCCCTTCATCCCACTGATGCCGCGCCCGCGATGCATCTTGCCGATCGTCGCGCCGGCGCCCGCCCCGACGTTGCCTTCCGTGACGGCCGCCGTCGACGCGGCCGCGCATGCCTGGTAGGCACCGTCCGCGTCGGGCCGGACGCGCGGATCGCCCACGGCCAAATCGTCAATGACGGCCGACACGACAATGGGGATCCGGACGTCCGGTGTCCCCCAGTCGAAGCCGACCTTGCGTTCCTCGAAAAAGCGAAGCACGCCGCCGGACGCGGGCAGCGACAACACGCCCCCACCCGTGAGGAACAAGGCATGGATCCGCTCGACCGGGCTCGTCGGTTGCAGCAGCACGACCTGCGATTCGCCGGGCGCCGAACCGTCGTAGTCGACGCCGGCCGCCGCAGCCGGCTCGAAGAGAATCGCGGTGCAGCCGGTCGGCCGACGTGGGTCGGTGTAGTGTCCCACCCGCACGCCCGGCACATCGGTCAGCGACCCCGCGCGAGTCGATGGTACCTGCGTCTGGGCGCCCTGGGCCGCGCCAAGCACAGGAAGGGCGGCGACATTCGACAGGAAGTCGCGTCGATTCATGGCAGTCGACTCGCTGTGGAGTTTCGCGTCGCGCCTCGTTCAAAACACATTGGCGGCTGAGCTGGCTACCGATCGACTGGCTCCGAGCTCAGATGCGGGGACCCTTTCTCCGGGCCGACGCCTGTTCGTCCCGGACGATCGGGAATCGTGATCGTCACGTCTCCAATGTTGTTTGTGTAGTCCGATTCGGGTAATTGATGACAGAGACCGGCTGTGTCCACGTGCGGGCACGGTTCCGAACCTTGCGCCACGAACGGCGGATTCACCGTGATCCGGATGACGTACTCGCCTGGCGGAACGGCCGGTTGGCCGTCGCCTCCATCGAGGACGAAGTACTGTCCGCCGAGGTGCAGATTGTAGGTGTCGGACCACCCAGCGCTCACGCCTTGGTTGCCTGGAATACCGACAGCTCCGCAATTGCGGTACTGGCCCGGGCCTGGCACGGGTCCGCCGAGCCATTGCGGGTTGGGGTCGGTATCGAGCATGCAGAATCCGCGCTTGGCCGCGCGCCAGACAAATCCCGACACCGGGTCGATCAACTCATAGAGCGCGTAGTGGCGGAAGTGATAGTGGTTGTGGCAGCTCGCGAATTCAAAGAGGCCATCGTTTTGCGCCACGTGCTCGTTGGGATCGCCGACGAAGACATCAGCACTCCCGATATTTGGCGTCGTCACCGTGAACCGAATAAGCGTGTGTACGCCTGGAGTGATCTCGCCTTCCACCACGCTGCAGAATGACGCGGGAAGATCTTCGACGCGCACGACCCAGTGATTTCTGAGCACGTCGTCGCGGACGATCAAATCCGGCAGGTCGCCGCGGGGACTCGGTGGCATCCCCGCGTTTGTCGTCACGCGAGCGGCCACAGCCATAGCCGACATGAGACACAGCGCGACGAACGCGCCAAAGGTCAGTTTCTTCATGGCATCCTCCACCTCGTGCGTTCGATTCACGACGCTGGGGAATGGAAGCCCAGTCTACCGCACCGCGGCATAGCCCATTGAGTCCGTAGCGGGGTATCATGACGCGGCTCCCCGATGCCGCTAGCCACCGGCTCCTGTCTTGGTGCGTACGAAATCCTCAGCGCCATCGGCTCCGGTGGCATGGGAGAGGTGTACCGCGCGCGCGACACGCGCCTCGGCCGCGACGTCGCCATCAAAGTCCTGCCCGCCAACGTCGCCACCGATCCTGAACGCCGCACCCGATTCGAGCGCGAGGCCCGCGCCGTGGCCGCGCTCTCGCATCCGAACATCCTCGCGATTTTCGAGTTCGCCGTGGCCGATGGCACCGCCTACGCCGCGACGGAGTTGCTCGAGGGCCAGACGCTCCGGGAGCGCCTCAACGCGCCGCTCCCGATACGAAAAGCCACCGAGATCGCCACGCAGATCGCGCGGGGTCTCGCGGCCGCGCACGACAAGGGGATCGTTCATCGCGATCTGAAGCCAGAGAACGTGTTTCTCCTCCGCGACGGACAGGTCAAGATCCTCGACTTCGGCCTGGCAAAGGCGGCCACCGACGGCGGGCAGGAGGCGGAAACCGTCGCCGGCACCAATCCCGGCATCGTGCTCGGCACGGTCGGCTACATGGCGCCCGAGCAGATTCGCGCGCAGGCCGTGGACGGACGGGCTGATCTGTTCGCGCTCGGCGCCGTGCTCTACGAAATGCTCGCCGGCCGGCGCGCGTTCCAGCGCGACACGGCAGCCGAGACGATGACAGCGATCCTGAAGGAAGATCCGCAGGAGTTGTCGTTGAGCCGCGGCGATCTGCCGCCCGCGCTCGACGCCGTGGTTCGACACTGTCTGGAGCGCAATCCCGCTGAGCGCTTCCAATCGGCGCGCGATCTGATCTTCAACCTGCAGGCGGCATCACTGGCCACGGCGTCAGGCTCGGGGCCGGCGGTGGCTGCCGGGGAGGTGCGGTCGCCGGCGAGGATCGCGTGGCGCGAAGCCGTCGCCTGGACGCTGGCCACGGCGCTGGCCGTCGTCTGCATTGCCGGTCTCGTGCTGTGGCGCGGGCGGCAGCCGACCGGAGCCGGGCCAGCCGTGGCGCGCTTTCAGGTCCTGCCGCCGGACAAGACGACGTGGGCGTTCCCGCTCGGCGCCTACGACGGATCCAACAGCGGCACGATTTCCCCGGACGGGACGATGCTCGCGTTCGTCGCCGCCGACGCGAGCGGCAAGGCCCTGCTGTGGCTGCGTCCCATTGACAGTTTCACCACACGGTCCCTTCCGGGCACCGAGAACGCGGCGTTTCCGTTCTGGTCGCCCGATAGCCGGTTCGTCGCGTTCTTCACCCAGACGCGCCTGAAGAAAGCGCCTGCCGACGGCGGACCGGCCCAGACCATCTCCGAGATCGCCAGCACGGCTCGCGGCGGCACATGGAATGGGCAGGGCACCATCCTGTTTGCCACCGCGGGGTCCGCGATCCTGCGCGTGTCGGCGG
>Ga0111539_10006168_pt1 | contig 15471 bp, 12 predicted proteins | sample RhiMethybrSRZTD1_FD_79667 | JGI IMG/M metagenome (GOLD analysis project Ga0111539, IMG submission 79667) | Populus rhizosphere microbial communities from Tennessee, USA - Rhizosphere MetaG P. TD hybrid SRZTD1 (version 2) (version 2) | ecosystem: Host-associated > Plants > Roots > Rhizosphere >... | reverse complement strand
TTGGTGTCCGGCCCCTACGACGCGGCGCTCGACCACGAGATCCGGCTCCGGGTGGAGAAGTACACCCTCCATCGTGGATTCGACCGACTCCTCTGTCTCGAGCGGCTCCACGACGTCCAGAAGTACGAGCACCAGACCCAGGCGTGCGTCACGGTGCTCCGGCGCATGCGCGGCCGCGCGCTCCTGGCCGACGAAGTGGGGCTGGGGAAGACGATCGAAGCCGGGCTCGTGCTCAAGGAGTACCTCCTCCGCGGGCTCGTGCAGCGCGCGCTCATCCTCGTCCCCGCGTCTTTGGTGGAGCAGTGGGACCAGGAGCTCCGCCGGAAGTTCGATCTCGAGTTCGCGATCCTGAAGCACGGAACGGCCTGGTGGGAGGAGCCGCTCGTCCTCGCGTCGATGGACACGGCGAAGCTCCTCCGCCATCGGGACAAGGTGGCCTCGGCTGCGTTCGATCTCGTGGTCGTGGACGAGGCGCACCGGTTGAAGAACCAGAAGACCCTCGCCTGGAAGTTCCTCGATCGGCTCGCGCCGCGTTACCTCCTCCTCCTCACCGCGACGCCCGTGCAGAACGATCTCCACGAGCTCTACAACCTGGTCCAGCTCCTCCGTCCCGGGCTCCTCGGCACCTACCGCACGTTCGGGCGCGAGTTCATGCGCCGGGGCGACCGCCGGATGCCGCAGAACACGGGCCGGCTCGCCACGCTGCTCGGGGAGACCATGATCCGGACCACGCGCGCGAGCACGTCGATCCGCTTCCCGAAGCGCGAGGTGACGAACGTCCACTTCGACCTGAGCCTTCCGGAGCGGGAGATCTACGACGACGTGACGCGGCTCGTCCGACGGCTGATCCAGGGGCAGAAGGAACACAAGCGGGGAGCCATCAAGCTCACGCTCCTCACGCTGCAAAAGGAGATCGGATCGAGCTCCTTCGCCGCGATCCCGACCCTGGGGAAGCTCCTCGCGCGCGAATCGCCGGGTCCGGCGCGGGCGGAGCTCGAGGATCTCCTGGTCCGTGCCCGCGCGGTCGACACGAACGCCAAGTTCGAAGGCGTGACCCGTCTCCTCGGCTCCTCGCGCGAGAAGGTCGTCATCTTCACCCAGTTCCGCGCCACCCTCGAGTTCCTGGCGCGCTCGATCCGCGCGCTCGGGATCCGCACCGCGGTCTTCCACGGCGCGCTCACGCTGCGCGAGAAGGAGGCCGCCATCGCCCAGTTCCGGGATCGCGCGCGCGTCCTCGTGAGCACGGAGGCGGGGGGCGAAGGACGAAACCTCCAGTTCTGCCGGCTCCTCGTGAACTACGACCTCCCATGGAATCCGATGCGGATCGAGCAGCGGATCGGCCGCCTCCACCGGCTGGGGCAGCAGCACGACGTGCACGTCTACAACTTCACCGCGCGCCAGACGGTCGAGTCCTACGTGCTCGAGATCGTGCACGAGAAGATCAACATGTTCCGGTCGGTGATCGGCGATCTCGACATGGTGCTCGGTCCGTACGCGGAGGCCGGCTCCTTCGAGGACGCGGTCTTCTCGATCTGGGCCGGCGCGCGCGGCGATCGCGAGCTCGACCGCGAGTTCGGGAAGCTCGGCGTGGCGCTCCTGGTCGGCCGCAAGCGCTACGACGCGGTCGAGGAGCTGGACCGCCGCCTCCTCGACGGCGTGGACCATGACCCGTCGTAAGCGCGGCGAGGGAAGGAGCGAGCTCCCGGAGATCCTCGCGGCGATTCTCGAGGCGCGCGGCGCCACGATCGCGAAGCGGGGCACCGTCTGGGAGGCGTCGCTCCCGGCGGAGCTCGCGGGGGTGCTGGGGACCGAGAGCGTGCGGCTGGTCGCCGCTCCCGCCGGCCGCGCCGCGCGCGGCGCGGAGATGGACGCCGGGCTCACCGAGCGGATCCTCCTCCTCGGCCGCTCGCGCGGCGAGGTGGTCCGGCTCGTCGCGCACACGCCCCGCCCCGCGCGTGACGGGGCGGTCGTGAGGACGTGGGTGCGGCTCCACTGGCGGATCCGGTACGGAACGGACGAGCTTCCCGAGGAGCTCCTGGTGCAGCGGCTTCCCGTGGGACCGTCAGGAGGCGTGACGGCGCCGACGGATACCGCCTTCGTGAACCCATCCGACGAGGATCTGCCGTCGCCGGACCCCGAGCTCCTCGCGGGAGCCTGGATGCGGGGACTGAGGCTCCTCGAATCGCGCATCAGGCGGAAGCTGCAGCCCCACGAGGACCGCATGCGCCGGGAGCTGAATCGCGAGATGCGAACCCTCAGCATCCACTACCGCTCCCTCATCGCCGAGGAGCGGACCGGACGGAGAAAGCGCGGGGAAGGGCGCGAAGCGGGGCGGATCTTGCAGCTCAAGGAGGACTGGGAGCGGAAGCTCTCGGCGGCGGTGCGTCAGCGCCTCCTGGATACGGAGGCCAGGCTCGTCGCCGTCGCCCTCCTCTCCGTCGTTCCGGACGGAAAGCCTTCGCCTTCGGCGAGGCCCGCGCGGGCTCGCCGGCGCGTTTGACGCGGCCTGGCGGAACGCGTAAAATCATCCGCTCACCCGTTCAGGAGGAATCTTTGTCGACCCATCTCGTGAAGCATCAAAAGATCACGAAGCGGCAGATGAAGGAAGACCCGCTCGTGACCGCCGCTTTCAGAGCCACCGCCCAGTGGGAGCGGCACGGCAACCGGATCCTCGTCGGGATCGGCGTGCTCGCTCTTCTCGCGCTCCTCGGCTTCTTCATGATGCAGGCCCGGTCCAAGGCCGAAGCGAAGGCCTCCGGAGACCTCTTCCGCGCGAATCTGGCGGCGATGCAGGGGGACTACGTGAGCGCCGCTCCGATCCTCAAGGAGATCGTCGACAACGAGCCGGGAACGGCCGCCGCGCGCGACGCCATGCTCCTTCTCGGCGACAGCTACGCGTCGCAGGGGAAGCCCAGCGACGCCGCGACGTGGTACCAGAAGTACATCGACAAGGCCGGCAGCAAGGATCGCCAGCGGATCGGCTATCTCGCGCTCGCGTCCGCGCTCGAGGATGCGGGGCAGTTCGGCCCGGCCGCGAACGCGTTCGCGTCGTCCGCGGAACGCTCGGACACGGACAATCTCCGCGGCCGCGCGATGCTGGGCCAGGCGCGCTGTCTCGCGCGCGCCGGTCAGACGCCGAAGGCGGTCGAGATCTACAAGCAGATCGCGCTCCTGCCGCAGGCGGAAGCGACGATCACGAACGCCGCCGACGTTCGCCTGGGCGAGCTCGCCGCTCCGACCGCACCCTAGCTTCGCGGTCTCGTGCCGCGTCCGATTCTGCTCGCGCTGGTGTGGCATCTCCACCAGCCGAGCTACCACGACGCGGAAACCGGCGCCGACCTCCTTCCCTGGACGCGGCTCCACGCGACGAAAGACTACCGTGACATGGCGCGCGCTCTCGCGCGGACGCCGCGCGTGCACGTCACGTTCAACCTGACCCCGGTCCTTCTCGAGCAGCTCGACGCGATCGGGGCGGGACGCTCCGACCCGTACCTCGACGTCGCGCGAACGACCGCGGCGTCGCTCACCGCCGCGCAAGCCTCCTTCCTGCTTGCCCGCTTCTTCGACGTGAACCACGAGCGCATGCTGAATCCGTTTGCGCGCTACCGGGAGCTCTTCGAGCGAAAGGAAGCGGGGGGCGCGTTCACGCCGGACGATCTCCGGGACCTCCAGACGTGGTTCCACCTCGCGTGGGCCGATCCCACGTTCCGCGACGCACCGCCGCTCCGCGCGCTGATGGAGAAGGGGAGGGGATTCACCGAGGAGGAGAAGGGGACACTCCTCGACTGGGGCGTCGCGTGCGCGCGCGATGCGGCCGGGGATTATCGGGAGGCGGCGGCGCGCGGGCAGGCGGAGCTCATCACGTCGGCGTACCACCATCCGATCCTGCCGCTCCTCATCGACTCGATGGCGCCGCGCGAGGCGTCGCGCAGCGCCGTGCTGCCGGACCCGCCGTTTCGCGCGCCGGAGGACGCGGCCGCGCAGATCGCGCGCGCGCGCGGGGCGCATAAAGATCGCTTCGGTACCCTGCCCAGGGGGACGTGGCCCCCCGAAGGCGCCGTGAACGACGCCGCGCTCGCCGCGCTGGCAAGGGGCGGATTCGCCTGGGCTCTATCCGACGAGACCGTGCTCCAGGGAGCTCTCGCCGCCCGGGATGGCTCCGTGCGCGACTGGCCCGCCGCGCTCTACCGCACGTACCGCGTCGAGACCGCGGGGGGCCCGATCGCCATGGTATTCCGCGACCGAGCGCTCTCCGATCGGATCGGATTCACGTATGCGAGCTGGAACCCGGACGACGCGGCGCGCGACTTCGTCGAGCGGGTGCGCGTGGCGGGGAGCTCCGCCTTGGGTGGCGGACCTGCTCTCGTCCCCGTGATCCTGGACGGGGAGAACTGCTGGGAGTCCTACCTCGACGATGGCCGTCCGTTCCTCGAAGCGCTCTACGGCCTGCTCGAGCGTGATGGCCAGATCGAAGCGGTCACGGTGTCGGAAGGGATCGAGCGCGTGCCCCCCGGCGAGACGCTCTCGCGCGTACCGGTGGGGGGATGGGTGCGTGCGGATCTCGGAATCTGGATTGGCCAGGGGGACAAGAATCGCGCGTGGTCCGAGCTCATGCGCGCGCGCGCCGTGGTGGAGGACGCGCGGCGATCGGGCGCAGCCGGTACGGACGCGGCCATGGAGGAGATCTACGCCGCCGAGGCGAGCGACTGGTTCTGGTGGTACGGGGACGATCATCCGAGCGCGCATCGGGCGATCTTCGACCGGCTCTTTCGATCGCGCCTCAGGCGTGCGTACGAGCGCCTCGGCGTGGCCGTTCCCGAGACCCTCGGGTCGAGCCTTCGTCTCGACGCGGATCAGGCTGAAGCCGATCTGGCCGGCGTCTCGGGACATGCTCCGTCGGCGTTTCCGTACGTGAAGCCGACCATCGATGGACGGAGCACCGATTTCTACGAATGGATGGGTGCCGTCGAGCACGGCGCCTCCGGCGAGAGCGGAGCCATGCACCGAGCGTCCGCCGTCGCGCGGTCCGTGCGCTTCGGCGGTGATGGACTCAACCTCTACCTCTGGATCGACGCCGATCCGCGCGCCGCTCTTGGATTCGTGATTGGGGTCGAAACCGCCGGGGGACGCGTGGCACGCGTTCCGCTCCAGGCGGGACAAGGCGCGCCTTCCTGGAGCGGGGGCTCGATCGGAGACGATGCGGGGGAGTACGCCGCGGCGGAGGTGGTGGAGCTTCGCCTGCCCCTGCCCGCGCTGGGCGCGCGGGCCGGAGAGCCCACGGCGTTCCGGGTCTTGCTCGAGCGGGACGGCGCGCGCGAGGAGATCGTGCCCGCGGCGGGCTGGCTGACCCTGCCGGCGCCCGGCGCCCATCCGGAGCTCGATCTCTGGTCCGCGACCTGACCCCGCGGCCCGGTTTGCTTGACGCCCCCCGAAGCGCATGCTATTCGTGCGCCGTGAACGTCGACACGCCGCAGGGTGCCGTCCCGGATGACGAGGTCGCGCGGGGACGGCTCCTTGCGTCGGTGGCCTACCTGCCAGGGCTCTGCTTCATCGGCCTTCTGGGCGCGCCCGACAATCGCTACGTCGGATTCCACGCGCGCCAGGGCTTCCTCCTCCTATTGGTCGAGGTGGCGATCGCGATCGCGCTCGCGATCTACGACCGTTCCATCGGCATGATCCCGGTCGTAGGATTTCTGGTGGGGGCGCTCCTCAAGTTCATCTTGTGGATGAGCATCCTCGCGTTAACCATTTATGGCGTTGTGAAAGGAGCATCCGGCGAGATGGCCCGAATTCCGGTTCTGGGCGAGGCGGTCGAGAAGGTGCCGTTCTGATGGCGGGCCCCGGCGAGAAGAAGTTCTGGCTCTTGAGGCGCCTGGCCAGGGCCTTCAACGTGGCCGCCTGGATCGTGCTCGGGCTGGTGGTCCTGGTGACGCCGGTCGCGATAGCCCGGTTCCTCCTGCAGCGGAATCAGGAGGAAGTCGTCTTCTGGCTGAGCTACGCGGCTTCCGGACTCCTGATCTTCATCAACCTGATCTGGGTGGCCCAGTCGATCCAGGTCATCCTGGCGATCGAGGAGAACACCCGGCATGCGACGTTCGTGCTGGAGAAGCTGACGACCCTGGCGCAGCAGATCCGGGACCGGTTGCCGGATGGCGAGGGAGCTTCGGATACAGGATCCGATGCGGGGGTCGGCGGACTGGGTGGGCCCGGAGCGCGGTAGGCGCCCTTGGGCGTACCGGGGATTGTCGGATAAGAACTATTATGTCAACTTCACCACGGGCATTGAGATCGATTCCACGGTGGCTTGGGTGAAGTTGACATCGAATAGTTTGCGATTGGGCACCACCTGGCTCGCGACTACTCCCCTGTGAGGCGAATTGTTTGCAATTGGTTGGCCTGATTGGGTTTCGGATTGAACCTGCGGGCTGGGACGTGTATCCTTTTGGTCGTGGTTACGTCTTCTTCCATCGTCCTCGCCTGAAGCCCCGGCTGAGCTATCCATGAGTCCATCCCAGGTCCGTGAGCGGTTCCTGTTTCCGCGGGAGCCTTTGCTTCATTGGGGCGATCTCGCTGGGCGTGCTCGGGGCCGGGCTCCTCAGCTGGGTGAGGGTTGGGACGTTACGCTCGGTCATTCGGCCCGTTATGCGCTTTACAGAATGCTCCAGGGGCTGCCTCGGACCGGTCGGGACGAGGTGCTGGTGCCGGCGTTTGTCTGCATTGCGCTCGTGGAGCCGATCCTGGCCGCGGGCTACAAGGTTCGGTTCTTCGACAATCCGTCGCTGACCGGGACCGATCTCGAGCTGATCCGGTCCTTGGCCTCGGATCGGACCCTGGCGGTCGTGGCGGTTCATTACTTTGGGTACCGGCAGGACACGGCGGGCCTGGCTGGCTTTTGCCGGGACCGCGAGATCCTCCTGATCGAGAACTTCACGCATTCCCTGCCGGTCCAGGACTTCGTGGCTCACCCGGATCGGTTGGAGCGCTGCGACGTCGCGCTCTTCAGCCTGAAGAAGATGCTGCCGGCGCCCGATGGTGGGTTTGTGGTCCATCGGCGCTCGCTTCACGTCTCGGTGCCGCGGGAGGCGCCGCCCAGGCGGATGCCGATACTCCAAGAGCTGTACCGGTCGGCGGAGCGCACCATGCAGGCGAGGCGGTGGCGGTCCTCGAACGGTGAGGCCGCGAATCCGGTCCAGGTGCCGCAGGCCGATTCGGTCGCCGCGGAGATCGCAGCTTCGATGCACGGGCTCGATCTCGACCGCGCCGGTTGGGGCGTCTCGTCGGCGTCCCGGCGGATCTGGGAGAGCGCGGACCTGGATTCGATCGCGGCGTCGAGGCGGCGGAACTTCGGGCTGATACGCGAGGCGCTTCGAGGAATGCCTGAGATCGAGTTTCCGTTTCGAGAGGCGCCCTCGGATTCCTGCCTCTGGGGTGTCCCGTTTCTCGTGCGCAGCATCCCCGACTACGACTACAAGCTGCGTTCGGCCGGACTTCCTCTCTTCACCTTTGCCCGCGCGCTCCACCCTGGACTCGGACGCGACGGATTCCCGATCGCGCGCGCCTGGGCGGCCCAGCTCAAGATCCTCCCGGTCCACCAGGACCTGACGCCGGACGACATCGCGACCATCAAGCCCGCGTTCGAAGCGCTCCTCGCCCGCCGCCTCGGATGAAGATCGAGATCCTGGACGGCGTCGATTCCTGGGCATCGCGCCGGGACGAATGGAACGCGCTCGCGAGCGAATGCGGCGCCGACGTGTCGCTCACCTTCGAGTGGCACCGGGCCCTCGCAGTGAGCCAGGCTCCGTCCGAGCCGCTGCGCGCGGTCTGGATCACCGGGGACCGCGGGCCCGAGGCCATCCTCCCCCTCCGCGTGGAGAAGACCCGCCTGCGGGGCGTGCCGCTGCGGCAGATCTCGCCGCTCGGCTCCGTCTACAGCGCGCATGACTGCCTCCTGGTGCGGACGAATTCCCTCGAGGCGCTCGACGACGCGCTCCAGGCCGCGAAGGACGTCCTTCCGCCCTGGGATGTCTTCCGATTCTCCGTGAGTGACGAGTCCCCCATCTATGGCCAGATCGATGCGCTGACGCGCTCGGGCGATCCCAGGCTGGAGTGGGGCCAGGCGAAGCAATCCCCTTACCTCCCGCTCCCGGGCACGTTCGAGGACTTCTGGGCAGCGCTCAGCACGAAGCGTCGCACGTCGATCCGCTCACGGACGAAGAAGTTCAAGGAACAGGGCGAGCCGAGGCTTCGCGTGATCACGCAGCCCTCCGAGGTCGCGGAAGCGATGGAGATCGTCCTTGGGCTCGAGCGCGCGAGCTGGAAGGAGCGCGAGGGAACGTCCATCACGGCGAATCCCTACCAGGTCGTGTTCTACGACGCCCTCACGCGCGGACTCGCCGAGACCGGATGGCTCCGTCTGTATCTCCTCTATCTCGGCGACCGGCCTGTCGCGCACGACATCGGGTTCCACTACAAGAACCGGTTCTTCTCCGGCAAGACGAGCTTTCTCGAGGAGCTGCGCCACCTGCAGCCGGGCTTCGTCCTTCGCTGGCTCATTCTCCAGGATCTCTACGAGCTCGGCGTGCGCGAGCACGATTTCATGGGAGATCCCGATCCCTACAAGCTCCACTGGACCGATGCCATGCGGGATCACCGGGACGTGCGCTGGTTCCGGCAGGGGGCGCGCGCCGGTCTGGTGCGGATGCTTCGCTTCGGCCGCGGGCCGACTCGCACCCAGTCCCCCACCGGCGCCGACCAGGCATGAAGAGCCCCGTGGTGAACGCCTTCAAGAACAAGATCCTGAAGGGCATGGCCTGGACGGTCAGCTTCCGCTTCGGCCAGCGCTTCATGGGGCTCGTGAGCACGCTGATCCTCGTGCGCATCCTCGCCCCCAAGGACTTCGGCATCGTGGCGATGGGCATGGCGGTGGGCGCGGTGCTGGACGCGATCAGCTCGTTCGGATTCGACCAGGCCATCATCCAGCGGAAGGAGATCGATCGGACTCACCTCGACACCGCGTGGACGATCAACCAGATCGTGAGCTTCATCGCGACCGTGGTCCTCCTCCTCCTCGCGCCCGTGGTCGCGGCCTACTATGGCGATCCCCGCGTCGTCAACGTGGTCATCGTGCTGGCCGTCGGGGTCGCGCTCACCGGCGTCCAGAACTTTCCGGGCATGACCATGTTCGAGCGCGAGATGAATTTCCGTCCGGTCTTCATCATGATGATGTCGGCGGAGGTCCTCTCGACGGCGGTGACGATCGTGCTCGCGTTCGTCTGGCGCGATTACCGCGCGCTCCTGGCGGGACTGTTCACGTTCACGTTCACGAAGGTGACGCTCGGCTTCGTGTTGAGCCCGTACCGGCCCCGATGGTCCCTGTCGGCGGCGCGGGAGATGCTCCAGTTCACACGCTGGCTCCTCTTGAACAACCTGATCACCGCCGTCTCGAACCGGGGCCAGGACGCCCTCATCGGCCGGCACCTCGGCGCCGCCTCGACCGGGGCCTTCTCGGTCGCGAACGAGGTGGCCCACCTGCCGACGACCGAGATGATCATGCCGTTCATGCGCGCGATCTATCCGGCGTTCGTGAAGATCCGGGACGGAACGGGGGATCTGCTCTGGGGCTTCACCAAGGTCGCGGCCATCGTGTTCCTCATCATCACCCCGACCGCCGTGGGGATCGCGTGTCTGTCGGACCTGATCGTGGCGGTCATCCTCGGAGCCAAGTGGTTCGCGTCGACACCCCTTCTTCCGATTCTGGGAGCGCTGGGATCGCTCCAGGCCTGCCGGGCCATCACGGATCCCGTCCTTTTGGCCTCGGGAAAGCCGCGGATGATCGCGACCCTGTCCTTGCTCTTCGTCGCAACCGCCTTCCCCGCCTTTGCGCTGCTCCTCTGGACGACCGATCTGACGACGGCGACCTGGGGGCTCGTGTTCGGCGGGCTCGTGTCGGTGGTCGCCGGGTTCTCGGTCGCGCTGAAGGAGCTCGGCGGGCGCTGGGCGGTGCTGCTGGTGACCCTCGTTCGACCGCTGGTCGGCTCGGCGGTCATGGCCGCCGCGGTCGTAGGAGCGAGGGCGCTCCTGCCACAGACGCAGGGCTCGCTCTCGTCCCTCCCCTCCATGCTGGCGCTCATCCTGCTCGGGGCAGCCGTCTATGCGGGATCGGTGCTGACGCTGTGGCGCCTGGCCGGAAAGCCCGACGGAGCGGAGCGCGAGCTCCTCGATACCGCGGGGCGTTTCCTCCAGCGGATCCGCCGGCAACCGACGGCGGACTGAAGCTCAGCGCGACGCGCGCTTCACGAACCGGAATCGCAGACCGAGCGGCCGGATCACCGTCACCGATGCCACGGGCTCCCATCCCGCTTTCAGGAACATCTGGATGGAGCGCTCGTTCGAGTGCCAGATGCGGGCGTACGCCCGATGGACGCCCAGCCTCGCCATTCGAGCTTCCGCGTAGTGCATGAGGGCTCCCCCGATGCCCCGTCCCTGGGCCTGGGCGGAGACGCTGATCTGGACGAGCTTTGCTTCGTCGTCGCGCAGGGGCCAGAAGTTCCGGTCCCGCCGATATCGCTCCGGCATCCAGTACCAGCAGGAGCCCACGAGCTTCCGTTCCAACCACGCGCCGAATCCGTGCGCGCCGAAACCGGCGTAGACGACGTGCGCCTTGAGATCGGGGTCCGGGCTCGATTCGAGAACGTCCGGCGACAGGATGGGCTCGAACGTCACGCCGGCCGGCGGCGGCGTTTCCACGGGATCGAGGTCGCGGCGGTAGATGCGGTAGAGCTCGTAGTCCCCGAGGAGGACGTGAGCCAATCCGCGAAGGGCCGACTTCACTCGGCGGCCTTTCCGGTGGCGCCTCGACGCATGGCCCGCTTGACCCAGCGCTTGATGCCGGCGCGCTCGAGGACCCACACGACGGCCGACGATGTCGACTCGAGGAGCACACGCAGTCCCACGCGGCCGAGATTGCCCGGCGTGACGCGCAAGAGGTAGACGTCGGCGCAGAGCACGCTGTGAGTGCCGAACAGGCGCTTCTGCTCCGTCTCGCCCTCGCCGAAGTCGAACATGCCCTGCTTCCCCTGCGCGAAGAGGTGCTCGAGGGCGAGATACTGCAGCACCGTGCCGGGCGAGTGCTGCTCGTACTCGGGATCGTATCCGAGGCTGTGGTACGAGAAGACTCCGGCCTTCACTTCCGGCGTGTAGAGATAGGCGATGGCCTTGTCCCCCGAAAACAGCAGGAAGCCTTGCTCGAGACCGGACGCGGCGCGCTCCACGATCCGCTCATGAAACGCGGCCTCCGATGGAAAGCCGACGCCGAGGAGGCGCTCCTGGTAGGTCTTCGCCGAGAGCGCGCGCGCCTCGCGGATGAACTCCTGCATCTCCTCCGGAGACCGGTACGTGCGGAACACGGCGCTGACCGGCGGCGCCAGGAGCTTGCGCGTCTTCCGGCCCAGCGTCTGCCGCGTCTTGGACGAGAACTTGGCGAGGTACTCGGCGAACGAGCCCTCGAGCGAGATCCAGTGGCGCGGCGCCATGGCCGTCGCGTAGCGGATGAGTCCGTTCTCGATCGCGAGCGCGGGCATCGGCGCGGCCAGCGGCAGCGATCGAATCACGGCACCGGCGACGTCGCCTCCCCGAGCCGCCGCGGGCGCAGCGGGGATGGGGCGTTGAATCCAGTCCGCGAAGTGGCCGTCGAGCTGCAATAGACGAAACCGTGAGCGGCGTACCGGGATCTCGCCGAGACGCAGGATCCAGGTCGTCTCGTTCGGGCTCCACGACGGTTCAGGAGCCGAGGCGCTGTGCAAGCTGCTCTCCCAAACGCCAGGCGGTGCGCCACACGGGGGAACGGATGGTCGTCGCTGCGCCCGGATCGGTCTCGAGATCGTCGGGACTCAACTCGGCGAAGGTCGTCGTCGGAAACTCGTCGCGATGCCGCTCGAGGAAACGGCACAGCGCGTGAAAGCGCCGGATCACGACGGGGTTGGGCCCGTCCCGCCGCGCGTTCAGCATCTCGTGGGAGTGGAAGACGATCACGAACGTGCGCCATCCTCCGGCGCGCGCGGCGCGCATCGCGTGGATCATCTCGCCGACGGAACAGGCGGTCACCTGCGCGGGCCTGAGGTGTCCCGGCCAATCCTCGAAGCAGCTCACGGGCAATTCCCACGCTCCCTCGCGCCGCTCCGCCTGCACCAAAGGCGTGTCGGTGGGCATCGCGCAGGAGCTTCCCAGCCAGACCGCGTTGTGGCTCGAATCATAGCGCAGCCCCACCGTGGCCGCGGCCCGCACGGTCTCCCAGCTCGCTCCGAAATTGCCGGCGCGATACGCGGTGAGGGGCTCCGAGCCGGCGTGGAGGAGATTCTCCCGCCCCCGGTCGATCAGGGCGCGCTGGTCGTCGTACGAGAACTGGCGGATGTGCTGGCCCGTACGACCGGGCAGGACCTCGTTCGGCTCCACGGCGAGCCATTCCGTGTGCAGGTGAAGCTCCACCGACTGTTCCGCCTCCTGCACCAGGTCGACGGTCTGCTTCAGCTGGTCGAAGCCGACGACGCTCGCCGCGAGCGCCTCGACGAAGTAGACCGCACGGAGCCCGTGGCGCTTCAGCACCTCGAGCTGATGCGGCACTCCATACGAGCCGTTCGCCACTTCCCCGAGCGTGTCGCGGCGGAAGTCACGGTCCGGGTGCAGGTCGCTCTTCCTCAGCCGCGACGCGAACCCGGGATTCTGCGGCCAGAACTCGGTGTCGACGGTGATGAGGACGCGAAGAGGCCGCATGGCGCTAGCGCGCCACGACGTTGACGAGCCTTCCCTTGACCACGATCACCTGCGCCACCGTCTTTCCTTCGACGTGCTTTCGGACGCTGGCGTCGGCGAGGGCGGTCTCGCGGATCGCGTCGTCCACCGCGTCGGCGGGGACCTCGACGTTCGAGCGGACCTTCCCGTTCACCGATACCACGTAGCGAACCAGGTCCTGCTTCAGAGCCTCCGCGGAGATGGCCGGCATGCCGGAGCGGAACACCGTGCCGGAGCGCCCCAGCTTGGCCCACGCTCCCTCCGCCGTGTGCGGCGCAAGCGGAGCCAGCAGGCGTGTCGCCATGTCGACGGCTTCCGCGACTTCGGGCGTGCTGAGGCTCCCGCCCGCTGTCTGGTAATCCTGCACCGCGTTCACGAGCTGCATGAGTCCGCTCACGGCGGTATTCAGGTGGAGGCGGTCCAGGTCGTCGATCACCCGCGCGGCGATCTCGTGCACCCGGCGCCGTAGATCGCGGCGCGCCCCCGAAGGCGCGAAGGCGACATCGGTAACCTTATCGGCTTGAACGAAATCCTCGATCATCTTCCAGTAGCGGATCAGATAGCGATAGGCCCCCTCGACGCCGCGGTCGTTCCACTCCGCGTCCTTGGCGGGAGGGCCGATGAAGAGCGTGTAGAGGCGCACCGTATCGGTTCCGAATCTCTCGATCAGCGCGTCCGGCGCGACCACGTTTCCCTTCGACTTCGACATCTTGTGGCCGTCCTTCGTGATCATCCCCTGTGTGAAGAGGCGCGCGAACGGCTCGGAGAAGCCCAGGTGCCCCATGTCCCGGAGCACCTTCACGATGAAGCGTGAGTAGAGGAGGTGGAGGATGGCGTGCTCCACGCCTCCGATGTACTGACCGACAGGGAGCCATCGATCGACCGCATCCTTCGAAAAGGGGGCGGTTTCCAGGTTCGGGCTCAAGAACCGGAGGAAGTACCAGCTCGAGTCGACGAACGTGTCCATCGTGTCGGTCTCGCGCTTGGCTTGACCGCCGCACTTGGGGCAGCTCGTGTTGAGAAACGCTTGATTGGTGAGGAGCGGGGACTCCCCCGTCGGGGAGAACTCGACCTGATCGGGCAAGAGGACCGGCAGCTCGGACTCGGGCACCGGCTGGATGCCGCAGGCCGGGCACCGCACGATCGGGATCGGTGCGCCCCAGTAGCGCTGCCGGGAGATGAGCCAGTCGCGGAGGCGGTACTGGACGCGCGCCTCCCCCCCTTTCCGCTTCTCGAGATCGGCGATCACGGCGCGCTTCGCTTCGGCGCTCGATTGGCCGTCGATGGGGCCGGAGTTCACCAGACGGCCGTCCCCTTCCCACGCCGCGGTCCCGTCGTAGCCGGGTCCCGAATCCGGGCGGATCACTTCGACGATCGGGAGGCCGTACTTCTTTGCGAATTCGAAATCGCGCTGGTCGTGCCCGGGCACCGCCATGATGGCGCCGGTGCCGTACTCCATGAGGACGTAGTTCGCGACCCACACGGGGAGCGCGGCGCCGGTCAGCGGGTGCACGGCTTCGAGGCCTACGGGATAGCCCTCCTTCTCCGTCTCCACCGCGAACCGGTTTTCGATCCGGTGCTGGCGGATGCGCGCCACGAACTCGGCGGCGGCGGGAGGGAGCGTCCCGGTGCGCTCCAGCTCGCGCACGCGCGGATGCTCCGCCGCGAGCACGACGAACGTCGCGCCGTAGAGCGTGTCGGGGCGGGTCGTGAAGACCTCGATCGGCTCTCCCCCGCCGCGCAGCGTGAACCGGATGGACGCGCCCTCGCTCCGGCCGATCCAGTTGTGCTGCATCACCCGCACCTTCTCGGGCCAGTCCGTGAGCGTCTCGAGATCGTTGAGGAGCGGCTCCGCGTAGGCGGTGATCTTGAAGAACCACTGCTCCAGCTCGCGCGTCGTCACTTCGGACCCGCAGCGCTCGCACCGTCCCTCCACCACCTGCTCGTTCGCGAGCACCGTCTGGTCCTTCGGGCACCAGTTGACCGCGCTCTTCGCGCGGTACGCGAGCCCCTTCTTGTAGAGCTGGAGGAAGATCCACTGCGTCCAGCGGTAGTACGACGGATCGCAGGAGGCGATCTCGCGCGACCAGTCGTAGCCCAGCCCCCAAGAGGTGAGCTGCTCCTTCATGCGCGCGATGTTGCGCTTCGTCCAGACCGCGGGATGAATCTTGTTCGCGATCGCGGCGTTCTCCGCCGGCAGGCCGAACGCGTCCCATCCCATGGGCGTGAGGACGTGGTGCCCCTGCATGATCTTCAGGCGGGTGACGACGTCGCCGAGGATGTAGTTCCGGCCGTGTCCCACGTGGAGATCGCCCGAGGGATACGGGAACATGTTGAGGCAGTAGAAGCGCCGATCCGCCTTCATCGGATCGCCGATCTCGAACAGATGCTCGTCGCGCCAGAGCGCGCGGGCGCGCTGCTCCATCTCACGGAACGGGTAGCGTGTCCGTTCCTCGGTGGGCGCGGTCTCGGGATCCTTCGCGTGGCTCACGGTCTCATCCTTCGCGTGAATCGACGATGGGTACGGGAAGCCCTCAGCATACCGCAAACGGGTGCGACGGTAAACCGGAGGGCCGAACGGCGTTACGCTCGGACCGGGGTTCCATCGGCGACGGGAGTCGATCCCACGCGGCGCCCGAGAAAGGGCCCGGGGTCGTTTGGATCCCAGACCGCGTACCGCGTGGA
>Ga0111539_10006165_pt1 | contig 15474 bp, 14 predicted proteins | sample RhiMethybrSRZTD1_FD_79667 | JGI IMG/M metagenome (GOLD analysis project Ga0111539, IMG submission 79667) | Populus rhizosphere microbial communities from Tennessee, USA - Rhizosphere MetaG P. TD hybrid SRZTD1 (version 2) (version 2) | ecosystem: Host-associated > Plants > Roots > Rhizosphere >... | reverse complement strand
GATCGCTCCCGCGTCTCTCAGGCGCCGGTAGACGTCCGGCCCGCAGTCGTCGCGGCTGCCTGCGATCAGCGTTAGCCGACTCTGCGCCGCCTCCGTCAGCGCGCGCGAGAGCGCGACGGCGCGGTCGGGATGGCAGCCGCCGCCGGTCGCGGCCGGAAGGCGCCGCAGGGCATCGCTGCGCCGGTCGACGATCGTCGCGGAGAACACGGGGAGGCCGATGTCGGTCGTGAGATCCCAGGCGACGACGCCCACTCCGGCGCGCTCGTACACCGCCAGCAGCTCGCGACAGCCCGGATCGGTGACGGTGTCGAGGTCGATCCGGCGCGCCTCCCGGTCGCTTGCCACGCGCTCCTCCCACAGCGCGAAGGCGTCGCGCTCGACGGCCTCGCAGAGCGCGTGGCTCACCGCCTCGAGCAGGTGGTTCCCCGCGGCGAGGCCCGTGCCGTTGGCGAGGAAACAGCCCGTCCCCTGCGGGCCGGGCGAGCGGAAGTCGAGATGGACGCACTCGTACGGGACCCAGAGGCGCTCTCCGCCGATGACGTCGGTCCCTTCGATCCAGAGGATCGAGAGGTCGGGATGGAAGCGGGACCAGGAGGGCCGCGGCAGCTCGTGGACGTCGACGACGCGGGCGACCTCGCGGAGCTCTCGGTAGGTGGCGAGTCGGAGGGGAAGGAGCACGTGCTCGGCATGCCACGCCTCGAGGGCCTCCATGATCCCCGAGACCTTGGCCGCGACGAGGTCGACGCCCTTTCCCTGCGACACCGAGAGCGATCGTCCGTTCGGACGGCACACCATCACGACGGGGATGCCGACGACGTCGAGCCCGGTGATCACCCCGACGCGGGTGATCCCGACGCGCGCTCGGAGCGGAAGCAGACGGGCGAGCGTCTGCGCGGGAGCCACCGTGCGGTGGGTCCCGTCGACGTGAAGCTTCTCGGCTTCGGCGCGCGGTGCCACCGTCGTGGGCCGCGCCGCGGGCTCGGGAGGGGCTACGACTGGGCGCCTGCGGCCGGCCCGCCCTCGGGCATCGGCATGAAGGCGGCGGCGTCCGATCCTCCCTCGGGCATCGGCATGCGAGCGGCGTCCTCGCCGCCGGCGCGCTCGACGGCGAACGCGTGCAGGCGCGGCACATTGGTCGCGACGTCTGCGCCGGCCGTGAGGGGCTCGGGCACGTTCGTCACGGCGTACCCCGAGAGGTCGGTCTTGGGGATGAAGTAGTGCGTGCCGTCCTCGCCGCGAAGCAGCACCCCTGGTGTCGTCTCTCCGGTCACGGTGGACCTCCTTGCCGATTCGTGAGCTGCCCGTCCGGTCGTGGGCGCGTCGCGAGCACGGTCGCCCTCGCGTGCCCCGCCGTGTTCCCTTTCGCGACATATATCACCGTCGCGCGCTCGACGTCTTCCTCCGCACGTGCCGGGTCGCCGGCCAGCATGGCCACCCGTGCCCGGTCGATCAGCGTGTCGGCGAGCACGTTCGGCCACTCCGTCGACGCAGCGAGCGCGACCGCCTCGTCGGCCAGCGAACGCGGGTGCTCTCCGTTTCCTTGCAGTGCGAGTGCACGCGCCAGCGCGCTCCTCCAGAGCACCTGGGAGAGCACGTCGGCCTCGCCCGCGGCATCCCGCGCGATCTCCGCGAAGGCAGCGCCCTCGTCCGCGCGTCCGAGCTCGACCAGCGCGTGCCCGAGCTGCCCGGCGAGCGTGGAGGAGAACGCGAGGCTGCCGGCGTCGCGCAGCGCCTCCCAAGAGGGCCGAAGCGCGGCCTCCGCCCGTCCTGGGTCTCCCGCGAGCAGCTCCGTGCGACCGACGTTCTGACCCCAGGACGCCCAGAGCACGAGCCGCTGGCCCTGGCGCTCGGCGATCTCGCGCATCCGCGTGAGCGCAGCGCGCGCAGACACGATGTCCCGCGCCTGCGCGAGGAGGTAGGCGTGACCGGCGAGCACGAACGGCTCGGTCGCGGGGTCGTCTTGCACCTCCCGGAGGAGCGCTCCCGTCGCCTCGAGCGCCTCGGGCACGGGCGTCGGCCCCCAGGCGAGGTTCATCGCACGCATGCCCGGAAGCCGACCCGCGAGCGGGTGGGAGAGACGGTCGGCGAGCACGCCGAGACGGTCGATCGCCTCCCCGGCCGCGCGCGAGTGCCCGGTCGTCATGCTCGTCAGGTAGGAGACCCAGCACGCGCGGAGCAGTGCCTGGTCGTCGTCGTGCTCGGCGAAGAGCTCGATGCCGGCCCGGGCGAGGGCGTGGAGGTGCTCCACCGCCCTCGTCGTGGACGCGAGCTGGAGCTCGATCTCGCCCCGACAGAGCACGGCATGGGCTCGCGTCACCTCGTCGAGGATGGCCGCCGACTCGAGCTCGTCGAGAGCCTGCAGCGCGGCAGGGTTCAGGCCGGCGTCCATCAGAGCCTCCACGAGCTGAACGAGGACGTGTGCGCGCGCAGGGTCGCCTGCGGGCAAGAGCCTCGAGGCGCGACCGAACAGTCCCGAGGCCGCGTCGATGTCGCCACGCCGCGACGCTCGCTCGCCGGCCGCCGCGAGCCGCTCGGCGGCGCGGGCCCCCAGCGCGCGGATCTCGGCGTCGGGCGGGCCGAGCTCCGTCCTGTAGCGGTAGCTCTGCTCGAGGTGGTAGCCGAGGATCTCTTCATGTTCCGCGAGGCGAGCGCCCACCATGTCCTCGAGCCAGTCGGCGAACTGTGCGTGGAGGACCGCGCGAAGCCTCTTGGCGGTGCCCTGATAGGCGGCGTCGCGAACGAGGAGATGCTTGAAGCGATATGCCGCTTCTCCCGCGAACGACGCTTCCGCCGGGCGGACGAAGTCCTTCACCGAGAGCGTCTCGAGGTCGGCGTGGACCGTGGAGCGCGCGGGCAGCTCCACGAGAGCGACGACGGCGCCGCGGTGGAAGACCTCGCCTTCGACCGAGCCCCGCTCGAGCGTCGCGCGCACGCGGGAGTCGAGCGAGTCGAGGCGCGCGCCGAGGAGCGCGCTGAGGCTGGTGGGCAGCGCGAGGGCGGCGAGGTCGTCAGGCACCTTCCCGTCACCGTTCCCGCTCTCGAGGACGCCGTCGTCGCGCAACATCGCTACGAGCTCTTCGAGGAAGAGCGGATTCCCGCCGGATGCCGCCGCGAGCCGCGCGCGCACGACCGCCGGAGCCTGTCCGAGCAGGGCGTCGAGGATGTCCTCGAGGTCCTGCGCACCCAGGGGCTCGAGGCGCACCGTCGCAGGCCAGTCGCCGCGGCGCTCGAGCAGTTCCGGACGGGTCAGCGCGAGGACCAGGACAGGTGCCGCCGACAGCGATGCGGGAAGCCCCTCGAGGAGGTCGAGCAGAGTCTGCTCCGCCCACTGGATGTCGTCGACGACAACCATGAGCGGCCGTTCTCCGGCTCCGGCCGCGAGGAACTCGGCGATCGAGCGCGCGGTCTCCTCCGCAGTCGCCGAGCCGCCGGCGACGCCGAGAAGCTGCCCGACATGGGCCGCGACCGAATGTGGGTCGTTCGTGCGGGCAGCATGCGCTTCCAGTCGCCGGAGCACCTCGTCGGGCGAGTGCTCGTCCCTGACTCCGGCGAGCTCGCGCGCGATCTGGCCGACGGCCCAGTACGTGATTCCCTCCCCGTACGAGAGGCATGTCCCACGCACGACCCGCGCGCGCGCCCCGATCCGCGAGACCAGCTCGGCGACCAGTCGCGACTTGCCGACACCGGGCTCGCCGACGACCGTCGCGAGCCGGCCGGCCCGCGACGCGACGACCGCCTCGAAGGCCTGCTCGAGGACGTCGAGGTGCTCGGCGCGTCCGGCGAAGGGCGTTCTCGTCGGGCGGACGACCGGCCCGAAGCCGGAGACCTCGAGCAGGCGGTAGGCCCGAACGGGCTCGGACTTCCCCTTCGCCCGAAGCGGCTCGACCGCCGTCGCGCGCACGGCGTTTCGCACCAGCCGGAAGGTCGGCTCGCCCAGAAGCACCTCGCCCGGCCCCGCCGCCTGTTCGAGCCGGGCGGCGACGTTGACCGGATCGCCCGTCACGAACGTCTCGCGGGTCGACGCATCGCCTGCGACGACCTCTCCGGTGTTGACGCCGATCCTGAGCGCGATCCGCGTTCCGAAGCGCTGCTCGAGCTCCTCGTTCAACGTGCCGAGGCGGGCCTGCATCTCGAGCGCCGCACGGCACGCGCGGAGCGCGTCGTCCTCGTGCGCCTCCGGAACGCCGAACACGGCCAGCACCGCGTCGCCGACGAACTTCTCGACCGTGCCGCCGTGCCGCTCGAGCGCGCCGCGCATCTCGTGGAAGTACGAGAGCATCAGGGTCCGCACCGCCTCCGCGTCGAGGCGCTCCCCCATCGCCGTCGAGCCCGACAGATCGCAGAACACGAGCGTGGCGAGCTTCCAGCGCTCCGGCGCCGCCGGCGTCAGTGCGGCGCCGCAGTTCATGCAGAACCGGGCCACGGCGGGGACCTCGGAACCGCAGCTGGGGCAGGTCACGGCCATGACACTACGGCGCCCGGCGTCGTAGAGTATCGTCCCGACCCTGTCGATCCGCGGGTCGAGCCCGCTCGGCCCGCTCGTCGTCGACTCGCGGAGGGAGCTGCCGATGATCGAGAGCCGTAACCCGTTCCGTCGCCGGCTCGTGGCCGTTGCGGTCCCCGTCGTCATCCTGGCCGCCGCGCTCGGCGGCGCCGCGACGGGAGCGCCGAGCGCGACGGTGACCACCATCACCGTCAACACGCTGCCGATCGCCAATGCCCTGCCCCTGGATCTCGGGATCCAGAAGGGGTTCTTCGCCGCTCAGGGCATCGAGATCAAGAAGAGCACGCTGCAGAGCGGGAACGACATCGTGCTCGCGCTCGCGAACAACCGCGGCGAGATCGGCTACATCGGCTACACGCCGGGGATGATCGGTCGCACGCAGGGAATCCCGATCACCGTGGTCGCGGCGAGTGAGACGGAGGGAGCCTCCGAGGCCGACAACTGGCAGAACGTCGTCGTCTCGGGCTCGAGCTCGATCCGAAGCCCGCAGGACCTCGTCGGGAAGACGATCGCGCTGAACGCGCTCAAGGGTGTCGCGGAGATCGTCGTGCGAGGGGCGCTCGACAAGCTCGGGGTCGACTCGAGCTCCGTGAAGTACACCGTGATGCCGTTCCCGGCCATGCCGGCGGCGCTCGCCAGTGGGCTCGTCGACGCGGTGCACACGCCCGAGCCCTTCATGTCGCAGATCGTCGCGGCAGGCGGCCGGGTCGTGCTCGCGCCCGGGCCCGTGCTGGGGAGGTACTTCCCGAACGGCTGCTACTGCGCGCGTGAGGATTGGGTGCGTGCGAACCCGGGGCTCGTCACGCGGTTCCGCACCGCGATCAACCAGTCGCTCGTCTACGCGAACAGCCATCCGGACGAGATCAGGGCGATGCTTCCGGCGGCGATTCGGAACATCCGGCTGCCGACGTGGAGCCCCCTCGTCGACCGTGTCCAGCTCCTGAACCTCGCCCGGCTTGCGAAGAAGTACGGGGCCATCACGACGCTCCCGAACATGACGAAGTTCGTGCCGAGCTTCGTCGAGGGCGGCCGGACGCTGCAGGCGACGGTCGGCCAGGGGTCGTTCCTCACACTCCGGCTCGACGGCCGGATCGTCACGCGTCTGCGGGCCGGCAAGTACACCGTTGCCGTCGCCGACCGGTCGACGAGGGACAACTTCCATCTCGTCGGCGGGGGCCTCACCCGGACGACGAGCGTCCCGAAGCGCGAGAACGCCACGTGGATCCTCACCCTGAAGACGGGCGTCTACCACTATTCATCCGACGGCGCAGCGAAGCGGAAGGGGTCGTTCAGGGTGAGCTGACGGCAGGTGGGCCGGGAACCGCGCCTCGGCCCGCGACGGGAAGCAGGTTCGTGTGAGCGGAGCCTCGGAGCGGTGCTCGGGAGCCTCACGAGCCCGGATGGCAGAGCGTGAAGCGCAACGGAGCGGGAGGGATTCGAACCCCCGGGCCCACGCGAGCGGGCCGGCTGCTTTCAAGGCAGCTGCATTCAGCCAGACTCTGCCACCGCTCCGAGCTTGTGGAGGTCACACAGAGTGACTGATCGTCGCTCGGCTAAGCACTCCCGAATCAGATATTCCTGGTCTGACCCGTCGAGAACGTACAACCAATCGTACGAGTCGATCGATGTGCGCTTGACGACGTACCCATTCGAGTTGGAGTGGATCCGGCGGAGGTCGACCTGGCGGCGGCGGTCGTTCGCAAACTTGCATTGAACGCGAGCCAGCCTCGTCCCGTTGTCGACGACCAGGTCATAGGCCGCGGACTCGGTCAGCGGAATCGACACGTCGTACCCCATCGACGTGAACGTGGCGATCGCACGTGATGTCGCAATGTCACCTTTCCGCTGTGTTGTCCGCATTGTTGACATCGAGCTTAGTGCCCTGATCGGCGGGCACAGCAGCTGCGTCGGCGAACGGCGCACCGTGCTCGATGCATCGCATCGCCCGAGCGCGTCAGTCTACGGAGGCGCTAGGCCGCGCGGGCGGGACGGCCGGTGTCGTCGGACGGTGCGAGCTCGTCGCGGTCGAAGTCCCGGATCGCGCGGAGCAGCTTCACCTTCACGAGTGCCGTCGGCAGGTCGATCGCCGCGAGCCGCTTGACGAACCGTTCGGCCACTGCGCGCTCGAGGGCGACGCCGTTGCTCCGCGCCTTCATCGCCGCTCGGAGCGTGTCGCGAACGTCCAGACGCCCCTCGAAGTTCGGCGTCAACTCGACCGCCTCGCGGACCGCCGTCAACTCGGCGCGCGACAGGCCGATCCGGATCTCCCCCCTCTGCACGTCCTCATGCTACCCCTTTCGGGGGGATGGGCAACCCATCCGAGGGAGAGCGCGCTTACGCGGCCGCGGCGGTCGAGACGCCCGTGAGAACGGGCTGCGGCCGGTGCACCTGGGCGACCGTCCGCTTCCGCGGGCCGCGGACGGCCCGTAGCAGCTTGGCACGCGCCGTCGCGGTCGCGAGGTCGACCGGGACGAGACGGTTGCCGAGGCGCTCTGCGAGGTCGTGCTCGAGCTCGACCACGCCGATCCGAGGCGCGCGCACAGCGTGTCGGAACGTGTCGCGCACGTCCTGGCGGCCCTCGAAGTTCGGGGTCACCTCGATCGCCTCTCGGAGCGCGAGAAGCTCAGCGCGCGTCCACTGGACGCGGACTGTTGCCGCAGGCCGCATGTACCCCTTATCGACGCTGTGCGCGCAGCGCGCGTCCCCCGTCCAGGGGTTTCAGCGGGTCACTCGATCGGGGGCGCCGTATGCACGCAGCGCATCCGGCACCTCACCCTGGAAGTTCTCGAGGATCGCAAGGGCCATGCGGTCGACCACCGCGGTCCCGTTGAGCATGTGCACCGGCTCGGGCCCGTGCTCGCCGCGGAAGCGGATCTGGAGTCGGCGCGCCTGGAAGTCGGTCGTGTTGGAGATCGACGCCGTCTCGCGGTAGCGCTCCTGGCTGGGAAACCACACCTCGACGTCGTAGGTCTTGGCGGACGCGCTCGACATGTCCCCCGCCGGGAGCACGACGACGCGATACGGCAGGCCGACCTCCCGCACGAGCTCCTCGGTGTTGGCGAGCAGGAGCTCGAGCTCGTCCCACGACTCCTCGGGCCGTGTGAGCACGAACTGCTCGACCTTGTTGAACTGATGGACACGGATCATTCCCCGCGTGTCGCGGCCCGCGGCGCCGGCTTCGCGCCGGAAGCAGGGCGAGAACGCGACGTAGCGGAGCGGCAGGTCGTCGGCCGGGAGGATCTCGCCCGCGTGAATGCTGGCGACGGGGATCTCGGCAGTGCCGGCGAGGTAGAGGTCGTCCTCGGGGAGCTCGTAGACGTTCGCCTCGTCCGAGGGAAACGCGCCCGTCCCGACGAGCGCCTCCTCGCGCACGAGGACCGGCGGCAGCACCGTGACGAAGCCCTTGTCCGCGAGCCGCTCGAGCGCCAGGCGGTAGAGCGCCAGGGCGAGCCGGGCGGTGTCACCGACCCAGTAGCCGAAGCGAGAGCCGGACATCCGCGCGGCGCGCTCCATCTCGAAGCGTCCCAGCTCGAGATGGTCGCGTGGGTCGCTCAGGGAGGGCGGCTCGCCGACGCGCCTCACCTCGCGGGCGTCCGCGTCGTTCGAGCCGTCCGGCACGTCGTCGTCCGGCGGGTTCGGCACGCGAAGCGCGAGCGCGTCCCTCTCGTCCTCCGCGGCGGCGAGCTCGTCCTCCGCCGACTTCAGCTCCGCCTTCACCGCCTGCAGCTCCTCGAGCTGCTCGGGCGTCGGCTTCCCCTTGAGCTTCGTCTTCGCGCGGAGCTCGTCGACGCGCGGCACGAGCGCGCGCCAGCGCTCGTCGGCCTCGAGCAGGCAGTCGAACGCGTCGGCGGCGCCCTTGCGCGCGAGCGCCGTCCGCACCCCGGCGGGATTCGCGCGCGCTGCCTTGAGGTCGATCACGACGACGAGTCTAGAACCGCCTCCATGACGGCCGCGACGCCCTCGTCCTCCGGCCCTGGACAGGTCCGATCGGCGATCGCGAGGAGCCGGGGGTGACCGCCCTCGACCGCGACGCCGAAGCCGGCGACCTCGAGCAGCTCCACGTCGTTCTCGCCGTCCCCGAACGCAACCACGCGGTCGAGCTCGATTCCGAGCGCGGAGGCGACGAACGCGAGTCCCGAGCCCTTCGTCACGCCGGGGTTGCCGAGCTCGAGCATGTACGGCAGTGAGGTCGTGAGGAACAGCCGGCCGTCGAACCGCGGTGCCAGCTCGCCGCGAACGTCCGCCAGGACCTCGGGCTCCGAGACGACGACGAGCTTCGTCGGGGGCCGATCGAGCCAGGCCAGCAGGTCGCCGACCTCCACCACGGGGAGGTGTTGGAACGCGGAGTACCGGCGCGAGTACTCCGTCTCCCTCGCGACGTAGAGCTGGTCGTCGACGTAGACGTTCGGAGAAAGGCCTCTCGCCCCGAGCGACTCGATCACCTCGCGCGCAACGCCGAGGTCGAGCGGCTCGTGCAGGAGAAACTCGCCGGAGCGGGGATCGACGACGGCCGCGCCCTGGTAGCAGACGACGGGATCGTCCAGGCCCGCCTCGTCGAGGTACCGGCGTGCGGAGCGGAACATCCGCCCGGTCGCGACGAGCACGCGAACACCCTCGTCCTTCGACCTCGCGATCGCGGAAAGCGTCCGGGGGCCGAGGAGCCCGTCCCGCCCGACGAGCGTGCCGTCGAGATCGCAGGCGAACGCCTGCACGCGCCCCGCCAGCTCAACGGGGATGTCGTTCAGCCGCCCGTGGAGGACGAGACGAACTGCGCGACGTCCGCAATCTGCTGAGGCTCGAGCTGGTCCTTGAAGGACGGCATCCCGCCCTGACCGAGCGTGACGCGCTGCACCGCGAGCTCATACGACGGCTTTGCGTCGTCGAGGTTCGGTCCGACGGTGCCCGTCGCGTTCGCAGCCGACAGCGTGTGGCAGGCGGCGCAGCCCGCGCTCGCGAAGACGTTCTTGCCGGCTGCTGCGTCGCCCTCGAGGTCGAGCGCGGGGAGGTCGGCGTTCCCACCGGTCGTCGTCTCCTGGGGGATGCTGCCGACGACCGTCTCGGGCGTCGCGCTCACCTCGTCGCCGCCGCACCCGGCCGCGACGAGAGCAAGTGCCGCCAGCAGAAGCGAGAGGGCGGTGAGCGGGCGGCGCATCGCGGGCAGTCTAACCAGGTGGGTCGGCGCCCCGCGAGCCGATCCGTCCTCGAACCGGCGTACGACGAAGGCCGCCACCGCGCCGAATCCGACGACGTCTCCGGGCGTGTCGTTCACGAGGATCGAAACGAGCAGGGCGACGAGGATCGCGTCCGTCACCGGTCGCCTGGGGCGCCTTGTCGCGACGTATCCGACCACGACGAGCGAGGCGAGGACGGCGAACGCGGGGCCCACCGCCTCGAACGTCCGTCGCGCCGACAGCTCGAGGCGGTCGGCGACGTCGCCGAGCACGGCTCCTGGGCCGTCCCCGAGCGCGGTCGTCACGTGGCTCGACCCGCCGAGCGCTGCGTCGATCCCGACGAGAGCGATGCCGGCGAGGAGCGCACCGATCGCGATCGCGATGGCGCGGCGAGCGTCCGGTGCGACGCCGCGCGTCCGCACGAGCAGCGTCGCGTACGCGGCCAGGAGGACGAGGAGCCCGCCGCCGTCCGCCCCGAAGCGGCTGCCTGCGACCGCTGCGAGCGCCAGGCCCGCGAGGGCCACCCCTGCGCGGGCGAGGAGCCAGGGCCCGAGCACAGCCGGGACGAGCAGCATCGTCTCGAGGAGGTTGGAGACGCCGTAGAAGCGGCCCGCCTGCGACGGGCCGAAGGGAGACAGTGCGATCGCTTCCGGGTCGAGGCCGAGGACGAGCAGGTAGGTCACGAGGACGGCGCCGCACGCGAGGCCGAGCGGGAGCACGAGCGCAGCGAGCGCGACGAGCGCCACGAGCCACCAGCCGGCGAGCCAGAGGTTCGCGGCGAGCGCGAGCAGGACGACCCGCGGCGCGAGACCGGGCAGGAGCACCGCCACGACGTATGCGATCCCGCCGGCGAGCACCGTGAGCGGCAGCCGAATCCGGTCGTTTCGCTCGATCCGCTTCTCGAGGCGCTCGAGTGTCTGCACGGGGTCGGCCACGGCGACGACCTCGAGCCTGCCGTGCGCGATGTCTGCGAGCGAGACGAGCCCGTCGATGCGAGTCGAATCGGAGGTGAGCACCCCGCGAGCGCCGGGCGTGACGGCGATCGGGTAGCGGTCGTTCTCGCTCCGTCCGGGCGGTGGCAGGATGACGAGCGTGTCGGGAGGAGGGCCTGCTCCCAGCTCGATCAGCGGGGTTCCTCGTGGGGCGCCGCCCAGCAGCGAGCTCTCGACCTTTCCCGTCAAGAGCGTGTTCAGGGCGCTCGCCCGGGTGACCGTCGGCCCTGCTCCCGGGACGGAGAGCCCGATCGCGCCGCTGTCTGCGTACCGCTCGAGGGGAAACGGCTCGACGACCCGCACGGCCGCGGCGGCCGTGGGCGCCGCCAGTGCGAGGGCGAGCACGAGCAGTGCGAGCGGTCGAGCCATGGATGGAGTCTCTCCGACGCGTGCGGGTGGCGTAGGGTTGGGGCGTGATCGTCGAGCGCTCGATGGACTCTCGGTGGCTCTCGAACGCGTTCGTCGTCGGCGACGAGCCTGGAGGCGTCGCGATCTTCGTCGACAGCGGCGCGCCGCTCGAGCCGTTGCTCGAGGCGGTCGAGCGCGAGCGGCTCCGGCCGACCCACATCCTCCGGACCCACGGCCACCCCGACCACGTCGAGCACGAGGACGACTTGTCGCGTCGCTTCTCCATTCCCGTCGCGACTGGCGCGGTCGAGACGGGTGGGCTGCGCGTCGAGTCGATCCCGACGCCGGGGCATTCCGACGACGGGGTCGTGTTCGTCGTGAACGGCGAGCTGTGCTTCTCCGGCGACACCCTCTTCCGCGACGCCGTCGGCGGCGGGCCGGCGGACGTCGTGCGCGATTCCGTGATGGAGCGCCTGATGACGCTCGACCATGGGTTGCGCGTCCTCCCGGGACACACGGTCGACACGACCATCGGCCGTGAATGGGAGCGAAACCCGTTCGTCCGTCATTGGCGCGGGCTCGACCCCGAGGTCGGTACGCCGTGCCGTGTGGGCGGGGAGGCAGGCGTCGTGGTCGTCGAGTCGCCCGACTACGACGGCAAGGGCAAGTACCTCGTCCGGCTCGAGGGCGGCGAAGAGCGCATCGTCGGCGCCTCGCGGGTCGAGCTCGCGTAGGCCGTCCTCCAGGGCCGCTACGGTCCACGCCCCGTGCGTCTCGTCGTCGCCCGCTGCGAGGTCACCTACACCGGCCGCCTGAATGCCTACCTGCCGGAGGCCGTCCGGCTGCTCATCTTCAAGGCCGACGGCTCTGTGTTGGTGCATGCGGACGCGGGCGGATACCGACCGCTGAACTGGATGACCCCGCCGACCGTGATCGAGGACGGCGAGGAGCTGATCGTCGTCCGCAAGCGCGCGGGGCGGACGGAGGATCGGCTCGAGATCCGCATTCTCGAGCTCCTCGCCGAGGTCGAGCACGAGCTGGGCGAGGACGCGGGCCTCGAGAAGGACGGCGTCGAGCGACACCTCCAGGAGGCGCTGGCAGCAGTGCCCGAGGCGGCCGAGCCGGGGCTCCGGCTGATCCGGCGCGAGTGGCCGACCGACGTCGGCCCGGTCGACCTCATGTGTCGTGACGAGGACGACGGCTGGGTCGCGGTCGAGATCAAGCGGATCGGCACGATCGAGGCCGTCGAGCAGCTGTCCCGCTATCTCGAGGTGCTGCAGCGCGACCCGGCGCTCTCGGCCTGCCGAGGGATCCTCGCTGCCTCCGAGGTCAAGCCCCAGGCCCGAACGCTGTGCGAGGCGCGAGGGCTCGGCTGGGTCGAGGTCGATCTCGCCACGCTCCGCGGTGAGCGCGAGCCCGAGCTGACGCTCTTCGAGGCCTGACTCGCGACCTCCGTCAGCGCACCGCGAACGACGTCGCGTCGGGCTCGTGGAACCGGACGAGCCGCGCGCCCTCCTCGTGCAGGTCGTCGCGAGCGGAGCGGGGAAGACGCTCGAACGGCTCGAGCCTGAGTGTCGCCTTCTGCTCGGTGCGCTCGACGCGCCACGAGCCGGCCACCGCACCGTCCACGAGGAACGTCGCCATCGACTGCGGCGCCTTCGTCGAGAAGACGACGCCTCGGAACCGCTCGGGGAGGACCTGCGTGCGGCGCACGTGCACGAGGAGCACCGCGTCCCAGTGGCCGAGGAAGCGCACCGGAGCGGGCGTATTCTCGGGCAGCAGCGGCGCCCGCAGGAGATCGAGGAGCTTCTTCCCATCCTCGTCGTGCAGCGTTCGCAGGCGCATCCGTTCGGCGACGGGGAGGAGGGACGCGCGCGCCACGCCGGCCCAGGTGGCCGCGTCCGCCAGGGTCGACGGCCCGAACGCGGCGAGGTAGCGGCGGAGCAGATGCTCGAGGCCCTCGTCCTCGGTCACCTGCTCTCGCGAGAGCCAGTCATCCGCGCGCCGGAAGAGGTCGGCGCGCCGGCGCTCCCAGGTCCCCGAAGGTGGCACGCGGACGAGCGGGATCCACATGCCCGACCAGACGGTCGCGCTCTTCTCGGGCAGCAGCGCGTCGATCTCCTTCCGGTGCCACGTCCTTCCTGCGAGCGCAGCTTCGAGCTCGCGAGCCACGAAGTCGACGTTCTCGGCCGGCTCGTGCCGCCCCCACGTCCTGAGCCACCAGTCGCGGCGCGAGGGGCCGATGCCCGCGGCGAAGCGCCAGTAGTCGCGGGGCGAGACGAGGTGGATCGTCGAGCGCATCAGCGTCCCCTGGACTGCACGCCGCCGTTCGAGGGCGCGGGTGAGGTCGTTTCGCGAGAAGCCTTCGAGCATCGACCAGAGGCGAATGTACGGCGAAGGCGCGTACTGCGCCTGGAGCCCGGCGACGCGCTCGAGCGCCCGGCCGAGCGGCAGTCGCGCCCGGGCGAGGAGGAGCTGCCGTGCGAGGAGCGTCCGGTTGAGGCTCTTCGCCGAGAGCGTCACGGCCGCACCGCCGCCTTCAGGTAGTCGTGCGGCGGGTCGTCGAACAGCGCCGCGACCCCCTCGAGGCCGACCTCGTGGGTGATGAGCCGCTCGAACGGATAGGCGCCGCTCGCGAGGAAGGCGAGCGCGGCCCGAAAATGGCGCGGCGTATGGTGGAACGAGCCGGCGAGCCGCACCTCCTCGTAGTGGATCCGGTACGCGTCGAGCTCGACGCGCTCACCGCGCGGTAGGCCTCCGAACGCGAGCACGGTGCCGCCCGGGCGAACGAGGGCGAGCGCGCGCTCCCACGCAGCGACGGCTCCGGCCGCCTCGATGACGACGTCGGCGCCCTCGGGCTCGGCGGCGACCGCACCAAAGAGAGGCGCCAGGGCGCGTCGCGTCTCGCGCGAGCCGACGCCCGTCGGGCGTCCGCCGGCGTCCGCGACGCAGGCGCAGAGCATCAGCCCGATCGGCCCGAGGCCGACGACCGCCACCGTGTCGCCGCGCCCGACGCCGGCGACCTCGATCCCGTGTAGGCAGCACGCGAGCGGCTCGGCCATCGCCGCGAGCTCGGGCGCGAGGCCGGGCGGGACGGGCAGCAGGTTCCGACGCGCGATGCGCTCCGGAACGAGAAGGAGCTCGGCGTAGCTGCCGTTCAGCAGAGGGAAGAGGTGCTCGCAGAGCGTCTCCTGCCCTCGCGCGCATGCCCGGCAGGCGCCGCACGGCGCCGAGTTCGCGACCACGACCCGTCGTCCTGTCGCCACGTCGACGCCGCAGACCTCGTGCCCGAAGGGGCTCGGAAGAGGGCCGAGCAGCACGGGATGTCCACGGCGAAAGGCCTTGAGGTCGGTCCCGTCCGTGAGTGCGACCTCGACCTGGAGCAGAACCTCGCCCTCGCCCGGATTCGGGTCGGGAACGTCCTCGAGCCTGAGATCGCCCGGCCCGTGCAGGATCAGCGCCCTCATCCCGGAACCAGGCTGAACGGCGTGACGACCGGCTCGAGCCTCCCCGGGTAGCCCTCGGCCGCGTAACCGAGAACGATGCCGGCCACCGGGTGCGGTCGCAGCGGCCACGGGTCGAGAGCGACGTTGCCCTGGCCGTCGAGCTCGTACCCCAGGGCAATCGACTCCCCGTCACGGCCGGACAACACAACGACGCCCGACGCCGGCTGCTCGAGGCAGAAGTCGAACGCGACCCGGTCGCAGAGATCCATGATCCGGTCTGCGTCGGCCGCGTCCTCCTCCGAGACGCCGGCATCCTCGCGCAGGGCGACGAGCTTCTCGTCCATCTCTGCCAGCGTCGCGCGTGTCCGGTCGTCGCCTCGGTGCGAGACGAGCCGGCGGACGTGCATCGCGACGACGAGGTCGACCACGGCATCGTCGCCGAGGGGCGTGAACCCCTGCCGCTGGATCTCGAGCCAACGATCCGCAGGCACCGCCCCGATCTCGTCGTCGTCGTGCTCGCCGTAGCCGCGATCGTGCAGCGCGACACCCGCGACAAAACTCTCGAGAGGCAGGGGAAGCGGTGCCACCCGATCGTCCCAGGCGATCGCGATCGCGGCGGCGAGCCTGGCGTGCTCGAGCTGGGGGAAGACGACAGGCCGGCGACGGGAGCGGAACACGTCAGAGAGTGAAGACGACCTTGAGGGCGTCGCGGCGCCGGTGGAGCTCGAGCCCCTCGGCGAAGCGCTCGAGCAGGAGCACGGTGGGCTCGGGCACGTCCAGGTCGTGGAGGAGCGCGACGGCCTCGGGCATGTACGGCGGCGCGGCCGAGCGCGTGCCGACGATGGTCAGCTCACGGCGATAGACCTCGCCGGCGGGGATCACACCCGCTTCCGCGAAGACGACCACGGTGCCGCCGGGCTTGACCCATGCGAGCGCCGTCTCGACTCCGCCGCGACCTGCGAGGACGACCGCGTCGACCGGACCGTCGGGCCGACGACCCGCCCGTCGGGGAT
>Ga0111539_10006164_pt1 | contig 15475 bp, 19 predicted proteins | sample RhiMethybrSRZTD1_FD_79667 | JGI IMG/M metagenome (GOLD analysis project Ga0111539, IMG submission 79667) | Populus rhizosphere microbial communities from Tennessee, USA - Rhizosphere MetaG P. TD hybrid SRZTD1 (version 2) (version 2) | ecosystem: Host-associated > Plants > Roots > Rhizosphere >... | reverse complement strand
TGAAATAAATCTGTCACCCAGCTATAGAGGAGACAATATTGAGGCCCTGACCAGGTTCTCCAGATACAACGATAACAGGCCTTTCAAGGATTTGAAGCGGGCCGATGTCATTGCGTTCCTGGACTCGCTGCGCAAAACAGAGGTTCGAGATCCAATGCACAAGTGGGTTGGCACATACAACCTACACCGGATTTATTTATTGCGATTCTTCAAGTGGCTTTATTATCCTGACATTGAACCAAAGAAAAGACTCAAGCCTTCAGTGGTGGAGAATATTGCCCATCTACTGAGAAAAGAGAAATCAATCTACAAGCCCTCTGATTTATGGACACAGCAAGACGACTTGTTGTTCCTAAAGTATTGTCCAACCAAAAGGGAGAAATGTTATCATGTCATAGCCAGAGACACATCATGCAGACCTCATGAGATTCTCAAGTTGAAGATGAGGGACATCGTATTCAAAACAACTGGAAACTATCAGTATGCCGAAGCCTTAGTTAATGGTAAAACTGGTACTAGGCCCATACCGCTAATCGATTCAATTCCATATTTGAAAGACTATCTTGACCATGAACACCCTCAGCCTGGCAATCCAGATGCTCCTTTGATCTGTGGGGTTGGAAAGGGGCTAGCTAGACATATCGGTGTCAAAAGGATGTTCAATGTTTATCAAGAATACAAAAAGAAAATATTTCCAAAGCTGTTAGAATCGCCCAATGTTCTACCTGAAGATAAACCACTTATCACAGGATTGCTCAAAAAACCCTGGAACCTCTACATCCGAAGGCATTCAGCTTTAACAGAAAAATCGACAATCCTAAAGGAACACACATTAAGACAACACGCTGGCTGGTCTGCAGGTTCACAGATGCACCTAAAGTATTTACATTATTTTGGTAACGAGTCAAACGAATCACTGTTAGAGGCCTATGGTATAATAGACAAGGGTATCCAACTAGACAAACTGAGACCAAAGCAATGTCCTCAATGTTCAGAACCAAATAAGGTCGATTCCAAGTTCTGTGGTAAGTGCAGGATGGTACTTAGCTACGACGCCTATGAAGAAACCTTAGAGCAGCAGAAGAAGAAAGAATCGGAGCTTCAAACAATACACAAAGAGTTAGACGAAATAAGAGAGCTGATTAAGCCTAAGGGTCAGCATTAAAAACCTCATTTATGAGCCTTCTTTGATAGAAAATCTCTGCAGGCCTGGTTTATTATATCGGTTACGGTGATATCATTATCAGCAGCATAGTGCTTTAACTCCCGTAACAAGCCCTTATTAGTTCTAAAGGTAATCTTGATCTCCTCGTCTTCTCGTGCTTTATCAGTCAATACAACTTGTTGTATCATTAGTTATTACATTTATACACTGTGTCACTTATAAGTTTTGACAGCTAGACATACGCATATATACGACATATCGACATATCGACATATGCTATTAGCATTAACGAAGACAGTGAACAAACCTAAATCACAACTATTCCCATGGCTTTGCTGGCATTGTGGTGGCCTGTTCCGTGGTAAACCTGATGTAGCTTATTATCATCCATGGGGGCGCCTTTGTTCTAGTTGTTGGGAGAAAGCTATTTCATAATAATAGGAATGTTCCTCCCATGCATGGCTCTAAATTCACGCAGACGATAGTATGTTTCGTTATTACTACCATGTTTACGCTCTCTCACCAAAACCCTTTCCTTCACAAGTCCTTCCAAATGTCCTATGATTGTATCCCAACCTACTTTAGATTTAACATGTCTCCTTACTACTCGGTAGAGCGAACTGAGGGAGTGTTGTTGGGGTTCGTGCGTTTCCTTGAGTCTCCATATTCCCCATTTCGGATCATACCTGGGTTTGTTAATGTTCAATTCTGTCAGAATCATAAAGTCAAGTATGATGTCATCGTAAATGTGGACGTATCTATTCTTACATCCCTTTCTTCGTCCATAAGCATGTACAGCATGCAGCATCCTTCATTAACACCTATGATTCCTAACTGGAGAAGTCAACTTGTACTATTTATAGTCACTACCTATTCACTCACTAACATACGAATGCCGGGTATAATGATTCAAAAACCTGTTACTGTCACTTGCAAGAGATGTGACTATGTATGGGAATACAATGGGAATAATCCGTATGTTGCAACATGTAGCCATTGCAAAACAACCATATCATTAAAGAAGTTTAGAATAGAAACAACTCCGCAGTCTGGTCAGGACGCCAATCTAGTCCAGACCGCGGGAGAACCAATCACCGTCCCCAGCTCGAAAACTAAGGAGCGGAAGAAAGGATAGCATGACAGACGGAACTGTAGAACATAAATCTTATTCTTATTCTTCGGCCATCTCGTTTGACGACATCTTACTTCTAAAGTCAATCAAGAAGCATATTGCTCATTGTGATTGCTGCAAAAATCTACTTCTAGAGGAGATTAAGATTAAGAATGATTAAAAATAGCGGCCGGGCCGCCAGCCCCAGCCACCACAGTTCCAGTTCAGCAACTCAGACACCAACACACCCACGTTTCTCAGGCAACGAACACATGGAGATTTATTGGTATGACTTTACATAGAGAATCCCACAAGATAAAGGTATCCGAAGACGAACCTCTTCGTTTTAATGTCGATTGCTATGGCATAGATTTTGATACGTATCAGTTCTTGTTAGGCGATATCGCCCAAGGCATAGAGGATGGAAACAGGATGTATGGATTTGGTGAGCCCGGGTATATTGGTACCGATGGAAACTTTCATCCTCTTACTGATAATTTTATACCGGCGCTAAAACAAAAGCAAAGACCAATCCCTAAATCTAAACGAAAGAAAAGGATCAGGTCATCGGTCGAACAAATAGCGATTGCAAGGGGAATTATCAAGATTCATTCTCAGATAACAAAGGTTAGCAAGGAGGTAAGTCATTAACACGGCAGGACGTTGGGATGAGAAAGAAAATAATGATAACGGCGGCTGGACACCTAGACATCGTGATCCACAACCGCCGGACCAAAATAGTGGCAGGAAAATCCACTCAGTCACTGAAGCGTCAAGACTTCATGAAGGTAAAGATGTCAGTGTAATAGGCGTAATTTCAGGTATTCAACCACTGCGGAAGATGATAAAAGGCGTTTCAGTCCAATGCCTGAAATGCAATACTGTCTACGAAAGAAAATATGACAAGCCCGAATTGTTTGAGAGTTTTGTTCCAGTTGAGCGCATACGAAAATGTGTTCAATGTAAAACAGGTGACTACCTTGGAAAATACGAATGGGAAAATATCAATGCAGTAATAGTCGAACTAAAGGACCATAACACATTCAGCGAAATAGATCCTCTGAGGATCATTGTTTTCGGTGATGATGAACCGGTATATGATAACACGAGGGATATTGACAGACATATTGGTGAGACAATCATTGTCACAGGCGATATCTATAACGTTGACATAGGAAAAGGTCGTCAGGATTCTAAGGTCGTAGCATATCTATATGTCAAGTATCTGGTAAAATATCTTTCAAAACAGGAGCTTGAATTATCAGCTGAAGATGTAAAAGCAATCAAAAGGTTCGTTGACCGCATAGGTCCAGACAAAATAGTCGACAAGTTAGCGGAGATGTTTGCTACCCAGATAATCGGAAATAACTTTGTCAAAAAGGGCCTGTTATTGGTTGCAGCCTCTACCACTCTTGATAAAAAAGCCAAAAAGCTCCATGCCATTTTAGTAGGGGATCCAGGTCTAGCCAAGTCCCAATTATTGAAATCTTCTGTGGGACTAGTCCCAAATAGCAGGTATGAAAGTGTTCAGTTTGCTTCAGCCAAATCTCTGACTGCCATAGTAACAAAGGAGGAGGGGGATGCTCTCATTCTTAGAATAGGGCCTATCCCTCAAGCAAAGGGCGCAATAGCTGCGCTCAATGAAATAGGGCGAATGATCGAAGAGGATCAAGGACTGTTATTGGATACTTTACAAGAACAAGAGTTTACGACAAATAAATATGGTCAGAACTTTCATGTAGATGCTCCTACTGCGATAATCGCTTCGGCCAATCCAGTAGGTGGCAGCTGGAAATCCTACGAAAGTGATGATACACGCATAAACCTCGATAAAGTCCCCATGATAAAGCCACTCATAGACAGATTTGACTTCATATTCCCTTTCAGAGATAGCCGAGACAGAAATGAACTTGAGAAATATGCAGAACGGAAGGCCGATATGGAAGATAGACCTGAACCGGATTATACAGCTTATCTTGTCAAGCATATTATGTATGCAAAAGAGAAATGTCCAAAGCCGCGATTCTCAGAGGATGCCAAATATCTACTTAATGAATATTATGTGAATATCAGGTCAAGTTATGGATCACCTAGAATATTAAAGACGATATTTGAAATCGCTAAGAATATCGCCAGGCTCAAACTAAAGCACGAAGTTGACGCTGCTGATGCCAAGGAGGCGATGGAGTTCTATAACTACATATTATTACAACTAAACAAGGTAGTAGCGGTACCATCTAATCCCAGAGATATAGCGTATGAACAATGTCTCCAGATCATAAAGGAAACTCTATCTCCGATATTATTTGAGGAAGTAATTAACTCCGCATGTGAAAGGAATCCTCAGGTAAGCCGATACATTGGACTACGCCGCAAACTCAGGGATAACGCCAAGCTCAGACCGATACTCGAGATGCTTGAGAATCATAGTCATGTAAATTTGGTACATAGAAAACCAGTGGTCTTGGAATATATAGACGGTAAGGCAGGGCCTCAGGTGATTGGGGATGCAGACGGGAACAGAGAAGGTGACAGAGTCGATGCGTGTGATCCATGTGATGCATGTGATGACGGATCAGAGACCCCTGACAAAAATAAACAAGAAAAAATTATTTCACAGGTGTCAGGGGAGGGATCACATACATCATATACATCACATACGTCGAGTTACTCCAGTGATATTTCCAACGATGGTGTTAGCATTTACCAACACTTGATAGAAACAGATTATCTGCCAAACCTTGACTGTCCAGTTTACCGATGTAGAGAATGTCCTGATGCTCCGCCATATTATGATCTAAAAGGTATGGAAGAGAGTCATTTCAAGCTCTATCACACGGAGGTCGGTCAATAAATATGGTCGGATGGCAAGGCCCCCTGGAAATTCGCAATTATCACTGATATTAATGATTCAAAGAAATGACCACATGGCAAAACCTCCCCGTGGTGTGGTTGGATAACTCTGAATGGAGTAAACCGATTTGCCGGCAATCAATAGTAAAGAGGTGAAAAAGAAAGATAACAACCCAACAATTAAGTGAAGCGGCCAAAAAGAATCTCGAGTCAAATAAAGAGTTATGGAAGTCAGAGTCCAAGTACATAAAGCTTGAAGCTGGAGAAACTGTAATCCTACAGTTCAATCCAGAGAAGATAAAGCATGTCGAAGGCCAGTATGGTCCTCGTATTCAGTACACCGTAATCAATCCAAACTACTCCGACAAAGGAGAAAAGAAGTTTGAAACCGGTAAGACGACATCAGGACAGATCGACTCGATTCTATCACAGGGTAAGGCTCTATTGAAGATCACAAGATATGGAGAAGGTAAAGAGACAAGCTATAACGTGGAAGCAGTCGACTGATAGGTCTTGACTGACTATTCCCACCCCATTTATTTTCAATTACTTGCAATCTTCTTTCCCTATAGAAGTTTTTCATATTAAGAAAACTCATATTTGAATGACAAAATATAAATTAATCACCTTGAGCTTCCCGCAAGATCCTCTCTGGGTTCTTCATGACAAACATGGAGATGATGTTTTCTATATGCACGCGATCTATTACGATTATTATTGGTATTTGCAAATAATATACGACAGATTGAAAAATGATTATAATGACTATAAATCAGGTTTGACTCAAGCTTCTGAAATATTTAAATCAAGCGGCACCGGTTCACATATGCTTCCTATCACCGAGAAGCTGGCTAACATTGCAAAATCAATCCAACTCGACACCGAATCGTACATACTTTTTACGCGCATCCTTCTAGATAAAGTTGCAGTTTTGGTAGAATTACTTATCAATCATCCTAACAAACATGAACTTCATCACTCTTTCAGCGACCATAAAAAATACTTTATAAAATATAGGAGATATAACCCCAAGTATTCACACCTGCTTGACGGAATGTATTGGTATGACCAGTATTTTCTAGTAATAAGGGACAAAGTTTTACAACATGGAAATCAACGGCATTCTTGGCTGAAACCCACTCCTGACGATTTGATACATATACTAATGGGTAAAAATTGGGGTCAGCTTACAGCCAAAAATAAATCTGGGCTGGAAAGAATAGTTAAAAAATATTCACCTCAATACTCTCAAGATGTTGGAAATATCGAAGCCCTTCCTCTCTCAGACGTACCAGTTTTGATTCATAAAATCTTGCTCGAAAACGATCGCATGGTAGAAAACGATCTACCAGTCCTCTATAGGATCGTCCAAAACACAGGTTCTGCCGTACGTGTTCCACCCCTAGCTGAAAAATTGAACCGGTTTCTCTCCAATATTGCTTCCATTTTTCAATGATTAATTTTACACCCGTATCAATCCTAGAGACCTCTGATCAGCCAACCAAGTTACTTAAGCTTGTACGCCTTTTCTATAAAGAATAAATGCTTGAGATATTGAGAATAGTAAACGTGAAAGTGAGAAAGTCTTCTAAAACAAACACGGAGTTGTAAGAAACTTGAGCTCGAAGATGAGAAACCAACTGATCGAATACAGAAGGAATAAAGTGCTCGACTTAAGCAGCAAAGGTTACAATCAAACAGAGATATGCCAAAAGCTTCAGCTCGATAAATCTGCAGTTAGTAGAGATTTGATATATTTAAGAAAACAGGCCCAGAATAATCTTGAACATCATATCCATGACGTGATCCCAATGGAACTGGAACGCTGTATGTTCGGTATCAAGGGAAATCTAAAGCATGTTCTGGAAATAGCAGATTCAGTAACAGATCCAAGAACTAAGCTACAGGCCCGGGCTATTGCCACTGATATTTACAAATACATCATGGATTTGGCGACAAATAGCGCTATCGTAACAGACGCAATCAAGTATGTCAATCAAACACAAAAGCAGGTAGACACGTTAAAGAGATTGGATGAAAGCATAAAGGCCGATGAAGAAGAAATGACTACAAACGGCGTCTATTAACCTATGGCATAACGTAAAGAGTGACAAAGTCCCGCAAAATCAACACATAACCCATTTTAAGCAGCATGTTAAACAAGGGGTATGGACAAGGTGAACAAGGGTAAGGCATGTGAAAATTGTGGAAACGAACTACCAGAGATAACAGTCCAGGTAACACGACGCATTAATGATAATGCTACTCGTCCGCAACTTTGGTGCTTAGATTGTGTTCAAGGTAAAAATCCAGTTAGCAATATGATCTACTAGCTCGGTCGGCTAGGGTTGATCTTTTGAGTATCTCTGGCCTATTTCAAAGGCATCAACTATTAATCTCTTGAAGCCGTCAACCCACTCCTGCGGATAACGCCGCGGATAAACATCGCTATTTGCTTTTGCTTGGGAAAGCCACCCGCACCACAATGAGTAGATTATTGTCATTGCCAAAACATTATGAGCTTGGTCTCGGACTCCCATTTGTCCATTCTTTTCCATGATGAATCTTCCCATCAGTAATCCTGCGAGCTCCTTAAAAGTTGGGTTCTCTGTCATTTCAGCCGAAACATATTTTTTATTCACCAGATTTACTATCGCGTTACTATTTACCTTCAAGTAGTCATTCAGATTTACCATATTATATGGAATCATGGTTATTTAGCAAAAACTAAAAGCTTTCTCGTAGCTGTTAGTATTAGTGACTTTCAAAGACCTTCAAAAGATAGTCCATTCAAATGGCCATTACAACGATTCTATTGATTTACAAACAAAACTGCAAAACAAACCATTCTGGATATTCGATAAGGAACAGCACAAACAGGAAGATATTCATACTAAAAGGACAATGCTGCTTCTGGCATATCATTGGATGTCCGACTAAGGATGGGAGAGATATGCCTGTATTATCATACCAAAACAACCAACGGAGTATTCTGATTCTAACAGATGGAAATGGTCCATCGTCTACACAACATCAAGATTATGAAGAGCCGGAGATTGAAATAGGAAGATTATTCACAAATCGCTTGGCCTTGGTTTGTTATATAATAATGACGAAGATTTCTTTGACTATAGATAGATATGATATTCCTATATCAACAAGATTTCAATATATGATCTATGAGCGTCATTTGCCCTGACATTCAATTACGCCATTTAATGATGGGTGTTATGATGCTTGTTACGTTCCTTTTCTCCATTAATATTAACTCGGAGGGCAATTCGGCTTATGGACAAACACCATCACCATCAGGGGGTCCTATAACCAAACAGCCTGATACTACATCTGAACCAGGGGGTACTGTAACCACACCGCCTGATACTACAACTGGGCCAGGAGGAGTCGAGACAGTAGCACCAGAGATCGAACCCTCCATACCAACTCATTGTGCACCTGGGATTACCACCAGAACGCCCACATCCATTGCCGTTGATACCGACCAGACAACTTACACTCCGGGTCAGGTAGCCAAATTATACATATTTGTAACTGATATTACTGGCTGTCCTATCAATACTGATGTCACAGTAACGGTCACAAACCCCGACAAACCCAAGGCAGGCGTTCTATATCAGCAAACCTTTCCCATCAATGGGACTTACAACCGTAATTTCGGAGTTACACTTGAGCAAGTAGGACGACACAACATAACAGCCAAAGTGACTGGAATTCTTTTGCATCCCTATCCTGTGAGCGAAGCTGAAGCCGCAGCTTTCGCCAAACCTATGAGCGCGATGACGATTATTGAAGTCAAAGAGCTTACGCAGACTCGTGCTGCTTTCGTTTTTTACATTGGTCTAGCATCATTTGCGGGACTGATGATTACAATAGCACTAGGATACACCAATACGACTACGGGCCAAATACTTCGATTCATCTTTATTTCTGGCATAATATTCGCTGTAGTAGGTAGCTTCACCTTCGTAAATCAAGAGATTAGCGGTAATTCTCCAATCGGATTAATCAAGAAGCCTCCTATATCTGGAGAGTGGATGGTAAATATTGGAGGTAATCCTCGAACGAACTATGAGGATGGGATACAGATTCCAATAAATGTTATTATCTTTGGGATAGCAGGAGGATACCTGCGATATCTCTATGAAACAGCGAATTTCATCAAAAATAATAAAGAGCTCTTAGAGGACGCGCCCAAGACAGACGCTGAAAAACGGATCAATAAACTACGAAACTTCTATCAGTCACTGGAAGACATAGCGTTACTCTTCCTGGCTCCATTACTTGCTATAGCGGTATATTTCTTACTTACGGTATTTGGACTAGAGGGAAGTAACGCGGTATACGTAATAGCGGTAATCAGTTTTTCGGTAGGACTAGTGACTGAAGAAGTGGTGCAAGCTCTTATTAGATTTACAACATCTAGACTCAAAGTAGAAAAATCGAGACAATCCGTTCCAGAATCCTCGGCTGTTACGAGCTCCTGACTCTGAAAACTAGGCAATGTATGGTAGAGATAATAGGTCACATATATCATATTATAGCTAGTGACGTTCAAAGACCTACAAAAGCTAGTCCAGTCAAATACAAATGGACAAACCAACTCATTAAATTTACAGACAAAACTTCAGAACAAACCATTCTGGATCTGGAATATTGAGGAACACAAACAAGAGGACATTCGTACTAAAGGCCAGTGCTGCTTCTGGCATATCATTGGATGTCCTCAGAAGGATGGTCATGACATGCCCGTCCTTCCATACCAGAAGATTCTATATGATGCACTTCAAGCCCACCAACATGTCTGGATTAAAAAATCTCGAGGTCTTGGAGTTACAGAGTTCCTCCTAAGGTATGTGGCTTGGTGCTGTGTTGCTAAAAAAATATTTAGCAACTCTAGAGTTTGTATCATCACAGGTCCCAGGATTGACTTAGCCGAGGACTTGATTGCTAGGTTCAAAGGCTTGTATCTTCCACAAAGTGGAAGTTATAATAGAACCCAAAGCACTGTCGCATATCTTAACGGTGTGAAAGTAGAAGCATTTCCATCGCATCATGTCGATACTATGCGAGGTCTTGATAATGTCAAGTTCATAATATCAGATGAGTCAGACTACTATCCGTTATTCCAACAGAAAGAAGTACGTGCAGTTATGGAAGGCTATATTGGGAAGCCAAACTCTAATCCCACAATCGTACTAGTATCAACTCCTAAAGCACCTGGCGGTTTAATGCAACAAATAGAACTAGAACCAGACTCGTTATACCGCAAGCTATTCTTTGACTATCATTATGGATTAGAAGGCCCGTACCCCATTTACTCTGAAGAACTAATAGGAAGAGCTAGACTATCACCAGAGTTTGGCCGTGAATATGAACTTCAATATCTTGGGTTAGTTGGCAATGTCTTCTCACAAGTATCTATTGAGAACTGCCAGAAAATACATTACGACCCCGGAGTTATACATCAAAATGTTAAGAAGTCCATAGGTATCGACCCATCTTATGGTTCAAGTAACTTAGCTATCTGTGCAACCCAGTTAGTTGATGCTAAGATACACGTCACAGCTGCAGAGGAATATCAACGTCCTAAGTTTACGGATATGATATCAAAAATATGGAAACTCAAACAGCAATACGGACATGTCTCTAACATTTATGTAGATGCCGCGAACCCCGAGGTATGGCAGGCCCTAAAAAGGGAGTTTGATGAGCCTTATGACGATAAATGGGTTAAAGACCGAATAGCAGAATGTCGTAAACTTAACTTGCATGTTGAAGATAGGATGTTCATAGTTCCGGTTCCTTTCAGTGTGGAAGGAGCTAAGATGCTGCAACACACTAAATGGTTGTTGGAAGAGAAGGATGAAGATGGCAGCAGCTTGATAGCCATACATCCATCATTTGATAAACTATTGACATCATTACGTACGGCGGTGGCTAATGAATACAAACTAGATAAGACAGAGACTTCATTTAATGACGTACTTGATGCGTTTAGATTATCACTACAGTTTTACAAGAGGTCAAAAGAATAGTGTCTTCAACAAATAAAGACAATGTTGTAATCAACCTAAAAGACTCTAGTGTTTCATATCCCCCCAGCTCAAAGCTATTCTGCAATCGGTGTTCTTGTAATCTCGTACTATTAGATGCAGGAAAGGAAGAGTGGTATTGCAATCGATGTTCTGTTAGCTATTATCCAAATAGGGGAGAGAAGGTAAAGCGGGCAAACAAGTTCAGTACTCCAGGTCCAGAGACGGACAGACATGGAAATATCATAGGAGACAAGATGCCGTTAGTTTCAATGGTTGAGGATAAACCCAAATTATCTTCAACCTATGGAAAACAGAAACTTCCAAAATCGCTTGAGGAAATGCAAAGACACGGATTGAAAATAACAAGTTATACTACGACTGAAGACTAATAAACTTGACATCAAGACTTCGGTATCTTTCCATGAACCCCTATATCGCGTAGTAAAGATATCCTGAAGTTCCATTCTCCTTCCTCGATTCGATGTATCTGCGACTCGGAATAACTGTAAACCGATGGACCACCTGCCTCTTTCTTGGCTTCGTTACTCACTGTTATTAACACCTGCCAAAAATCATTGAACAATCGTAGACTATTTTCGGACATCAATAATGCACCTTTTTCCTCGTTAGACCATACGTTGAGTCTTGCCATGAACTCACCTATTTTGTGGAAACTAAGATCCGCGGTAGTAATTCCTGTAATATTAGTAGTTATATACTTGATTATAAGCGAATAACAATCAATCCTGTATTTTAGCAGTTCAATGTCTAGACCGTGCTTTAGCTCCTGTTTCTTGACATTCATGTTGTATCTATTATTAATGTAGGTTCCGAAAAGAGTAGCCCCGGCAGCAATGAGACCCCCAGAAATTCCTGCTATTAGTGTGTTGAATGACGACGAGGGATCAGCACTTTGTATCGCATTACCCTGTGCAAAGGTTATTTGATAGTTAGGAAAGATCAGTATGAATGTAGAGCTAGGTATGATCGACAGAGCTAGGGCAATGGATGCTATACCCATTACCTCTTACGTCTAATCTATCATACTTATGCGATATGACTGTCTTCTAGATTGTCTTTATAACTCCTATCTAGTTTGTATTTTGGAGTAATCGCTTCCTGCCATATATCATCAAATGAACTATTCCTGAACTGTTCAATATTGGTAATCTGACGGGGCTTTTCACTTGAGCCTTCGTGTGAGATAGCTAATGATACACTTTCATGAGATTGACCTGGTCTCTGCTTAAACAAGACATCAAAGTTTTCTGGGCTAAATGCGAAAGTATATTCCTTCAGTTCTGGATTTAGCTCGTTTATTCCAGCAGCGACGCATTTCCTCTCTTTACCTTTTGAACTGTCTTTCGAGTCTATATCTACCATCGCGTATTGAGTCCAGGGTTTGAAGTATACCTCTGGGTCTGTAAATGAGTGTTCTACCTCATTTCCTAATCTATCCAGTCCGACGATTCTACCCCTGCTTTTTAACCACTCGGTACCGTTCACTCTTTTAATTCTGACTATTTGGTATACCTCCCTAACAGGGTACGTCTTGTTCTGTAAGTTCTTCCGGTAATCCAATGAGAGATCGGATATCTGGTAAAATGTAGCTGTTTCTGGGTTGGTTACCTTAGCATGAAACAGCTCATCGTCTAGTTGTCCTAGAGGCCTTTTGTACAAGTGTTCGATTCCTTCAGATTTGAACATCTGTTCTGTTCTTTGGTAATCAGGCATTATTACGTAATGTACCGAACCTAACTGGTTTAAGCTTTGCGATCAAATCCGGCATAGTTCTTGCAGCTGGATTGACAGTACTTCCGAGCTCTGTACAAGAAGCGCGATCAAATCTGTGTTCTAATAGGTATCGTTAGAAGCTAATGGTGGAGAAGATGGAGATACTGCATCAGCAGCAGGGATATTAACACAAATGTTGACGTACGCGAATGTACATTCATCGGCAATATTGACATAGATTAGCCAAAAGAAAACAAACACAACCCCTTTCTTTTTATGGTTAAGTTATGTGATAAAGAGTTACACAATAATCTGGAGTTTAAACCCTTTTTATTTCCCGACGCTGTTGGAGTCATATTGAACTATAGAGTATAATGCGTATTCATTGTAGTGACCATCCATAACGGATGACATAGTAATGTTATTGATATGCATTCCGTGTTCTTCTAGTTCTTTTTCGAATGCGTTTAGTTTATCCTCTAGCACCGACATCTCCTTATCTCTTTTTCGGCCAAGTTTCGCTCGGAATATTTTCACTGGCATATACCATATACTAAAAAATCTGAGCAGATTGATACAAGTTCTTTAGATCTAAGGTGATATAGGAGCGATAACTTTGATTCGTATGAAATTACCTCATTTAGGAGGTTTCATCACTCTTATGTCCAAAGGCTGTATTTTCGGCTCTGCCCTGAGTTCGTCAAATCCCTTGTCAAAAGTCACAAGTTCATTGCACTTTAACTCTTTTGCCAACAATGAATGTACGACATCAACTATTCCAACGCATTTATGAGCACTAAAGAACTGGGTCTTCTTTTCAGTTCCACATCCACTACAGAAATACTGGAATTGAACCTTGCCTCTCATCGCATTCAAGATCTCGAGTGCAGAGAGTGATAGCTGGCTAAAATCAAGATTTAAACCCGAGGGCATGAATCTTATAACCTGTAGTTTTAAACATATCCCAACTAGTTCTTCATACATTGCCTTTGCTCCGTCTATTACATAGGTGAGGCGTTTATCCCATCCTTGAATTGAGTTTAAAGTTCTAAAATCCTTTGATTTAATAGATCTAAGCACTGCAAGAATCTCCATTAGGGCTAGATTTGAGAGAATAGCCTCTTGTCCATTAGATGCTAGGCCCTCTAAGAAGTCCTTAGCCAGTGCATATTTTTGAGGATCTTTATCTCCTAAAATATATGCGAGAAATACACTTGTATCTACATACGTTAAAGATTTTCTATCCAATCCTGTCTTACTGAGTTGACCAGTTCAACAGAATCTAATCTACCTTTCGGTAGCCTTTTGCCAAGGAAACTGTCCAGCTGGTGAATTGCTTTAGGATCAGGTTTAGGTACAGTTTTCAGTCCAATAATTTCAGCAATCCTCTTTCTCGATTCTAGGTCATCGACTTCAGATGAAATATTTTTTGCAAAGTTAGAAATATCAGGGCCAATAACCTCAATACTAAAAGGCTCAGGGGACTCTATTAACTGGTCGTAAAATATATCTATATCTGATACCTCCCTGTTTTTACTTCCTATTATTTCAGTATAGTAGGCAACTAACTGGTCGCTGATGCTTCCTTGAAGGATTAATCTTGCTATATCATCTGGTTTGTTAACTATATCAGGGTTCTGCTTTTCAATCGCTGAAGCCTGATCTCTAATTTTTTTTACTTGAACACTTAGCAGCTAAATCATCCCCCATGATTGAAGATATTGCCACGCTTTTTGACATTGTTCCGTAGTAAAGTAATGCTGTTTATTCTTTACCCTCTGAATTATATTTTCCCTGGTTAGTTGCGGAAAAACTCTCTTCAAGAAATGAACAGAAGCAATAATTTCAAGCCAATCAGCATCTTCTTTATGATGATTGATAAAAGTAAGGAAGCTTTCGAACCTCTGCTCTGCTTGGGGTTCTTTGAACCTTCCTTGATTTATGACATGAAAAGCTTCCCTCAGAGCATATCCATCTTTCGCTAGCTCACTGCAGTAAGGACCGCGAATGTACCAAGAAAAGTTGTAGCCTATATTAAGATTAAAACTCTGCATAAGATAGATGGTTTTCTGTAGCCTGAGGCGCCCCTCGAACGTTTCCATCCTGTCATAGTTTCCTATACGTTTTAATAGGCTACCTAATGCATATAGATTTGCCATCTTGATTACTCCTATATATATCCTCTAGAGGAAGTATAGGATAATAGAGTTTTACCGTCATACATATGTATTATCTTACTCGCTAAATAAACCTGTACCTTCTATCTAAACTTAGCATTTCCATCATTGTACGTTTGCGCACTTAACATACTATTTCATTACTAACGAGAAACTACATTCCTGACAAAAATATAGCAACTTATCAAAGTCAGAAGACAATGCCATTATGTCATGACAACGAGGACACTCTATTTCCTGTTCTATCTCCCTGGTTGTCTGTTCATCCTCAAGGACCTGAGAGTCAAACTCGACTTCTACTTCAGGAGATTGTAGTTCAGTGCTCATTCAATTAACAAAGCTCATTTTAGTACTTATAATAGCTAATACGTTATGGGGAGGG
>Ga0111539_10006162_pt1 | contig 15477 bp, 13 predicted proteins | sample RhiMethybrSRZTD1_FD_79667 | JGI IMG/M metagenome (GOLD analysis project Ga0111539, IMG submission 79667) | Populus rhizosphere microbial communities from Tennessee, USA - Rhizosphere MetaG P. TD hybrid SRZTD1 (version 2) (version 2) | ecosystem: Host-associated > Plants > Roots > Rhizosphere >... | reverse complement strand
GAGGTGAAGCGCACCTTCAACCCCGAGTTCATCAACCGCCTGGACGAGATCATCGTCTTCGACGCCCTCACCGACGAGGACCTCTCGCGCATCACCCGCCTGCTGGTGGACCAGCTCAACGTGAACCTGAAGGACAAGGGCATCACGGTGGCCATCCGCCAGGACGGGGTGCAGTGGCTGCTGGAGCGCACCCTCAAGGACCGCTCCTACGGCGCCCGCCCCCTGCGCCGGGCCATCCAGCGCCACATCGAGGACCCCCTCTCGGAGGCCTTCATCCGGGGCCAGGTCCGGGCCCAGCAGGCGCTGGAGATCGGCGTGCAGGAGGGGGCGCTTTGGTATTGGCAGGACGGCCGCGGGGGCAGCCTGTCCGTCTGAGTCCTGTATGAGGCATCCCAAGAGACGGAAGGGCCACCGCCACGCGCGCCGGCCCCGTACGCTCCGCTTCGTCCGCTCCACGCTCTGCGCCCTCTGGCTGGGCGGAGCGGCGGCGGCCGGGGCCCAGGAACTGGACCGCCCCGCCTCGGTCGAGAAGGTGGACGTGCAGGGCAACCAGTTCCTGCAGAAGGAGACCCTCCTCTTCTACGTCTCCACCAAGCCGGGCGACACCTTCGACGAGTGGCGGGTCAAGGAGGACTTCCGCCGCCTCTGGGACACGGGCTTCCTGGACGACATGCGGGTGGACGTGCTGGACGGGGCCAAGGGCAAGGTGGTGGTGTTCACGATCAAGGAGCGCAAGCGCGTCCAGATCGTGGACTACCGCGGCACCAAGGCCCTCTCCACCACCAACATCGAGGACGAGCTCAAGAAGAAGGAAGCCACCCTGCGCATCGACAGCTTCTACGACCCGGGCAAGGCCCGGCGGGTGGAAGCCATCATCGTGCAGATGCTGGCCGACAAGGGCTATCCCTTCGCCAAGGTGAAGCACGACGCCAAGTCGCTGGGCGGGGCGGGCGTGCAGGTGTCCTTCCTGGTCGAGGAGGGCACCAAGGCCAAGGTGAAGGAGGTGGAGTTCGTCGGCAACGAGATCTTCTCGGACAGCGTCCTGCGCGGGCGCATGAAGAAGATCAAGGTCGGCTCCTCCGACGACCTGAAGGGCATCTTCACCGCCCCCCTGCGCTGGGGCAAGAACACCTTCACCGAGGAGAAGTGGTCGGATCCCCACGAGGGCGACAAGAAGCGCCTGCAGGACTACTACCTGAACCTGGGCTACGTGACGGCCACGGTGGGGGAGCCGCACATCACCTACATCGACGGCAAGTCCGGCTTCTTCAAGAAGAAGCCCGTGAAGTGGGCCCGGCTGGAGATCCCGGTCACCGAGGGCCAGCGCTACGAGGTAGGCGAGATCAAGTTCGAGGGCCTCACCGTCTTCAAGGAGCAGTACATCCGCCCCCTGCTCAAGGTGGAGGCGGGCGAGTGGTACAAGGAGGCGCGGGTCCAGAAGTTCATCGACAAGATGCGCGACGCCTACGGCGCCCAGGGCTACTTCCAGTGGACGGTGGGCATCGACCGCAAGCCCAACCCCGAGACGAAGAAGGTCGACATCACCCTGCGCATGGACGAGGACAAGCGCTACTTCGTGGGCCGCATCAGGTTCACCGGCAACGAGACCACCCGCGACAAGGTCATCCGCCGCGAGGTGTACCTGAACGAGGGCGACGTCTTCAACACCGAGGCCCTGAAGCTCTCCATCCGCCGCATCAACCAGCTGGGCTACTTCAAGCCCATGGAGCAGCCGCCGGCCATCGAGCCCAGCCGCCAGGGCGAGGACAAGCTGGACCTGGTGTTCAAGGTCGAGGAGCAGAACCGCAACCAGTTCACCTTCGGCGGCGGCGTGTCGGGGCTGGAGGGCACGTTCATCAACGCCTCCTTCTCCACCGCCAACTTCCTGGGCCTGGGCGAGACCTTCCAGATCTCGGCCCAGAGCGGCAGCCGGACCAAGAACTACCAGATCGCCGTCACCGAGCCCTACCTCTTCGACCGCCCCATCACGGCCGGCATCGACCTCTTCAGCCGCCGGATCACCTACGACACCATCGACAACGTGATCGGCTACAGCCAGAAGGGCACCGGCGGCAGCCTCACGGTGGGCGTGCCCGTGGGCCGCTTCTCGCGCGTCTACACGAACTACGCCTACGAGGTCATCGACATCGACGCCCCGCCCGGCCTCTTCAACCCGGTGCCCATCGATCCCAACCAGGTGCCCGTGCTCGACCCCTTCCTCAACGGGCAGGTGGGAAAGCGGACGGAGAGCCGGCTCACGCCCTCGTTCATCTACAACACGGTCGACAACCCCTACACGCCGCGCAGCGGGACCAAGGCCACCTTCGCCACCCAGCTCATCGGCGGCCCCCTGGGCGGCACGCTCGACCTCTTCAAGCCGACGGCGGAGGGCATCCTCTACATCCCGCACACCCGGCGCACGTCGCTGGGCCTGCGCCTGGAGGGGGCCTACGTGAAGCCCTTCGCGGGCACGGAGATCCTGCCCTACTACCAGCGCTTCTTCCTGGGCGGCGAGACGCAGATCCGCGGCTACGACATCCGCACCGTGGGCCCGGTGGCCCCGGACGGCCGCGTGGCCCTGGGCGGCAACAAGTACGCGCTGTTCAACGCCGAGTACTACATCGACATCGGCGGCCCCCTGCGCTTCCTGTTCTTCTTCGATGCCGGTCAGGCCTTCCTGGAGGGAGACCCGATCAACATCAAGAAGTTCCGGACCTCCACCGGCGGCGAGATGCGCTTCATCATGCCCGTGCTCAACGTGCCCTTCCGTCTCATCTACGCCTTCAACCCCAATCGTGACTTCTTCCAGCCCAAGTCCACCTTCAAGTTCGCCGTCGGCACGACGTTCTGATCCAGTCCTGTACCGAGGAGAGAGACAAGCGATGCGAAAGACGTCTGTCCTGGCGGCCGGCCTCTGTGCCCTGGCCGCGGCGGCGGTGGCCCAGGAGCCGGCCAAGAGCCCCAAGATCGCGATCATCGACCTGAACCGGGTCTCCAGCGAAAGCACCATGGGCAAGGCCTACGCGGCCCAGATCGAGAAGCTGGAGAACGACATCAAGGCCGAGGGGGCCAAGAAGCAGACCGACCTCCAGAAGCTCGACACGGCCATCAAGGCCCTGGCCGACGAGCTGGAGAAGCAGCAGGCCGTGCTGAGCCCCGAGGCGCGCGACCGCAAGGAGCAGGAGATCCTGAAGAAGCGCCGCGAGCGCGACGCCTACGTGGAGGACGGGCAGCGTGAGCTGGGCCGCATGCGCGAGCGGGCCCAGGCCCAGGCCGAGGCCCTGAACGGCGAGTTCCAGCAGAAGATCCGCCCCCACATCGAGGCCGCGGCCAAGGAGAAGGGCATCGACATCATCCTGAACAGCGCGGTGGCGCTGACGGTCAGCAAGGAGTACGACATCTCCGCCGTCGTCATCGCCAAGGCCGACGCGGCCACGCCCAAGGCCGCCGCGGGCCCGGCCCCGGCCGCGCCGCCGGCCAAGCCCTCTCCGGCGCCCAGCCCGAACTAGGGGGACGGAAGAAACCTTGGGGGCCTTGGGGGCGAAGCCGCGCAGCGGCGGTCCGCCCCCATAGCCACATGCACGACGCCTTCGACATCGCGGGGCTGATCCGCCAGATCCCCACCCACTACCCGTTCGTGCTGGTGGACCGCGTCCTGGAGCACGATCCCCGGGGCGGCCTGGTGGCCCTCAAGAACGTGACCGGCTCCGAGGAGTTCTTCCAGGGCCACTTCCCGCAGGCCCCGGTCATGCCCGGGGTCCTGCTCATGGAGAGCCTGGCCCAGGCGGCCGGGCTGTGGCTGCTGAGCGAGGTGGACGACCCGGCCGCGCTCGAGGTCCACCTGGTGGGCATCGACGAAGCCAAGTTCCGCCGGCCGGCCGTGCCCGGCGACCAGCTCCGCCTGGAGGTGCGCGTGCTGCGCCGCCAGGGCCCGCTCTGCCGGGTGCGGGGCGAGGTGAAGTGCGGCGACCAGCGGGTGGCCGAGGCCAACCTGCTCATGCAGGTGGCGCGCCTGCCCCCGGCGGACGTGGACCCGTCCGCGCGCGTGGCGGCGGGCGCGGTCCTGGGCCCGGGAGTGCGCGTGGGCCCCTTCGCGGTGGTGGGGCCGCAGGTGCGGCTGGGAGCGCGCACGGTGGTGCAGGCCCACGCCATCGTGGACGGCGACACCAGCCTGGGCACCGACAACAACGTCTTCCCCTACGCCTCCATCGGGCTGCCACCGCAGGACCTGAAGTACCACGGCGAGCCCACCCGCCTCACGGCGGGCGACCGCAACACCTTCCGCGAGTTCGTCACCGTGCACCGCGGGACGGCCGGCGGCGGCGGGCTCACCAGCATCGGCTCCGACAACCTGTTCATGGCCTACACCCACGTGGCCCACGACTGCCGGGTGGGCAGCCGCACCATCTTCGCCAACGGGGCCACGCTGGCCGGCCACGTGGAGGTGATGGACCACGCCCAGATCGGGGCCTTCTCCGGCGTGCACCAGTTCTGCCGCGTGGGCGTACACGCCTTCCTGGGCGGCTACACGGTGGCCACCAAAGACGTGTTGCCCTACTCCAAGACCGTGGGCAGCCGGCCGGCCTGCATCTACGGCGTGAACACCATCGGGCTCTCGCGCCGCGGCTTCGCCGAGGACACCATCAACGCCATCCGCCAGGCCTACCGGCTGCTGCTGCAGAGCCGGCTCAACACCAGCGACGCCCTGGCCCGCATCGAGTCCGAGCCCATGATCCCGGAGGTGCAGGGGCTGGTGGAGTTCGTCCGCAGCGCCGCCCGGGGCGTGATCCTGAAGCGCGCGCACCGCCTGCAGCACGAGGAATGAGCGTGGCGCCGGGCCTGCCGCTGGGCCTCATCGCCGGCAACGGGCGCTTCCCGTTCCTGGTGGCGGCGGCGGCCCGGCGGGCGGGACGCACGGTGGTGGCGGTGGCCATCCGCGAGGAGGCCTTCCCGGAGCTGGCCGCCGCGGTGGACGTGATCGAGTGGGTGAGCCTGGGCCAGCTGGGCAAAGCCATCGACGCCCTGAAGGCGCACGGGGTGAGCGAGGCCGTGATGGCCGGCCAGGTGAAGCACAAGCAGATCTTCTCCGGCATCGTGCCCGACCTGAAGCTCATGGGCGTGCTGGCCCGCCTGGCCGTGAAGAGCACCGACAGCCTGATCGGGGGCGTGGCCGAGGCGCTGCAGCGCGACGGCATCCGCCTCCTTCCCTCCACGGAGCTGCTGGCCGACCACATGGCCAGCCCCGGCGCCATGACCCGGCGCAAGCCGGGCCGCGACGAGCGGGCCGACGTGGACTACGGCCGCGGCGTGGCCCGCGCGCTGGCCGGGCTCGACCTGGGGCAGACGGTGGTGGTGAAGGACCGCGCGGCCGTGGCCGTGGAGGCCATGGAGGGCACCGACGAGGTGATCCGGCGGGCCGGCCGCATCGCCGGCCCGGGCACGGTGGTGGTGAAGGTGGCCAAGCCGCGCCAGGACATGCGCTTCGACGTGCCGGTGGTGGGCGCGGACACGCTGGCCGTGATGCAGGAGGCGGGAGCGCGCCTGCTGGCCGTGGAGGCCGGGCGCACGCTGATCCTCGACCGCCCCGCCTTCCTGGCCGCGGCCGACCAGGCCGGCCTGGTGGTGTGGGGCATGCCGGACGAGCGGGCATGACGCTGAAGGTGGGCGTGATCGGCGTGGGCGCGCTGGGCCAGCACCACGCGCGCGTCTACGCCGAGCTGCCGGAAGCGGAGCTGGTGGGCGTGGTCGATCGCGACCCCGAGCGGGCGGCCGCCATCGCGGCCCGCCACGGCTGCCGCGTCTTCGCCGGGGTGGAGGCGCTGGCGGAGGAGGTGGACGCGGTCTCGGTGGCGGTGCCCACCGTCGACCACCTGGCCGTGGCGCGCACGCTGCTGGAGGCCGGTCGCCACGTGCTGGTGGAGAAGCCGATCGCCAGCACGCTGGAGGAGGCGGACGAGCTGATCGCCCTGGCCGCCCGCCGCGACCTGCGCCTGCAGGTGGGGCACGTGGAGCGCTTCAATCCCGCGCTCCAGGCCCTGCGCGGAGCCGTGGCCCAGCCGCGGTTCATCGAGGTCCACCGCCTGGGCGCCTTTTCGCCGCGCAGCCTCGACATCGACGTCGTGCTCGACCTCATGATCCACGACCTCGACATCGTGCTCGACCTCGACGGCTCGGAGCCGGTGCAGGTCGACGCGGTGGGGGTGCCGGTGCTCACGCCGCGGGTCGACATCGCCAACGCCCGCCTCCGCTTCGCCTCCGGCCTCATCGCCAATCTCACCGCCAGCCGCGTTTCCGTCGACCGCGTGCGCAAGTTCCGCGTCTTTGCTCCCAGGACCTATGTCTCCGTGGACCTGGCCGCGCGCGAAGCACGAGTCTTCCGCCTCCTGGGCGGCGACGCCCAGGACCCGCAGATCGACATGCAGGACTTCCCGGCCAGCCCCGAGGAGCCGCTGCGCCTTCAACTGGCGTCCTTCGTGGCCGCCGTCGGCTCGGGACGCCGGCCCGTCGTCTCCGGGGAGGATGGCCGCCGGGCGCTGGCCCTGGCCCGGACCATCCTCGAGCGCATGTCTGACACTAACTCCCCTTTCTAGGGGCACGATCCGCCGGCCCGATTCATCTAATTGGGCCATTTGTAAAGGCCCCCCACAATTTATGGTGGCGCCGCCGTGACTTATTTGGCATGCTGTGTGCTACGTGAGTAGCCTGTTGCGGGACGAGTAGCCATGGCCAGCCGACGTTTGGACCGGCGCCAGGGCTTCCTCATCTCGGCCACCATCCACCTGATGATCCTGACCCTGCTGGCCTACAGCACCGAGAAGGCGGCCCGGCCCACGCCGGTACCCTCCCCGTCGCCGCGGCTGGCGGAGAAGCGCGACACCTTCATGGTGCCGCCGGCCCTGGCCCGGCGGCTGGCACCGCAGGTGGTGCCGGTGCCCGCCCGCCCGCGCGCTCCCGAGCCCCCGCCGCGCGCGGGCAAGGACCGCATCAGCATCGGTCCGCCCTCGACCGAGCGGGCGCGCCAGCTGGAGCTGAAGCGCGACCAGGACCTGACCAACCTGCCGGCGGGCCCGGGCGGGCCTCCCAAGGCCGGGCCGCCCTCGCCGCCGCCGCCGGCGGCCGCGCCCCAGGCCCAGCCCACGCCGGCCGTCGCCTCGCGGGAGGGCACGCCGGGCACGGCCGGCCCCGGCCTCACCTCGCTGCCCCGCGGCACGGCACCCATGGCGCCCGGCTCGCAGGCCTCCATCTCCCGCTCGCTGCGCGAGCTCGACCAGCGCCTGGGTCAGATGGGATCGGCGCCCAGCACCGGCGGGGCGGGGCAGCAGATGGGCCCCCTCTTCTTCGACCCCGAGGGCGCCGACTTCACGGGCTGGATCAACCACTTCAAGAACGAGGTCTACCGCAACTGGATCGTGCCCGAGGCGGTGCGCTTCGGCTTCCGCCGCGGGCACGTGGACTTCGAGTTCTGGGTGGAGCGCGACGGGCGGCTCAGCGACCTGCGCCTGCTCAAGTCCTCGGGCACGCCCGCCCTCGACCGGGCGGCCCAGAACGCGCTGCTGGGCGGCCGCTTCCTGGCCCTGCCCTCCGACTTCTCGCCCGCGCGCGTGCGCATGCAGGTGTCGTTCTACTACAACGAAGGCCCGCAGGGTTGAGGATCGCGCGGCGCCGTGTCGGCCACGCCCTGGCGGCCACGGTGGCGGTGGGGGTGGCGGTCTCGGGCAGCTGCGCCAGCGCGCCCCGGCGGCAGCCGGCGGCGCCCCAGCTTCCCGCCGCGCAGGCGGCAGGCCCCGCTCCGCGGGCCCAGGCCGAGACGCTGCCGGGCGGCATCCTGCCCCCAGCCATCCGCGTCGGCGTCCTGGTCGAGGTCGACCGTGTGTCGATCGGCGCCGACGGGGGGGTGATGGTGCAGGCCCTCCCCGGCGGCGGGCAGCCCAACGAGTTCCTGCCCGCGCCACGCCAGCTCCCGCGGGCCACCTTCATCGCCTCCGGCCAGGCCACCGCCCGCTTCCGCGTGCAGGCGGCCAGCATGGCCGATCCGGACGGGGCCAAGGAGGCGGCCGAGCGCGCGGAGGCGGCCTCGGGCCTGAAGTCCATCATCCGCTGGAACCCGGACACGAAGACGCACCAGGTGCGGGTGGGCGATTTCGTGCGGCGCGAGGACGCGCAGGCGGCGGCCGCGCGCCTGCCGGGTTCGATCGTGGTGGAGGAGCCGGCGGCCACGGGCAGCCTGCGCATGAAGCTCCAGGAGACGGGGCAGGAATACGCGGCCGTGTCGCTGCTGCCGGTGGGCGGGCCCGACACGCTGAGCGCCGACGGAGCGCCCTACCGCGGCGCCCTCGAGGTGCGCGCCACCGGCAACGGCCTCCTCACGGTGGTGGACGTGCTCAACCTGGAGGACTACATCCGGGGCGTGGTGCCCAACGAGCTCTCGCCCACGTCGTTCCCGGAGCTGGAGGCGCTCAAGGCGCAGGCGGTGGCCGCCCGCACCTATGCCCTGCGCAACCGCGGCGGCTACGCCGCCCAGGGCTACGACCTCTGCGCCACGCCGGCCTGCCAGGTCTACCGCGGCAAGGGCTCCGAGAACCCGCTCACCGACCGCGCGGTGGACGAGACGCGCGGCGTGGTGGCCTACTACGGCGGCCAGCCCATCAACGCGCTCTACACCTCCACCTGCGGCGGCCACACCGAAGACGGCGAGAGCATCTTCGAGGGCCCGGTGCAGCCCTACCTGCGCGGCGTGGCCTGCCTGCCCGAGCGCGAGGCCTGGACCACCCTGCGCACCACCGCCCGCCCGCGCGAGCTGGCCGTGCCCGGCCTGGCCCGCGACGCCGCGCTGCTGGTGGCCCTGGGCGTGCTGGAGCCGGGCCAGGACACGCCCGCCGGCCTGGACGGCTTCGCCAGCGAGCAGGACGTGGAGCAGTGGACGCGGCGCCTGCTGGCCGCGCTGCAGCGCCCGGGCTGCGACAGCACGGTGGACGCCCCGCGGGCGCGCCGCGGCGCCTTCTTCCGCCACGTGGTGGAGTCGGTCTGCTGGGGCGAGCGCGCGCAGCGCCTCCTCACCGCCGCCGATCCGCCCTACCTGCTGCAGCTCGAGGACCGCGCCGACCTGCAGGAGGTCGAGCGGCGCCCGGTGGCGCTCCTCGTCCAGGAGGGCGTGCTGGCGCCCTTCGCCAACAACACGCTGCGCCCGCGGGCCAACATCACGCGCGCGGCCGCGGTGGCGCTGCTGGCGCAGCTGGCCATCAAGGCCGGCGCGCCGGCCCTCCAGGCCGGCCTCTTCCGCTCCGCCGCCCGCGGCACGCTCACGGTCGGCGACGAGGGCGGCCAGGACACGTCCCATCCCATCGACGCCGGCGCGCGCCTGTTCCGCGCCCTGGAGGGGCCGAGCCTGGGCGCCTCCGAGCTGACGATGGTGGCGGGGGAGCGCGTGCGCTTCGTGGAGGACGAGGGCCGGGTCGTGTTCCTGGAGGCGGAGCAGAGCCGGCTGGGCCCCTCCGCCGACCACACCTCGCGCTACTTCCGCTGGGAGGTGGCCATGACGCCGGACGACGTGTCGCGGGCCATCGCCCGCTACGGCAACGTGGGCGCGGTGCGGGACGTGATCCCGAAGCGGATGGGCGTCTCGGGCCGCGTGATCGAGGGCGAGATCGTGGGCAGCGCGGGCGCGCTCACCCTGCGCGGCCTGCAGGTGCGCTGGGGCCTGGGACTGCGCGAGAACCTGTTCGTGGTGGACCGCGAGCTCGACGCCGCCGGCCACGTGCGCCGCTTCGTCTTCACCGGCAAGGGCTGGGGCCACGGCGTGGGCCTGTGCCAGGTGGGCGCCTTCGGCATGGCCCAGGCCGGGGCCAGCTACGACAAGATCCTGAGGCATTACTACCGGGGGATCAGCCTCGAGCAGGTGCGGTAGGGGGATTTCTGCGTAACCCAAACCACAGCGCAGGCAGGGGTTAGTGGTGTAACATCACGGCGCATGCCAGTACCCTCAGGCCGGGCTCGGGTCAACCGTTAGAATGGCGGCCACGAGCCTACCGCGACGCCTCGAGCCCTTTGCCGTCCCCGGAGGACTGAAGGGACAGCTGGCCGAGCTTCCCGTTCCCGAGATCCTGCAGCACCTCGACCAGGCCCGGGCCACCGGCATCCTGACCCTCGTTTCCGGCGGCGCCCGCAAGGCGTTGTACATGAAGGAAGGGCACGTCGTCTTCGCGTCCTCCAACCTGCCCAACGACCGCCTGGGCGAGATCCTCATCCGCGAGGGCAAGATCACGGTGGACGAGTACGAGAGCTCGATCCGCGCCATCTCCAAGGGCAAGCGCCAGGGCAAGGTGCTGGTGGAGATGGGCGCCCTCTCGCCCAAGGACCTGTGGGACGGCGTCCAGTTCCAGGTGCGCGAGATCGTGTACAGCGTCTTCCAGTGGGAGGAGGGCCAGTTCCACTTCGAGGAGTCCACGCTGCCCGACAAGGAGCGCATCACGGTCGACCTCGACGTGGTGCAGCTGGTCCTGGCCGGCATCCGGCGCGTGGAGGCGCACGGCCGCATCCAGCGCCGCTACCCCTCGCTGGACCTGGTGCTGGAGTCGGTGGCCGAGCCGCCGGAGGGCAGCCTGGAGCCCTACGAGCACCACGTGCGCGCGCTCATCGACGGCGAGCGCAGCGTGGCCGACATCTGCCGCGAGAGCGAGATCGGCGACCACGAGACGCTGAAGGTGCTCTACGCCCTGCTCTCGGCCAGCACGGCCCGGGTCAAGGGCAAGAAGGTCCTGCCCCTCGACCAGGACTTCGTGCCCCAGGACACGCTCTACACCGTGGTCAACAGCTTCAACCAGATGTACGGCCACGTCTTCCGCTACATGGTGCGCGAGGTGGGTCCCATCGCGGAGAACGTGCTGGAGAAGTACCTGGGCGGCCTGCGCGAGTCGCGCAAGCAGGTGTTCGGCACCGTGAAGCTGCAGAAGGACGGCACCCTCGACGCCGCCCTCATCGAGCGCAACCTGAACCAGGTGGCGGAGGACGCACGGCGGCCCATGCTGGTGGACGCGCTCAACGAGCTCCTCTACGCGGAGCTGCTGGCCGTGAAACGCACGCTGGGCCCCGAACACGAGAGCCAGATCGTGCGCGCCTTCAAGGAAAGATAAGTCGGCGTCATGCTATGCGGTCCGGGCAAAGCCCGGACCGCCGCACTGGGGGCTTCCCGCGGCTCCGCCGCTTCGCCCCCAGACCCCCAAGTGAGGTCCCGTGACTCGTCAACAGGTGCGGGGGGCGGTGATCCTGCTGGGGCTGGCCCTCCTGGTCACGTTCTGGCGATGGCTGCACCTGATCGGCCGCTGATCGCCGTCGTCGGGCCCACCGCCTCGGGCAAGAGCGCGCTGGCCCTGCGCCTGGCCGAGGCGGCGGGGGGCGAGATCGTCTCCTGCGACAGCCTGCAGGTGTACCGCGGCCTCGACGTGGGCAGCGCCAAGGCTTCCCCGGAGGAGCGGGGGCGGGTGCGCCATCACCTGCTCGACGTGGCCGCTCCCGGCCAGCACTTCTCGGCCGCGGACTACGCGCGCCTGGCCCGGGCGGCGCTGCTCGAGATCGACGCCCGCGGCGCCGTGCCCATCGTGGCCGGCGGCACCGGCCTCTACCTGCGGGCTCTGCTGGAGGGCCTGTTCGAGGGCCCGGCCCGCGACGCGGCGCTGCGCGCGCGCTTCGAGCGGCTGGCCGGACGCTTCGGCGACGCGCGGGTGCACCGGCTGCTGCGGCGGGTGGATCCGGCCGCCGCCGCGCGCACCTCCCTCCGCGACCGCGTGCGCGTGGTGCGGGCGCTGGAGGTGTACTGGACGAGCGGGCGCCCCATCACCGAGCACCAGCGGCGGCCGCTGGCCCCGCTCCTCGGCTACCGCGTGCTCACGCTGGGGCTGTGCCCGCCGCGCGAGCGGCTGCGGCGCGCGGTGGAGGCGCGCACGGAGGCCATGTTCGCGGGCGGGCTGCTGGACGAGGTGCGCCGCCTGGTGGCGGAGCACGGCGCGGACCTGCCGCCGCTGCGCGCCATCGGCTATCGGCAGGCCCTGGCGCTCCTTCAGGGGACGATGGACGAGGCGCGCGCGCGGCATGATATGGTCGCCGACACCATGCGGTATGCGAAGCGGCAGATGACCTGGTTCCGCCACCAGGCGCAGGCGCACTGGTTCGACGAAGGGGACGCCGCCTTCCGCTTCGCCGTGGAGTGGCTGCGTGCCTAACCCCTTCCGCCGGGCCATCGTGGTGGTCTGCGACGGCCTGGGCGTGGGCGAGGCGCCGGACGCGGCCGCCTTCGGCGACACCGGGTCCGACACGCTCGGCCACGTGCTGGCCGCGCGCAGCGTGGCCATCCCCAACCTGCGCGCGCTGGGCCTGGGCAACCTCACGCCCGTGTACGACGGGGCCCGCCAGGAGCGCACCGACGGGGCCTGGGGCAAGATGGCCGAGAAGAGCGCGGGCAAGGACACGGCCACCGGGCACTGGGAGATGAGCGGCCTGGTCACGCCCACCGCCTTCCGCGTGTACGGCGGTGGCTTCCCGCCCGCTCTCATCGACGCCTTCTCGGCCCGGGTGGGGCGCCAGGTGATCGGCAACAAGGCGGCTTCGGGCACGGAGATCCTGAAGGAGCTTGGCGAGGAGCACCTGCGCACGGGCGCGCTCATCGTCTATACGTCGGGCGACAGCGTCTTCCAGATCGCGGCCCACGAGCGCCTGGTGCCGCCGGAGGAGCTGTACCGGATCTGCCGCGTGGCCTACGAGCTGGCCTGCCTCCAGTACGACGTCTGCCGCGTGATCGCGCGCCCCTTCGTGGGGGAGGCCGCGGCCGACTTCAAGCGCACGCCCAACCGCCGCGACTTCCCGGTGCCGCCCCACGGCGACACGCTGCTCGACGGGCTGGCCGCCGCCGGCTGGCCGGTGTTCGGCGTGGGCAAGATCGAGGACATCTTCACCGGGCGCGGGATCTCGGGCGCGGTGCACACCACCTCGGACGGCGACGGCGTCGACCAGACCCTGGCCGCCATGCAGCAGATCGACCGCGGCCTCATCTTCACCAACCTGGTGGACTTCGACACCCTCTACGGCCACCGCAACGACGTGGAGGGCTTCGCCTCCAACCTGGAGGGCCTGGACCGCCGGCTGCCCGAGGTGTGGGCCGCCCTGCGGGAGGACGACGTCTTCGTGCTCACCGCCGACCACGGCTGCGACCCCTCCGACGTGTCCACCGACCACACCCGCGAGAACGTGCCCCTGCTGGTGCGGGGCCGGCGGGTGCCCCCCGGCCGGGAGCTCGGGCTGCGCGACACCTTCGCCGACCTGGGCCAGACCCTGGCCCAGAACTTCGGGCTGCCCGCCCTGGGAGCGGGCACGAGCTTCCTGGACGCCATCACGGGCCGCTGACTTGGGGGTCTGGGGGCGGTCCGGGCTTGGCCCGGACCGCAGAGCATGAGGTCTCCAAGTGCTTGACAGTAGAGGGACAAGGTCGCTAGAATCGACCCTTTGACCGCGTGAAGAATCTCGTCATCGAGGTCTCGAAGATCCCGCCGGGGGGCCTGGCCATCGACAGCCCCCTGCAGCCGGAGGCCGTCCACCTGGAGGGCGAGAAGGCGTTCAGCCTCGTCTCCGGGCGGCTGCAGGCGCGGCTGGAGAAGGGCGACGAGGAGTCGGTCCACGTGCGGGGCCACCTCGACGCCCGCCTGAAGCTCGAGTGCGGCCGCTGCCTGGAGCCCTTCGAGATGGACCTCGACCAGGACCTCGAGCTCTTCTTCCTGTCCCACGTGGCCGACCAGGTGGAGGAGGAGGACGAGGTCGAGCTGTCCGACCACGACATGGTGGTGGCCTACTACCGCGACAACCGGCTGGACCTGGGCGAAGCCGTGCGCGAGCAGATCCTCCTGGGCCTGCCGCTCAAGGGCCTCTGCCGCCAGGACTGCCAGGGCCTGTGCCCCCACTGCGGCGTGAACCGCAACGCGACCGCCTGCGCCTGCACGATCGAGGAGGCGGAGGACCCGCGCCTGGCTCCGCTACGGAAGCTGTTCGAGAAGCACTGAGAGGCGCCGGGCCGCGGAGGGCGTCAGGGGACGCCGCATCCCGCGGGCGGAGCGCCGACCGAGGAGAAGACGATGCCGAATCCCAAGCGACGCCATTCGAAGGCCCGCCGCGACAAGCGCCGCGCCCACGATCACCTGAGCACGCCGGGCCTGAGCACCTGCCCCAACTGCCACGAGCCCAAGCTCTCCCACCGGGTGTGCCCGAAGTGCGGCCACTACAAGGGCAAGCAGGTGATGAACGTGGAGGAGGTCTGACCCAGGACGGCGGCGGTACGCCCCGCCCGCCCCGGGTCGCGGTGGACGCCCTGGGCGGCGACCACGGCCCGCACGTCGTGGTGCAAGGGACGGTGGCGGCCTGCCGCAGGTTCGGCCTGAGGGCGGCCCTGGTCGGCCCCCGCGAGGTGGTGGCCGCCGAGCTGGCCAAGGCCGGCGGCGAGGGCCTCGACATCGAGATCGCCGACGCGCCCGAGACCATCGGCATGGGGGAGGCGGTCACGCGCTCCGCGCTCAAGAAGCGCTCGTCCATCCTGGTGGCGGTGGAGATGGTGCGCGACGGCGCCGCCGACGCCTTCTTCTCCGCCGGCAACACGGCCGCCTGCTGGACGGTGGCCAAGCTCACCCTGGGCACGCTGGAGGAGGTCGACCGCCCGGCCCTGGCCGCGGTGGTGCCGCACCTGAGCGGCCGCACCGTGCTGCTCGACGTGGGGGCCAACGCCAACTGCAAGGCCCGCCAGCTGGAGGAGTTCGCGGTGATGGGCGTGATCTACACCGCGGCCATCTTCCAGATCCCCAACCCGCGCGTGGGCCTCATGAGCATGGGCGAGGAAGAGACGAAGGGGAACGAGCTGACGAAGGAAGTGCACGAGGTGCTCAAGGACTCGAGCCTCAACTTCATCGGCAACGTGGAGGGGCACGACCTCTTCACGGGCAAGGTGGACGTGATCGTGATGGACGGCTTCACCGGCAACGTGGTGCTGAAGGCCAGCGAGACCCTGGCCGAGTCGATGATGCACCTCATCCGCGAGGAGCTGGAGCGCACGCTCCTGCGCCGCCTGGGCGCGGGGCTCTCGCGGGGCGCCTTCCGGGCCGTCAAGCGCCGCATCGACCCCGCCGAATACGGCGGGGCGCCCCTGCTGGGCCTCAACGGCTGCTGCGTGATCGGCCACGGCCGCTCCGACGCCCGCGCCATCCAGCACGGCATCCGGGCCGCGGCCGAGTTCCACCGCAGCGGCGTGAACGGGCGCATCGAGGCCGCGCTGCGCGATCTGGGCGCGCGCAAGGGCGGCGAGCCCAGCCAGGCCCAGGCCTGATGGCGATCGCCTTCGTCTTCCCCGGGCAGGGCTCGCAGAAGGTGGGCATGGGCCGCGCGCTGGGCGAGGCCTTCCCCGAGAGCCGGGCCGTGTTCGAGACCGCCGACACCGCGGCCGGCTTCGCG
>Ga0111539_10006161_pt1 | contig 15477 bp, 25 predicted proteins | sample RhiMethybrSRZTD1_FD_79667 | JGI IMG/M metagenome (GOLD analysis project Ga0111539, IMG submission 79667) | Populus rhizosphere microbial communities from Tennessee, USA - Rhizosphere MetaG P. TD hybrid SRZTD1 (version 2) (version 2) | ecosystem: Host-associated > Plants > Roots > Rhizosphere >... | reverse complement strand
TGTTATTCTTCGCCCAGGCGACCGCAGCGTCGAGGTCGGACATCACCTGCGCGTCAGGAACTTTGCCCACGATCGGTATAATGTCGTTGATGGCGGTCAGCTTCGAAACGTCGCCCTGCCGCGCGTACATCTCAGGCGCGACGGCCAGATAGCCCGCTTTTGCAAACCGGCGGCAAATGTCCTTGATGTGTTCATGCACGCCGAAAATCTCTTGCACGACCAATACGACGGGGAAGTTCTTGCCCTTGGCCGGCATTGCCCGGTAGGCGGGGATTTCGCCGTCTTTTACCGGGATTTTCACTTCGCCGGCGGTCAGGCCCTCGGCGTCGGTGGTGATCGTCGTCTGCGCCTGGATCGGCTGGACGGCGAGCGCGAAACCGGCGCTGAGCGAGGTCACGACGAACTTGCGCCGCGTGACTTCGGGTACTGGTGGAAAAAGGCTCATCAGTTCTTCTTGCATAAGTTCTCCTGAGAAAATCAGTTCGTAGTCCCGCCTTTAGGCGGAGGCGTCAGATGCAGGTCCGTTTCGTGACGCCAAACTCTTCCGCCTAAAGGCGGGACTACGAACTGCGCTTTTCATTCCTTCAGGGAGTCGCCCGTTACGACAGAGGCGACTCCTGCGTGCGGAATTCGATTAAACCGTTGATTGCTTAAGACGGCGGTGATTTTACACGAGGCGTCCAGCGCCGCCAATGAATCATCTGCGGCCGGTCGGACTGTGGCGTGGGAGTTTAACGCGAGGCATGGTACGCGGCCGCGATTGCGGGCATGAGTTTCACGCAAAGCTGAAGCACGGGGTCATTCGAATACCGCACCGCTTCGAGCGACAGGTTTCTCTCTTCTTCCCTCATCGAATGGATGCGGCGCAGCAGGTCTGACACGTGGAGGAACCATTCGATGAAGCTCTCGCATTCAAAGCGATTTTGCTCCAGGAAAGCCATATACTCGTCGAGCATCCTCAGTCGCATATCACTGTTAGGCGCTAATTCGAGCAGTTCGTTGAACAGGCGGCATTTCTGGTGGAAGTAATCGGGCCGCGACGCTTCATGTTCCGGCTTCCATTCGGCCATCTCGCGCAGAAAATCGCTCAATTGGTACTGCCACTGCGAAGATTGCCTGGTCTCATACGGCAACGGCTCCGGCAGCTCGTTCGATTTCGCTCTGGTCGTTTGTCTAGGGGCGCGGCCGAAGCGTAGCGCCTGGATTTTCTCAAAGAGGCTCTTTGCCCGCCGCGTCGTCCAGTAAGGATAAATCAAGGCCCCGCGATCTATCTTACGCGGTTTGGCGTCGTCATCGGTTATCTTCGGAATATATTCGTAACGATTCAAAGCCGCGTTGAGTTCGGTCACGAATTTCGGCCGCCGGACGGACTTTCCGTCGCTCGTCAGATTGTCGGCGCAGCGCGGCGCGCCCAGTTGCCTGACTATATAATCGCGAAAACGAGTGAAAAGGAAATCCGCCGGAAAACCGCGGCGCTCGCACTCCCCGGCGAGCGCAAGCGCCGAGGACTGGAGTCGATCGGTGTAGAACCAGAAAGTGCGGTTATCGTTCGCGACGTTTTCGAGCGCGCGGCTGTATGTCTCGGCCAGCGCGTTGAACTGGGCAGGCGTAGTATTCACGTCCATAATCGCAAAGGCGGCCTCCACAACCTCGGCCGGAGAAGCGATGTTGACGATGTGCTGTTCGACGAATTGTATCTCCTCGCCGATCCTCATTTCCTCACTGGTGAACGCGCGCCGCGCCATCTCCACCATCGCGCGGTAATAATCGGCGACGTCGTAAATAAGGGCCTCCTCGCACTTTAGCGGCTCCAGCTTTGGCTTCTGCATTTCGCCCCACAGCAATCGCGCTTTTTTCGGGTCGAGCCGGATCATGTTGAGAATCGCGAGCAGTTGCAGCGACAGTCTGTCCATCTTCAGATCGAAGGCCAGGCCCTTGTACCCGGTCCGATTCTCCACCTGAGACTCGCTCAGGTGTTTCAGCTTATACGGATGCTGCGCGTCGAACGCGATTCTGAACGCCTCTTCGAGAATCTCAGCCCTCCACGCATCGTCAATCTCAGGGTGGGGCGAGAGTTTGATCATCGAGTCGGCGGCGAATTCAGGCGGCATGGCTCGTAACTCGTCGAGCAGGCGGACAAGCTCCGGGTTGCGGCGTTTGGCAGGTGTCGTCTCCGAGACGCGCTGCGATTGCTTCACGAAACCCCTGGCGCGCAGCCAGTTTTCGAGCAGTCTCGGCCACGTATTCAGCGCCGGATCGTCCAACGCCAGTCCGACGCCGTGTCGCCCGTGTTCGTAAACGTGCAGCTCATACGGGACCTTCTTCTTACGAAGCGCGAGGGCGAACATCAAGCTGTTCTCGACCGGCACGACCGGATCGTCGCCGGTGTGAAATAAAAAGGTCGGCGGAGTTTGGTCGGTGACCCATTTCTCGCTCGACATCAGATCAATCAACTGCGCCGGCGGATTTTCGCCCAGCAGATTTCGACGCGAGCCTTTGTGCGCGAACGGATCGGTCATCGTCACCACCGGATAGCAGAGGATCGACAGGTCAGGGCGGCTGCTCAGCTTTTCAACGGGGTCGCTCGCGTTCGGGTCGCCGACGTTGAACTGCGTGGCGGCGGTCGAAGCCAGATGCCCCCCCGCCGAAAATCCCATGACGCCCACGCGATTCGGATCGATTTTCCACTCGGAGGCTTTCGACCGCGTGTAACGAATCGCGCGCAGCGCGTCCTGCATCATCGCCGGATGTTGATATTTCGGCCCCAGGCGGTATTTCAAAACGACCGCCGTCACGCCTAGGCCGTTGAGCCACACCGCGATGTCGTGCCCTTCGTGCCGAGCGAGATGGCCGTAACCGCCGCCGGGACAGACGACAATCGCCGCGCCGGAGGCTTTGTCGGCGGGTGGTTGATAGAGTTGAACGCTCGGAACGTCTTCGGGCGCGTCGCCCTTCGCCCCCGGCGCGCCGTTCGCCCAGAGAGGAATCGGCTCCGGTTGATTCGGAGTTTGAGCCGTCGGTTGATTCGAATTCTGTGCGAACGCGACGGAGAGAATGCAGACCGAAAACAGGAACAATGCAGGAATTGCCATCACGAGTTTCATAATTCGGCCTCTTTATTGATATTTGATGATTGCGATCTGAAGCGAATAAAACTGGGGGAAGCCGTAACGCAAACTGTCCTGCAGGAAGTCGCGCAAACCTGATGGTCCGCAGGTCTCCTTAACTCGCTCAATGATGGGGGGTGCAAACTGGACAGCTCACGCTACATTACCGAATCATTTGCACAAACGACAAACCTCTCTCAGAGTTCAAAAAAATTGTGAATCCGAGCGGCTGTTATACCGCAATGGCCTTGATGTGAAAAGAGAATGGGAGGCCGAAAGTGAGAACTGCGGCGTCTGTAGTGGTAAGGTTCGCACATCGCACATCGGAGACGATTTCTATCTTGAAGGCACGTCTAAAGTGGTTTGCCTCGATTGCGCCGGGCGATACGCGCCCGATTTGGTCGCTATAGTGGCCAAGCCTATTGGAACGGCGAAACAAACCGACCTGGACGAAATGTTGACCGAGATTTCCATGCATCTGTCGTGTGACATCGAAGCCGGAGCCGACGAGAACATTCAAGTCTTGAAGCGCGCATGCGCTGGACTGGTAGACGCTATCAACCACTTGAATAACAGACTCAATAGCGCGCTTCGTCAGTCTAGCGCCTCGTCGGCGCTAGCGAGTGATTGCGTTCTCTGCTCGACGAGCGACATACACAAAGGCGGGGGCATTTTCTGGACGGACAGCCGCTGGATTTGCCCGGCGTGCTGGAGCAAGGTTGTTGACTTGGTTAGCACGGACCGCGCAAGAGCCGAGCCATTTGTGCGTGGCGCAAGGACGTTTTGAACGAACCGGGCCGGGCCGCTTCGGCGGCTCTCGGTTCAACCGGTGAGTTTTCAAGGTACGCCGGATAGCTTCACCGGGCCGCGAAATCGTAACGTGCCAGTTGAACCGGGCGATTAATCGTTGCGGCCATTGTTCCGCCGTGTGTACCGGCGGCGTCCCAATAGTCTCCGAAAGGGTAAAAGTGAGGCAGAGAAAGCGCACAGGCGACGAGACAGGGCAACCACAGAGTTTCACAGGGCCGAATGTGGCAGAGGCGCGCGGTCTGCTTGAATCACTCGAAGGCGCGGGTCTTCACAAACTGAACGACGCCGAAGCCGTCGCGCTCGTCGAACAACTGCGGCAGGATCGCCAGAGGTGAAGGGCTGCCGATCGCCCCATGCCCCGGCGGAATATTCGGGATCGTCTCCGTTCCCGCCCAAAAAAAATCTCAACCTGGGGCCAGAAATGGCGACAACTATGCAAACACGAATTATTACTATCGAAGACTTGCGCCGGGAGATTCGGGAGTATGGCGTCTCCAGATTGGCGCGTGAAATAGGCTATTGCCGCCAGTACGTCCAACGCATAGTTGGAGGTCAGAGAAACCCCTCTGCGCGCTTCCTCGCCAAACTCGACTATGTAGCCGTCACTGTCTACAAAGACTTGAACCCGCCCACAAACCAGCAGTGACGCCAAGACGGGCGTCAGACGGCGAGAAGCCCTATAAATCATCGCATTCACTCCCGCTTTCAAGTGAAACTTTAGGTTGGTAGGCTAAAATGACACACTTTGTTGGGTTTATTGCTCTTTCGCCTATGGTTTATAAGGTGAATAGTGGCGTAAGGCTAATTAATGGGCTGGATTCGTGCGGGGAATAGGGCGCTTTTAAGCGCAGTCGACCGCCATTGAACGTTTTAGACTTAGGCGCCTGTAGGGTATTCGCGGCAGGATTGAGGCGTGTTGTAGGTCGATTCTGCGCGAATCGGCAATGCCATTATTCGAGCAGCCACTTTTCCGCGCCTTCGACGTTTGTAAATACGCGAAAATTTACCCCACGATTCCGAGCCACTACTTCGGCGAACCTTTTCTCGTCAAGATGTTCTGGTCTGCCTGCGACTGCGATCTGTATATCATTCTGCCCGAAGATTTGAGCCTCGCTCCCTAAGAAGTATCATCCATAAGAGATATTTCTCCGTGAGCTTCCAAGAAGTGGAGAAGAAGTTTGTTTTTATATGCGCGCTTGCAGCGATACGCAATCAACTCATACTGCTGCCAGACATCCTCTGCCGCGCCCGGGCCAGTAAACCTTGCGATGATGTAGTCGGGCATTTCTTCAATCTGAAGTAGCAGACACATTCTCACCCCTTTCTCACGCGCCGCATCACATCCATCAATGCAAATTATATCCCTCGCGGCAGAGATGTGGAACTTGGCAAGTCGGGCGCGCTGTGCGTCGATTCTGACGAAAAAGTTTCCCGGTTGAATGTCAATCAGCCGATATTCCATTAGTGAACAAAGAAAAAGCCGGGTTTTTACGCCCGTCTTTTTCTTCACCCAATTCAGGTGATAGCTACTTTATGAACCAATCAGACAAAATGAAACGACAAGCCGAATGACGCGCCTTACAAACGGCGCGTCCCACTCGGGCTTGTCGCTAGAGTATCACTATTATCATCAGCAATATGCAGGGTGCAATTAGCGCGCCACGATGATGGCGTTGAATGCAGGGTGTTTGGCGTGTAGTGTTGCCCCGAAACGCCACGTGGCAGCGCCCCGAAACGCCCCACAGTGCACTCACCTGCAATCTCACTAACTCCGCGCCGATCGTAGCCATTAGCGCACCGGCACGGCCTTTACGATTTACAAAACTGGTTATAGGCTGGAAGTTGATATGAACCAAAAAGAATTATCAGCTTCAAATCCGAGTCCGAACCCGCGCGAGGATGATGAGCGGAAAGCGGAAGCGAACCGCCGGGCGGCGGAATCTTCCCGCGCGGTGGCGGAGGTCTCGCGCGAGTCCGCTGAAATAAGACGGGAACGGGCGGAGCAAGAACGAATCGTATCCGAAGACTCACGCCAGGTGGCGGAAGTGGATAGGCGCGACGCCGAGGAACATCGGCGCAGCGCGGAAGAATTACGCCAGGCCGCAAAGGAAAGCCACGTCGCAGCCGAAGACCTCCGTGCGGCGGCGGAAGAAGCCAAGGAGGTGTTAGAAGAGGCAAAGCAGGCGCAAAAGGATAGAGAAGTCTCGGACTTCGACCTTCGCGCCGGAAGATGAGGTCGAGAAGTAATGAGCGTCCAGCTTGAGATGGAACAAATGCCAGGTTATCTCGCTGCAAGGTTTATTGGCTCGGGCGTGGCGGAAGAGGTATGGCGGCAATTCGAGTTAATTGCCGAGCATTGCAAGCGCGCGAAGGACCATAAACTTCTCATTGACATCACGGGAGCCGAGGGAAAACTCTCCGTTATAGAAAAATACTTGGCGGCGGAAGAATCGCGGATTTTCGCGCGATACGGGATAAAAGTCGCATTTATTGAGAAACCAGAGCGAATTGACCCACGAAGGTTTTTCTTGCAAGCGGCTCGTAATCGAGGTGTAAATGTCGAGGCGTTTACGGACTTCAAATCTGCGGAAGAGTGGCTGTTGACATAACCTTCGGCTTCCGAAGGTGCGACAGCCCTGCCATCTCACCGACCAGCGCCAATCGAAGCCATCGGCGCTGGGAGATTCTACACAAAGAAAAGCGTTGACCGAGAAACCCGTAGGAGTTATAACCGGCGCCAGCAAATGAATCGACCTTCTGGCATCGAATCCTGACCCCTGGAAACAACAAGGAGACTCCCCCATGACAGAAGAGGCTCGCAAGGCCATAGATCGCATTCGCAAAGGCAGTCTTATTGAATGCTCAACCGAGGCCTACCTCTCGGAAATACGCGACGCGCTAGTCCGTTTCGCGCTTAATTGCGTTGACAACAACGACACGGGCCGAATGCGGATCGCGCTCGCGGAGGTGAATAGGCTGGACAGAGAGCATGGCTTTGGGCTGTCGGCAGAATCACCAGACAAACTCACCTAAAGTTCTCCGACTCCGCGCCAATCTCAACCGTCAGCGCTGGCTGTAAATAGGCCCACGCCCCGTGATGCTTAACCAGGAGGTCGAGAACCTCTTCCGGCCTCAGTTCCTCGTATCTGTAGAACGTGATGGACGCGAAGACGCCGATGGCTATTGAGTCGCGGATGTAGGTTTCTCGGCTCAGTTGTACGGACTCCGCATCGTCGGGCGCCGGAATGCTCAGGCCGTCTTTGCCGCCGCCGATGAAGAGATAGCTCTGCATTGGGTTCCTCCGTGTTTGTGGGGTATTTGGCAGGGGCAGTCGGGGCCGTCTTCTATGACGAGAATGAAAGGATTTCTCATCACATGGCATAAAGACGCAAAACAGACGGAATGACGCCAAACAATCTTCGAGCGAGCGGTTACCGGGTCTGAGGTGTCGGTCGATCGCTCGCACAAAAGCCAGGCGTGAACCCGGCTTCGTGTTTGTGGCCAACACCCGCGCCTTGGCATTAAGCGCCTCCGTCTTTCGGGAAGTTGTCTACGACTTTCGGGAATTAGCCTCAGTGGCCCACGCGTCGAGAACGTCGACACCTCGAATTGTTGAACGCATAATGCGCGCAACTGGCGGTCTGAATATTGCTCAATTATAACAACCGAAGACCGCCGACCGGGCCGAGGAAAACGAGGCTCATCCTGGACAAGGCAAAAGCCGGGCGTCATTGGCAATGAGAACGTCCGGCTTTCGTGTCTGCGGCTTCCTCTCTCGATGCAGCAAGCGCATGATGGACACAACTGGCGGCCCGATATTCATATAGAGCTAAATGGGCCGTCGACGGGCCGAGGAAACGGAGCTACGGAGGCAAGCCGGACGTCACTTAGCAGTGAGGCGTCCGGCTTTGCCGTTTGTGGCTTCATGCTTTATCGGAATGATTCAGCGGCGACCGCCGGGCTGATTCACGGCCCATGCCTTGTAATGCCCGATCAGCCGGTTAAGAACTTCCTCCGGCGTCAGGCTTTCGTGCTTGTATATCGCGACTGACGCGACGCCGATGGTGAGCGTCGAGCGAATGTATGTCTCCCGGTCTGTGACGCTGACCGGCAGTCGCACGGCGTCCATGCCGTCAACCACTGGCATGTTGAGGCCGTCATGGGCGCCGCCGATGAAGAGATGGCTTTCCATTGTCGGTTTCCCTCCGTGGCGTGTTGTAGGTCGATTGTGGCGCAAAAGTTGGGTGGAACATCTGATGGACGGATGCCGTGATGTCCCACCCGGTTCGCTAGTAATAGGAATGTTTACCTTGTTTGCTCAATATGAAGTGCAATTAGCGCGCCTAGATGACATTGTTGAATGTGGGACATTTTCCTGGTCTGGGTGTGGGCATTGCCCCGAAACGCCCCACAGTTTTTTGTGGAAGGCGCGTTCCGAAATGCCTCAATTTCATCAGGCGCGTTGTGGGTCGATTCTGAGCGAAAAGCCGGAGCGCCGCGCAAGAAAAGAGAGGGTGACAAGCTCGGAAGGATACCTGTCACCCTCAGTAACCACATGTTCTTATTGAAAGGGTCTCCCCCAGGAGCACCCACAATAACGAGTCGCAATTACCGCGCCGAAATGATGGCGTTGAATGCGGAGGCGTTTCGCGGGTTCAGGCGTGGGCATTGTCCCGAAACACCTCATAGGTTTTAGTGGTAGGGCGTCCCGAAACGCCTCACAGTGCATGCGGTTGCAATCTCACCGACTCCGCGCCAATCGAAGGCGTTTAACACTGGCACAGCCTTTGCCAAAATTGTAAGTTAAGCATGGAGGCCAATATGAACCGTAATGAATTATCACCTTCAAATCCGAGTCCGAACACAAGCGAGGATGACGCCAAACAAGCGGAAACAAACCGCCGGGTGGCGGAACACTCCCGCGCAGTGGCAGAACGTTCCCGGGGTGACGCGGAAACAAGGCGGGAGCAGGCGGAGCAAGAACGAATCGCTGCCGAAGATTCGCGCCAGACGGCGGAAGCGGATAGGCGCACCGCCGAGGAGTATCGGCACAGCGCGGAAGAATTACGGCGGGCCGCCAAGGAGACCCATGCCGCAGCCGAAGACCTCCGCGCGGCGGCGGAAGAAGCCAAGGAGGTGTTAGAGGAGGCCAAGCAGGCGCAATAGAACAGCGAAGATGGAATCGGAGGCGGAATGGGCATTCAACTTCAGATGGAACAAATGTCTGATTATCTCGCCGCAAGGTTTACTGGCACATGCATGCTGGAGGAAATCTGGCAGCAATTTGAATTGATTGCGGAACACTGCAACCGCGCGAATAAAAACAGACTTCTTCTCGATTTCACGGAAGTCCACGCAGGGATATCTCTTGCGGGTAGATACTTCTTAGTGACAAGCGCTCGAATCTTCGCGCAATACAAGTTAATCAAGACCGCAGTCGTCGCCAGACCGGAGCAAGTTGATTCGAAAAAGTTCGGCGAACTGGTGGCCGGGAATCGATGGATAAACGCCCGCGTGTTTACAAACATCGAGGACGCGGAAGAGTGGTTGTTGAAGTGCCCCCCGGAAGACGACTTTCGAGATGTGAAGAATGAAAGCCGTGCGTGAACCTGGCTTTTCTTGTTTATGGTGGCTAGGTGTTGGACTACCGACGCCCGCCGGGTTGATTCACGGCCCATGCCTTGTAATGTCCGACTAGGCGGTTGATGACCTCCTCCGACGTCAGGCTTTCGTGAATGTAGATTGTGACGGACACGTCGCCGACGCTTAGCGTCGAGCGGGTGTATGTCTCTCGGCCTGTGACGCCGATCGGCGTTTGAACCGACTCCGCGCCGTCGGGCGTAGGGACACTCAGGCTGTCTTGATTGCCGCCGATGTAGAGATAGCTTTGCATAGATTCGACTCCGTGAAAAACATTGTCATTCGCTCTTGCCTGGACTATATTCCGCCCGTTGGCGCCTGAAATCCAAGTCTCAATGGAGTCACTCATTGAAACAAGCAGCCGTCAGATTCCTCGTCTACTTGGCCCTGCTCAGTATCATGTTCGCCGTCTTCGGCGCTTCGACACCGGGGCCGCTTAGCTCCCAACTCGGCAGCGGGGCTGAGCATGGCTTCTCCGCATTCTTGGTGAGTTCCGCGCGAGAACTCGGCTTCTATCTCTTATACAACGGCGTCGCTATCAGTTTCTGGCTGATAGTCTTCGAGTTGATATTTCGCGTTATCAGGTGGAGTCTCAGGTGGGAACGCCGCCGACACGAACGGGCTGGCGCCAACGAAGGGTAAATAAAGCAAAAAGCCGGGCTTGTGACCCGGCTTTCGTGTGTGTGGTTGTAATTCCCTGCCTCATATCTCGAACCCGTGTTCCCTAAGCCACTCTTCGACCTGGGCGCGGAATCGCTCCGGTTCCATTCTCAGGGCGTTACGCAGAATGTTTAGGCTGGCCTTCTCGCCGTGGCTCGTTCTCTGAATCCCTGAGTCGGAAGTCATCTGCCGAATCCAGACACAATCGGTTTTCAAGTCGCACTTGTAATGCGTGCCGGGGGTGTAAAACGCGATGTCTCGAAGAGTCTCGCGCAGGACTTTTAGCCCCTCCCTGAGTGCGGCTGTGTCGTCCTGTGTCGTTCTTTGTTGTTCGACGTTTTGGCGCGACACTGTGTCGTTCCGTTTACTTCTGATACAAGTACAAGGCCAATCCGAATTTGCTGGCGGCGCGCTTCAGGGCCATAGCTTCGGCGTTGCTCACGCTGTCGCCGTAGCCTGTCGTCTTCACGTCTTCGCAACCTGTGGCCTCGCGCGTCACTACGCCTTCGGCGCAAGGAATGCTGATGCTGGCGACGACGGTTACAAGGTTGCCCACCTGGGCGACGCTCTTAACCGCATAGCTCCAGCCGGGGGCGTGGTGGTCGAGGAACTTCACAGCCGTATGCCATTCGATGAAAGTTATCTCGCCGCCGTTCCGGCTCGCGGGCTTCGTCTTCAAGTGGCGCTTATGCAGCGGGGCGGACAAGTCCCGAACGATGTCACGGATTGAGCGCGGGCCGTCGTCGGCTACGGGCGCGGGTTTGATTTGTTCGTTCGTGTTCGTCATTCGGGGAAGTTCTCCTTCTCAGATTGCCCAGCCGTCCACGCGGACGACGTTGTACTTGACGCCTGTGCGGTCGCTCTCAATGCTGCGCGTGACGACGGCCTGCCGCTTCGGGGCGGGGGCCGTCTCCGTCTCCGCAAGCTCGACTATGCGGGCGGCTGCTCTGTGCTTACACTCACGATGGCCGCGCTGGGCCGCTTCACACTCACAATTGCCATTCACGCGATAGGAACCGCGCGGGCTGGTGACCAGCGCGTAGCCACTCAGCAACGTGACAACCAATTCACCGGACTAAAGGCCAGTGGCGGCGCGTTCGATTGCGCGCGTCCACTTGGCGTTTCCAGCGGCTTTCTGTTTGGCGATTTCGATTGCGGCGTTGAGTGTCATAGCGTCTTTGTCCTTTCGTGATGTCCGACTGTGAAAAGAATGTGCCATAGCCTATTGCATTCATCGATAGGTTGTTGCAATAAAAATACGTTATGGTAATATCCGCCGCGTTAGGGATGGTATTGCAACGTGCAATACGGTTGCTTAATATGCAACCCTATGAAGGGAGACAAATTTATGACCGCTGTCGAGTTCGCGCAGGCGATTGACTACGACTACACAACTATTATGCGATGGCTGAAGCGCGGCCTTGTGCCTGGCGCAAAGTTCGTCGAGGTAAGCGGAAAGTTCGGCGTCTGGCAGATACCGCAAGAAGCGCTCAGCATGACGCCGCCACGTCTAGGCCGGAAGAAGGGAGCCGCGAAGAAGGCGAAGAAGGGGGCGGCAAAATGAAAACCCGCTTCAAAGCGCTGCTTATAATCCTGTCGGCTCTTGCGCTGCTCGCCGGATGCATGTCGTCTTGGTCTACGACCAGGGGAAAGACCGGGCCAAAGACCGGCTACCTACACTCCAATGACGATTCCGTCACGTTCGTTCGATGGGAGCAGGTAGGGCAGAAACTCGAAGGGACCATTGTAGTGTTGGACAGAGACCCCGGCGGCAAAGCGAGGAGCGGCGCGTTCGTGTTCCACGGAACATTGAATGGTGAGAACGTCAGCCTGACTTTGGACTCGGCGACTACTCAGGACGGCTACCACAAGCTAGACAAAACGATTACAGGCGAGCTTAGAGGCAATACCCTGACGTTGCCTCCCGTGAACGGGGCGGACGGGGCGGCGCCGGTAGTATTCCACTCAGCGGGACAGAGGGAATTTGCCGACGCTACCGAGAACCTCCAAAAGCGCGCAAGGACAACAGACACCGCGAAGTGAGCATATGACCGACGACCCCGACAAATCAGTTAAGTCGAAGAAAGGGGCTGCGAAATGACCGAAGCCAATTTAGCTATAGCTCGAAAAGTCATTCTGTACGTCGGACTGCTGGTCGCCGCGCTGCTCTTTATATATCCGCACTGGAGGATATATGTTCACACCGGAGCCAAACAGCCTGCCGTCAACCATGAACTTGGCCGGGCTTTTATCACGTTTCCGCCATTACTCAGCGCCGAGTCCAGCCTATTCCTCTTGATGGGGGGCACAGTCCGTATTCACTACATTCGGCAAATTACAGAAGTCGCCATCGCGCTGTTGTTCACGTTCGGGCTGATGCGCGCGCTAAAGCTAAAGAAGCCTGCGGGAGATGGAAAACACGATGCTGAGGAATAGCAATCAAACAATCAAAGCCCTCCTGCTCCTGTCGGCCCTGCTTCTGTCGGCCAGCGCGCAGCCGCAGACCATCACCGGCAAGGTGGTTGGCGTGAGTGACGGCGACACGCTACCGCGTACGACCATTAACCAGCGAGAAGAAACCCGCGAAGAAGGCACGGAAGGGGGCGAAATGACGGAGCAGTACACATTGGGCAAAGACCTTCAGCCAGGCGACCGTGTGATAAGCGACGACGGCCAGGTTCTGACCATTAGGCGACTGAGCAACGGCATATATCGCGGCTCACGCATTGCCGAGTATGAGCGCGGCAAAGAGTGGACAAGCGTTTTCGACCGGACGCGATACCAAACCGTCGAGAGTTCCACGCTGAAGAAGGGGGCGAAGTGAACTTAATAGTCGAGCTTGATTTCTGGGCCGGATTTTTGGTTGGCGTCGCGCTGACTATCTGTGTCGCCGTCCTTATCTCTCGACGGGCTAAGAAGTCAAAGAAGGGCGAAATGAACAACCAAGGCGTGATGAACAACCAAGACGAACTGTTAAAACGCCGTGTGGCGGAAACCATCAAGCGTGTGGAGGCGGACATTCCCGAACCGCTTCGCCCCTACCTCACCTATCGCGGCCCGATGCCCGAGTCACTGGGGGCGAAATGGTTTCCGCGCGAATTGACTATCGAGGCGCCGGGACAAGAGCCGCAACGCGTCGAGGTCGGCCAGGACGGTTACGGCTTTTTGTACGCGCGCATTGTTGAGGCGGGGAAGGGGGCTAAGTGATAGCCGACGAACCCGACAAGCCGGAGTAGAACCCGATGGCGAAGAAGACACCCCAAAAACGAGACGGCGTATATCAGCGCAAAGACCGGCTCGGCTGGTGGATAAGCTGGACTGACGCGCAGGGCCGCCGACGTTGCCGCAAAACCGACGCGGCGAATATCACGCAGGCGAAATAGATTCGTTCGGCTGAACTCCTGCGCGCCGAACAGGCGAAGATGTTGGGCCACAATCCGCCGGGCGCTGAGACGTTCGAGGATATCGCCGAGCGGTACTTGAAATATCAAAAGGCCAGACTCGCGCCGATGTCTTATGTCAGGGAATAGACCATTCTGCGCGTCCATCTCGCGTCGTTTAACAATCTGAAACTCTCTTCTATTCGCAAGGTGGACATTCAACAGTATGTGACCGAAGCGTCGGCCCAGCGCTCCGCTTCAAGCGTTCAGAAAGAACTTGTGGTGTTGAAACATCTCTTCAGCCAGGCGGTTGAGTGGGAAATTATTCCGGTAAGTCTGGCGCTGGGAGTCAAGGCTCCGAAGCTGCCAGCGGGGCGGGTGAGGTATTTGCAGCCGACAGAGTTACGCGCCTTACTCGAAGCCTGCCGCGACGGACTGCGGGAAATTGTGGCGCTGGCGGTGTCCACGGGGATGCGGAGAGGGGAAATCATAAACCTTCGCTATCTCGACGTGGACTTGTCCAACAGGCGCATTATGTTGCCACAGACGAAGAACGGCGACGGACGGGGCGTCTACTTGAACGATATGGCGGCGTAGGTGTTTAGCTCTGTGAAGTGGGATGAGAACGCCAAGCCGACCGACCGTATTTTTGTGGACTGGACGCCGAGCGCGCTGACGGAGGCGTTTAGACGCCTGTGTCGGAATTTGAAGCTTGAGGATTTTAAGTTTCACGACCTGAGGCATACGGCGGCAAGTTGGATGCGAATGTCCGGGGCGGATATTCATACCGTGGCCACGCTACTAGGACATAAGAACCTGGCGACGGCGAAGAGATATCAACACCTGAGTCCGGCTTTTCTGGTCGAAGCGGTAGGGAAACTGGACGCGGTTTTTGTTTCAAAATCGGCTGAAAATGGGGGAGAACGTTACCAAGACGTTGCCGCGAAATTGGCGTTGACGGATGGGGGTGGGGCAAGCGATTGAAATGCTTGCGTTTATGGTGACGCTTGAAAAGAGAATGGGCGGATGTGATATCCGCCCTGTCGTTTGTTCGAGTTGGGTTGAGGCGCCAGATGTCGGAGGCGCCGCTACGGCATGGGACGTTTGAAATAGATGGGTTTGAATGCGCCGTCCGCGCCGGATTCTTTTGAAACCATTTCCCATCTCTGGAAGCCAAGTCTGGCTATGGCTATAGCCAGCGCCTCATCTCCGAGGTCAAATTTTCTCTCTCCGATACTCGGGGCAAACTCAACGATCTCTTCTCTCACGCCACCGCCGTTAAAATAATGAATGACCGCCTTTCCTCGGGAACCGAAATTGCCCTTCTCAACGAAAGCATTGGTGATCGCGCAGTATTCCCACATCCGTGCGCCGCTCTTTTCGCCTTGATTGGCCTGGACGGAAGAATTGGAGGTCAGGTTGATTGGAATTGCTCTACCGGCGATTACGGCCGCTGCGATGATAACCAAAATAAGAACCTGTTTTGTCTTACTCATCAGAAGCCTCCCTGGTTATTTGAGCATCCTGGTTGTTAGTACAAGAATGACCGCCTTGTCTTTCAGACTCGAGGTGCCTACAACGACCTTTTCCCCATCGCGCACTGAGAGTCTGGTGTTGATTTTGGTATCGCCGACTCCGATTGTGCGAGTGTCTGTCTCCTTAAAACCTTCCATCTGAAACAGAAGCCTGCTTAAAGCAATTTGAGAAGGATCAAACCTGGCGCCTGGAGTGTTGATTGCGATTTGCAGCGCGTACTTGCCGATAAGAGATTTGTCCGGCAGTTCGGCCGTACCATTTGCGTCAATACTGCCGTTTTCGTAGCTGGTGCGTTGCACGATGGATGTGAGTAACTGATAACTCTTATAGTTGAGCGTCGTCTG
>Ga0111539_10006159_pt1 | contig 15484 bp, 16 predicted proteins | sample RhiMethybrSRZTD1_FD_79667 | JGI IMG/M metagenome (GOLD analysis project Ga0111539, IMG submission 79667) | Populus rhizosphere microbial communities from Tennessee, USA - Rhizosphere MetaG P. TD hybrid SRZTD1 (version 2) (version 2) | ecosystem: Host-associated > Plants > Roots > Rhizosphere >... | reverse complement strand
GCCGGACAGCCGTTGCGCGGCCAATCCGCCAGCGCCGCGGCGAATGCCGAAGACAGCGCATCTTCGGCCTGGGCCACGTCGCGAGTGCGGGCGGCGAGAAAGGCGACGAGCTTGCCGTAGCTTCTGCGCGCGACCGCGTCCGCGGTGTCGCGCGCCTGCGCATCGCCTTCAACGCAGCTCATGCTTTCACCCCATGCACTGCTCGGGCGGCCAGAACGGGCGCACCTCGACCACGCCATGGCCCGCGGTCGGGCAGCGTGCGGCCCACGCCAGCGCCGCATCAAGATCGGGCACGTCGATGGCGAAGTAGCCGCCGAGCTGCTCCTTGGAGTCGGCATAGGGGCCGTCGAGCACCTGCGGCTTGCCGCTGGCAAGGCGCACCGTGGTCGCCGCCGAGCTCGGCTGCAGGCGCTGGCTGCCCGTGAGCACCCCCGCCTTGGTCAGTGCCTGCGCATAGGCGGTGTAGGCCGCCACCCCCTGCTCCTGCTCGGCCTTGGTCAGCTTTCCCCAGCCGGCCTCGTTCACATAAAGCATCAGCATGTATTGCATGTGCGGTCTCCGTCTTGGCTCGCGGGCGGGCGACGTGCTCCGCCGGTACAATGACGCGCGACCCCGCGCCATTTGGACAGGGGCCGCGGCGGCGGTGGCGAAAGCCAACGCATTCGATTTGCGGCCATCGTCGGGCGGCGGCGCATCACGCCGCCACATAATGCAGGCACCCCGGCAGAACCAGTGCGTCGCTGATGGACCGCGGTCCGCTGCCGGTCCGATCTTTGCACCAACGCGAAGTGTCTGCACGCCGCAAGGACTACTCCTGAATGTAATGCGGAAAAGATGGGCTCGCCCTGAGCCGTTCTGCAAATCGCCCACGCCGGACATCGCGGACCCCGAGGTCATTGACTCACATCAATGAACGTTGCGTCTGATTTCATGCTAAACGATAAATGCATTCGCAACGGCGTCCGGGGCGGCGATGCCGCTGCAACGACTTCCCTGTCAAAGTTCCATTTCTCAGCGGGAACCGAGGCCCTGAATATGTCACTCGTTTTTACGCTGGCGTTGCGCAATCTCTTTCAGGACCGGCTTCGCTTTATCGCCTCACTCATGGGCATCGTTTTTTCGGTCGTACTGGTGCTGGTGCAGATGGGCCTTTACTTCGGCTTCAGCGGTATGATCACGACGATGATCGATCACACATCGACCGACCTCTGGATCGTTTCGACCGGGGCGAAATACTTCGAGGATCTCTCGCTTCTCAACACCCGCATGAGAGACCGCCTCCTGGCGATCGAAGGCGTGTCCGAGGTCGTTCCGGGCGTGGTGGGATTTTCGGCCTGGAGCCTGCCGGATGGAGCCATGACGTCGGTCGTCGTCGTCGGATCCGACGTCGCCGACCACGGAGTGTCGCCTTGGAACGTCGTGGAAGGGTCGGCCCAGAGTTTGGCCACCCCGGGAACAGTGGTGATCGACCGAACCTACTTCGACCGGCTCGGCGTGTCCGGCGGCGTCGGCGCAACCGCTCAAATTCGCGCCCTACCGGTCACGGTGGGTGCGGTCACGGACGGCATTCGCTCGTTCACGACGACGCCCTATGTATTCACGGATCTTCGCGGCGCGCGCGCCTATATCGGGCTGCCTGGGGGCTTCACCAGTCATTTCCTCGTCCGGCTGAAGCCGGGAGCCGATATCGAGCGGACCCGGCAGAATATTCTTTCGAATATTTCCGGCATCCAGGCGCTCACTCCGGATCAGTTCAGAGAGCAAAGCCGGTCGTTCTGGCTTTTCAGCACGGGAGCCGGCGCGGCGCTCGTCGCAGGCGCGCTGCTCGGGGTCATCGTCGGCACCGTCATCGTCGCACAGACACTCTATTCCAGCACCAAAGACCATCTTTACGAATTCGCCACCTTGCGCGCGATGGGCGCCTCCAACAGCTATATTTACCAGGTCATTATCTGTCAGGCGCTGGTCAACGCCATCATCGGATTCGTCATTGCGGCGTTGATCGGAGCCGCCATCGTCCATTTCACTGCGAAAAGCGCACTGCAGGTCGTGATCACGCCCAATTTGATAATCGAGCTGTTCTTCGTCACTATTTTCATGTGCATCGTCTCGGCGATCACCGCGATTTTTCGCGTCGTTCGCGTCGATCCTGCGATCGTGCTGACCCGATGACCGAGCCCGTCATCGAGGCTGCGAATGTCAGCAAGAGTTTCGGCAGCGGGCCCGCATGGGTGCAGGCGCTGAAGAACGTCAATCTCACCCTCAATGGCGGCGAGCTGACGGTGTTGATGGGGCCGTCCGGCAGCGGCAAGACCACCCTGCTCTCGATTCTGGGCTGCATGCTTGCGCCAAGCGGCGGGACTGTCCGGGTTTGCGGCACCTCCACCAGCGGGGCGCGGCCGGAAGAGCTCGCGAAGATCCGGCGGCAGCATATCGGCTTTGTGTTCCAAGCCTATCACCTGTTCTCCACCCTGACGGCCGCCGAGAATGTTCTCCTGGCGCTCGATGTCCGCGGCGAGCGCGGGCCCAAAGCGATGGCGAAAACCGAGGAGACCCTCGCCAGCGTTGGCTTAACATCCAAAATGGCGTCTTTCCCGCGCCAGCTCAGCGGCGGCGAGCAACAGCGGGTCGCGATCGCGCGAGCCATCGTAGCGGAGCCTTCAGCCATTCTCGCCGACGAGCCGACGGCCGCGCTGGATGCAGTCAATGGCCAGGCAACCATGACGATTCTCTCCACGATCGCCAAAGAGCGAGGCCGCGCCGTTCTGGTGGTGACTCACGATCCGCGCCTGTTCGGATTTGCCGACAGGATCGTCCACATCGAGGACGGCTCCGTTACGCGTGAACAGTTTACGGATTTGAAGTCGATCTGATGCGCAGCAGCGTTGACCGCGCCCGGTGGAACGTGTTGTTCGGATGTCAGTCCGCCGGCGCAATGCGGCGCGACCCCGCGCCATTTCGGATAGGCGCCGTTGCGGCGCGGGCGAGGACCGCTGCTGGCGTGGACAGCGCGCGCTCACCAACTCCCGAACCAGAAGGCGATGTCGTAGGACAGCGCGCCGAGGACGCAGACCGCAAGCGCGCCCCATAGAATCCCGAGCAGCACCACGGTATGCGCACGCTCGACGAAATTCTTATCGACCCGGATCATGATTGCCTGGTCCCTGCTCGCGGCGCTCCGCCCTCTTGGCTCGCTGGACCTCCAACCCCTACCTGCAACGGAATGGGTTGCTGCATTGCCCCTCCGAAGCATCCCAATAGCTCCGCGGCTGCATTCGTTGGCCGGATGGTGAGGAGGAGTGGCGCGCCCGATCAGGGCACAAGATCAAGTGGCCGCTGCCGCCGCATTCCTCGCACATGCAAACCCACGACGGGGCCGCTCCGTGACATGACCAGCATGCCTCGGCGCTCATGATCGCGCCGCACTCCGGGCAATGATCGCCGATTCTCGCTGCGTGAGTCCTGATTGTCGTTGTCATGGCGCACCCTTGTCCATCCAACCCGGTGCCGCGCATTACAATTATCAATCATTAGCGCGGAGCATAGTGAGCTTCCTCACACATCGACGTTTTTCTGGCGTTTTTTCTGGCGTTTTCCTGGCTCGCGTTCGGGCTGCAGATCGACAAGGAAGGCAAGCTCGGTCTGCTCCGCCTGTCGTTCGAAGATGGGCAGGCCTACGAATTCCGCCGCGAGTAGAAGGCCATCGCGCGATCAGGATGCTTGGCACATCACCGGGGGCCCAGCTCGTTTGACAAAGATCAATTTGGCGCAGCAGCCCGATGATAGCCTTTTTCAGTCCGCCAAGACTTGGTGTGTGTGATCGGCAGGACGATACGGGAGGTTCAAGCCATGTACAAAATACTGGCGGCAATTGCGGCCGCGGGAATGCTGCTTGCGGTTTCGGCCACGGCGGCATCGGCAGCGCCGCAGCGACAGGATGCCGGCATTCACAAGCAGGTCGCGGGCGAGGAGTTCAGCTCGCAACGCCGCTATCGGCGCTACTATGCTCGCCGGTATGTCGTTCCGCGGGCTTACGGCTACCGCGCCTATCCATATTACGGCTATTCGACTTACGGCTACGGCTACCCATACGGCTATGGCTATCCGTACGGCTACGGCTATTACGCTCCGCGTCCCTTCATCGGGATCGGCCCATTCGGTATCTGGTGGTGACGGCAGGGAGCAACATCGAAGGCGCACGTGCGCGGTGAGATGAACGAAATCGCGCACATCCCATCCCGCAGGCCCGTTGTCGGCGGAAACACCGCCGACAACGGCCAGGAAGGGTTATTCGCCGGCTCATTTTGACGTAGACTTTCCTCCATGAGCGAGGCCCGAGCCGAAAGCCTGTTTGGCATCGTGCGGCAGTCGGCTGATGCCGAGGCGGTCGCTGCCATGGAGGCGCTGGTTCGAAACGGCGCCGATCGCGAGCTTTGCCGCGTCAACGTGCTGGATTTTGCGGCCAAGCGGGGCTTGGACGAAGAGCGGGTGATCGCGGCGTTCCTGCATGCAGCTCGGGTTGGACTCTTCGAGCTGTCGTGGAACGTTCTATGTCCCGGCTGCGGCGGGGTCCTCGACGCAACTGCTACCCTGAAAAGCGTGCATAAGGAGAGCTACGAGTGCGCGCTCTGTGCCGCCGGCTACGAGCCCACTCTGGACGAGATGGTGGAGGTCACCTTCACCGTAAGCCCGCAGGTGCGCAGAATCGCCGCGCATGATCCGAATACGCTCCCGATCTGGGAATACTTTCGCCAGATCTTCTGGAGCTCCGGCATCGATCTTCCCGAGAATTTTGAAGAGCTGATAGACGAAATCGCGATCGATTCGGTCGAGCTTCCGCCCGGGGAGCGGGCCTTTGTCTCCGTGCAGTTGCCGGCGGAGTTCGTGATCGTGTTCGAGCCGGTCACGCATGCGGCACAGTTCCTCGATGTGAAGGGGGAACCGACCCGTGAGCGTCAGACTTTGATGCTCACCTACAACAAGGTCCGCGCCCCTACCGGCACGATGGTGCTGAGGCCGGGACCCCTGCGGCTTTCGCTCGATAACCGTACCGACGTGCGTGTGCTACCGTCGCTGTGGATCGCGGGCGACACGCTGCATGACTTGCTCGGCAAGCGAAAGCCGTTCCTGACCGCCAACCGTTTGCTCTCGAACCAGACCTTCCGCGACATCTATCGTACCGACACGCTCGACGTCGACCAGGGGCTTAAGATCACAAGCCTCACCTTCCTTTTCACCGACCTCAAGGGTTCCACCGCGCTTTACGAGCGCGTCGGCGACCTTGTGGCATACGATCTGGTGCGTGCGCACTTTCGTGTTTTGCACGAGATCGTGGCTTCAGAGGCGGGGGCCGTAGTGAAGACGATCGGGGATGCCGTGATGGCCACCTTCCCGACGCCGGACAGGGCGCTCGCCGCCGCGTTGCGCATGCGCAAAGCCATGACCGGCATCAAGGATGCATCAGGAGCGGAGCAACTCCTGCTCAAGATCGGCATTCATGAGGGTCCCTGCCTCGCCGTCACCCTCAACGATCGTCTGGATTACTTCGGTCAAACCGTGAATATCGCCGCCCGCGTCCAGGGGCTTGCCGTTTCGAGCTCGATATTCGCGACTGGATCGGTGATCGAGCACCCGGTCTCTTCAAAGCTGCTGGGGACCGCGGGAGTGACGCCGGAAGCGCAGCGCGCGGCGTTGCGCGGCATTGCCGACGAGGTGACCGTCTACGAGATTCCGTGAGCCTATCGCAATGGTGCAATCGCCGGAGACGACCTCGTTCACAGCGTCTGCTGTGCCGCCTCCTCGATCGGCACGGCGCTCCCCGCGGGGCGACCGATGACGCCGGACCGCAAGCTCATCGCCCAGATCGACGCCGGCTCGGCGCAGCGCAGCGCCCCTTCGTCATTCGAAGCGGCGCGCCAGCTGTTCCAGTGACAATCGCGAGCCGGCCTCGTTGTCCTCCGCCCGCAAGCCGGGCGGCAGATTCGTGCACAGGAAGGTGACCTCGGTTCCGCCGGACACTGGTTCGAACGTAATCTCGATCGTCATCTCGCCGAACAGGGCCGGGTTGGTGGTGACGAACTTGACGCCTTCGACGATCCTGCGCGCTGGCGCCAGTTCGACGAACCTCACCGTGACCATGTCCTCCTTGTCGGACGTCTTGCCGCGTGAGGAGCGCTCGGTCGGGGGGTAAAACAGCGACATCCGATATCCACCCCCGGCCCGCGCGTCGAACTCGTGAATCTCGCCCGTCATCTCCCCTGGCGGAAGCCAAGCCACGAGTGCGCCGGGGTCCATGAAGGCTGCGTAGAGCTCCTCCGGCCGGGCCTTGATGATCCGCGATGTACGGGTCCAGGCGGCTCTACGCGCTTCGGTCATGTGGCGGCTCCGTCAATGCGCTCGGAATTCACTCCCTGAACATGAGAGGGTCGAGCCGGTCAACTGGTCGGCGGACGCTCACTCGACGAGCCTGTGCGCCCCCCTCTCGGGCGAGGCTTTTCCGGTTTGGCGTTGCACCTGCGGCATCCATCCGTCTTGCGGGACGCGCGACATGCGCGAATACTGTCGCCGATTTTGGGAGTCATCCGAGGAAACCGCTTCAAGAGGGCAACACATGGACCGCCGCCGCTTCGTCATCGGGACCGCTGCGACCGCGCTAGCGGCCGGACCGGCATTCGCGCAAGAGGTTTTTCCCGCGCACGCCATCACGATCATCAACGCGTTTCCGCCGGGCGGAATCAACGATCTCGTGACGCGGCCGCTGGCGGCGGCCATGGAACCGATCCTCAAGCAGCCGGTGGTGGTCGAGGCGAAGGCCGGCGCCGCCGGACAGGTCGGCGCGCAGTTCGTCGCCTCCGCCAAGCCGGACGGATACACATTGCTGTCGCACAACACCGGCATCTCCGGCTACGCCGAGGTGGACAAGCTGTTCGGCCGGCCGGCCAAGACCACCCGCGCCGACTTTATTCCGCTCGCGCGTCTGGTCGCGGATCCGGTCCTGCTCCTGGTCAACGACCAGCAGCCCTACAAGACGCTGAAGGAGTTCGTCGACGGCGCCAAGGCACGCCCTGACGCGCTCGTGTTCAGTTCGGGCGGTCTCTACGGTGCGACTCATCTACCGCTGGCTTACCTCGAGAAGGCGACCGGCCCATTGAAGCTGCGCCATCTCCCGACCAATGGCGGCGGCCCGGCCATCGTCGCCATCCTCGGCAACAACGCCCAGGTCACGACGCAATCGGTGACGGCCACGCTGCAACACATCAAAGCCGGCAAGCTGCGCCCGCTCGCCATCTTCAGCGCAACGCGCTCTAAGCAACTGCCCGACGTGCCGACGCTCAAGGAGCTCGGCTACGACGTCGAATACTATCTGTGGGTGGGGATATTCGCACCCAAAGGCACGCCGCCGGCGATCGTGACGACGTTGCGCACCGCCATCGGCAAGGCGATCGAATCAGATCAATTCAAGACCACGCTGGTGAACATCGGCCAGGAGCTTGCATATCTCGACGGACCGGACTTCCAGAAGTTCTGGGACATCGACGGCAAGCGGACCGACGAAGCGGTGATCGCGATCGGCCGACAAGGATAGATTGACGCGCGGATCACCCGATTATGGCGTCATGAGTCCAGCGGAGTGACGGCGGCACGCCTGCGTCCGGATTCCTCCTTGGCGGGACGTGAGCGACGGCAAGAGCGGTTTGCGTCATCGACAAAACCATCGTAGGCGCTCCACATCGCCTTCGATCTCCGCCGGGATTTAGTTTGGTCGTGCAGCGTCCAAGGTCGTCCGGTTCCATGGCGCCTGCATGAGCACGCGAGCCATTCCGCAGAACCCCGTCACGCCCGCCACGATCAGCCCAGCGCCCACGAAGGCGGGCACGGCAAAAAACCACGGCGAAACGAACAGGCCCAGCATCGTCCCGACGAAGGCCAAACTGCCGGCGCCGATTTGAACCTGCCGCTGCAACTCCAATGGTTGACGGCGATCGGTCGCCACGGGCATCCCCGCCTTCTTCCAGGCGTCGAGACCGCCCTCGATGATGAAGGCTTCGGCCGCGCCGCCCACGCTCTGCGCCAGCCGTGACGCATTGCCGATCGTGCGTGCGCCGCTCTTGCAGTGGAAGATGACAGGCTGGCCTTCGGGCAGCGCGAGGTTTGCCTCATCCAGCTTGGACAGCGCCAAGTGGCGAGCCCCGATGATCTTTTCCCGGGCATGCTCATCGGCCTCACGAATGTCGACCAGGATCGCCCCCTGATCGAGGAGGCGCTTGGCGTGAAGCGGACTAATTCTGGCAATAGACATGGCTAACTCCGTTGTTCAGCGTCGCTTGAGCGGCCTGCAATAGAGCCTGTGCAGGGTGGCGAAGAGGTCCTCGATGCGCGGGTCGGCGATGCGATACCAGAGCGTCTGGCTCTCCCGCCGGTAGGTCACCAGCCCCTCCTCCCGCATCTTCGCTAGGTGCTGAGAGAGGGCGGACTGGGAAAGCCCGACCGTCTCCGCGAGCGAGTTCACATTGTCCTCGCCCCTTTCGACCAGCTTGCACAGGATCATCAGCCGCCGCTCGTTGGCGAGGGCGCGCAGGATGGCCGCAACTTCCGTTGCGGCCTTTTCGATCCCGTAGGCATTGAAGGTCTTCGCTGGCACGATCCTGCCCTCTTAATCCGGCATTGCTTAATTAGTTATCGCTAATATATATGTCAAGGCATAAGGGGTTCCAGGAGGTCAGTCATGGCAAAACTCCCTACCATCCGGGCGTTCTTTGATGAGCCCACCAATACGGTCAGTTATCTGGTGGCGGACCCGGCGACGAAGAAAGCCGTCATCATCGATCCAGTGCTCGACTACGATCACGATGCCGGGACGGTGGACACGCGCTCTGTCGAAGCGGTTCTGAAGGCAGCGGACGAGGCAGGCTACGCGGTCGAATGGGTTCTGGAGACTCATGCCCACGCCGACCATCTGTCCGGCGCGCCCTATATCAAGGCCAAGACTGGCGCCAAGATCGGTATCGGCGAACACATCAAAGACGTTCAGCGCATCTTTCGCCCCGTCTTCAACGCGACCGATCTGGCGACCGACGGCAGCGACTTCGATCATCTGTTCAAAGACGGCGAGCGCTTCAAGATCGGCGCATTGGACGCCGAGGTGCTCTACACGCCCGGCCACACACCGGCGGACGTTTCCTACAAGATCGAAGACGCGGTCTTTGTCGGCGATACGTTGTTCATGCCGGACTACGGCACCGCTCGCGCCGACTTTCCCGGCGGCGACGCGCACAGGCTCTACCGCTCGATCAAACGGTTACAGGCGCTGCCGCCTGAGACGCGACTCTTCATGTGCCACGACTACAAGGCGCCCGGGCGCGACGAATATGCGTGGGAGACCACCGTCAAGGAGCAACGCGAAAAGAACGTGCACGTCAGGGAAGGTGTGACCGAGGATGAGTTCGTCGCGATGCGATCCAAGCGTGACGCAACGCTGTCCGCGCCGCGGCTCCTTCTGCCCTCCATTCAGGTCAACATCCGGGCGGGGAAATTTCCGCCCAAAGCAGCGAACGGGGTGAGCTACCTGCTGATCCCCGTGACATTGAAAGGCGGTGTCTAAGCCCGATCTCGACGCGACGCCGCGCGCGAGCTCCCTCCCTCAGCCCGGCTCGAGACCGTGCTTCTTGATGGTCGGTATGGCGTCCGGTGCGGTGAGGAATTTTGCGAGCGCCGCGGCGGCGCCTGCCTCTTTCGCCCCACTATGGATGCCGCCGGAAAATACCGTGATGTTTTGGAGCTCTGCCGGCAGCGGTCCGAGATATTGGATGCCCTTCACGGGAATGAGCTCGCTCACCTGCTGGAAGCCGATCTCGGCATCGCCGCGCGCGACCACCTCGCCGACCGGTTCGCCGGGTTTTACCGCGGCCGTCTTCGATTTGACCTGATCAGAAATGCCCAGCTTCTGGAACATGCTTACGAGATAGATACCGCTCGCTCCGGCAGAGTAGGCGACGGACTTCGCCGCAAGCAGCGACTTTTTCACTGCGTCGGCGGAGCTGATGTCGGGCTTTGGTGCACCGGCGCGCACGGCAACGCCAATGCCCGACTTGGCGAAAGCGGCGCGACTGCCGGCGACAAGCTTGCCCTGCTTGATCAGCTCTTCGGTTCCGCTGTTGCCCAAGATAACGAGGTCGGCGGCTTCGCCGCCCGCGATGCGCTTCTGAATGTCGGGCGTGCTTGACCACGCCACCGTGACCTTGTGACCAGTCGCCTTCTCGAAAGGCGGGATCAGTTCAAGATACGCATCCTTGATGGCGGTCGAGGCGAGGAGTTTGATTTCGGCAGCGTGGGCCAAGCTCGGGATGAGTAGACCGGCTGCTACAGCGATAACCAATCGCGCTTTCATGAGCTCCTCCAGTAAGACTGATTTCCCCGGATAGGGGGTCGGTCGATTATCACTCTATCCTTTCGCGGCGAATCCTGCAGCCAAGTCGCTGGTACCGAACATCTTGGCCAAACCGGACATGCCGAGCCTGTGTCTGAGGCCAATTGAGGGGCATATGCCTGCGATCCTTCGCCTATTTAACCTGCCGCACCGCCGCGTGCCCATCGTCCGGTCTGGACAAGGCTGGCAAGGGTGAAAATCGGGCTTTATGCTCGGGGCTGCGCCTGGGGCATGTCGACGGGGCGAGACGTTCGATTCGAGTTCGATCGCAGAGGGACATTCGCCGATGATGCTGCGCAGCGCCCTGCGGGGCCGGCCACAGACGGAAAAGACACAGGTCAAGACGGAACGCAGGCGCGAGCGAGAGCGGCTGGGTCATCGCGCCGCCGGCGCCTGTCTCGCTCTCTTCACCGCCGTACTGCTATGCGGCTCGTCCGCCCGCGCCCAGTCGGTCGCGTTCATCAATCCCGGCAAGTCGGACGAAATCTACTGGATGACCGCGACGCAGGGCATGCAGGCGGTCGCCCGCAGCCTGGGCATGACGTTCGAAGTGCAATACGCCCAGCGCGAGCCGTTGAAGACGTTCGACATCGCGCGTGAGATGGTTGCGCGTCCCGCCGGCAAGCGCCCCGACTATATCGTGGTCACCGACGACTATTCCGTGGCCGACCAGCTCTTGAAGATCATCGATCCCGCCGGGGTGAAGACCTTTCTCGCCTACAGCTCGATTCCGGTCGACCAGCGCGGCGGCATCGGATCGCCGCGCGGCAAGTACAAGGGCTGGCTCGGCTCGCTCGAGCCCCGGGCGGAAGATGCCGGCGACCTGACGGCGGACGCGCTGATCGAACGCGGCAAGAAGGAAAAGGCATTCGGGCCCGACGGCAAGCTGCACATGCTGGCGATCGCCGGCGACCGCTCGACGCCGTCGTCGATCAAGCGCAATCAGGGCATGCGCCGCGCGGTGGCTGAGAATCCGAACGTCGTGCTTGATCAGGAGGTCTACGCGGCGTGGACGCGGGAAAAAGCCGCCGAGCAGGCTGAATGGCTCTACCAGCGCTATCCGCACGCCAGGCTGGTCTGGGCGGGCAACGATCTGATGGCGTTCGGCGCCATGGCGGCGTGGGAAAAGCGCGGCGGAAAGCCCGGCGTGGACGCATGGTTCAGCGGCATCAACACCTCGACCGAGGCGCTCGAAGCGATCAAATCCGGACGCCTGACCTCGCTCGCCGGCGGCCACTTCATCACCGGCGCATGGACGCTGGTGATGATCTACGACTACCACCACGGCCGCGACTTCGCCGACGAAGGGCTCGAGCTGGAGCGCCCGATGTTCGCGGAGTTCACGCCCCCGCTCGCGGACCGTTACATCCAGCGATTCAGCGGCGGCTTCGACAGCATCGACTTCAGCCGCTACAGCAAGGTGAAGAATCCGCAGCTCAAGCGCTACGATTTCGGCTTTGCGCAGCTTCTGGACGCCAAGCCCTGAGCTGTGATCGAGGCGCGAAGGGCCTGGCGCGCAAGCGACCGCGCGGTATCGTCGACCTTCCGCGGACGACCGCCGTCCGATTCGACGGAAGGAGCTCGCGATGGACGATGCGGCATTCCATGGCGTCTTCCCCTACCTCGTCTCGCCGGTGAGCCCGGCGGGCGAGATCCTCGGGGAGGTGCTCACGCGCCTGTGCCATGATCTCATCTCGGCCGGCGTCCATGGGCTCACGCCCCTGGGATCAACCGGCGAATTCGCCTATCTGAACTGGCGACAACGCCGCCGCGTCGTCGAGATCGTGGTCAAGGCCGCGGGCGGACGCGTGCCGGTGGTTGCGGGAGTCGCCGCCACGACCATCGCCGACGCCGTGTTCCAGGCGCGCGAGATGCAGGCGCTCGGCTGCGACGGCATCCTCGCCATTCTCGAAGCCTATTTCCCGATCTCTGACGAGGGCGTGCACGCGTATTTCAAGGCGATCGCGGAGGCGGTGACGCTCCCGGTGGTGCTCTATACCAATCCGAACTTCCAGCGCTCGGACCTTTCGCTGGGCGTGATCGATCGCCTGAGCCGCATTGCCAATATCCGCTATATCAAGGACGCGTCCTCCAATACCGGGCGGCTCCTCTCGATCATCAATCGCGTCGAAGGGCGGATGGCAGTGTTCTCCGCCTCGGCGCATATTCCGGCTTGCGTCATGCTGATCGGCGGACAGGGATGGATGGCCGGACCAGCCTGCATCGTGCCGCGGCAAAGCGTCGACCTCTACCAGCGCTGTCGCCGCGGCGACTGGCATTCGGCCATGACCTTGCAGCGCCAGCTCTGGGGCATCAACGAGGTGTTCGCGATCTCGCCGCCTGCATCAAGGGCGGGCTTGAGCTGCAGGGCTATGCGGTCGGCACGCCGCTTGCGCCCCAGCCGGCGTTGCCGCCCGAAGGCATCGAAGCGGTGCGCGCCGCGCTGATCGGGCTCGGCGCCCTTTAGATGCGTGTGAGCTAGTCCTGCTTGATCCTGGCCGCGCGGATGATCTCGCCATATTGCGCGGTCTCGGCTTCGAGACGGCGCGCGAATTCCTGCGGCCCGGCGAATTCGATCTGTACGAAGGTCGCTTTCAAACGCTCGCGCACGCCGTCGTCCGCGGTCGCCGCCTGCAGTTCCTGCGTCAACCGCGCGATGATGGGCGCCGGCGTGCCCGCCGGCGCCATCATGCCCCACCACGGCAACATGGTGGCGGCGGGATGACCGAGCTCGGCGATGCTCGGCACATCGGGAAAATCGGCCAGCCGGCGCGGCGACGTCACCGCCAGCGCGCGCAAGGTACCCTGCCGCACCGGACTCGCGATCGAGGCGGTGCTGAGCGCGGCGAGATCGACCTGATGCCCCATCAGCGCGGTGACCACTTCCGCGCCGCCGCGGAAAGGTACATGCACCATCTGGATTCCAGCCGAGCGGGCGATCGCCTCGGCGGCAAGATGCAGCTCGGTGCCGACGCCGGAGGTCCCATAGGTGAGTTTTCCCGGGTTATTCTTGGCGTTGTTGACGACGTCGGCCAGCGTTTTCAACGGGGAGTCGGCGTTGACCGTGAGCCAGACCGGCTGCACCGCAACAAGCGCAATGGGGACGAAGTCCTTGCGCGGGTCGTACTGCACCTTGTCGCTCACCAGCGGTGCGATGGTGATCGGCGCGGCGGTGGTGAACATCAAGGTGTAGCCATCGGCCGGGGCGCGCGCGAATGCCGCGGCAGCGATCTGGCCGCCCGCCCCGCCCCGGTTTTCGGCGGTGAATGTCTGGCCCAGGCGCTGCTGCAGGCGGTCGATGAACACCCGTGCCAGCACGTCGGTGGCGCCGCCGGCGCCGAACGGCACGATCACCCTGACCGGCGCCGTCGGGTAGGATTGCGCCATGGCGGTTGCCGCGGCCAGCGCGATGACCGCCGCAGTGCCGAGGCGCGCGAAAATACTGCGACGGACCCGCGCCAGGGCTGGCATCGCGACAACTCCTTCTCGGTTCGACCCGTTGGCAGACCGCGGGCCTGCCGCCTTGCAACAATCGACAGCACGGAAATTTCATTCCGCCTTGATGTTCGCCGCCTTGATGATAGGCCACCACTTCTCGATTTCGGCTTTTTGCAGCGCGCCGAGGGCTTCGGGCGTTTGCCGGTCGCGCCGGACGATTTCCTGCCCGAGTGCGATGAGCCGCTGACGCACGGCCGGGTCGGCCAGGGCATGGACGGCGGCGGAATTGAGCTTGGCGATCACGTTCTTGGGCGTGCCTTTGGGCGCGAACAGCCCACCCCAGACCGAAATATGAAAGCCCGGAAATCCGGCCTCGTCCACCGTCGGGATATCCGGCGCGGTGGCCAAACGGGTGTCGCCGGTGATGGCGTAACCGCGCACGAGACCGTTGCGCACCATTTCCAATGAACTTGCCGGCGACGTGCACATGACGTCAATGCGCCCCCCGATCATGTCCTGCAAAGCCGGCGCAGCCCCACGATAAGGGACGAACGGCCAGCTTGCGCCAGTGATGCGTTGCAGTTCGACGCCGCAGAGATGCAGCGAGCCGCCGGCGCCATTATGTGCCTGCACAACATTGGCGTGATTGGCCTTCAGCCACGCAACCAGCTCCTTGAGACTATTCGCCGGGATCGCATTCTTGCTGACGATCAGGTTAGGGCCGTTCATCAGCAACGTGATGGGCGCAAAGTCCTGCACGACGTCATACTGGAGCGGATAGATCGCGGCATTGACGACGAACTGGTCTCCGGATCCGACACTGAGGGTGTAACCATCCGGGGTCGCGCGCGCGACACGTCCGAGCGCGATGCTGCCACCCGCGCCGCCTACGTTTTCGATCACCACCGTTTGCCCCATTGGCCCCCGCATGGATTCGGCCAGCGCACGCGCAATCGAATCGAACAGGCCGCCTGCAGCATAGGGCACGACAATCGTGATCGGGCGGGACGGATAGTCCTCCGCCGACGCGGCCCCGATCGATCCCATCATTGCAGCCAGCGCGACGCCGAGCGCCCCCACTCGTCTCGCATATCTCAGCTTGAGCATTGAATTCTCCCTCGGGTCATTATGCGCGCTGGCGGTTCTGCCCGACCGCTGGTCGACGGGCCCTCGCTGCCTGCGCCGGCGGCGCAGACGTGCCAGAGGCTCCGTTCGCAAATAGTGGATGCATCCGGGGCGGCTGGGAAGTGCCTATCGGACATCGCCGATGTCGGCGAGCCCCGTCATGGTGCGCGGCGCGGACCCTGCGGCTGCTTGACGCTGGCCAGCGAGGACAGAGCGTTCAAGTTGCTGCGGAGACGATCGGGATCGCCATCCGCGAGCCGGGCTTCGACCTCGGCATGGGTGCGCTCCCAGATGGGAGTGGCGCGCGCCAGCAACCGCCGGCCCGCCGGCGTCAGCGTCAGCAGACGGCCACGCTTGTCGTCGGGATCGGCCGCCACCGCGACGAGGCCGCGGCGCTCCAATGGCTTGAGCGCGGCGGTGAGCGTGGTGAGGTCCACGGCCAGCAGTGATGCCACCGCTCCCATGCCCGCCGGCCGGGGACGGGTGAGAGACATC
>Ga0111539_10006156_pt1 | contig 15492 bp, 20 predicted proteins | sample RhiMethybrSRZTD1_FD_79667 | JGI IMG/M metagenome (GOLD analysis project Ga0111539, IMG submission 79667) | Populus rhizosphere microbial communities from Tennessee, USA - Rhizosphere MetaG P. TD hybrid SRZTD1 (version 2) (version 2) | ecosystem: Host-associated > Plants > Roots > Rhizosphere >... | reverse complement strand
GTGACGATGACGTTGGGCATTATCCTGCCCTCTTGTCGTCAGCCTTTAACATTCATGGGAATGTGAGCTGCGGTCTGGACTGCTTTCTGAGGCTGCCAATTGCCGCAGCGACGGCATTGCGATGTTCCGCTGTCCATGGCGACTTCATCGTGTGCCGGAGATCGTGCAGGAATCGCTCGACCTCACGCGGACTGACCCGTAGTGCGGCGGCGGCGATAGCCAACTCCTCCCCTCGCGAATGAATCGTCACCGTCCAGCCGCGCTCACGGGCGGCCGCACAAATCGCTGAGTGATAGAGCATTCCATCAGCCCGACATTGCACGTAGTAAGAGCTGTGGACTTCCGCGACCGTCACCGGCAGGCTGGCGAGCGGCGGCTGTCGAATGGTGATGGCTGACACCTTATACTGCGGCGACAGATCGGCCGCAAGGCGATCGAAGGCCGTCGTCGTGCACGCGGCAATCGACCGCCTCACCTGGCGCAGCATCCGTTCGGCGTCCGTATCACTGAGTGACAGCGTTTCGTGGTGATACGGCTGGCTGGGGACGCCCTTCTCGATCAACTCTACTCGTCGTCGATCGACGACGGCTGGTTTGCCATTGACCGCTGCAACAGAGACAAGGACTGCCCACCCGCTATGGTCGGCCACGCCGATCACGACTGGCCGTCCTTTTGGTTGCTTGAGCATCTCAGACGACTCGCGTTCCAGCGCGAACGACGTGTATGAATCGCTCGGTGAAAAAGAACCGCTCGGGATCGAGCGAGTGCAGCTGCCACTCGATGACGCCCTTCGGCGCCTGCGACTCGTCACCGTCGCCGACGGGATAAAGTTCCACGTGCTGCGATGGGGTGACGGCGTGGCGAATCAGCTCAATGAGCGCTCGAACGCTGCGGAGATCGGCCACGCGATCATCTGACAACAACGGCATGCCCTCGTAGTACTCGATTGGGGACTCCGCGATGACCGATGGGAACCCGCAACTGCAACCCGTGTGAGCTCCGACAAATCGCACGGACGGATACGAAAACCACTGCGTCACAGTCTGACGAGCCGCGTCGACACTTTCAATGCTCAAGTCGACTGATGACGCGACAGGCAACGGTTCGGCAGTCGCGATGTAGAGCATCAAACACATGGAGGGATCCGTCCAGCAATTGCGTCAGCGCGTCGATCCGGGAGCTTGAGAACTCGAATCAGGACAACCGTCAGGGCGCCACCGATCGCCCCCAGCAGTGCCCCGAACACCCCGCCGAGCAACAGATGAAAGAACGCTCCCCCGAAGAGATCGCCCGTTACGAACGTGCCGAAATCGGCCACGCCGCTGCGGGCGAAATCGTCGTAGGTGCCTTCAAGGCGGAAGAAGCGCTCCTGTGCTGGCGATCCTCGTAACACGTAGTAGGAGGCGAGAATGAAGGCAACATTGGCCAGCGAACCAATCTGAGCGCTCAATGTCGAGCTGAATACGGCATGTCCGATCCGCCGCGTCCGCGCAGCCGCGACCACGCCCGGGACCAGCCACAACGCAAGAACGACGATGACCATGATGGCGTTGTCTGCGGTCCTGCCGAGATATTGCACTGCAACGGCTCGTATCAGTACTGCAGCCGACGCGACCCCACATGCAAGGATGATCAGATCCGTTCTTGCTATACCTCCCCGGTACATGCGGTCGCCGACATAAACGACGATGGCGTACGCGACGAGAACGGCGGTCGCCCCGATCGGGACGGCCGCTGGGACGAGAATCCATCCGAAGGCGAGAAGCGACAATACCAGCACAACGGCCAACTGGACGCCCCATGTGAGTCGCTTCGCCGCGCGATCGGTCGGCACTATTTCAATCGATCGAGAGTCAGGTCAGGGCTCGATACAGGTTGGCGCGTCCGCGCCGACCTATCAACTCGGTCACACTCCCCTTGTGCAGACAATACGCCATCTTCTGGGCCAAATCAGTGCGCGTGTCGAGTGCGGTTGCGAGATCTCTTGCCGTGAACGATTCCAGTCCCGCCGGAAGACACCCTCGCCAGTCCGCCGTGCCGTGGAACAATCGCCGATCCAAAACCGCGAGCAGCCGACGCGCATCGATCGCCCATCCCCGCCGGCGCCATTGCCGCTTCCCCTCGTACCGCCTCGTCTCTTCTTCCCTGATTAACAGGACTTCAAGCGAAAAGTTCCGGTTCGCCAGCAACTGGGGAATGCTGACCATTTCCCGGAACAGCTCCTCCCACCGTCCCCGCTTTGGTGACTTGCGGCGGATGACACGACCGTCATCGTCCCTCGTCGTCCGCACTATCCACCTCTCCTGGACGATCGGATAGATCACACGAACCTGATGCGAGCCGACCAGCGTCGTCAGCTTCGCTTTGATGGCGGCGAAATTTCGCGTCTGGATTTCGATCAGGAGATCGCCGCGCACGATGTCAATCACGAAACCGGCGACCCCGACCTCGAATCGATCCCCCGGCCGGGCGTACCACTGTTTCAGCGATGCGTGAAGCGGCTTTTCATTCAGCAAGCCGATTCCGGACATCTCAATCCAGTCTCAGGGTTTCCTTGATCAATCAGTGAAGACCGTCAGCTTGCGAGACTGAATCAACCATTTGCCGTTGCGCTTGACGAGATGATCTTCGGACCGGCCCATTGCGGCGGCCGTCATCTTGTCGTCCTTGTCGCGGCGCACGGTCTGCCAGTAGGACTGATGCAGCGCCTCCCCGGGCTTCGGAAACGTGATGCGCACGTTGCTTATGACGTGGTACAGATTGGCTGTCGGCAGTCCCTTCGCCTTGTTATCGTCACGCCGCTGAATGAGATTCGTCACGATCTTGCGAATCTCCGCACGCCCTTTGCTGATGTTCCCGTTCGAATCGATGATGGCATCGTCGGTGAACACGGCGACGTAACCGTCGGCGTCGAGCGAATCCACCGTCCAGACATAGCGCGCCATCACGTCCTCGACGGCGGTGCGGTCTTCGTAGGTGCCGAGATTCTCCTGCGCAGCGACGGGTACGGGGCCTGCAAATCCGCTCAGGGCAGGGGCGATGAGTAAAGCAAGAACAGCGGCGTGATGCAGTCGCATGGCTTTATTCCAATTCTTCGATTCACCTGATTGCCACGAGAAGTGCGCCGACACGGGAGAGGACTATGCCAGTGTACAGCGCGGCGTGACACCCGACGTGCACCATGCGTTCGTCCGGTCCCAGAATGCAAACCGCCTCTCCACCGAAGATCAGGACCACGCCTACGAGAAGCACTCGCACGACCGCGCGGCGGCTCATCGTCGGGAAGCTACGGCTTGATCGTCACCTTCTTGATCACTGGTGGCGTCAGCGGTTGACTCTGCCCACCATCAGCGCCGAGCCGCGTCGGCGTGTCGGCGAGCGCGTCCACGACCTCCATCCCTTTCGTCACTCGTGCGAAGATGACGTAATTCGGAGGCAGTTCATAGTCCTGATGCATGATGAAGAACTGGCTGCCGTTGGTATTCGGCCCGGCGTTTGCCATGGCCATAACCCCGCGGCGATACCCGTCGCGATAGAGTGCCGAGTCCTGTTTGATCTCGTCCTCGAAGGTGCCGCCCCACGCGCTCTCGCCGCCGGTCCCGTCGCCAGACGGATCACCACCCTGGATCATGAATCCTCTGACGATGCGATGAAACGTCAGGTTGTCGTAGTAACCGTGCTCGGCAAGCAGCCGGAAATTTTCGACGGCCTTCGGGGCGTCAGACGGAACGAACTCGATCTCGATCGGTCCCTTGTCGGTCTCGATCACGCCGTGCATGCCGCCGGAGCTCTTGGCGCCTGCCGGCACTTTCGGATTGCCAGGGCCACTGCCAGTCGACGGCTGCCGGTCATCCGATCCTGGAACAGGAGAGCTGCAGCCGACGAAAAAGAACAGGAAGACACTGAGAAGGAGCCTGGAGCGAACTGATAAGAAGACGCGTGACTGCAAAGTGTGGATAGACACCCGACGAGCATAGGCGATTCCTCTTGCTTCGCCAACTCGAACAGCGCCCAACGCCCCGGCCTGCCTCGCCGCCACGACCTGCTCTGCAACCCACACCCCTTCATGTGAGATCGTTCATCGGGTTGCCTGGCGAATTGGCGGGATGCTAGCATATTGCTAGCATCGACCAACATGGCGACACTTACTGTTCGCAATGTGCCTCCCAGGGTTGTGACGACGCTCAAGATGCTGGCCAAACGCAACCGACGCTCGATGGAGCAGGAAGTGCGGGCGGTTCTCGAAGAGCACGTGGGCGACCGAGAGGCCCTCCTCGAGCAAATTGAACGCGCCTGGGCGCAGAAGGCTCGCCGGCCAAAGGCCACCGAAATCGACGAGTGGCTCAGGGTCGGCCGCGATTGAGCGCCGTCGTCGACACAAACGTCGTTGCCTACTACCTGCTGGGCACCGAGCCGTTTGCGGTCGAAGCACGCGAGTTCTGGCAAGCGACTGACGAACCCGTGGCACCTGCACACTGGCAGACGGAACTAGCGAACGTAGTGTGGATGGCCGTTCGAACGGGCACACTCTCGGCTAGCGAAGGTCATCGCCGTCTCGATTTCGCCAGCCGCCTTCGCTTGCGATCGGTGCCGATTGGCTCACTTTGGCAGAGCGCCCTGACCCTGTCGTTGGACTCAGGCTTGTCGGCGTACGACACCCTGTTCGTGGCGCTCGCACGAAGGCGTCGGCTTCCGTTGGTGACGTTCGACAAACAGATTCTCAAAGCGTTCCCGGACATTGCCGGACGACCGAGCGACATGGCCATCTAGAGAGCGACGCCGAATCTTCAATGTCGCCTCGCGGAGACCTCGTCGAGGCTGAGCGAGCCTCCTCATTTGCCCGCTACAACCGGGGAGCAACTGTTGCAACCGCTTCAGCCGATGTCATCACGGGGATCACTTCGAACTCCGTCAGGTCCTCCCAACGGGCCATCCACTGTTCCAGGAGCGAAGGGTCATCGCATTCCATGATCTGGAAGCAGCGGCGGAGATCCTGCGTGACCCAGCTCGACACGTATTTCAGGCCATCAGGTGCGAGACGGCCCCGGTCGCGAAAACGCCGGTACACTGGGAGTGCGTCGCCGCCTCGAAAGTGTTCGACAACCAGGTACAGCATGTTCCTCCGTTGAACTGCGATGCGCTCGATCGCGCGCGCCCCTCGGCATCGCCGTCTGGCTCGTGGATAACGCTAGACACCGCTCGCAACAAGAACTGACGACACTTGCAGCGGCGCGAGATCGGGCTCCACCCACTGCGCTCGCGCGATCGTGGACATCAGGCGATCGGTCGAGTAAAAGGCCGACAGCATTCGCTTCGCCGCGAGCGGACTATCCAGCAGAGCCGCGACGCGATCCGGAAGTGGCGCGGCTGGACCATCTTCGAGAAACTGCGCCAGCAGTCGCACGTAAGCGACGGTGATGGTTTCGTGATACCCGCGCGTCTCTGTGTTGACGCCGCCGTGACTCTCGTTGAGACGGCGTATGCCACTGCGCAGCCGCGCCAACGCCTCCCCCGCACCGTACCTCTGAACGTGCCAGAGCCCGATGACCATGTGCGCGGAATGCGTCCAGGCACTCTCTGGAATCGCGCAAGCCTGGAAACGCGCGGCGAAGTCGTCCACCTGATGGCTGAACCAACGAAGTGGCTGCGCGTCGATGAACGCGCGATCGACTGTCTGCGTCAGCAGATGCTTGGGACCGCGGTAACCGTCGAACAAGGCGCGATGCGACCGCAACGACAGATCGTCCTCGCGCGTGTAGTACGCACGCACCCACGACAACAGGAAGTCGAGCTTCTCGTCCTGCTGTTCCTTCGACGCATACTTGTGCGGCTCCCAGGGGCGGCTGCGGCAATTGGCGAGGCACACAACGACACCGGGGTCGAGAAGGAGGAGGACGGGCGAGTATGCGAGCACGTGCTGTGTCAGCGCGCCGTAGCATCCTTCAGTGACCCAGCGTCTGTTCGATTCACAAAAAGCTTTGGCGTCGGCCGCCGCGGCGTCCCGTTCTCGTAGAACGCCGATCTTCCCAGGCGCCCACACGATCGTGTCGAGATCGAGCGAGGTCAGCGTGTGCACTGCGGACAGCTGACGCGCAAGCGTGGATTTCCCAGAACCGGAGTTACCGATGATGGCGATGCGCATACGGTGAGTTGTCGCCTGACCGCACCCTCGACCGCCACGATCACCGGGACGCCAAGGCGTGAGACGAGGCTGGTTCAGGGAATGTCCGAGACGCTCACCACGAGCGAGCCGGACGTCCCTTGATACGTCGCAGTGACCACGGCGCTGCCATTGGCGAGGCCGGTCAGCAGGCCGCCAGGCGTAATCGGCGCCACACTCGGATTGGAACTCTCCCACGACGCCGCACGGGTGACGTCTTCGCCGCCGTTCGAGAACCGAGCCGTTGCGGTCATCTGAAACGTTCGCCCGAGCAGCACGGCCCCGTCGCTGGTGAATGTCCCGTTGAAACCCCACATGCTGACCTGGACATCCCGTAGCGTCACGGGTGCGGGTGATGGCGCCGTGGGCGCTTCGCTGCAACCCGCGAGCGCAACCATCGTCGCAGCGATCACCAAGGACAAGCGTTTCATACGTCCTCCGTACCGCCCAGATGGATAGTCTATTGCGTTTTTCACACGCTGCGCCCCACAACCCTGATCACGATGTCGGATTGAGTTCTTTCACGAGCTTCGCGAGATCACTCCACACATACCGGATTGCTGGGACGTCATTGCCGTCAGGGGCGTGGTGAATGGACCTTTCCACTGAGATGCCACCGAAGCGCTCGTAAAAGGCTCGCGCCGAATGGTTCTCTTCAAAGACCCACAGATGTAGCGGACTCGCCGGCCTCCGATCGATAACCCAGGAGGCCGCGTGAGCCATCAACTGGCGTCCAATGCCTCGACCTTTCAAGTCAGGATGTACGTGGACGTTGTCGACCAGCGCTCCCCACCGTTCATCCTGATCGAGAAACACGCACACGAAGGCGACGATCGCAGCCTCCTCGACCGCGACTCGCACCAACTGCGTTTCAGATTTCGGATCCGCAAGGCGAGCCCGCCATATGTGGCGACGATCGTCTTCAACGCAGTTGTCGAGAAACTCTTGCGCGAGAATCCCTTGATACGAGCGGCGCCAACTCAGTGCGTGCAAGTGGGCCAGGGCCTCGCAATCAGAGGATTCTGCGTTGCGGAAAATCATCCCTCCAGGACCTTGACGATGGCGGCCATCGTGTTCCAGTTGCGGGTCGTGAGCCGTACCCCGAAAAGCCGATCCAGCGTGCCGAGGTAGCCGATCGCTTTCATGTGGCGCCGGTACTGACCGACGACGAACCTGCCCTCGCGGGCCAGGACTTTCAGCAGCCACTGGCCGCGCGTCGGAAGAGTCATCGGCAAGGGTGGCGCCAGGCGAGGGGATCGAGACAGCACGCTCACGAAACGGACGATGCCAGGGCGCGCGGACTCCTCAGTGAAGATCTCCAGTGACATCAGCCGGATAATCTCGCGACCCTGGCAGATGATGATCTCGGTCTCGAAGGGGAGCCGACGCGTCAGTTCCGCGCGCAGCTGCGTGGGCGCTACTGGCTTTTGGATGACGAACGTCCCCGCTGCACCAATATTGACAACCCCGAGTTGTTTCAATTGATCCGCAAGCGCACGTGGGCGGAAAGCTCTATAACCACCGACATTGACGCCTCGGAGAAGAACGACGAGTGCCACTGATAATTCTTTGCTCTCGACGAACGCGCATGTCAAACGCGCCGGCCGATCGTGACGAACACGCCTCCTTCGTGGCCCAGCGCGCGAATCCAGCCAATCTGGGCGAGCCAGCCTTCGAGCCGCCAGTTGTCCTCGGCGGCTGCAAAGAGTTCGCCTGGCTCCGAGCCAAGCACGGCGCTCGGATACGAACGGAGATACTCCACGCCGTTCTCGGCGAACCAGCGCTGGACCTCCGCCAGCGTGTGGCGGTGCTCCTCCGGGTGGCGATACTGATCGCGGAGCCAGGCCTCCCGCCGGTCCGCCTGCTGGCGGCGCTCGGCCATCACGGGATCGAACGGGATCAAGCGGTATCTCGAGAGACGAGTGACCGCTCGCCGCAGCCGCAGCGGAATTCGCGCGAACGCGTTGTACAGCCCGAGCACGATGGTTCCCCCCGGTCGCGCCAGTCGTACCAGCCGCGCGAACGAAACCCGAGGGTCGGGCGTGTGGTGCAGGACGCCAGACGAGTACACGACATCGAACGATGCCGGTCGCAACCCTGGCCGGTGCAGGTCGGTTTCGACGAATCGCACTCGATCGAGCCCGAACCGCTGCGCCGCCGACGCTGCCACCTGCAACGATTCGCGCGAGAGATCGGCACCGATGACGATTCGACTCGCCCGCGACAGATACAGGCTCATCTGCCCTGTGCCACACCCGATCTCGACAATTCGCGCGTCGAGGGCGACCGCACGATCGAGGAGACGCGCAAACTCGCTGCGACCGGCTCGCGCCCGCAGCCAGACGAGCGTGTCGTGTGGCGGGTATCCCGGAAACGGCGCCTCGTCATAGAAACGTCGCACGACTTCGACGCGCGGTTCACTGGCCAGCCGAAGATCGGGGATGCCATCGAGCGCGGTATAACGCGCTCCGCAACCCTGGCACGACCAGTCCGCCGCCAGCTCGGCCCCGCAGCCGGGGCACGCCGTGAGCTCGCGGAACTGCTCTTCCATCACTGAATGGGCCTGACAGGATGCTCAAAACGCGTCAATGCCCAACCTCCAACTGCCAACTCCCAAAAGCAGCCTGATTCCTTGGAGGTGACGCGCGCTGACTGTCCCGCGCAAAGAACGCTCACCAGATCGAATAGATGAATGGCGCCAGCGCCTCGACGCTCGTGGCCAGAATCAGAATCAGACCCGTCAGGCACAGAAATACCGCCAACGGGATGAGCCACCGTTTCTGCGACTCGCTACGCCACAAGCCGTTCGTCAGGTGTGCGATGGAACCGCCCGTGCTTCCGAGAACGATGAGACCGCGCCTGAGGCGGCTTCGTTTCTTGATCACGTTACTCCCTACTCACTTCAGACGTCTTCTTCGTGACTCGCGTCTGACCAGCCACGAGGACATCGATTCCGCAGCGCAGGAAGGTCGAATACCCTTCGACCGCGCGATTGACGATTGGCTCGCCCGAGAGATTGAACGACGTATTGAGCAGAACCGGGACGCCTGTTCGCTGACCGTACGCCTGCAGCAGCGCGTACAACCGTGGCGACATCTCGCGATCGAGCGCCTGCAGCCGTGTCGTACCGTCAACGTGAGTGATCGCGCCGAGCGCGGCGCGCCATTCCGGCCGCACGCGAAAAACGGCTGACATGAAACGCGCGAGACGCGCTCCTCCAGCTGGAATCTCGAAGTAGCGATCCGCAGCCTCAATCGGGACGACTGGTGCGAAGGGGCGGAACTCGTCACGGAACTTGACCTCGCGATTGAGCCGATCGCGCATCTCGGTCCCCGCGGCTGACGCGAGGATGCTGCGATGACCGAGTGCGCGAGGTCCGAGCTCGAGTGCGCCGTCCATCCATCCGACGACGCGGCCGGCTGCGAGATCGTCCGCGGTCTGACCAATCAGGACGTCCTCGTCTTCGCACCGATCGACCGGGTGGCCGTCCTCTGACGCAATCCTGGCCAACTCCATGCCGTCGACAGACGGCCCCCAGAACGGATGATCGGGGATATCGCGATCGGGACTGCCAAAGTGGATGCGATCGGCGTACAGGGCCGCGCCAAGTGCGCACCCTGCATCGCCTGGCGCCGGCGGAACGAAAACACGCGTGAAGCCCGATTCGGCGAGGATTCGCGCATTGGCGAGCCCATTGAGCGCGACTCCGCCCCCGAGGCACAAATCAGAGAGCCCGGTTTCCTCGTGCAGCGACCGCGCCAGCGTCACGAGCGTATCTTCGAGGACGCATTGCACGCTGGCCGCGCAGTCGGCAAAACGCTGTCCGTCGGCGCTGGACAGATCGATCGGCTCGTAGGCAAGGCGCGGCGGCCCGAACAGATCGACGAAGCGCGATGAGTACGAGCGTCTTGCCGTCGAATGAAATTCGAAGTAATCGAGGTCGAGCGCAAAGGCGCCATCCGCGGTCTGACGAATCAGACGGCGTACCTTGTCGACGACCGTCGGTCGACCGTAGCCGGCAAGCCCCATCACTTTGTACTCGTCCTCGTTGATCGCGAAGCCGAGATAGGCGGTAAACGCCGAGTACAGCATGCCGAGCGAATGAGGAAATCTCACTTCACGCGGCAGCGTAATCGTGGTGCCGCCGTTCGTGCCGCGCGTCCCGTGACCGACCGTGAGCGTCGCCCACTCTCCCACCCCGTCCGTCGTCAGGATCGCGGCGCGATCGGTGGGAGCGGCGAGAAACGCCGCCGCGGCGTGCGACTGGTGATGACGGGTGAAAAGGATCTTCCGCGAGGGCACCCCGAGGTAGGACGAAATCGTTCCGCGCACCCAGACCTTTTCACCGAGCGAGCTTTTCATCGCCTCGGGAAATGTCTGCCACGAGCGCGGAAAGGCACGCAGGGCGCACGTGAGGATCCGATCGAATTTCAACATCGGCCGCTCGTAGAAGACGACGGCATCGAGATCGTCGGGCTCGAGACCGGCATGCTGGAGGCACCATTCGATCGCCAGCAGTGGAAACGCCGCATCGTTTTTCCGGCGCGACAGCCGCTCCTCCTGCACCGCGCACACGGGCATCCCGTCGATGATCAGCGCGGCGGCCGAGTCGTGGTAATGCGCCGAGATGCCGAGGATTTTCATAGAGCCAGCGTCAATACTGTCGCGTGAGCGAATCGCCTGCATCAGGGTCGGCCGCAGTCCATCCCTGGCGCTCCCGTCGCGCGCCACGCTTGGCCAGCCAGGCGAACGGTGGCATCAACACGAAGTACTGGACGGTCATGAGCAGCGTGCCGATGACACCAGCCAGCGCGCTCGCAACTCGGAGATAGGCCTTCCACAGGCGGCCGCAGCGCGCCCGCCAGATGTGCCGGCGATGATGCTGCGGCGAGATCCGCGCCAGCTGCGTGAGCGTGTAGTTCATGTGGAACGTCTCGTCATGGAGGATCTCGTCGAACACCGCATAGGTCGGCGGGTCGTCCCGAAGCACGTCGCGATACACCGTGAACCGGCTCGCGGCAGCTTTTTCCGAGAGGTGTAGAAAGGCCAGCATCGAATGATCCGACTCGCCATCCACTTCGAGATCGTCGGCGCCATGCCCGCCGGGGGCGAGCCAGTCGGCACGAAACACTGGTTTTGACGAGGAGCGAAGCGCCTGGAGCAATGAAGCGGCACGCTGTCGAAACATCGCGCCGTGACGCAGTTCGTCGATCGCATGAACGAGATACAGGCGACGGAGCAGTGGATCTGATGTCACCTCCGCGGCGCGCAGGATGTCGCGGCCCCCGTCGGTTTCGGTCTCGCCGAACCTCATCAGTTTGTGAACGCGCCGCTCGTGGTCGCGCCAGATCCAGCGATGGAGCGGCGCGAGCATTCGATCGAACCCCGTCGGTCGCACAAGGGGCCGCGTCGATTGCATAGCGATCCTAAGATAGCACCGTGGTTGCGCGCGTCGCGGTCCGTATCGCTGTCGAGCTCACGCTCACGTTACTCGGCTGCGCCTTCCTCGTGTGGGCCATCGTCGCGAATCAGCAGTGGTTCGATCGACATTTCCTTCCCGCATTTTTTGTTTCTCGTCGTGTGTACGTCTGGTCAGCGTCGCTTGGCCGCATCGTGGCCGTAATCGTGGGAACGAGCATTGTGGTGTGGCTCCGGCCACGCCTCGGCCGCTTCGTCGCACACAATGGATCTCTCGCACTCGGCGTGATGCTCGCGGTGCCGCTGGCCATCGTCACGAGCGAAGTCACGCTCCGATACGTCCATCGCCACGCCGCAAATGAGGAGCCAGTTGGCCAGGAGCCTCGGCGTCGTCTCGATCCGCAGTTGGGATGGACGTTCGTGCCGTCGCGCCTCGCACGGCTGATGGACGGTGGACGAACCATCGAGTATGCGTTCGACGGCTTGGGCTATCGCGTGCGCGGGCTCGGCGAGCCAGTCGACCCCGATCGTCCGACCATCGTCTTCACCGGCGAGTCGACGATTGTCGGCGAGGGGCTCACGTGGGAGGAGAGCGTGCCCGCCCAGACTGGCGCATTACTCGGGGTACAAAGCGCCAATCTTGCCGTCTCTGCGTACGCCAGCGATCAGGCATTCATGCGGCTGCGGGCCGAGCTCCCACGCTTCCGGCAACCGATTGCCGTCGTCTCGGTCTTCGCGCCAGCGCTCTTCGACCGGAACATGGATGACGATCGGCCTCACCTCGGACAGGGCCTCGTGTGGTTGCCCGCAACCGAGCGTTGGCGCCTGCTCGAAATCCTGCGGCTTGTGATGCGCTACCGCAAGGAGGAGACGATCGAACGGGGGATCGCCGTCACACGCGAAGTCCTGCAGGCAACCTGCGATCTTGCGCGGATGCGTGGCGCCGTGCCCGTCATCGTGATGCCGCAGTTCATGCCTGAAGAGCCCGCCGAGCAGGCGCTTCGGCAACGAGTCCTCGACGGCACGAACCTTCCCGTCGTGCGGGTCGAGCTCGACCGGACGTGGCGTATTCCCGGTGACGGGCATCCGGATCCGCGCGCGGCGCATGCCATCGCGGCCGCGATCGCGGCGCGTCTGCGGACATGATCAGTACCAGCGAACTACAGCTTGAACAGCCTGGTAGCGTTTTCGGAGCCAATGCAGAGCCGATCGCGCTCGGAGATCTGAGCGCTGTCGAACCACGTGGCTGCGTCGGCGGTCTCTTCGAAGGGGTAATCGACCGAGAACAGCACGCGATCGGCACCGACTTCGGCGATCGCATCGATGAGCGTCGGCGTTCGAAAGTTGCCGCTCGTCGTGAGAAAGACGTTGGAGCGGAGGTATTCCGTGATCGTCCGGCGCGCGGGAAGGCCCTGCGGCATCTTGCGCAAGCGATGGTCGATGCGCCACGCGTTGTAGGGCAATCCCTCGCCCAGGTGGCCGAGGATCAACGTCAGGCGAGGATGCCGATCGAACAGGCCGCTGCACATCAATCGCAGCGCATGGACGGCGGTCTCCGCAGCGAACGCCCAGACTGGCCCGAGCAGCCATGGATGCCCGTCGTAGATCGGTTCGCGCGAGGCCAGCGGTTCGCGCGGGTGCAGATAGAAGGGCACGTCGAGCTCTTCGGCGCGCCGCCAGAACGAGGCATACGCCGGGTGGTCGTAATACATCACGTTCTCGCTGCTGGCGACCTGCGAGAATCCATTTACGAGCGCGCCCTTGAATCCAAGCTGTGTGACCGCGCGAGTGAGTTCCTCTGCCGCCGCATCGGGGTCCTGCAGCGGGAGTGCCGCGAAACCGGCAAGTCGATCCGGCTTGCGCGCGACAGCTTCTGCGAGCACATCGTTGGCGCGGCGGGCGATCTCGATCGCGTGAGATCGATCCGCGATCGCCTGAATTGCGGGAGAGTTCAGCGAGAGGATCGCGTACGCGATGCCGTGCGCGTCCATCTCCGACAGACGGTGATCGTGAACATCCAACAACCGCTGCTCGAGCAGCGACCACGACTGTCCGCTTGCATAGCGAGTGGAATCTGCCAGCGTCTCTGGCAGCGCGAAGTGCTCCTCGAGCGCAATCTTCCCGATCACCGGTTTGTCCCGCCTCTAGTCAAGAGAAGTTCGTTCTTTGCCCGTCATGCGGCCCGAAACGCGAGTCCTGTACTCGTTGTTCCGACCGCATAACGTGCCGGCGCGCGGAGCGCGCCAAACAAACACTGCAACTAGTCAGGGGCTTCGCCGGGATATCAAGGGCAGAGCCCTTGACTACTTATACGACGCCAGCCGGATGGGTTGCCATCACAAATGACCTCAATTCACTGGTTTCAAAAGCAGATTGACCGCACGCTTGCCGATTTGGCGACCGTGTTGAATTCCTTCTTCGACGGCATGCCGGAAGTGGATGCCGACAAGGATTCGCGACAGACCGTTTTCGTTGGCCGCTTGGGAGAACGTGTCGAAGTGACGGAACACCGGTGATAAATCGGTACATCGGCTGCCGGTGGGCAGCGTCAGGCTGCACGCGCTGAAGCCAATGTTGTCGGTACCGAAGAAGTCGCGCAGGACTTGCGCCGCCGCGCCCCCCTGCACGGAGTGGGCGGAATCGTGGTCGGGCATCGGATAGGTGAACTGCAGCGGGGTCCACGTCGGGTCGCCTGTCGTTGCCGGATTCCCATCGGTATCAGCCAGTTGAATTGCGCTGACTGGTCGCCAGAAATTAAAGACGTATTTCGACTCCCATGAACCGATGTAGCCATCGGCCAACGCCAGGTTGAGGAGGCCGAACAGGCGGGCGTTCTCCCACACGTCCAACCCGCGATTGGCCGATACGCTGCGCGCAAGGCGATTCCAGGCGAGCGGCGAGCTTTCGAGCCAGAACAATCCGATCTCGGTCTGCTCGGCCGTGCGCATGCTCGGAGTCGTGATGTTGTCGCCGCCGAGTGCCTTGACCTCGTTGAGATCGTCTGCGTACTTCTTGCTGGTGACGTTGTAGGGCGGGTTGGCGCGATATTGCGAGGCGTGATTCAACGCGAAGGGTGTCACGCTGCCCCAACCCGGGGCAAACGCGAACGTCACTCCCGGCGTGAACCGATACTCGCCGGGATTGACGCCTTGCGGGTAGCCGAAATCAAGCAACGGCGTGTCCGAGCCGTCGTTCGCGCGCACCTTGAGAATCGCCGCTGCCGAGGCTTGTCCCAGCGCAATCCCCTGGCTCTTTACAGTGCCGGCAGGAATCGCGGCAAGCGCCGCCACGTAGTCAGCCTCGGCGCTCGCGATCCCGGCTGCGACACACGGCGAGGGGAACGGCAGCTGACCGATCGTTGCGACCAGAACGTCGCGGGCCGCGGCTGCCACGGCAGCATCAAGGGAAACTGATGGCGCAACCGACGCATCGTACGCATACGGCCGAGACCGGCGATCGATCGCGTTGAGCGCATCGTGGATCGCGACGTGCACCATCGCGTACATTCGTGACTCATGGAGCGGGTCGTCACCCGGCGCGATGCACGCGGCGAGCGCCGCTTTACCGGCACGGGCGTTCCAATCGGTCACGACGTCTGCGGCAGCGATGCCAGTCGACATCACCAGGAGACAAAAACAGAGGAAGAGTGTGCGGGCGCTCCTCACGGACGAGGTCGCCGCAGGCGAGTGTGCTCTGGACATGGTTCCCCCTTGCGCCGTTGGGCGCTGCGTTGTGCCTTCTTCCCTAACGGCCGAAACGGCGCCGAAAGTGGCTCACGCGAGAGTTCAGTGGGTTGAGGGACTCCAGTTCATCGTCACCGTCAGCAGCATTTCCTCGACGCCGACGGGAGACTGGGCGCTCCGGGATTCAGTGACGACGAAGCGCTGGCCGTCGGGAGCGGGCGCATAAATGGC